>Ga0308169_10004130_pt1 | contig 13671 bp, 10 predicted proteins | sample PhyBR1_2_FD_202139 | JGI IMG/M metagenome (GOLD analysis project Ga0308169, IMG submission 202139) | Phyllosphere microbial communities from UC Gill Tract Community Farm, Albany, California, United States - DLSLSB.R1 | ecosystem: Host-associated > Plants > Phyllosphere > Unclassified | place...
CCGAGGCCGGCCTGCCCGCGCCTGCGGTGCAACTGATGAACGACGCCGGCTTCCGGGGCTTCGTCGGCGCGGCTCCTCCCGCAGGGCACGGTCCGCACCACTACCACTTCGTGGTGCACGCAGTGGATGTGGAACAACTCGACATCCCTGCCGATGCAAGCCCCGCCTACCTCGGCTTCCAGCTCTTCAGCCACGCCATTGGACGGGCCAGGCTCACCGCCACATTTGAAATCCAGTAAAGGCACATCCGGTCACATTCTCTGGCACAGTCGGAGAAGGTGTTGCCAGGAAGACCCTCCCGCTGGAAGGGCCGACGACGGCGGCAAGGTGAGTGCCGCCGTCGTACCTTCCGCGTGGGCCACGGCGTACCGGTCAGAAACCCACGTTGTCCCTGCCCTTGAGGCCCAGCATCTGGCGCGCTTCATCAGGTGTGGCAATCTCAAAGTTGAGTGCTTCGAGAATGGTGCGGATGCGGGTGACCTGTTCGGCGTTTGAGCGTGCCAGCTGGCCGGGCCCGATCCACAGCGAGTCCTCCAGCCCTACCCGGACGTGGGAGCCCATGGCTGCGCCGATGGTGGCAAGCGGCATCTGGTTCTTTCCGGCCCCCAGAATGGACCACTGGTAGTCATCGCCCAAGAGCCGGTCCGCGGTGCGCCGCATGTGCATCAGGTCCTCGGGATGTGCGCCGATGCCGCCGAGCAGGCCGAAGACGGACTGGACGAACAGCGGTCCCTTGGCCAGGCCGCGGGCGTGGAAGTGGGCCAGGTTGTTCAAATGGGAGATGTCGTAGCACTCAAACTCGAAGCGCGTTCCGTTGGCATTGCCGATCTCCAGGATGGTTTCGATGTCCTGGAAGGTGTTCTTGAAGACCAGGTCTCGGCTCTTCACCAGCCCTTCGCGTTCCCACTCGTGGGTGAAGTCCTTGAACCGGTCCAGCATCGGGTAGAGCCCGAAGTTCATGGAGCCCATGTTCAGCGAGGCGAGCTCGGGCTTGAACAGGGCCGCCGGCTGCATGCGTTCTTCGACGGTCATGTGCGGTGACCCGCCGGTGGTGATGTTGATAACGGCGTCGGTGTTCCGCTTGAGCTTGTCCAGGATCGGCTCGAAATGCTCGGGATTCTGTGATGGGCGCCCGTCCCGTGGATCGCGGGCGTGCATGTGCACGATGGCAGCGCCCGCCTCAGCTGCGCCGATGGCCGCATCGGCGATTTCCTGGGGCGTGACGGGCAGGTGTTCGGACATGGAGGGGGTGTGGATGGCGCCGGTAACGGCACTGGTGATGATGACCTTGCGTGTTGCTGCCATGGGACGTTTCCTTTCGGGGTCTTAGTAGAGTTTTTCGGTGTTTCCGTCGACGGCCAGGGCCTGGCCGTTGACGTTGCGCGCCATATCGCTGGCGGCGAAGAGGGCCATGTTGGCGATGTCTTCGGCTTCGATCAGCCGGCCCAGCGACGACTGGCTGCGGTACAGGGCGGAGACGGTGTCCACGGGCACGCCCAGCATGTCCGCTTTGGCGGCGATGACAGCGGCGATCCTTGGCCCGTTGACGGCACCCGGGCAGATGGCGTTGACCCGGATTCCCTCCGCCCCGAGCTCGATGGCGAGGGTCTTCGTCAACCCGATCACCGCCCACTTGGACGCCGAGTAGGCGCTCCGCCCGGCCATGCCCAGACGGCCGGCCGCGGACGAAAGGTTGATGATTGATGCCCCCGGGGCAGAACGCAGGAGTGGCAGGGCGTGCTTGATGCAGTAGAACTGTCCGTGGATGTTGACGTCGAACGTCGCCTTCCAGTCCGCGCTGTCGAGGGATTGGATTGGACCGGTTGGTCCGGCGATGCCCGCGTTGTTGACCAGGACATCGAGCCCGCCGAATTCGTCCTGGATCAGGGCCATGAGGTCCTGGATCTGCGGTTCATCCGATACGTCGCTGACGGCGGCCTGGAAGCCTTCGGCACCTGCTTTTTCGACGGCGTCGGGGTCAATGTCCGTCACGAACACGTTCGCCCCGTGGGCCTTGAACTTGGTGGCAATGGCCAGGCCAATGCCGTTTGCGCCGGCGGTAACCAGGACGCGTTTTGAACTGAAATCCATGATGTTTCCTTCGTTGAGGGTCAGTGGGCAGAGAGGCGTTTTGGGCGTGCGGGATCACGGCGCCGGCAATGCATGCCGGTGCCCGGGCTGGTGACGTGGACGGGCGGTTAAGCGGGTGGAGCGTTACACCCGCAGGTCCTCCCGATGTGGATGCGGTGCGGACAAATCAAAGAACTGTAGGTGTTGGACGGGGCTTCGATCCTGCGGAGCAGCATGGCGAATGCCTCCTGGGCCATCTCCTGCTGCGGCTGGACAATGCTCGTCAGGTTGATCAACCCGGAACGGCTGTGGGCCAGTCCGTCGCACCCTGCGACCGCCATGTCCTCCGGAATGCGCAGGCCCTGGGCAAGCGCGTATTCCATGACGCCGATGGCGAGTTCGTCGCTGCCGCAGACCACGGCCTGGGGCGGGTTGGGCGAGGAAAACAGCCGTTCCGCTGCGAGCCGGCCACCTTCGTCGTTGACGCGCGTACTGATTTTCCACTCGCCGCTGATGGTGACGCCGGCAGCGGCCGCAGTGCGGACAAAGGCCTGTTCACGGGTGAGGGACGCTGTGGAGAAGCGCGGTCCCACCACGGTGGCGATGTCCCGGTAACCATGGCCCAGCATGTGTTCCATCAGCAGGGTTGCCGCAGCGTCGTCATCAATGCCGACGAAGTCGCCCTGCAGGAAGTCCGCCCTTCGGGACAGGCAAACGTAGGGGATCCGGGCGGTACGCAGGGTGCGTAAGGCGGTGGCGTCTTCCCTCAGGGCGGCGGCAAGGATGACGCCGTCCACGTTGCGGTTCGCGAGCGTGGCGGTGACCTGGGCAAGCGTGGCCGCGTCGTCCTGCGTGGTGGCAACGAACACTTCGTATCCGGAGTCGGCGGCAGCGGAAATGATGCCCTGCGCCCACCGGGGATACATGGGGTTGATGATGTTGGGCAGGATCAGCCCCACGACGCGGGTCCGCAGCGGATCGGGAGATGAAGACGACTTACGGGGCCTGAACCCCAGCTCGTTAGCGACGCCGATGATGCGGCGCCGGGTTTCGACCGACACCCCACCCTTGCCGTTCAAGGCGTAGGACACCGTGGCAGGGGAAACGCCGGCTGCGCGGGCAACAGCCGCGGCGGAAACGGTGGTGGGACGGGGTCCGGAGGTTCTGCTGACTTTACGGCCGCTCACCCACTGCCCCCTCTCCATTGACGTGCATCCACAGTGTCCTTGTGACGTCAATTACAGTAGGAGCGCGCTTCACCGTTAAGCAACGTTAAGTACTCCGGGGTACTTCTGCTGGAAGGTACGACGACGGCGGCGCGGGCGAGTGCCGTCGTCGTACCTTCCGTGGGAGGTGCTGGGGGAGCGTCAGGCGCCGGAGACGCGCTGGATGAACTCGACCGTCTCGCGCTCGGTCTCGGCGCGGGTGGTGGGTTCGTTGTGGACCTCGTGGCGGACGCCGGGGAAGACGCGGGTGCGGACATCCGCGTGGCCCGAATCGGCCAGACGGTTGGCCACGTGGTAGGCGCCTTCGCCGTAGTTGGTGACGGGGTCCTGGTCGCCGGCGAGGATCAGGACGGGCAGTTCCGCGGGGAGCTGTTTGTACCAGTCATCGGAGGTGACCTGGTCGTAGAGGTCCACGAAGCCCTGCAGGAACCGGGCGCTAAGCGGCGCGCCGAAGTTGTTGAACGGGTCCCTGCCGTGGTCGGTCACGACGTCGGCGTCCAGTGCCACCCAGGCGGTGGGGCCGGCACCTTCGCCGAAGCGGCCCAGGAAGCCGTCGAACAACTGGGCCACCAGTTCCTGCGGCGCCGGCTCTGCGGCGCGCTCGCCGGAGGCAAGCCGGGCCAGTTCGGGACGGTCGATCATTTTCTCGATGCCACGCATCTGGGCGGCGATGCCGCAGAGGATCAGGCCGGAAAGCTGTGCTTGCGGGTCGGTGGCCAGGGCGCGGGCAATCATGGAACCCCAACTGTGCCCGAACACCACGTACGGGAGCTGGGGAAGCGCCTCTTTGGCCTTGGCCTGGAGGGTGACCTCGTCGGCGACCACCACGTTGGCGGCGTCCTCGCCGGCGTCGCCCCAGGTGCCCTGCTGCATGGCCGTGCGCCCGTGCCCGGAGTGGTCGCCCGCCACCACGATGAACCCCGCGTCCACCAGGGTGGAGATGAGGTGGAGGTAGCGGCGGGAGTGCTCGCCGAGCCCGTGGATGAGCTGCACGATGGCCTTGGGCTGCCCGATGGGTTCGTAGACCCAGGCCTGGATGGTGTCGCGGCCGTTGGCGGACGTGAATTCGATTTCCTGCAGTGACATGTCTTCCTCCCGTGCCGGCGCCGTCGCTGGCTTGAGGCGAGCCTAACCACAAGGCCGTCATAGTCGTCAATGATTGCTGGTTCATTTAGGGGGCTTCCGCCTAGTCTGAAACCAATCCCGTCTCTTTGAAGGAAGCCGATGCCGCACCCCGACCGTCCCCTGCGCAAGCTGGGATTCCTCACCATTGGTTTGTTCGATCCCGATAATCCGGCTGCGGGCCACGAGTCCACGCTGCAGATCATTGAGCTGGGGGAGCGGCTGGGGTTCGACAGCGCCTGGCTGCGCCACCGGCACCTGCAGTTCGGGATCTCTTCGCCCGTGGCGGTGATGGCTGCTGCGAGCCAGCGGACCTCGCGGATTGAGCTTGGCACTGCGGTCACGCCGCTGGGCTGGGAGAACCCGCTGCGTTTGGCGGAGGATCTGGCCACCGTGGACCTGCTCGCCGGGGGACGCATCAATCCCGGCGTGAGTGTGGGGGAACCGATGCAGTACGACACGGTGAAGCACGAGCTGTACCCGGACACCGCGGATGTGGAGGATTTCAGCTACGCCCGGGTGGAGCGGTTTGCGCGGTTCGTGGCGGGGGAGCCGGTGCGGGAGTTTTCGGGCAAGCAGGGCGTGGTGGAGGAGTTCTCCAACCGGGTGGAGCCGCATTCGCCGGGCCTACGGAACCGGCTTTGGTACGGGGCCGGCAGCACGAAGTCAGCTGTCTGGGCCGGTTCGAATGGGTTCAACCTGCTGTCGAGCAGCGTGATCTTTCCTGACAAGGACCAGGAACCGGACTTCGCCTTGGTCCAGCAGTCACAGATCCGGGCGTTCCGGGAAGCTGCTGCGGGCGCGGGACACGCCGGGGCTCGGGTTTCGCAGGGCTTGGTGGTGATACCTACCGATTCCGCGACCCCGGCGCAGCGGGAGAAGTACCAGCGGTACGTGGACGAACGGACTCCTCGGACTGCTGTGCCGCAGGGGCCGAGGGGCATGATGTTCGCGCGCGACTTGATCGGCAGCAGCGCGGAGATCGCGGAGCAGCTCTACGCGCACGCAGGGTTCCAGGAGGTGGATGAGGTGGCGTTCGCGCTGCCCTTCAGCTTCGACCACGAGGACTATGTGCAGATACTGACGGATATTGCAGGCAAACTGGGGCCGGCCTTGGGGTGGGGCGCCTGAAGACTGGAGAAGCCAACTTTGTAAGAATCTTCGAACGGCAGCCTCCCAACAGTATTCCGGGCTGATCATGCCGGCGACAACGATCCAGTACACGCGGCAGTACACGCAGCCGCTGGCACAGCTGGGGTCCGTGGCCAGCCTGCTGCAGTCTGCGTCGGCCGAGCGGGTATTTGAGCTGCTGGACGAGAAGGAGCAGTCGCCGGTCCGTTGGGTACTTAGGGGCAAGGCGTACGGCGGCCGCGCGATCTGCGGCCCGCTTGTGTTTGAGGGGTGTCCTTCTTGTATTCGCCGGACAAGCCGCCGATTTCGTCGCTGTCCTATTGGTCGAGCCGGGGCAGACTTTGGCGATTGTTGCGCCCACCAGTGCGGGCAAGATGACACCGGCGAACCTGATGATGCGGTTCTACGAGCTGGACGGCGGCCGCATCACGCTGGACGGCGTGGACATCACCACCATGACCCGGCACGACCTGCGCTCGCGGATGGGGATGGTGCTGCAGGATACGTGGCTGTTCGGGGAGACTATCCGGGACAACATCGCGTACGGGCGGCCCGGGGCCACTGAAGACGACATTCTGGAGGCAGCACGGGCGACCTAGCGGACCGTTTCATGCACTCGCTGCCGGACGGGTACGACACCGTCCTGGATGACGAGGGCTCCAAGGTGTCCGCGGGTGAAAAGCCGCTGCTGACGCTTGCGCGGGCGTCCTTCGCACGGCCCCGTGTGCTCATCTTGGACGAAGCTTCGTCCGCCCTAGACACCCGGACTGAGCTGCTGGTGCAGAAGGCCATGATTGCGCTGCGGTCCGACCGGACGTTCTTTGTGATCGCGCACCGCCTGTCCACCGTCCGCGACGCCGACCTCATCCTCGTGATGGAGGCCGGCCGATCGTGGGACAGGGAACACACGCGTCACTGCTGGCCGCCAGCGGCGCAGGTCTGATACTTACGGGGGCTAACCGTGTCTGATCTTTGTTAACCTGTAAATGGAAGTTCACAATATCGTCTGCCATGTAGGGCAATCTCTGCTTCGGTCCATATCTTTACCGATGGCAATCAATTTGCTAACGCTGCAACAGCGCGCCTAATTAAGGCATCAACTCGACTCCGCTGGAGTGCAGAATCTCTAATATCAGAGTATTTCAGTTGCCGAGCGGCAAAAGCCAGCGTGAGAGCCCAGTACTCTCGAGGACTGGCAGCCCTACTGCCAATCCAGTCCCATACGGCCAAAACCCATTCCGGGTGCGGGCAGCCCTGTAATGACTCCTTCAGTTGTTGACTCCCAGCCTTGTCCTTTGGTTGAGGAAAAGAGGCACACAAAGCTTCAGAAGGCCACGGAGAGTTCTTAATTTTGGAGTTTTTGTTGAATACAGCACCCCAGAACAAGGCAATCGGATCAACAAGGCCGCTTCCCATGGTTTGACTGTCGAGATCAATAATTATCGCCTGCTCCCCGCAAATCAGTATGTTACCCGGGTGCAGGTCGCCGTGCTGTGCGTATGTGAGCGACGTGATCGGAAGGGAGGGCGAGGGGGGCGTGAGGCCTAGCGCGCTTATTCTGCCCTCTAAGTCCTCCCAAGTGATATATGGCGTGACGAGGTGCTGGAGGCGCTCAACGTGACCGTGAGCTTCCACGATGACTTTCAGCCCGTCGGCTACTTCTCCAACGAACTTAGCGGCACGGTCCGGGCGAAGGGCGATTTCATCGTGAAGCGAGCCCGTCACCTCTCCCGCAGAACTGTAAACCGTAACTACTCTCCCGTGCAGCAAGCCAGTGAGCGTCACTAGAGACCGAGCCACAAGAGTCGAGGCTGGAAGCATCGCCTGAAACGAACCGATGGGGACTGACTTTCGACTGACCTTAACCACGATGTCGGCGACAGGAGCGAAACCAGCAACAACTCGGCACTTCCACACTTGGTCAGATGTAGAACCGTCCTCAAGCTTTGTGGCTGTAACCGATTCACCTTGGAAATGGAAAGCTACGCGCTTTAGGATCCTCGATTCGAGTTCATCAGATGTCACACCAATGACTTCGACCGCATTGAGTCTTGCAAAGTGCTGCGCGATCTTTAGGGCGGCCGCTCGAAACTTGAGCGTCTCTTGCTTCGTGAAATGTTGTACTCGGGCGATGCTCAGTCCAGGTTCGAGGGTAAGATTGCCGCGTTCTCGAAGCGCGTGATGAATGCCTTCAATGTCGGCCTTCCCTGTGAAAACTATGAAGGCGGAATCGGGGTACTTCGCCCACATGTAGTCAAGTAGTTCGTCCCCAATCTTGCTCGAATCGGCCCCTCCAGCCGCGTAAGGGATGTTGCGATCCAGCACTATCAGGTCGGGGATATTGCTGCCATCTGCATGACCACGAGCTGACAGGGAGTCACTGAACGGCTCTACGTCATAGCCCAAGCGGGCCAATATATCGATGACTTTTACCTGGGTCTCAAGATCGTCCTCAACCAAAACTGCTTCAATTCGTGGCAAAATCATCCTTCTTTTGAATTACTAACTGAGCTACACCATTTGCGCCGCGAAGACTAATTGAGAGTGACATTCTGGAGCTAAGCAACTTCATGACCCTAACCCCGTAGCCACGCTGAAGGCCCTTAGTTGAAAGGCCCGCTCGATCCACCTCGTCTATTGAAAACTCATTGCCGCTAAACGGATTAACTATCGAAATCCAGTATCCCTGTGAATCAGTGGCATATGTAATCTCAATAGATCGCCGCGTTTGAGGTAAGCGAATTAGAGCTTCTTGAGCATTACGTAAGGCGTTAGATATCAGCAACTCCAGGAGGCCAATATCTGCCTGAACGAAAGGCGAATCAGTACTCCCGCGATTTTCAATTGTCGCCATGTTGGTTAGGTCGTGAGAATCCACTACGGCCTGCAAGAATCCCGAAATGCTGATCGTATCAAAGATTAACGGCCTGTGAGCGCTAGTAAGTCGCGAGAGGCCGCCGATTCGCTGACGTAACGATGCCAACTCCCGACTTGTTCGACTGGTCTCGTATTGTTCGATTTCATCGGTTGCCGCCAACTCAAGAAATCCAATCGCTGGCGCAAGCTCGTGCTGAATGAGTTCGGAAATATGTATGAGCAAATCGGCTTGAGAATTTTCCTGGTCAGAACCAAGCCCAATTTTGGACTTCGCAACAAAGTTGTTAGGAGCCGACTTATCCTCGGTTTTAGCGCGCATTAGCTTGACAAGCTGGTCGCGAATGGGCTGAACGGACTCGCGTTCTAGGGCTGTAAGTAGATCGCCCATTGTGATCCCGTCGGGATCTATCTGCAGTCGACGTGCGGCTTTCATTCGTCGAGAAGGGGGAGCCGAGGGGCCAAGCTCTTCTTCAAAATTCATGCGCATCCTTGGAACTGTCCGCTAGATTGTAGAATTTGGCTCGATCTAGGAAGGCCTGACGCCCACCCTCCATGAGCTGTGTAATGGTTTTTACTATTGACGCATCGTCAAACTTCCCTGATTCATTTACCTTTCCCCGTGCGCCGTCGCTGTTGAACACAAGTACCTGATCCGCTGCGCCCAACACAGGGATATTTGGGTTGTGTGTGACCACGATTGTTTGCGCCCCTGAAGACCTTCGTTCGACAAGGCCCTCTACCACCCGATGGACTAAGAAGGCGTTATCCAGGTGGTCCTCAGGCTGATCGAGCAAGAGCGATCGCATGACCTCCGTTAGGACAATCGGAAGGGTAACTGCGCACTTTTGTCCTGTTGAAAGCTGATCAACCGGTTTCACGGTCGTTCCTTCCCTTAGGAGGAAATCCACGCGATCCCGCAATGTAGTGGTAGCCAGAGAGGCTAGCGCCTCACCGGTCTGAAGCTCGCCAAGCGCCCGGGCTGCCCTTTCACTTGTCATGTTCAAGAGATCAGCTAGAGCCGCGGACTCGTCATTTTCCGCCATCTCAAGCAGTTGCCTGGGCAAAAGTGAGCTGGCCATTCTTTCCGCGAGCGGCCGAAACTGTAACTTGCTTCCCGCCAATGCGGACTGAAGGCGCTCCTGGAAATCACTGGTATCAGCCAAGTGTTTGACCGAAACTTCTATGCCATCAACAAGGTGTTCCGTTACTTCACGTGCGGCACTGAGTCGCTGTGAGTAGACCTTTTCTTGATGACTTTCGAGTTCTTCAAGAAGCCGGTCCCGCATACTCCGCATTTCTTCGTATTGCGCGGTTTTGTCGCTATAGGTCTGTTTGACTGAATTAAGTTCAGCGAGAGAGGATTTAATTGCCCCGACTCTGGCGGTAACTTCTCCCAGGCCATGTTCTGCCGCTTCGAGTTGCTCGCGAATCGGCTGCATTGTCGCACGGATGCTATTTGCGTCCGCCTCCTTCTCGGCGATGTTTGCTGCCAGCAGAGATTGCATGGATGTTAGGTGGTCGCTTGCAGCGCTAATTGCACGCGTGAATAGATTAAAATCGCGAGCTAAACTGGGATTGGTGAGGTTGCTAATGGTCGCAGTGAGATCGGAGCGAACCGATCTATTTATCGCCTGCATGCCTACAGATACAGAGCCTGCTGCGTTCACAGCCGCGTGCATATTTGCAGCATCAGTTTGAACGGTGCGGAGTTGCGATTCCAATAGGCTGAGATGGTCCTTCTTTGCAAGAATCTGCGGTGATTCGTTAGCTAAAAGGTCCGATTCCCTAGCCTCCGCAGCTTCCAGATCTTGGATCAGCTGGGCCTGCGGGCGCAGTTGATCCTGTAGGCTCCGGAGAGCTTCGCGGGTCTCATGCAGCCGTAGCGTTAAATCAGAAACTTCCTCAGTTGATTGTTCAGTCGCGGTTGCATCAACGTTGGCGCGAGTATCGATAAGATCAAGCCTGCCACTGGGATCTGCGGCGATACTCTCAAGTTCGTTTTGCCCCAGCACCAGGACGGAGGATGACGTGGAGTCGATACGCCCGGCGCCTTTTGCATTTACAATCACTTGCGTGGAGCTCCCGTCAACGGAGAGATCAACAATGACATCACCGCTGCCCAAGATCGCTCTCACGTATTTTTCACGTTCGCGGGTGTTCGCCTGTGAGGACTGGTTCGCTGCCAGTGCATGCCTAACAAGCTCGATTAGAGCCGTTTTTCCCGATCCGCGTGGTCCGATGATCACGTTGAGGCCAGCAGAAAATGTAACGTCCAAGCCTGCAAGAAAGCCGCCGTTGACTCTGACCCGTGTAATTTCAGTACTCACTTTAGAATCCTAGCTGGGCGTATCTCTGTTACATCGCAAGAAACCGCTCTCACTTGATTGCAACACTTTTGCCGCGACTAACGTGCTAGTCGTGGCGGCTGGCGTCATATCAATCTAAGATTCCCGGGGCCGCCGGGAGTGGCACCTCGGAAGTTGCGAGTCTCACCCCAGCCGTAGCACACCGACACACAGCGCAACCTTCAGCGCCACGCCCGTAACCTGTTTAAATGCCTCGTTTCGCACTGGACATCGAGTCCGTCCCCCGCCCCGCCCGTTCGCAGGAACTCCTGGACGCCGTGAACCACCGGGTGGTCATCGCCGACGGCGCCATGGGCACCATGCTGCAGGGCCGCGACCTGCAACTGGACACAGACTTCCAGAACCTCGAGGGCTGCAACGAGATCCTCAACGACACCCGCCCGGACGTCATCGCGGACATCCACGACGCCTACTTCGCTACCGGCATCGACGCCGTGGAAACCAACACCTTCGGCGCCAACTGGTCCAACCTCTCCGACTACGGCATCGACGACCGCATCGAAGAGCTCGCCCGCAAGGGTGCGCAGATCGCCCGCGAACGCGCAGAAGCGGCAGAAAAAACAGACGGACGGATGCGCTGGGTGCTCGGCTCCATGGGCCCCGGCACCAAGCTCCCCAGCCTCGGCCACACCACCTACGACTACCTCAAGCAGACCTTCGCCCTCCAGGCCGAGGGCCTCATCGACGGCGGCGCGGACGCCTTCCTCATCGAAACCAGCCAGGACCTCCTGCAGACCAAAGCCGCCGTCAACGGCTGCAAGCAGGCCGTCGTCTCCAAGGGCGTCCGCCTCCCCATCTTCGTCGAGGTGACGGTGGAAACCACCGGCACCATGCTGATGGGCTCCGAAATCGGCGCCGCCCTCACCGCCCTGGAACCGCTCGGCGTCGACGCCATCGGCCTGAACTGCGCCACCGGCCCGGACGAGATGAGCGAGCACCTCCGCCACCTCGCCAAACAGTCCTCCGTGGCCATCGCCTGCATGCCCAACGCCGGCCTGCCCATCCTCGGCGCCAACGGCGCGCACTACCCGCTCACGCCCACCGAACTCGCCACCGCGCACGAACAGTTCGTGCGCGAATTCGGCCTGGGCCTGGTGGGCGGCTGCTGCGGTACGACGCCGGAACACATGGCCGCCGTCGTCGAACGTCTTGCGCCCTTCCGCACCAAAGCCGTGGACACCAAGGCAGCCAACGCACCAGCCAGAATCCCCGAAGAGCGTGAAGCCGGCGTCGCATCCCTCTACCAGCACGTGAACTTCGACCAGGAATCCGCGTACTTGGCCATCGGTGAGCGCACCAACGCCAACGGCTCCAAGGCCTTCCGCCAGGCCATGCTCGAAGAGCGCTGGGACGACTGCGTGGACATCGCCCGCGAACAGATCCGCGTCGGCGCCCACCTGCTGGATGTCTGCGTGGACTACGTGGGCCGCGACGGCGTCGCGGACGTCAAGGAGATCGTCTCCCGTTTCGCGTCCGCCTCCACCCTCCCGCTGGTCATCGACTCCACCGAACCTCCGGTCCTGAAGGCCGGGCTGGAACTCATCGGCGGCCGCCCCGTGGTCAACTCCGTCAACTACGAGGACGGCGACGGCCCCAACAGCCGCTTCGCCCGCATCATGCCGCTGGTGAAGGAGCACGGCACCGCCGTCATCGCCCTGACCATCAACGAAGAAGGCCAGGCCCGCACCACCGAGGGCAAGGTGGCCATCGCCTCCCGCCTGATCGATTCCCTGGTGGGTGAATGGGGCATGCGCGTCGAGGACATCATCGTCGACTGCCTCACCTTCCCCGTCGCCACCGGCCAGGAGGAAACCCGCCGGGATGGCATCGAAACCATCGAGGCCATCCGCCAGATCACCGCCAAGTACCCGGGCATCAACACCACCCTCGGCGTTTCCAACGTCTCCTTCGGCCTGAACCCCGCCGCCCGCATCGTCCTGAACTCCGTGTTCCTGCACGAGGCCGTCCAGGCCGGCCTGACCAGCGGCATCATCGATGCCGCCAAGATCGTCCCGCTTGCCTCCCTCCCGGAGGAGCAGCGCAAGGTGGCTTTGGACCTGGTGTGGGACCGCCGCGAATACGACGACGACGGCAACACCACCTACGATCCCCTCGCCATCATGCTGGACATGTTCGCCGGCGTCGACACCGCAGCGCTCAAGGACCAGCGCGCCGCCGAACTCGCCGCGCTGCCCACCGGCGCGCGCCTGGAACGGCGCATCATCGACGGCGAAGGCAAGGGCCTCGAGGAGGACCTGGACCTGGCCCGCAGCGAAGGCATGACCCCGCTGGGCATCATCAACGACCACCTGCTCGAGGGCATGAAGGTGGTGGGCGAACGCTTCGGCGCCGGCGAAATGCAGCTGCCGTTCGTGCTCCAGTCCGCCGAGGTCATGAAGAACGCCGTGGCCCTGCTGGAACCGCACATGGAGAAGTCGGACTCCTCCGGCAAGGGCACCATGGTGATCGCCACCGTCCGCGGCGACGTGCACGACATAGGCAAGAACCTGGTGGACATCATCCTCACCAACAACGGCTACAAGGTAGTCAACATCGGCATCAAGCAGGGCATCGCCGAGATCATCGCCGCCGCGGAGGAACACAACGCCGACGTCATCGGGATGTCCGGGCTACTGGTGAAGTCCACCGTGGTGATGAAGGAAAACCTCGCCGAGCTGCAGTCCCGCGGCCTGGCCAAGAAGTGGCCGGTCATCCTGGGCGGCGCAGCCCTCACCCGCGCCTACGTGGAGCAGGACCTCGCCGAGCAGTTCGACGGCGTGGTCCGCTACGCCAAGGACGCCTTCGAGGGCCTGTCCCTCATGGAACCCCTGGTGCGCGTGGCCCGTGGCGAATCACCGGACGACGTCGGCCTGCCGCCG
>Ga0308169_10004132_pt1 | contig 13669 bp, 9 predicted proteins | sample PhyBR1_2_FD_202139 | JGI IMG/M metagenome (GOLD analysis project Ga0308169, IMG submission 202139) | Phyllosphere microbial communities from UC Gill Tract Community Farm, Albany, California, United States - DLSLSB.R1 | ecosystem: Host-associated > Plants > Phyllosphere > Unclassified | place...
GCTGACCCTCGATGTCTTGTCAGCCGCCGCACGCCCTACTCCCGGTGTCCTACTACGCCCCTCCTCCCGCCGCACCTCTCTTCGGTTCGCCGCCCGCCCCTCAGCACTTCCACCACCACCACCTCCTCCCTACCTCTCCCTCGCTCTCGGCGCCTACCTCGCACAGCTACAGCCCCTCTTCGTCGAGCGGCAGCATCAACAGCCCGGCCTACTTCTCGCCGACCGTGCCGCACGCGCGCTCGCCGGGCGTGCCGCCGAGCTGGCTTGCGGCGCAGAGCGGCGCAGCGCTCGGACCTGCGCTGCGCGCGCTGCCGCCGCGATCGGCCACGAGGCGGGCCGGCTCGTCGCGCGGGGCGAGGGATGATGTGCACGAGGAGGATGAATGGGCGCGAGTGGAGGAGCGGGCGAGGAGGACGTGGTAGAGCGAGGGCGAGGCTGCAACCACCTCTCTCTTCTTACGCGCTCGAACCTCGCCGAGACGAAGCCGCCCGCCTCTTACACCGTTCCTGAGAGCGCAGCAAGCTTCTAGAGGGGTCAGAGACGAGAGCGATGCAGGACAGCCGCCCTCGAGCTTTCGGAGCAGGGGACCTTCTCAAACTCGCTCGCTCGCTCGGTTGCACAGCCGCGGGAACGAGAGCACCGATGAAATAGCATTCTAGACACAGTACTGCCGACCATTGTCGCCCTACGTCCCGCTGCCCGCCGCCGCACTCGCTCGCTCGCGCAAGAACGTCTCGAACTCGGGCACGGACCCCTCGCCCTCGCCCTCGCGCTCGTCGTACGTCCTCAGCGCGACGCCGCGCCGCGCACACTCGGCGACGACGGTGCGCTGCCGCTGTGCGGCCTGCTGCACGGCCCTTCGACTCGGGCCCCGCGCTGAGCCGAGGTTCGGCTGCGGCGCGGGCGGGGACCAGAAGGCGAGGGGGACGAGGAGGAGCTCGAGGTTGGGGAGGAGGGCGAGGATGCCGAGCAGCTTGTCGAAGTGGCCCGGTCGACGGGTGCCGGCGCCGACGACGAGGCGGACGAAGGTGTGGCGGGGCAGGGCGGCGTGCGAGCGCGGCGAGGGGAGGCGGACGAGGGCGCGGTTGATGTTGACACTCCAGAGGACGGGGAGCGTGTCGGGGAGGTAGGCGAGCGGGACGAGGAGGCGCGCGTCGGCGTCGGCGTGGAGGTCCTCGCCGATTTCGAGGCTGTCAAGCTGCGGGAGGAGGTTGGTCGCCCAGCGCTCTTTGCGGAAGAGCCACTCGAAGACCCGGACGTTGACGATGGACAGGCGGCGCAAGGCGGGCAAGGTCGACCTGCTCAGGATCCAGGGCTCGGTGAGGGTGACGCCCGAGAGGGTGAGCGACGTGAGGGACGGGAACGAGGTGGTGCGTCTCGAGACGAGGGTGAGCTCGGCGTTGGTGATCGTGAGGTGGCGTAGTGCTGCACGTTTGGTCGAGTCAGCGACTTGCATGAGGGCTCAAGGAGAAACAGGAGTGGGTCTGGACGCACCTGCGAAGCGCGTGAAGCCGTTGAGCGTGACGCGCTCAGTGCCCGACAGGACGACCTCGACGACGTTGGGCAGCGCCGTCGCCCACTGCGCACTCCAATGCCGCAGACCATACAGGACGCTCGCCGACGGGCCCTCGACAACGAGCTTGCGACAAGCTCGCTCGCGCGCTGCCGTCGCCGCGAGGGCGTGCGGGACGGGCTCGCTGGGCGTGCTGTCCTCCTTGAACAGCTCGCGCAGTATTGGAACGCAGAGCAGGGCCATGATCCTGCACGTAAGGCGCACGACGAGGAGGTCCTTGTGCGGCGCGCGGCGCGGGACGTCGTTGACGAGGATGAGCGTGTCCGAGACGAATTGCCACAGAATGTTGGTGACGACCTCGTTCGGGAGCCGGTCGAAGGGACAGGTTCCGTCTTCAGGCGGTCGGCTCGTCGCCCAGAAGTCGGCGTCGTGCCGAGGAGCCCGACTCGTGCTTGGCGCGCCCGACATGGATCGACGACCGGCGGCGCCAACGAGGAAGAGACGAGCTGCGAGGGCACGGAGAGGCGCGTCAGCATCATGTTCGAGTGGACAGGGAGGGCTAGGCGGGACAGAAAGAGGTGCAGGACGCACCAGCTGCGAGTTGTGCGTCGCTGAACCTCGAGGCGGAGCGGTCGAGGAGGACGAGGCGACTGAGGATGAGGGCGGCCCGACGCGCTCGACAGTATGAGGCTGAGAGCTCGCGCGCTTGTCCTGGTGCTGCCCCACTGGCAGCTGAGCTGGTGGTCGGTGAGCGACGGCGACGCGAGTCGGGAGGCGGGGCTGATGAGGTGCTCGCTCGCGACGTCGGCGGGCGGCGCGCAGCGGATGGTGCAGCTGTGCAGAGCCCTAAGGGGTAAGGCCTAGCGGGCTTGTGCGCTCTCTCGTGGTGGGACGAGGTGTGGGAGGAGGGTGGATGCTGCCTCGCCTCCTCCCCACCTCCTCCGCGCTCTCGCTGCTGCCGCAACCGCTGTTGTCGGTTGAGACGGCCAGATCATGGGCATGGTGCATAGATTGACCTCTCCGCCAACCCTCAGCGAGCCCTCGCGCTGGGCTAACTCTCTGGCCCCTTCCTCGCACGCGCGCGCTCGCCCGGCGCCGCTCGCACGAGCTCATGACCGAAAGCACGGCTGGATTGCACCTCGAGAAAGCAGTACCGCGCCTCGTCGTCGGGTCTCACCGCGCCGCCTTCCTCGCCTCGCTCGCCGCGTCCTCCTCCCGCTCGCGCAAGAACGCCGCAAACTCGGGCACGAACCCGTCGTCCTCCTTGCGGCGCTCGTACGTCCTCAGCGCGATGCCGCGCTGCGCGCACTCGTCGATGATGGCCTTCTGCCACGCTGGCGCCGGCCCTGAGTGCGGCGGAGCGGGCCAGGCCCCGCGCGGGATGAGGAGGAGCTCGAGGTTGGGGAGGAGGGCGAGGATGTCGAGGACCTTGTCGGCGCGCGAGCGCTGAGGGACGCCGAGGTTGGTACGGTCCGGTGACGAGGCTGGGTCGGCGCCATGGACGACGAGGCGGACAAAGGCGTGGCGGCGCAGGGCGGCGCGCGGGCGCGGGAAAGGAAGGCGCACGAGGGCGCGGTCGACGTCGACGTGCCACAGGATGGTCAACGGGTCGGGGAGGTGGGTGAGCGGGATGATGAGGCCCGTGTGGGCGTCGACGCGGCGGCTCTCGCCGATCTCGACGAGCTCGAGCTGCGACAAGAGGTCGGTCGTCCAGAGCTGCTCGCGGCCGGGCTGCTGCGAGACGCTGCAGTCGACGATCGAGAGGCGACGCAGGACGGGCATGGCCCAGCGCCGGAGGACCCAGGGGTCGGAGAGGGTGACGGAGATGAGGACGAGGGCGACGAGGGAGCCGAACCTGGGGTTGCGCGAGAAGGTTGCGAGGTCGGCGTTGACGAGGGTGAGGTGGCGGAGCTCTGCAAGACTGAGAGTCAGCCTCGCACTCGAGAGTCGCGAGAAGAGAGATCGAGAGGACGCACTGCTGAGGCGGGCGAGACCGTTGAGGTCGAGCTTGATGCGCTGCGTGCTCGAAAGGATGACCTCCTCGACGTTCGGTAGGACGTCGGTCCACCAGATGAGGGCCTGCAGGAACTGCTGCAGTACTCGACTCGACGCGTCGTCGAACGCAAGCTTGCGCACGCTGCGAGCGCGTGGCGCCGACGCGATGAGGACGCTCAAGAACGGCTGAGCGGGAACCTCCTCCTGCGTGTCGAGGCCCTCGAAGATGACGTGGCGGCGACTGAGCATGCGGGCGCAGTGCATGTTGAAGAGGCGGCACGTCTGGCGCAGCGCGAGAAGCGGGTTGTCGCCGCGCGAGGCCTGGGCGTTGAGCCGCGACAGGATGTCCTGGACCACCTCGTTCGGGAGGCGGTCAAAGGGGCAGGTCCCGTCTGCTGGCGGTCTGCTACTCGCCCAGAAGTCGACGTCCTGCGAGACGAGGTCGCTCATGTTGCTCGATGCCGCGGCGGCGAGCGACATGAGGAAGATGAGGAGCTGCGAGCGGAATCGAGGGCGCATCAGCATCTAGTTCGAGTGTATGAGTAGGGCTGGGCGAGGTAAAAGGAGGAGTAGGACGCACCGGCTACGAGCTGTGCGTCGCTGAACCTCGAGGCGGAGCGGTCGAGGAGCTTGAGGCGACAGACGACGAGGACGACTCGGCGCGCTCGACAGGGGGGAGCTAGAAGATCGTATAGGCTTGCACTGAGCGTGTCTTGCTGCTGGCAGAAGAGCTGATGGCCTGTGCTTGACGGCGAGATGAGGCGAGATGAGGGGCGACGAGGCGGGAGAGCTGGCTCGCAGCCTCGGCGGGCGGCGAGTGACGGGCTGTGCGGCTCTGTAGAGCTCTTGCTGTAGAGCTTGAGCGTGCTGGAACGCTCTCTCAGGTGGGACGAGATGCGGCTCTCGCAGAGTGACGCTGCTGTCGCTCATCTCGCCTCTCGCTCCTCCTCGACCCTCCTCGACTCGAGTGCCAGCTCGAGCGCCAGCCCACCCTGGCCCGCACACTGCCCGCCACCACGACGGCCCAGGTCCTGCGCCGCCGCATGCCCCCCGCCGCCTCGTCGTCGTCCCCTCGGCCTCTCGCTCCTCCCCACCGGCCCTCGTCTCGCCCTCACGACCACGGCCACGACCAGCAGCGCGGCTCGGCCTTCTCGACCTCGCCCACAACCATCAGCAAGCCCCAGCCCGCCCACTTCCACCCTTCGCCCGCCTCGTCCCTCTCGCGCGCCTCGCCCCTCGTCCTCGACTCGCTCACCCGCCCGACCCTCCCCTCGTCCTCCATCTCCGAGTCGCACGCCTCGTTCGTCGACCTCCTCCGCCCCGACGGCTCGGCCTACTCGCCCCCTCGGCCAGGCGCAGCCGCAGCACCGCCGAGCGGCGACTCGGCCGGCCCCACCTCGTCGTCGTCGACGGCGAGGCGCGCGTCGGGCTCGAGTCGGGGCGGCGCACCGCGCGTCCGAGGGTCGAGCATCACGAGCCTGCACGACCTGATGGACCGCGCGGCGGCCGACGCGCCGCCGAGGAGGCGCAGCAGCCTGCCGCACGGCGGGCAAGGGCCGACGCCGCGGTCCCGGCGCGCGAGCGACGTCGCGCGCGCAGAGGGTGGGTCGGCGCCGCACGAGGAGCAGGGCGACGGCGAGCTCGCCGAGCTGAGCTGGGGCCGGTGGTGGCCCTTCGCCGTCGTCGAGCCCGAGGCGGCCAAGCAGGGCGCCGCCGCCGCGCTCAAGAATGCCGCCTCTGCGCCGCTCCCGCCCACCCCGCCCGCCAAGGACAAGGACGCGCACGACGCCTCGCGCGGCTTCCTGTCGCTGTTCGCGGGCAAGCAGGCCGTGTCGGACGCGCAGGCGCAGGCCGACGCCCAGGCGGCGCAGGACCGCCTCGAGGCCGAGCTCCTCGACGCGAGCCTCGACGAGCTCAGCATCGCCAGCGCCGCGTCGCGCTCGGCCGAGTCGCTTGCGCTTGACGCCGACGAGTGCCCGCCGGCGTCGCCGCCCAAGCAGACGATCGCGCAGCGGCGCCTCGTCGACAAGTCGCTCCCGCCGTCGCCCGCCAACGCCGGCGCCTCGACGTCGACCTCGCCGTCCAAGTCGTTCCTGCCCTCGTTCTCGAGCCTCTCGGGCGCGGCCGACTCGGCGTCGGCGTCGATCGCGTCGACGACGAGCCGCATGGCAGGCTCGACCACCTCGCTCCTCGACTCGCTCACGCTCCCGAACCCGTTCAACTCATCGCCGGCGTCGTTCTTCACCTCGGCCGCCAAGTCGCCCTCGCTCACGTCGCCGCCGAGTTCACCCTTCGGCATCCAGCCGCAGCAGCAGCAGCAGCACCGGCACTACAGCACCAAGCGGCACCCGGGCAAGGACGACGGCCCGACGGCCAAGCCCTCGGACGTCGAGAACCTCGTCGACGCCGACGACCGCGCGGCGATCCAGGAGGAGGTCGAGGAGAACGCCGAGACGTTCTCGATCCTCAAGGACAAGTACCGCGCGCCCCGGCTCCCGCTCGTCTTCTGCCACGGCCTGTTCGGGTTCGACTCGATCGGGCTCGCGGGCGTCAAGCCGCTGTCGTTCAGCTACTGGATCGGCGTCGAGGAGGCGCTCGTCGCCATGGGCGCAGAGGTCATGATCGGGCGCGTGCCGGCGAGCGCGTCGATCGAGGAGAGGGCAAAGGTCCTGTGCCAGCTCATCGGCGAGCGCTTTCCCGGCCGCGAGGTCAACCTCATCGGGCACTCGATGGTGCGTCTGCTCTCTCTCCTCGTCGTCTCCTCGTCTCGCTCTCGTCGAGTCGAGCTGACTCGGTCGAGAGGCTTGCCGTCCACAGGGCGGGCTCGACGGCCGGTTCCTCATCTCGCGCCTCAAGCCGACCAACTTCAAGGTGCGGTCCCTGACGACCATCTCGACTCCCCACCGCGGCTCGTCGTTCGCCGACTACCTCCTCGAGGACATCCTCGGCGCCCAGCGCGTGCCGAGCTTCCTCGGCATGATGAAGGTCCTCGGCGTGCCCGGCGGCGGCGAGGCGTTCAACGACTTGACGACGTGCGTCCTCTCTCTCTCTCCCTCCCTCTTTGCTGTCTCTCACGCTCGCCGTCGCGCCCTCGCTGACGCTCACCACCGCCCTCGCCCCTCCCTCGCTCGCCCGCCCGCAGCACCAAGATGGCGCGCTTCAACGAGGAGACGCCCGACGACCCGGACGTCAAGTACGTCAGCTACGGCGCCGAGTTCACCCCGAGCTGGAGCAACGCGTTCCGGATCCCGTGGGGGATCGTGTCGGAGCGAGAAGGTGCGTCTCGGGCGCGCTCGGTCCTCGTCGTTCCTCCTCTTCCTCGGCGGGGCCTCGCTCGGGCGGCGCTGTCTCCTCTCGAGGCGGCGCCAGCCGTGTAGCTGGCGCGTCGGCGAGAAGAGCTGCAGCTGACGGCGCGCTCGACGCTCGCAGGCGCCAACGACGGGCTCGTGTCGGTCGAGTCGGCCAAGTGGGGCGACTACCGCGCGACGCTGCACAACGTCAACCACCTCGACGTGCGTCGGCTCGTTCTCTCCTCTTCATCGGCTGCCTGCGCCCGTCTCTCGAGCCGCAGGCAGCTCTACGGGCCGAGTAACGCGAGCTGACCCTTCCGCACGTCCCCTCGCCCGCAGCTCATCGGCTGGGTCGGCAAGGTGCGCTACTCGTTCGCGGCGTGGTCCGGCCACGAGATCAAGTTCCGGCCGATCTCGATGTTCTGCACCATCGCTGAGCAGCTCGCCGACGAGGGGCTGTGAGCGAGCCGGGCGAGGAGGGAGGAGCGGGCGAGGAGGAGCGGCGGGAGGAGCGAGGGGTAGACGAGGAGGGGTGTTGTGCTCGTAGCCTGTATCTTGTACACTGCACGCTCTCTGCATCTGCGTCTTGTGCGTCTAAGCAGAGCGTGAGCGAGCGAGCGAGCCCACATCCTGCGCCGGCGCTCGAGCCTGGAGGACCTCGTCGCTCTCTCACTGCGGTATTTCGCTTGCTGGCTGCAGTGACTTCTCTAGCAAGTCACATGCACGTCCTCGGTACGAGGTCCCGGCCAGGAAGAGTCGCCGTCGTGGCCTTGTGGCGTCGTCGTCTCCCAGCTGCGTCCGCTCCCCTCACCCGCTCGCTCGCGCTCCTTCCGCCAGTTGAGCACTCGAGCACACCAAGGCGACCTCGACCATGGCCGCCAGCACGACATCGCACGACCCCGACGAGCGCGAGGCCGCCTCACGCTCCTCCCCACCTCGTCGACCCTCGTCAGCTCGACCAACGCCATCGCCCCAGCCTGGGCATGCGCGCTCGCCACGATAGCCTCCTGTCGCCTCTAGGATGAGCTTCAGCCCGACTGCGACGCGCCAAGCTGCGACGGCGGTGTCGCCTCGTCGTCCTCTCCCCGGACTCGAGTCGCGGCTCGCAGGTTGTCGCCCGTCGCCCTCCAGCACCAAGTTCAGCTCGCAGGTGCGTGGTCCACATCTCCTCACAAGGACCGACAGCTGACCCTGAGCCACCCCGCAGGCTCTCCCGAGCCCTCGTCGCTCTCCCCTCCCTCCCCGGCACTCGCCCTCGTCTCCGGCTCGCCTCGCCTCGCCGCCCGCCGCGCACCGCCCCCAGCCAAGCCATGGTCGCCGCGCCCGAGACCCTCCACGCCCACCCGCACGCCGCCAGCCCCGCCAACCAGGGCCAGCAGCAGCCCCCGTCGGCCGACTCGATCAAGCAGCAGCGCGAGGCCGCCGCTCTCCCGGGCCACCAGGGCTCGCAGGCCATGAACGGCGACCGCCAGGGTGCGTCTCACTCTCTCTCAGAGCTCTCTACCCCTCCCTCGTACTTCGGCGGCGCGACCCGAGCGAGCGCGGCCGCCCAGCTCGAGCGGAGCTCGGCACCGTGCGCCCCCCTCGCCTCCGGGCCGCAGAGAACTTTTCCTGCGCGCCTGGCGCCCGAGCGGGTGCGTCGGAGGGGCGCGTTCGGTGCGCATGGGCTGTGTGGAGCTCGTCGCGAGGCGCTTGCGGCGGCGGGGGCCGCGGGGCGGGGTCCGGCGGGCGAGGCGCATGAAGCCGGGCGGGACGAGGTGAGGGGTGGTTGGGCCGGCTCGGGCGCGCAGGGCGCTCGGCCAGGAGCATACCTGTGCTCGTACGAGGTACGGCGCGGCAGCGGCGCGGCGGCTGGGTCGCTCGGGCCCAAGTCGGCGCTCGAGCACCTCTCGGACGATGAGGAGGAGTCGGCCTCGACATCAGCTCGCACGCTCTGCAGGACTCGCCGCTGACTCTCTCTCTCCTCCCGCAACAGCCAACGGCTCGTCGCCCGTCAACGGTGCGAGCGCCGAGGGCGCCAACGTCAACCTGCCGCCCGCCGAGGTCGCGCGCAACATCCCGTGCCGCTTCTTCCCGCTCGGCCAGTGCAAGTACGGCGAGCACTGCATCTTCTCGCACGGCATCCCGGGCGTGTCGGGCTCGCCGGGCGTTCCGGCGTCGCCCTCGGTCGCCGCCCAGATCGCCCCGAGCCAGTCGGGCTCGCCGGCGCCGACGGTCCAGGCGCACGAGCAGCCGCAGCACCACCAGCAGCAGCAGCCGCACCCGCAGCAGCACGCCATGCCGCCCGTCATGCCCATGGGCATGGAGTACGGCATGCCCATGTACTACTCGGAGCAGGCGCTCGAGTACGGCTACCCGCAGCCGCCGTTCCAGCACGGCGGGTACTACTTTCCGCCGCCGCCGCCCTTCGGCGCGTACCCGCCGCACGGCTACCAGCAGCAGCCCTTCGCGCCCCAGCCCTACTACGCCGTCCCGCCGCCGCCGCACGCCCCTCAGCAGCAGCAGCAGCAGCAGGCGCAGCAGATGATGCCCCTCCCGACCGCCGCCGACGTCGCGCCCGCCCCGGCGCCCTCCGCCTCGCCGTCCGCGCCCGTCGTCGCGCCGTCGCCCGAGGCGCGCTCGGCACAGGCGTCGCCGGCGTCGCAGTCGCCCGCCGCCGTCCCGGCGTCGGCGTCGTCGCCCGTCGAGAACGGGTCCGCGCCCGCAGTGGCCGAGGCGGCACCGGCCGCGTCGTCGTCGTCCTCTACGGCCGAGGAGAGCTCGGCTGCGCCCGCCGCGGCGGCGTCGTCGAGCGCGCAGGGCGCCGAGGCTTCGGCCGCTCCTCGCGCCGCGCCGTCGCTCCACACGTTCTTCCAGACGTCGGGCCCGGCACCTGCCGCGCCCGCACTCGCCGCCTCGGCCTCGTCGACCTCGCCCCCTCCCTCGGCGCCCCTCGCCTCGGCACCCGTCCCTGCGCCGGTCGCCGCCCTCCCCGCCGGCGTTGTCCCCCCGCCGGTCGTCGCCGCCGCCACCGTCCCGCCGCCCATGCTCAACGGCGGTTACCCGAAGCCGCCCCTCGCGCGCGGCCCGCACGCGCCTCGCCGCTCGATCCCGGGCCCGCCGGGCCCGAACGGCTTCCCCGTCGGCGTCGTCGGCGCCGGTCCGGGCGGCCCCGCCGGCAAGCGCCGCTCGTTCGGCGGGCAGCGCCCGCCGTGCTCGTTCTTCGAGGCCAACCGGTGCCGCAACGGCGACGAGTGCCCGTTCGCGCACCTGTTGCCCGACGGCTCGGACGCGCGCGGGCTCGGGCGCGGCATGATCGGCGCCGACGGGCGCACGGACCACCCCGAGGCGAGCGGCGGCATGCCTCCTGCGTGGCTCGCGAGCCAGAAGGCGATGAAGCAGCAGCAGAACCTCAAGCGGCACCAGGTCCACCACCACCAGTCGCCCGCGGCGGTCCAGCAGGCCCAGGCGGCGGCGGTCCACGCGCACCTGCAGCAGGCCCAGGTCCAGCAGGTCCAGCAGCAGCAGCAGCAGCAGGTGCAGCAGGTCCAGGCCGCTGCGCTGCAGCAGCTTGACCCGGCCGCGCTCGCCCAGCGCCAGCTCGAGAACGGCGCCGTCTTCAACGGCGGCTACTCGTACCGCGAGCGCATGGCCGGCCAGCAGCAGCAGCGCCGCTTCGCCGAGGAGGCCCGCCAGGCGCAGCACGCGCAGCAGCAGGCGCAGCAGGCGTCGGGCGCGAGCGCTCCCGCCGACGCTCAGGCCGCCGGCGCCGCCCCCTCGGGCCCGCAGCAGCAGCAGGGCCAGCAGCAGCGCGCCTTTGTGCCCGGCGGCCCGCGCAACGGCTCGCTCCCGCCGGGCAGCGCCGCGCCGCAGCTCGTCGCCGCCATCAACGGCCTGACGCGCCACATCCCGCCCGCGCGCCACAACAACCACCACGGCGCGCACGCCCAGGCGCACAAGCAGTCGCCGCACGCGCACGCCGGCGCACCTGCCGCGCAGGGCTCGCAGCAGCAGCAGCAGCAGGCCGCTGTCAACGGCAACGGCGCCGCCCAGCAGCAGCCTCAGCAGGCGCAGCAGCAGCAGAACGGCTCGGCGTCGCAGCGCCTCCCAAGTGGCGACGACTTCCCTGCCCTTTCACCCGCCGGCCCGCTCTCGCCGGCGCACGAGAAGGACGGCTTCGCTGCGGCCGCCGCGGCTGCCGTCGCCGCTTCGACCCCGGCGCCCTCCCCGCCCAAGGCCGACGCCGCCGAGGCCAAGCCCGCGCCCGCCGAGGCCGACTCGTCGTCGGCTTCTGCGGCCAAGGCGCCCTCGTCGCCAAAGGCGTCGGACGAGGCCGACGGCTTCGTCATGGTCTCGCACGCCGACGCGACCGAGCCCGCCTCGACCGCCTCGCCTGCTGCCGCCGCCGCTCCCGCGCCGGCCGCCGCGCCCGCCCCTGCGCCCAAGAAGCTCATGGGCGGCTGGGCGTCGGCCGCCGCGCGCGGCGCGAGCGTCGTCCTCCCCGAGAAGCCCAAGGCGCCGCGCGCCTTCTCGCCCGCCGCCAAGGCTGCCGCCGCCGCCGCTGCCTCGTCGGCGCCGGCGAGCGAGAACGGCGATGCCGCTGAGGGCAAGGCGTCGAGCGCCAAGGAGGTGTCGTCGGCGTCGGCGTCGAGCAAGGGCCCGACCAAGGACGAGGACGGGTTCGTGCGCAAGGAGCCTAAGAAGAAGAACTACGGGCAGAGCGCGCACCGCGGCGAGCACCAGCAGGGCGGCAAGGGCGTCAAGGCCAACAGCGGCGCGCAGCAGGTCGCCGTCAAGGCCTGAGTGCCTTCGACGTCGTCGTCGTCTCGCCCTCTCGCCTTCTCGATTCTCATCTCTCGCCCGCCCGGCCTCGCCTTCCTCGCCTCGTTCGCCTCGCCTCTCCTCGATCTCGACTTTGCGCCTCTCCCTCCGTCGTCCACTTTCTCTCTGTGCCTATTCCCCTCCTCGCCTCGACCGCTTCCCTCCTTCTCTTTCCCTCCTCCCTGTCTTTACCTCTAGTTGCCCTTCCCCTTCATTGTCTCCCTAGCATTAGCACCCACCCCTTCACCATCCTACTGACCCACCGACCTGAAAAGAGCGCTCGCGCTCGACCTCGACCCTCCTCTCCTTCCTCACCTCGCCTCGCCTTTCCTCCCCGTCTCGTTCTCTTTTCTCCTGCTTGCCATACCTTTTCCCCTCCCCTTTCATCTCTCTCGTTCTGTTCCTGTGGAGCATGCCTCGGTGGAGGAGCGCGGCGGTGCGCTCGTTGCCGGGAGGAGGAGGTCGAGGAGGCGGTCGTCGGCGGGCGCTGGAACAACGACGCTTTGTTCAGCCTGCGCCTTTCGTCTTCTGCTCAGCGAGTGCATCGAGCAGCTCTCGACAGCCTGTACGCAGCCGCAGCTCGCAAGAAAGGTGAGACGGTCTGAGCGCACGCGCCTTTGCGAGCTCGCTGGGGTCGGTCTCTCGCTCCTCTCGCTCTTCCTCCTCCCACCACACGCTCGCTGCCCCGCCCAGCCAGCTCGACAGCGCACCATGAGTAGCACCGACACGCTCGAGCAGCCTCGCCCCTTCGACCGCCTCCCGAACGAGCTCCTCACCCAGATCCTCCTCTGCCTCGCCCCGCCGACCATCAGCATCGAGTTGGACGCGGACCTCGACGAGGCCAACCCGCTCTTCGACGTCCGCCTCGTCTCGAAGCAGCTGCACGCCGTCTGCGCGCCCATCCTGCACCGCGACCTCGAGATCGGGGCGTTGGCCGACTCGATGAGCGACCTCAACCAGCTCGTCTCCAAGGTTCAGGCGTCGCCCGAGCGCCGCGCCGCGTGCCGCAAGCTCGAGGTGGCTAGGTGTCCGATGGACGGCGGTCGCATCAGCCTTCGCAGGTGGGCGCAGCTGCTCCCCAACGTCGAGCGTTTGAGGGTGTGCTGGCGCGTCGACGAGGTCAACTTCGACCACATCGCCAAGTTCACCAGTGCGTCCCTCTTCTTCTGTCGTATGTCTACCTCACTTAAGGCGAGCTGACGCAAAACTACCTCTTGCAGAGCTCCGCCATCTCTCGGTCCACGTCTCGGGCGTCAAGCCGCCGACGGCGGGCATCAAGTTCAACCTCCTCGAGTCGCTTCACGTGTCGAGCATCACCAATCTTCACGACGACCCACGCTTCGAGGCCGTCTCGTTCCCCGCCCTGAGCCGCCTTCGCATCGACAACGTGCTGCCGACGGACGGGCACGTCCTGCGTCAGGTCTTCCCGCTCGACCTCCTCGCCAAGCTCGAGTGCCTCGACATCGACGGCGAGGCGAGCATCAGTCACGGCTACACGGGCTGGTTCGACCTCGACAGCCTGCCGCGCGAGCTCCCCGTCGTGTGGCGGCTCTACGACGAGCGCGCCGCGTCCGAGCAGGCAGTCTTGCCGTCCTGCCTGCAGCGCGCCGCTCACCTGCGCCTGTACCAGAGCAAGTGGAGCACGCTACCGTACTGCGCCGCTCGCGACAAGCTGCGCGACCTCCTCGACACGCACCGCAACCTGCGCCTCGTCATCGTCTCGGAGCCGTTCCTGTCGGCCGCCTCGTCGCCGCCCGAGGACGGCGACGAGCCCATCCTCGCCGAGTGCGAGCGCCGAGGTCTCGAGGTCAGGAGCTACAGCTCGGCGCCCGAGGACGGGGAGCTCGTCGCGCCCGAGTTTGTCGCGTTCGTGCGCGAGAAGGCGGCGAGGGCGCGCGCGGCGACGGCGGCGGGGCAGTTGTGAGGGAGGGCGGGCAGAGGAGCCGTGGATACGCTTTGTGCAACTCGAGATGTGCTTGCGACGACTCTCTGTCCTTCCGCAAGCGAGCAAGAGCAAAGAGTCCAACTTGAGAAGGTCGAGCGCGAGCGCTCAGGCCTCCTCGTCTCTCGA
>Ga0308169_10004134_pt1 | contig 13664 bp, 7 predicted proteins | sample PhyBR1_2_FD_202139 | JGI IMG/M metagenome (GOLD analysis project Ga0308169, IMG submission 202139) | Phyllosphere microbial communities from UC Gill Tract Community Farm, Albany, California, United States - DLSLSB.R1 | ecosystem: Host-associated > Plants > Phyllosphere > Unclassified | place...
AGCCTGTTCCCGGGCCAGGGCCAGGCCAACCCGCTGTACAAGCCCGGCCAGACCTGGAAAAAATGCGACATGAAGCTGGTGGACATGCAGCCGGGCCGCAATCCGGCGCCGAACTTCTTCCTGTACACGGAAGCACCGGTAGCCGGCCACGGCGTCGGTTTCATCCTTGACGACCTGTCGAGCGAGTTCGACGTCAATGCGCCGACCTTTGGCGAGAAGCATGCGCCGCCGCACCTGCCAGTGTCGCTCAACGACTGGACCGGCCGCGAGATCGGACGCGTCTACGCCGACGAATTCGGTTCCTTCAACTTCCTGGTGCCATCGACCTTCACGATCAACCCGCCGTTCCCGTCCGGAGTGTCGCCGAACATGATCACCTCGTGCATGAACTCGCCTGGCCCGATCGAAGACCCGAGCGGAGCGAAGAACCCGGATGGCAGCCCGAAAATGGTCATCGACCCCTATTTCAACCGCAGCTACAGCCAGTTCTGCTACACCTTCCAGTACCTGCCTGGCAAGACGACCTACCTCGACACCCCGGTGGTGCCGGTGGCCGCCTTTGTCGGTCCGGCCCAGAACCCGCTCGACTGCGAGTTCGGCGACGGCACCCCGGTGATCTATAGCGTGACGGGCGCCGGCAACACCGGCCCGTGGGTGCCGGCCAACGGCACCCGCACCCTGACCATCGTGTCGGCCGGCAAGGTCGACGTCCTCAATCCCTACTACGACCCGGCGGACGGTTCGCCTCGCCTGGTCAAGCGCGACTTCGGCTTCGGCGCCGCCGGTGCGGGCAGCAAGGTCATGCTCGGCAACGTCGAACTGCCGGTCACGAGCTGGTCCGATGGCGTGATCGTGGCGACGGTGCCGAACAACGCCGGCACCGGCCAACTGACGGTCATTCGTGCCGGCACCAGTTCGCCGGTCGGCCTGACCGTGACGGTCGGCGGCGCGACGCCGAAATACGTGCCGGCAGGCGGCAGCATCCAGGCCGTGATCGACGCACCCACGACCAACGATGGTGACCTGGTCATTGTCCCTCCTGGTATCTACAACGTCCCGCTCATCATGGACAAGAAAATCCAGCTGCAGGGCTGGGGTGCGATGTCGACCATGATCAATGCGGCCAAGGTCAACAGCGAAACGCTGAAAAAATGGCGCAGCCTGATCGACCGCAAGATCGACGCGAGACCGGCCAGCCCGGCCGTGATCGATCCCGATACCGGGGTCAATACCCTGAACGCCGGCCCGAACCGCACCTTCGACCTGCTGCCAGGCCAGTCGCTCGGCGGCAACCTGAGCGAGAACGAGCCGATCCTGTTCGGCGCGGATGAAGCCCCCGGCGTGCTGGTCGTGGGCAAGGCAGCGGCCAACGGCAGCGGCAACGGCCACTTCAATGCGAACAATCCCGCGCGCATCGACGGCCTGACGATCACTGGCGCCGATGCCGGCGGCGGCATCCTGGTCAGCGGCTATGGCCGCAACGTGCAGATCGCGAACAACCGCATCGTCGGCAACTCGGGCACGTATTCCGGCGGTATCCGCGTCGGCCACGTCGACCTGATGGACGAGACCAACACGGCCTATGGCGGCTACACCGATTCGGTCACCCCGAACGTCAACATCCACCACAACTGGGTGGTGCAGAACGGCGGGACCGAGGCCGGCGCGGGTGGCGGCATCGGCATCGGCAACGGCGCCAGCAACTACCAGGTGGCAAATAACTATGTCTGCGGCAACTTCACCCTCGGCCACGGCGGCGGTATCGGCCAGCTCGGCCTGGCCAGCGGCGGCACGATCGCGCACAATTCGATCGTCTATAACCAGAACTTCAACCAGGCGGCCAGCACCACCGGCGGCGGCGTCTTCATCGGCGGTCCGGCACCGATCAACGCGGCTGCCCGCTCGGCCGGTTCGGGTTCCGTGTCCCTGGTGCAGAACCTGATCCAGGGTAACAACGCAGGTGCGGGCGCCGGCGGCGGCGTGCGCCTGTCGCAGATCAATGGCCTCGACGTCGAACGGGCGCCGAACAGCGAGTCGACCTGGAATACGGTGACGATGGTGAACAACATCATCGTCGACAACGTGGCCGGCTACGCGGGAGGCGGCGTCTCGATGGTCGACGCCTTGAAGGTGAACGCATCGAACAACACGATCGCCTTCAACGACACCACTGCCACCACCCAGGAAGCGTTTCCGAGTGCGGGCGCGCCGCAGTCGAACCCGCAACCGTCCGGCCTGGTGTCGCACGCGACCAGCAGCGGCCTGCTGAGCGCGCTGACGACGACCGCCCGCCGCACCCAGTACCGATTCTCGAATCCGTTCCTGGCCAACAACGTCCTGTGGCATAACCGGGTCGGCTGCTGGGCGATCACCGGCACCGGCCCCGGCGAGTTCGGACTGTTCGACCCGGCCGGCAGCGGCGGCTGCAACGTTAGTTCGCCGATGGGCACGAACCCGGTCTATGTCGACCTGGCCGTTCTCGGTACGGGTGCGCAGGGCAGCATGGCCAACAAATATGTCGGCGCCGGTGTGGACAAGATGAATCCCGACCACAGCATCCTGTCCGACCTGCTGGGCAGTGGTGGCTACGCCAATAACGGCAACAAGTCTGAGGATCCGCAGTTCGTCGCGTGGTATGCCAACGGCGACCGCAAGCCGATGCCCTTCGTTCCAGGCTTCTCGACGACGATTGACACCGCGGCCACCAGCGACGAGGGCGGCAACTTCATCGATATCCGCTACGGCCCGCTGACGCCCTGGAACTGCACCGCGGCCGGTGGCGCCGTCAAGTCGCCGCAGAGTGCGGCCAACTGCCCGCTGTTCGGCGACTATCACCTGAAGGGAGGCTCGCCCGCCCTGGACGCCGGCCTGTCCCGGACCGGTGCGAACGGTGTGCCTGCAAACGATGTCGACGGAGACGCGCGCAGCGCCAATAAGATCGACATCGGTGCGGACGAGTTCGGAAGCGGCGGCACGCCTCCTGCGGACCAGAATGCCCCGACGCTAAGCGTGCTGGATACCTTCAATCGCGCCAACGCCAACACGCTCGGCGCCAGCTGGAACCAGGGCGTGCTGTTCGGGGCGGCTGCGCTGCGGGTGAACAGCCAGCAAAGCCTTGCCGGACTGCCCGGCGCCGCCTTCTGGAGTGCATCGTTCGGTGCTAAACAGGCGGCAGCGATGCTGTTGGCTACGGCACCGGGGAATGGCGCAGCGCTGCTGCTCAAAGCCTCCGGTAATTTCGTGCTGGGCGCCTACCCCAGCTACGTCCGGGTTCGCTACAACAACGGCGCGATCCTGGCCGACACCACCACCAACGGCGGGTTGAGCTTCAGCAGCCCGCTGACGGTGGCGGCCACCGCGGCGCTGGCCGCAGGCGACACCCTGGTGGCGCAATGCGATGCCGGCGCGACGGTGAACGTGTGGCGTGTCCGGGCCGGCAACACCAGCTTCCTCGGCTCGGCATCCCTGCCGGCCAGCGGCCCGGCAGGGGCGGCAGCCGGACGGATCGGTGTGAACCTGCCGCTCAACGCCCGGATCGACGATTTCGCCGGCGGTACCGTGCCTTGAGCGCGGCGATTTCCACCATTGACTGAAGGAGCATATCGTGAGCGCAAAGAAAGGCAATCTTGGGAGACTCGTCCTCCCGGCGCTGGTGGCGGCCGCGTTCGGACTGCCGGGCGCCGCCCGCGCCGGCGTGTTCGTCCAGTGCCCGGGCGACACTAACGGCGACGCCCGCTGGACCGGAACCGAACGGCAGCCCGCCAATACCGTCTGCAAGCACCTGACGGCGGGTGACGGCTTCGTGACCATGGCCGACGGTCGCCAGATGTACGTATTCGGCTTCGACGACGTCACCGGCACGCTGCCGAACAACATCGTGCTGAACCTGGCGCGCGCCAATTTCGTGGCGCCGCTGATCGAGCTGAAGGAGGGCGACCGTTTCTTCCTCACGCTGAGCAATGTCGGGATGGTGGCGCGTCCCGACCTGTTCGATACCCACAGCGTGCACTTCCACGGTTTCGCGAACCAGGCGCCGATCTTCGACGGCGTCCCGGAACCCTCGCTCACGGCCAACATGGGCGCCAGCGTGTCCTATTTCTACAACCTGAACGAGCCGGGTACCTACATGTACCACTGCCACGTCGAGGCGACCGAGCATATCCAGATGGGCATGCAGGGCCAGCTCTTCGTCAAGCCGAAGCAGGACGGCACGTCGAAAACCTACAAGGGAAAGACCTACACCAAGTTCGTCTACAACGATGGCGACGGCTCGACCGGCTACACCAAGGCGGTCGCCCTGCAGCTGACCGCCTTCGACACCGCCGCCCACGAGGCCGACTTCGCGATCCAGCCGATCCCGTTCAACGAAATGAAGACGATCTACCCGATGATCAACGGCCGTGGGTACCCGGATACGGTGACCCCCGGTGCGCTGCCACCGACCCAGGTCGACCCCTATACGGCGGGCACGAGCTTCCAGTCGCAGAAGACCAGCTCGCTGGTAACGCTCAACCGCGCGACTGAGGGTTCGCGCCTGCTGCTGCGGCTGTCGAACCTGGGCGTGGCCGACTACTACACGATGACCGCGCACGGCTTGCCGATGACGGTCGTCGGCGGTGGGGCGCGCCAGCTGCGCGGACCGACGGGCAAGGACCTGTACTTCGACACCTCGTCCGTGACGCTGGGTGGTGGCGAGTCGGTCGAGGTCATGATCGATGCCTCCGCCGTGCCGGCCGGGACCTATTTTTTCTACACGACCAACCTGAATTTCCTCAGCAATAACGAGGAAGACTACGGCGGGATGATGACCGAAATCGTGATCACGGGAGCGCCGACATGAGAACAGAGACCACCAGCGGGGGCCTGCGCATGCTGCTGGGTGCGCTTGCCTTCGCCTGCCTGGCGGCGCCGATCGCCAGCGTGCAGGCGAAGATCGACGGCATCGGCGGCACCGGCGCGGGCACGCCGGACAGCCCGCGCACCTTCAACCTGGTCGCCACCGACGCCAGCCTCGTCACCGGCGACGGCAATACGGTGTATGCCTGGGGCTTTGCCGACGCGGCGACTGGCACCATGCAGTATCCGGGGCCGACCATGATCGTGCAGCAGGGCGACACGGTCAGGATCAACCTCGTCAACCACCTGCCGGTGAACGGCCAGCCGGTGTCGATCGTCCTCCCCGGGCAGGTCGGCGTCAGCGCGGCCTGTCCGGAACCGGCCGGCGCCTGTGCCGATGGCCTGCTGACCAAGGAGGCCGGCCGCGACGGCAGCGTCAGCTACACCTTCGTCGCCGGCCAGCCTGGAACTTACCTGTACCACAGCGGCAGCAACCCCTCGCTGCAGGTGGAAATGGGGCTGCTGGGGGCGCTGATCGTGCGGCCTGCCGGGTTCAACGCCGAATCGGCTGCCACGCGCAAGGCCTACAACCAGCCCGGCACCGAGTACGACCGCGAGTTCCTGCTGCTGTTGACCGACATGGACGCGGCGATGCACGACCGCGTGTCGGACCAGGTGCAGAACGGCCAGCCGGTATCGGTTGACACCTCGGCCTTCTACGCCACCATGTGGTTCATCAACGGCCGCAACGCGCCCGATACGCTGCTCGCGGCCGGCGTGCCATGGATGCCGAACCAGCCCTACAACGCGGCGCCTATCATGCATCCAGGCGACAAGGTGCTGGTACGCGAGCTGAACGCGGGACGCGACCTGCATCCCTTCCACCATCACGGCGCCCACATGCAGCCGCTGGCGCGCGACGGCCGCGTGCTCGAAAGCGCCCCCGGCGTCGGTCCCGACCTGGCCTCGCCGGACTTCACCATTCGCAGCATCCCGGGCCAGACGGCGGACCTGATTTTCGAATGGACGGGCAAGAATATCGGCTGGGACATCTACGGCACCGGCAACGGCCACACCTGCGTGCCCGACGCGAATGGCTTCAGCCCGACCAGGGAGTGGTGCGCGGACCACAACAAGCCGATTCCCGTGATCCTGCCGAACCAGCAGGACGTGGCCTATGGCGAGTATTACAGCGGCAGTCCCTATCTCGGAACCTATGGCACGCTGCCCCAGGGCCACCCGGGGCTGAGCGAGAACGCAGGCTACTTCCACATCTGGCACTCGCATAACGAGAAGGAAATCACCACCAACAACGTCTTTCCGGGCGGGATGAAGACCTTCCTCATCATCGAAGCACCCGGCGTCGCGATCACGGAATGAGGGGATGGCCATGAACGAAAACCAGGCAAGACCGGCGAAGCTTTGCCTCGCTGCATGCACGCTGCTGGGCGTGCTCGGCTGGGTGGGCGCCGCGGACGCCGCAGAATACTGGCTCAAGACCGGACCGACGACGCTGTCCGGGGTGCCGATGTGGGGCTACGCGCTCTGCGGCAGCGGCAGCGCGGTGCCCGCCACCTGTGCCGGGCCGGTGCAGGTGCCGGGGCCTGCGCTGACGGTGCCGCCGGGGGAGGGGCTCGTCGTCCACCTGACCAATACCTTGCCAGAGCCGACCTCGCTCGTCATCGCCGGCCAGGTCAAGGGGGAAGGCATGCAGCCCGTGTGGTTCGAGCCGGCCACGCCGGCCACGATTTACAGCGGCACCCGGCCGGCCGGCAACACGACGGCGCGTGTGCGCTCCTTCGACCGCGAGGCGGCCGCCGTCGACGGCACCGCCACCTACACCTGGAGCAACCTGCGCCCGGGCACCTATTTGTATAGCAGCGGCACCCACCCACAAGTCCAGGTTCAGATGGGCCTGTACGGCGCGCTGACCAAGGACGCCGCAGCGGGCAAGGTGGCCTACAGCAGGGACGGCGTGAACATCGCCTACGACAACCAGGTGACCCTGCTGTACAGCGAAGTCGATCCGGCCCTGCACAATGCGGTCGCCAACGGGACCTACGGCACCAGCACCCGCCCCAGCACGCTGGTCTACCAACCGAGCTTTTTCCTGATCAACGGCGCGGCCTTCCCTGGCGCCGGCCTCGATCCGCTGGCGGTGCCGGGCCTTCCTGCCGGCAGCGCAGGCGTCCCTGCGGGCAGCAAGCTGCTGATCCGCTTCCTGAACGCCGGCCTCAAGTCGCACGTGCCGACCATCATGGGCCAGTACTGGCAGCTCGTCGCCGAAGACGGCAACCCGCTGCCTTACCCGGGCAACCCGCGCCAGCAGTACACGGCCTTCCTGCCGGCGGCCAAAACGCTCGACGTGCTGCTCAAGCCGGTCAGCAGCAGCACCAGCGACACGGTGCGCTACGCGGTGTTCGACAGCCGGCTGTTCGATACCACCAACGGCAGCCCCAACGGCGGCATGCAGTTCCGGCTCGCGGTCGCCCCGGCCGCACAGGCGGCGCCGGTGTTCGACACCACGCCTGTGCTGACGGGCACCGTTGGCTCACCCTACAGCTATGCGGCGCACGCGAGCGCGGCGGGCGGGCATGCGGTGCAGTACAGCCTGACAGGTGCGCCGTCCGGAATGACCGTCAACGCCGGCACCGGCCTCGTCGGTTGGCCAGCGCCCGCCGCGGGCAGCTATGCGCTCAGCCTGCGCGTCACCGACCAGGCGGTGCCGACCTCGTTCGCCGACCAGAGCTATACGCTGGTCGTCGGTAACGCCAGCGCCGGCCCGCCGAGCGCCGCGGCCGACACCTACACGGCGATCGCGCACGCGGCCGCGAACGGCGCACAAACGCTGGCGGCGCCGGGCGTGCTTGCCAACGACAGCGACAGCGCCGGACGTCCGCTGACTGCAGTCCGGGTATCGGAGTGCACCGTGTCGGGCAGCGGATGCCTGGCATCCACCCGGGTCGCGCTGAATGCAAATGGCGGCCTGAGCCTGGGCTCGTCGACCAGCACGAGTGCGATCCGGCTGACGTATCGCGCCCAGGCCGGCAGCGGTTCCACCGCGAGCCAGAGCGCGGATGCGCTTGCGACCATCAACGTGATCGCCAATCGCGCACCGACCGCCGCAGCGGATGCGTTCACGGCGCCGAAATGCATTGTCCGGTTGGGCTTCTTCGGCTCGACCTGCCGCACCGGCGCGGGCTTCTACACGCCGGTCGCGATGGCGCCGGCGGCCAACGACGCCGACCAGGACGCCGCCACGCTCGACGCCGCGAACCAGCTGCCGCTGGCGGTCGCACGGGTACGTTCGCAGACCGGCGCCGGCAGCAGTACGACCAGCAGCGGCACCGCGCAGGGAGGGACGGTGACGGTCTCCAGCACCGGCATTACCTATACGCCGCGCTACAACTTCGCCGGCACCGATACCTTCCAGTACCGCGTCAAGGACCGCCTCGGCAAGGAGTCGGGGTCGACCACCGACAATACCGGTAACCAGGGCTCGGGCTGGGCCACGGTCAGCATCACGGTCCAATAGGAGGAACATCGTGCACCTGCTTCCAACCCTGTTTCGCGGCCTGCCGGCCCTGGCGCTGCCGGCGGTGCTGCCCCTCCTGCTGATTGCCGGATGCGCCGGTCCGGCCGCCGCGCCGCCCGCTTCCCGGGCAGCCATGGCCGGCATGGGCATGACCGCCCCGATCGAGTCCCTCGGGATCGTCGTGCACGGCCTGCACCTGTCCGCGCACGGAAACATCCTGGACCTGCGCTACCGCGTTACCGACCCCGGGCGCGCGGCGGCCCTGCTGGACTCGAAGAGCAAGGTCCAGCTGCTCGATCCGCGGCGCGGCGCTGCGCTCGGGATACCGGAGTCGCCCGTGATCGGCCCGATGCGCCAGACGGCACGCAACCATGTGCTGTACCGTGACCGCGATTACTTCGTGTTGTTCGTCAACCCGGCGCACGCAGTGCAGGCTGGCGAAACGCTGGCGCTGGCGATCGACGGCAAGGCCGTGGCCCAACTGCGCGTGGATTAGGAGCGAACATGCAATTCTTACGCAAGCGCATCGTGGCAGGCGCCGCAGCCGGCCTCGCCCTCGCGGCAGCCGGCGCCGGTGCCGGCACCATCAGCCCCGAACTGGCGGCGCAGCTTGCCCGCCATGGGAGCAGCGACCTGGTTCCGGTCATCGTGCAGATGCCGGACCGCGTCGATCCGCGCGCCTACCACGTCAGCGATCGCCGCAAGCGCGACAACAGCCTGTCGAAGGCGCTGCGGGCCAGGGCGTCCGCGCGCTGGCCGGCCCTGGCCGCGCTGCTGCAGGCGGCGGGCGCACAAAATCCGCGCCAGCTGTGGATCATCAACGCCGCCGCCGTAACGTTGCCGGTCTGGGCGATACAAGACCTGGCGCGCAATCCGACGATCGGCCGTATCGGCTTCGACGGCGTGGTCACCTTCGGCACCGAGCCTGGAACGAAGGCCGCACCAAGCGGCAGCTGGAACCTGGACCTCCTGCGTTCGCCCGAGCTGTGGGCGCTCGGGGCGAACGGCAGCGGCGTCGTCGTGGCCAGCCTCGACACCGGCGTCGACGCCGCCCACCCCGATCTCGCACCGAGCTGGCGCGGCGGGAACAACAGCTGGTTCGATCCGAACGGGCAGCACCTCGCTCCGTATGATGCCACGGGCCACGGCACCCAGACCATGGGCCTGATGGTCGGGGCCAGTGCCAGTGGCGTCCCGATCGGGATGGCGCCGGGCGCGCGCTGGATTGCCGCCAAGGTCTTCGACGACGCCGGCAACGCCACTTTCAGCAAGCTGCACCTGGCTTTCCAGTGGCTGCTCGACCCTGACAACAACCCGGCCACGCTGGACGCGCCCGACATCGTCAATGCGTCCTGGGGCATGAACGGCATTGCCGGCGGCAGCTGCGACCTGGAGTTCAGCGAGGACATCCAGATGCTGAAAGCGGCCGGCATGGCCGTCGTGTTCGCCGCCGGGAATGGCGGCCCGGATCCCGCCAGCGGCGCCAGTCCCGCCGGCAATGCCGGTGTCCTGTCGGCCGGGTCGGTCGACGGCAGCGCCCTGGTGGCGCCGACGAGCAGTCGCGGACCGTCGGGCTGCGACGGCAGCGTGTTTCCGAAGCTGGCGGCACCCGGCGTGAATGTGGTCAGCAGCGACCTCTCCTTTGGCGGCATGCCCTTGTATGCGAGCGTTTCCGGGACCTCGTTCGCGGCGCCGCACGTGACCGGTGCGCTGGCCCTGCTGGCCTCGGCGTTCCGGTCGGCGCCGCTGTCGCTGATCGAGACGGCCCTGACGGACAGCGCGCACGACCTCGGCGATGCGGGTCCGGACAACCTTTACGGCTATGGGCTGGTCGACGTCGAAGCGGCGCGCGTGCTGCTGGCCGCCAGCCTGGGTGGCGCGGCGCCAACGATCAGCTCGACCGCGCCGGCGACCGCGGTGGAAGGGCAGCCTTATACCTATGCGGTGACGGCGAGCGATCCCGGCGGCGGCGCGCTGGTCTACAGGCTCACCAGCGCACCCGCCGGCATGCTGATCGATTCCGCCAGCGGCGTCGTCAGCTGGATTCCGGCAAAGACGCAGGTCGGCGTGAACGGGGCCGCGCTCAGCGTCAGCAACCCGGCGGGCCTGATGGCGAAGCAGGGCTTCTCGGTGACGGTCGCAGGTCTCAATACTGCGCCCAACGCTGTTGCCGACAGCTACGCGGCCACGGCCGGGACGGCCCTGAGCGTGGCGGCGCCCGGCGTTCTGGCGAATGACCGCGACCCCGACGGCGACGCGATGTCGGCGGCGCTGGTGGACGGGCCTGCGCACGGCACCCTTGCGCTTGCCGCGAACGGCAGCTTCCGCTACACGCCGGCGGCGGGATACAGCGGCAGCGACAGCTTCACCTACAAGGCCACGGACGGGAAGGCTGCGAGCGCGGCCGCCGCCGTTGCGCTCACGGTGAAGGCGGCGCCGAAGCCGCCGGTGACCGTGACCGATACGTATACGGCGCCGGTCTATCGCAGCGCCCCCTACCTTGCGCGCAAGCTGGCCGTGCTCGCCAACGACAGCGCCAACGGGGGCGTCATCGCCCCCGCCAGCGTCCAGGTCGTGTCCGCGGGCAACAAGGGCGGCAGCGCCAAACCGAACTCGGACGGCAGCATCAACTACACGCCGGCACTGCGTTTCAGCGGCACCGAGACGTTTACCTACCGGGTACAGAATACGCTCGGCCAGTGGTCGAACAATGCCAGCGTATCGGTGAAGGTCCAGTGAGCGGGCGGACGATGGCAAAGCTTTCCCGCTGGTGCGCCACGGCCGTGCTGCTCGCTTGCACGGGCCATGCCGCGGCCGCATCGGGCGATGCCGGCCGCGGCATGCGCCTGTACCTGGACGGCGTGCGTTCCGACGGCACGGCTCTGCACGCAACCGGCGCCAACGGCATCGCGCGCACCGGAAGAGACGCCGCCTGCGCCGCCTGCCATCGGCGCAGCGGCTTCGGCTCGGCCGAGGGGCCGTTCGGCGTGCGGCCGGTCACCTCAGTGGACCTGTTCCAGGACCGCCCCCCGGTTGCCGCGAGCGCCCGGATTGCGCACCAGCTCGGGAAGCCGCCGAGGCCTCCCTACGACAGCGCCAGCTTCGCGACCGCGCTCGCCGCAGGGATCGATTCCGCCGGCCGCCCGCTGGGCGCACTCATGCCGCGTTATACCCTGACTGCCGCCGAGCTGCGCGACCTGGAAGCCTACCTGCGCACGCTGGGAGCACGGCCTGCCGAGGGCGTGGACGGGGAAGACATCCACTTGGCCACGGTGATCCAGCCCGGCGTGGCGCCGGCGCGCCGCGCCGCGCTGCTGGGTGTCCTCGAGGCCTTCGTGCGCGACAAGAACGCCGCGGTCCGCTCGGAGCCGGCGCGGCGCCGGGCAGGCGCCATGCGCATGCAGCGTGCCTACCGGCGCTGGGTGCTGCACATATGGGAGCTGGACGGAGCGCCGGCCGGCTGGGCCGGCCAGCTTGACGCCCTGTACCGGGCGCAGCCGGTATTTGCGCTGGTAAGCGGCCTCGGCGACGAGGACTGGGCGCCGATCCAGGCCTTCAGCGAGCGCCGCCGCTTGCCCTGCATCCTTCCCGTTGCCAGGCTGCCGGCCGTGATGGAACCGAATTTCTACACCTTGTACTTTTCCGGCGGCGTCCTGCTCGAAGCCGAGGGCCTGGGCCGCCACCTCGCGGCTGCCGGGCGGGGGCGGGTCACCCAGCTGTACCGGGAGGACGACGCGGTGGCGCGCGCCGCCGCAGCGATCCTGCGGCGCACGCTGGCCGGCAGCGCCGTCGTCCTGTCCGACCAGCCGCTGCGCTTCGCGCCGCAGGCTGCCATGCGCGCCGGCGCCGATGGCGATACCGCCGTCGTCGCCTGGCTCAACGCCCCGGACCTGGCGCGCATGGTCCCGCCGGCGGCGCCGGCCTGGCTCGCGCAGTCGCTGCTGCCGGAGCCGCCCCCGCCCGGGTGGGAGCGCGCGCAACGGGTGTCGCGCTGGGAGCCGGACGCGCAGCGGGCTGCGCGGCTGCGCCGTGTTCGCGACTGGCTGTCGGCGCGCAAGATCGCGCCCGGCGACGAGGAAGTGCAGGTCGACGCCTGGTTCGCCATGGCGATGCTGGGAGAAGCACTCATGCACATGATGGACAGCTTTTCGCGCGAGTACCTGCTTGAACAGGTCGAGCATGGCATCAACGTGACCGTCCTGCCCGCGATGTACCCGCACCTGAGCGTGGGGCGCGACATGCGCGTCGCTGCGCATGAAGTCTATCTCGGCCAGGACAGCGACCCGCTGAGCCTGTCCGAACCCGCCGACGTGCCCGCGGCAGAACGGGCACCCCGCCACACCGCCGAGGAGAAGCCATGATCCGCATCTGTTTCCGCGCCGCCGCGCTGACGCTTGCCGCCGCAGCCCTTGCCTGCGCCGCCGTCTCCGCCCATCCCGGGCCCCACCCGGCCGATCCGGCGAAAGCCGGCACCGCCGCGGCGGCCGCGCCGCAGCGCAGCATCGGTGTTTACCGGCCTGGTCCGGTCATGCTGGTGCGCGCCGACGGCGCCCGCGTCGCACTCGACGACGAACTCGCTTACGACGGGCCGGTCGCGCTGAACTTCATTTTTACGAGCTGTTCCGCCGTCTGCCCCATCGCCACCCGTACCATGGCCGAGCTGCAGGGACAGATGCGGCCCGGCGAGCACCTGCGGCTGGTCTCGATCTCGCTGGACCCTCTCAACGATACGCCGGCGGTACTACGCGATTACGCGCGCAAGGCCGGCGCCGGGCCGGGATGGCACTTCTATACCGGTAGTGTCGCCGCCAGCGAGGCGGCCCAGCGTGCCTTCGACCTGTACCGCGGGGACAAGATGAACCACGCGCCGGTGACGCTGCTGCGCAGCGCCCTCGGCCGTGGGTGGGTGCGGCTGGAGGGCTTTCCGACCGCGGCCGAGCTGGCGGCCGAGCTGCGCGACCATCCTGCGGCCGCGCAGGCGGCACGGGTGGCCACGCGGACCGCACAAATACAGTAAACACTGTAGAGCGAAATAGGGTGCGCCTCCCAGAGGCATCCATGCGCTATTCACTTAACATAAATTGCATGGAGAACAGGTCTCGACGGAACAGAAGGCCTGTCCTTTCCCTCAACCAGCCATGCGAAGCGGACAGCAATGAAATTCAGCGCCAGGATCATTCGCGATGGCATCGACCTGAGCCAGGTCGACATCGATGCCGGCGATCGCGACGACGCCGTGGCGCAGCTGCGGGCCCAGGGCCACGTCCTGTTGTCGCTCAGGCGCAGCGCTGGA
>Ga0308169_10004136_pt1 | contig 13661 bp, 10 predicted proteins | sample PhyBR1_2_FD_202139 | JGI IMG/M metagenome (GOLD analysis project Ga0308169, IMG submission 202139) | Phyllosphere microbial communities from UC Gill Tract Community Farm, Albany, California, United States - DLSLSB.R1 | ecosystem: Host-associated > Plants > Phyllosphere > Unclassified | place...
GACGCCGTCCAGCTTCTTGCCCATCTTCACGATCGTGCCGGTGTTGCCGACATTGGGTGCGAACACCGCGGTGCAGTTCGGCTTAGCGAAGATCGCCTCGGCGACGTCCTTGCCGACCTTGCGGCGATCAACGTCCCAGGCCGCGACGACCTTGATGTCGCTCGGCTTGTAGCCACCCATGTCGAAATGCATCAGGCCGACCTGGTCGTTGGCGCCCTCGCGATAATGCTCGAGACCTTGCACGAGCGAGCTCGCGCAGTTGCCGATGCCGACCACGGCGATCCGAATGCTGTTCATTACTAACCCTGTTCCTTACGAAAGATGCATGCGCGACGCGGTCTTTGGTCGCGACATACTGATATTACGAACGAAAGCCCGTTCGACACGACGGTGCCAGACGAGCCCGACGATGGCGACGAGCGTCAAAGGGACGATCTCGAACCACCAGAAGATGCGTGGATTGCCCGCGAAGCAGGCGACGAAGATCGCCCATACCCGGACATTCGCGGTAAGCAAGGCCATGAAGCGCAACGGCGCGACGGCACGGGCACCGTAGCGTGCACCGAGCGCGACCGGATCGCTCGACTGGCCGAGCGTGCGCTCGAACGGCATGGCGATCCGGTCGATGCTGCTGGCGACGCCGTCATAGAAGCGGACGAGCGCGTTACCGGTCGGCACGGGCGGCGCTGCGAGCGCGACGCCCTTGATGCGGCGATGGAAGCGCGCGCGCTCACCCTCGTACATGTTCGACTGCACCGCATGCGCGGCGCCGGCGGCGACGGCGAGGATCCAGCCCTCTGCGGTGCCGATCGTCAGCGCGAGCGAGACGTAGATCAGCGCGAAGACGCCGTGATCGCACAGTCCGTCGAGCATCCGACCGAGCGGACTCGCGGTCTTGGTTGCGCGTGCCACCATGCCATCGAGTCCATCGGCGATCAGCCAGCCCATCGACAGCACCAGTCCGACCAGCGCGAGCGCCCAATTGCCCCATTGCGTATAGGCGAGCGCAGCAGCTCCGCCGAGACAGAGCCCCATGACCGACACCGAATTCGCGGAAATTCCACGCGCCAACGCGATCGGCAAAAGCGCACGGCCTGCCGGGTGAATCAGCCAAAGGTTAGATGGGATCTCGATCCGGCGATCGCGCGATCCATCCGGTGGAGCCACTGTCATAGGATTTTCATAATGCGCCCGGCAGGCGATTTATGCAAGGTGGCGCGACGAACCCTATGGAACGCTTGACCGCAATTCTTCGATCCAAGCCGTTGCGATCCCGTCCGACGGCGCGCGCCAGTCGCCCCGCGGCGACAGCGCACCGCCCGCCGAGACCTTCGGCCCGTTGGGCATCGCCGATCGCTTGAACTGGCTGGTCGTAAAGAACCGGAAGAGGAATTTCTCCAGCCAGTGCCGGATCGTCGGCAGGTCATAGGCGACGCGCGCATCCGCGGGCAGGTCCTCCGGCCACGCGCCGACGCTCGCATCGCGCCACGCGTGCCACGCCAGAAACGCAATCTTCGATGGCGCGAGCCCATGACGGATCACGTAGTGCGCGAAGAAGTCGTTCAGCGCATACGGCCCGATCATCGACTCGGTGCTCTGCAGGGCGCCATCCGCTCCTGCCGGCACGAGTTCGGGCGAAATCTCCTGCGCGAGGATCGTCGACAGGATCGCGTCGGTCGCCGCGTCATACTGGTCGGTGCGGATACACCAGCGGATCAGGAACTGGATCAGCGCCTTGGGCACGCCGCTGTTGACCGCGTAATGGCTCATCTGGTCGCCGACACCATAGGTGCACCAGCCGAGCGCCATCTCGCTGAGATCGCCGGTGCCGAGCACGATCCCGCGCCGCTGGTTGGCAAGGCGGAACAGATAATCGGTCCGCAGGCCTGCCTGCACGTTCTCGAACGTGATGTCGTAGACCGGTTCGCCTTCGCTGAAGGGGTGGCCGATGTCTTCGAGCATGCGGGTTGCGGCGGGGCGGATGTCGATCTCCTCGGCGGTGATGCCGAGCGCGCGCATCAGCGCCCAGGCGTTCGCCTTGGTCCCTTCGCCGGTCGCGAAGCCGGGCATGGTGAAGCCGAGGATCGCGCTACGGGGCCGTCCGAGCCGGTCCATCGCCTTGGCTGCGACGATCAGCGCGTGCGTCGAGTCGAGCCCGCCCGAAACGCCGATCACGATCGTCTCGGCATGCGCGGCAACGAGGCGCTTCGACAGCGCCTCCACCTGGATGTTGAACGCCTCGTAGCAATCGTCGTCGCGGCGCGCGGGATCGTTGGGGACGAACGGGAAGCGGCGGATCGCGCGTTCGAGGCCGCTGTCGCTCGGTACCGGCGCATGATCGAACGCGATCCGCCGGAACCGGGTTTCTGGGTTGTTCGCGAACACGGCCGCGTCGTTAAACGTCCCGAACCGGAGGCGTTCCTGCGTGATCCGTTCGCAGTCGACGTCGGCAACGACCAGTTCGGGTTCGGTCGCGAAACGCTTCGACTCCGCCAGTTGCTCGCCGAGTTCATGGATCAGCCCTTGCCCGTCCCACGCGACTTCGGTGGTGCTCTCGCCCGGTCCGGCAGCGGAATAGACGTAGGCACAAACCGCGCGCGCAGATTGTGCGGCGGCCAGCATCGCCCGCTCGCGGGCCTTGCCGATGACGATGTTCGAGGCGGACAGGTTGCAGCAGATCAGCGCCCCGGCAAGCGCGCCCGCGGTCGAGGGCGGGGTGGGGGCCCAGTAATCCTCGCAGATCTCGGCATGGAAGACGAAGCCGGGCAACTCCCGCGCGGCGAAGATCAGATCAATCCCGAACGGGACGTCCTCGCCGTCGAGGCCGATCGTCAGCCCGGTAAGCCCAGCGCCACTCGCGAACCAGCGCTTCTCGTAGAACTCGCGGTAATTGGGGAGGAACGTCTTGGGCACCACGCCGAGCACGCGCCCGCGCGCGATCGCCAGCGCGCAGTTGTACAGTCGCCCGTTCCGCACGAGCGCCGCGCCGACCAGCAGCACGGGCCGCAAGGTCGCGCTTGCCTCGACCACCGTCGCGATCGCTGCCAGCGTCGCGCGCTGCTGCGCGGTCTGGAGATGCAGGTCGTCGATCGCGTAGGACGTCAGGTTCAGTTCGGGGAACACGACGAGATCGACGCCCGTCGCGTCCGCCTCGCGCGCCAAGGCGACCGTCGCCTCGGCATTCGCGCGGGTATCCCCGACCGAGGCGCGCGGCGTGGCGGCCGCGACCCGGATCAGCCCGTGATTATGGATCGCGTAGAATGGATGCGTCATCCTGCACCGATACAAGGGCGCAGCCGTACGCGCTACCGGCTTGCCGAAACGCTCATGTCACTGCGAGGCGTTCGGCAAAGGCGGGATCGCGCCAAGCCTCCGTCTCGAGCGTCTCTCGCAGGATGTCGCCTGCGCGCCAGACGTCTTCGTGGCTGAGATACAACGGTGTCAGCCCCAGACGCAGGATGTCGGGATCGCGGAAGTCGCCGATCACGCCGCGGGCTATCAGAGCCTGGGTAAGCGCGTAGGCGTGCGGGTGGCGGAAGCTGATGTGGCTGCCGCGCTTGGCCGGGTCTCGGGGACTGACGCAATCGAGACCCAGTGCATCGCCCGCGGCGGCGAGGATATCGAACAGCTTGGCACTCTTGGTGGCGACAAGCTGCTGGTCGATGTCAGCCCAGAGGTCGAGCGCGGTTTCCAGTGCGGCGGTCGACAGCATGGCGGGGGTGCCGGCGAGCCAGCGCTTCATGCCGGGGGCGGGGCGGTAGGCATCCTCGAACGCGAACGGCGCGGCGTGGCCCATCCAGCCGGACAACGGGCTGGCGAGCTTATCCTGCCAGCGTTTCGCGACATAGAGGAACGCGGGCGCGCCGGGGCCACCATTGAGGTATTTGTAGGTGCAGCCGACCGCGAGATCGGCGTTCGCGCCGTCGAGGTCGATCGGTACCGCGCCGACGCTGTGGCTCAGGTCCCACAGCATCAGCGCACCGGCAGCGTGCGCGCGAGCGGTCCAGGCGGCCATGTCGAAACGGTCGCTGGTCTTGTAGTGGACATGCGTCAACAGCAGCACCGCGGTGTCGTCGTCGAGCGCGGCGGCGAGGTCTTCGCGCGCGACCACCCTCAGGCGTGCGCCGGGGACGCAGGCGACCGCGCCCTCGGCGATGTGAAGATCGGTCGGGAAGTTGCCGGACTCGCTGAGGAGGGTGTGACGCTCCGGATTGCTGCGGAGCGCGGCGACCAACGCCTTGAAAAGATGCGTCGAGGTGGTGTCGCCGATGATGACCTCGTCGGCAGCCGCACCGATCAGCGGGGCGATCTTGGCGCCGATCCGCTGAGGAGCCTCGATCCAGCCCTCGTTCCAGCTGCGGATGAGACGGTCGCCCCATTGGCGGGTGGCAACGTCGGCGAGTGCTGCGGGCGTGGTCCTGGGCAGCGCACCGAGCGAGTTGCCGTCGAGGTAGATCACGCCGTCGGGGAGGACGAACTGCTCGCGGTAACGCGCCAGCGGGTCGGTCGCGTCCAGCGCGCGTGCGTCTTCGAGGGTCACTTGGTCTTTCCGAAATAGGACAGGATCAGGCGCTTGGCCTCGGCCCAGGCTGGCGTCTCCGGCGCGATCAGTTCGACATGACCGGTCGCGGGGATGGTGTGGAGCGTGGCGGTGTCGCCGGCGGCCGTGGCCTTCGCGATATAGTCGGTGGCCATGACGAAGGGGATGATCCGATCCTCGCGACCGTTGATCAGGTCCTGCTTCACGCCGAGCGGGAGGAGGCGCGGGACCGAGGTGTCGGCATAGACATCCGGGCGTTGTGGGGTGGGCGTGCCGACGAGCTTCGCGACGACCTCGGTGCCGCAGCCATTGTCCGCATTGGTCGCGGTGGCTTCGAGATCGGGGAGACCGCCAAGACTGACGACGTGGCGAATGCGAAGTGGGTGCGCTGAGTGAAGCGGGCTCGACGCGGGGAGCCCGCGTCGTGCGGCGAGCCAGAGCGCGAGATGACCGCCGGCCGAGTGGCCGATCGCCAGGACGTGGCGCGTGTCGAGATTGAACCGCTTGGCGTTTACCGCGAGTTGATCGGTGGCCGTCGCGGCGTCCGCGAACGTGCCGGGATAACCGCCGCCGGTGCGATCGACACCGCGATAGTCGATGTTCCAGACCGCGACGCCGTCGTTGCGCAGGTCGTCGGCGATCCAGTTCATCAGGCTGCGATCGGCGATGCTGGTCGTCCAGCAGCCGCCATGAACCATCACGACCACCGGGAACGGACCTTTCTCGCCGGGCCTGGCCTTGGGCAGCCAGATGTCGACCTTCTGCATCTGGTCGGTACCGTAGGCGATCGTCGCATCGGCGGTGGGTTTGGTCCGGTTGGTCAGATCGGGCCATTTGAGCAGGTCGGCGGAGGCTGGTGTCGGCATCACGGCCAACGGTAACAGCAGGGCGGCGGCGAGGAACGGGTGCATGGCGACGTGCTACCGGCCAATGCTGTGCTTGTCCCGTCCGGAGACGATGGTCCGCAACTTTTGCCGATCGCGATGGAAAAACAGGCGTACAGCGACACCAATGAGAGGTGTGTCGCGTCGATCGTGGCACGAAGGTGCGCGATGAAGATATTGGTGCTATCGAGCCTGTACCCGAACGACGTGCAGCGCCGCCACGGAATCTTCATCGAGCACCGCATTAGCCATGTCGTCCAGCCCGACGACGAGGTTCGTGTGGTGGCGCCGGTGCCGTGGTTCCCGAGCGCCGATCCGCGGTTCGGGCGCTATGCCGAGTTCGCCCGTGTGCCACGCGAGGCGATCCGGCGGGGCGTGTCGATCACGCATCCGCGCTATCCGGTGGTGCCGAAGGTCGGCATGGTCGCCGCGCCGTGGCTGATGGCAGCAGCCCTGTACCGACACATCGCGCGGATCCGGCGGGATTTCGACTTCGACGTGATCGACTCCTATTATCTCTACCCAGACGGCGTCGCGGCAAGCCTGCTCGCGCGAAAGTTCGATCGACCGTTCGTTATGAGCGCGCTTGGCACCGACGTCAGCCTGATCCCGCGATACCGCGCCGAACGCGCGATGATCCTGTCGGCGATCGACCGGGCGAGCGCGACGACTGCGGTGGCGGCGGCGCTGCGCGACGAGCTGATCGCGATCGGCGCGGCGCCCGACAAGGTCTGCGTGGTCGAGCACGGTGTCGACCTCGTCCTGTTCTCGCCGCCTGCTAATCGCGCGGCATTGCGGCAACGGATGGGGGTCACCGCGCCGACGGTATTGTCGGTAGGGCACCTGATCGACCGCAAGGGGCATGACTTCGCGATCCGCGCGATCGCGACATTGCCCGACGTGCGGCTGATGATCGCTGGCGACGGACCGCGCGAGGGGGCGTTGCGCGCGCTGGCGGCCAGGCTTGGCGTGGCGGGGCGGGTCGACTTCCTGGGGCACGTCGACCAGCATCGCCTGCCCGACCTGTATGGCGCAGCCGATCTGACGGCGAGTTGCTCCGACCGCGAGGGGATCGCCAACGTGTTGCTCGAGTCGCTGGCTTGCGGCACGCCTTTGGTGGCGACGCCGGTGTGGGGATCGCCCGAAGTGGTGCGGGTGCCCGAGGCCGGTGTGCTGACCGCGGATCGCTCGGATGCGGCGATCGCTGACGGGATCGCGCGGTTGCTCGCCGACCTGCCCGACCGGGGCGCGACGCGGACCTATGCGGAACGCTACGACTGGCGCGAAACCGGGCGGCAGCACCGCGCGCTGCTCGCCGCCGCGGTCGCCGGGCATGTCCCGAAGGCGAAAAGAGAACAAAAGGTGACGATGACGCGCGGGATGCTTTGATCGTTACGCGCGCGGCTGCTATCGATGTGCGCAATGGCCAGCAGCGACTTCAAAGATCCCTTCGACAGCATCGTCGACGCCCCCTTCGATAGCGCGCTCAGCGAGCGGTATCTGGTCTACGCGTTGTCGACGATCACCGCGCGATCGCTGCCCGACGTCCGCGACGGGATGAAGCCGGTGCATCGGCGCCTGCTGTGGGCGATGCGGCTGCTCAAGCTCGATCCGGCACAAGGCTACAAGAAGTGCGCGCGTGTCGTCGGCGACGTCATCGGCAAGTATCATCCGCATGGCGACCAGTCGGTCTACGACGCGATGGTGCGCTTGGCGCAGTCGTTCGCGATGCGGTATCCGCTGGTCGACGGGCAGGGCAATTTCGGCAACATCGATGGCGATAACGCGGCTGCTTACCGCTATACCGAAGCGCGGCTGACTCAGGTCGCGATCGACCTGATGGACGGGCTCGACGAGGATGCGGTCGCGTATCGCCCGACCTATAACGGCGAGGATCACGAGCCCGAGCTGTTCCCGGGGCTGTTCCCGAACCTGCTGGCGAACGGCGCGAGCGGGATCGCGGTCGGCATGGCGACGAGCATTCCGCCGCACAACGCAGCCGAGTTGCTGGAGGCGGCGATCGTCCTGATCGATACGCCCAATGCCGACGATGCGGCGATCCTGGAGCATGTGAAGGGCCCCGATTTCCCGACCGGTGGGCTCGTGGTCGATCCCCCCGCCGTCATTCGCGAATCCTATGCGACCGGGCGTGGTGGATTCCGCGTCCGTGCGCGCTGGGAGACCGAGCGCGAGAAGGGCGGCGGCTGGCAGTTGATCGTCACCGAGATCCCGTACGGCGTGCAGAAGGGCAAGCTGATCGAGCAGATCGCCGAGCTGATCAACGCCAAGCGGCTGCCGATCCTCGCCGACGTGCGCGATGAATCCGACACGGAGATCCGCATCGTGCTCGAACCGCGCAGCCGCACGGTCGACCCGCAGATCCTGATGGACGGGCTGTTCCGGTTGACTGATCTGGAGACGCGGATCAGCCTCAACCTCAACGTGCTCGACAAGGATCGCACGCCGCGCGTGATGTCGTTGCGCGAGGCGCTGGCGGCGTGGGTCGATCACCAGTTCGTCGTGTTGCGCCGGCGGACCGAGCATCGGCTGAGCAAAATCGCCGACCGGGTCGAACTGCTCGACGGCTACCTGATCGCGTATCTGAACCTCGACCGCGTGATCGAGATCATCCGTACCGAGGACGAGCCGAAGAAGGTGATGATCGCCGAGTTCGGGCTGACCGATCGCCAGGCCGAGGCGATCCTCAACATGCGGCTGCGGTCGCTCAGGCGGCTCGAAGAGTTCGAGATCAAGACCGAGCGCGACAAGCTCGACAAGGAGCAGGCGACGCTCGCCGCGCTACTTGCCGACCCGAAGAAGCAGCGCGCGCGGATGAAGCGCGACATGGCGAAGATCCGCGATCGTTATGGCCTGGACACGGTGCTTGGTCGGCGGCGGACGACGATCGAGGAGGCGGCGCCGACACGCGACATCCCGCTCGAGGCGATGATCGAGCGCGAACCGATTACCGTGATCCTGTCGCAGCGTGGCTGGATCCGGGCGATGCGCGGTCATAACGATCTGGCGAGCCCGGAGGCGTTGAAGTTCAAGGAAGGGGACGGGCCGGCTTTCGCGTTCCATGCGCAGACAACCGACAAATTGCTGCTCGCGGCGGAGAGCGGACGGTTTTACACGCTGGCGGCGGACAAGCTGCCGGGCGGGCGCGGGTTCGGCGAGCCGGTGCGGGCGATGATCGACCTCGACGGCAGCGTCGGGATTGTCGCGCTGCTACCCGCGAGCAAGCATCCCAAGCTGCTGGTCGTCGCGACCGATGGACGCGGCTTCTCGGTCGGTAGCGCGGACGTGATCGCCGAGACCCGCAAGGGCAAGACGGTGATGACGCCGCGGCCGGGCGCACAGCTCAAGATCGTCCGGCCGATCGGACCCAATGACGATTACGTCGCGGCGATCGGCGACAACCGCAAGATGCTCGTGTTCCCGCTCGCCGAGCTGGTCGAGATGACGCGCGGGCAGGGGTTGCAGCTGCAGCGCTACCGCGACGGCGGGCTGGCGGATGCGATCACCTTCACCTTCGCCGAAGGGCTGAGCTGGGCAATGGGCGGCGGTACCGGTCGCACACGCACCGAATCGGATCTCGGGCCATGGCGTGCCGCGCGCGGTGCGGCAGGAAGAATGCCGCCGACCGGTTTTCCGCGCGACAACCGCTTCAGTTAGCACGCTGTAAAACCGGATTATTGGACGAAAGTGACCAAGAAGGACTGTTTCGGTTCCTTTAGGACGTCTTAACGAAGCTCGGTTAGACAGCGGGCATGGCATCGATAGCCCCGGATGCGATAACGCAAGCAATCGTCGCGACGGAACTCGTCGCACGGGCGCTCGAACTCGTCCCTATCCCTGCCGCGCACATCGTGGTCAACGCAGGCGTCTTCGACCTCTTCGCCATGAACCGCGCCTACAAGCTGGCGGGCCTGGGGGTGGTCGCCGAACGATCGCCGATGATCGCCGAACTCGGCCCCCGCATCCTGGCGTTCCTCGAATCGGCCAGCCTGCGCTCGGATTTCGAATGGACGCTGGGCGATGCGATCGACTGCCGCTATTACCGCGTGACGATCGCACGCACCTTCGCGTCGCTGCGCGACCGCTGCACGATCAGCTTCATCGACCAGACCTCGCAGATCCAGACCGAGCGCAGCCTGCGCCGCGAGATGACCACCGACAGCCTGACCGGACTGCCCAATCGGGAGGGGTTCGAGGATCTGATCGACGGTGTCGAGGATCGCGACGCAACCGCGGTGCTGGCGATCGACATCGATCGATTCGGACGGCTGAATTCGTGTCTCGGTTCGCTTGCCGGCGATGAACTGCTGATCACCGTCGCACGCCGGATCAAGGGGGCGTTGCGCGCGCGCGATACGCTGGCACGGATCGGCGGCGACCAGTTCGGCATCCTGATGGCGATCGATGGCGATCGCGACGAGGCCTATGCGCTCGCCGGACGGATCCAGCGGACGCTGACCACGCCGTTCCGCCTGACCGACTACGAGATCAGCGTCGAATGCTCGGTCGGCATCGCATATGGCACCAACGAAGCCGAAGACGTCGCCGAACTGATCCGTCACGCGCAATTCGCGGTCAAGCGCGCCAAGGCCAGCGGTCGTGCCGAAAGCTATCTGCCGCAGGATTTCGCGATCGCCCGCGCGCAGTTCAGCATGGAGACGGCGCTTCGCCGCGCGATCGAGAATCGCCAGTTGCGGTTGGCCTATCAACCGATCTGCGACCTGGCGACCGGCCGGATCGTCGCGTTCGAGGCGCTGGCGCGCTGGACCGACGAGCAGGGTCAGGTGCATTGCCCCGCCGACTTCATTCCGGTGGCGGAGGAATCGGGGCTGATCGTACCGCTCGGGCGCTGGGCGATCGACGAGGCCGCGCAGACGCTGGCGCGCTGGGATGCGCGGCATCGCACGACCTGCGGCGTGAAGCTGGCGGTAAACCTGTCGGCGATCCAGTTGCAACGCGACGACATCGCGCCGGTGCTGGAAGCGGCGTTGACGTCGACCGGACTGACCGGCGATCGGTTCACGCTGGAACTGACCGAAAGCGCGATCGTCTCCGACCCGGACCGGATCGCCGGCACGATGCACGCATTGAAGGCGCTCGGCACGACGCTGGCGATGGACGATTTCGGGACGGGGTATTCGAACCTCGCCTATCTCCAGAAATTGCCGATCGACGTGCTCAAGATCGACCGCAGCTTCGTGTCGGGCATGCTGGCGGACCGTGACAAGGTGTCGATCGTCCGCGCCATCCTGAGCCTGGCGCAGGCGCTGGGGATGAAGACCACCGCCGAGGGGATCGAGACGAACGAACTCGCGCAGACGCTGGCGGCGCTCGGGTGCACGTTCGGGCAGGGGTATTTCTATGCCAAGCCGCTGGAAGCCGATGCGGCGTTCGCGATGATCCAGCCTTAAGCGAGGACCCGCGGGATTGGCTGCGTTTCTAGCTGTGCCTTTCGACCGCAATCTTCATCCTGACTGCCACCGTCTTCCCAGCTGCCGCCGTCTTCCCACCAACCACCGTCATCCCAGCGAAAGCTGGGATCTCCTGGTGCGGGTCTGAGCGCCCGCCAACGGGGATACCCCAGCTTCCGCTGGGGTGACGGATTTTAGGCGGGTGGCGTCCGCATTCGAGTGCACCGTTCGCTAGTCTCAATCGCCCGAGCAGTTCGGTGGCTCGAACAGTTCACCGCTTCAGCCACGCAGCGCTTCAGCCACCATCTCGTCGGCGATCGTCGCTATCCGCGCTGCGTCGGGAAAGCCTTCCGCGATCCAGCGTGTCTCGACCTTGCGCAGCATCGCAGCGACATCCGGCCCCTTGCGCAGGCCGCGTTCGACCAATGCACCACCCGAGAACGGGAAGGCGGGCGGCGTCCAGTGCTTGATCGCCGCAACGTCGTCGCCGGCGATCAGCAGGCGGTCGATCGCACCCGGCACGCCTGCGCGGTAGGCGAGCGCCTGTGCACCTTCCTCGCCGGGGCCGGCCGTGGCGGCGATCAGGCGTTTGCGGTCGGTGTTCGACAGCTTCAGGCGTGCGCCGACGGCTTCGGCTGCCGTGGGCGCGATCGTCGTGGCGAGACGGCGGATCGGATCGGGGGCAATGTCCGCGGCCGCTTCGCGCTCGGCGAGGATGGCGAGGCGTTCCGCACCCGCCGCGTCGATCTCGGGCAGGACGGCGCGGAAAATGCCGCGCTCGACCATCAAGGCCACCACCGGCACCGCATTGGCAGCGACGAGCAGCTTCAGCACTTCGCTCGCGATCCGTTCGCGGGACAGCGCCATCAGGTCGTTCGCGCGCGTCGTGCAGGCGTCGAGGCCGGCTTCGTCGATCGTCGTGCCGAAGCGCGCGTGGAAGCGGAAGAAGCGGAGGATACGCAGATGATCCTCGGCAATCCGCTGCAACGGGTCGCCGATGAAGCGCACGCGGCGAGCGGCCAGATCGTCGAGGCCGCCGAAATAGTCGAAGATCTCGCCCGTCGCCGGATCGGCGTAGAGCGCGTTCAATGTGAAGTCGCGGCGCGCGGCATCCTCGCGCCAGTCGTCGGTATAGGCGATGATCGCGTGGCGGCCGTCGGTCGAGACGTCGCGGCGCAGCGTCGTCACCTCGACCGGACCCGCCGCGGTGACGGCGGTGATCGTGCCGTGCGCGAGGCCGGTCGGGACCGCCTTGATCCGCGCATCCTCGAGCCGCTCGATCACCTCCTGTGGGGGCAGTCGCGTGGCGATATCGACATCCGCGACGTCGATCCCGAGCAGCGTATCGCGCACCGCACCACCGACGTAACGCGACTCTCCTTCACCCGCGCCAAGAACCTTCGTCAGTGCTTCGAGGCCGTCGCGATCGCGCCACGCCGCAGCCGGGAGTATCAAGACCACCTCAGGCGGCGCGCGAGGTTGACGATCATCGCTGCGGTCGCGCCCCAGATACGGCGCTCGTTCCACATGATCTCGTAATAATGCCGGTCGTGGCCCTGCCATTCGAGCGTCGCCTCGACGTGATTGGCGGTGTCGAGCAGGAACGAGAGCGGCACCTCGAAGACGCTGGCGACCTCCGCCTCGCTGGGCGTGAACACCAGATCGGGTGGGATGACGCCGATCACCGGCGTAACCTGGAACCCGGTGACGGTGCGATAGCTGTCGGCCTCGCCGATCACCCAAACCTGGCCGCGGGGGAGGGCGATCTCCTCCTCCGCCTCGCGCAACGCGGCCGTGACGACGTCCTCGCCGGGATCGATCCGACCGCCGGGAAACGCGATCTGGCCGGGATGGCGGCTCATCGTGTCGGTGCGCTGCGTCAGGATCACGCCGGGATCGGCCCGGTCGGTCACCGCGATCAGTACCGCGGCGGGCAACAGCGTATCGGCGCCGGTGAGATCGCCGTCATGCTGGTCGCCGGTGAGCAGGATCATGTGCGACCCGGCGCCCTTCGCCAGCGCCGCGGTCAGCCGTTCCGTCAGGCTCATGCAGCGGGCTCCAGCGGGAAGAACGCGCCGTCGCTCCACAGGCCTGCAGGCGTCGCATCGTCGGCGATCGCACGCTCGGCCAGTTCATAATAGACCGAGCGGACGACCAGCGCTTCCATCCCGCCGCGGACAGCGAGGTAGGGGCGTGGGCCACCATCGCCCTCAGCCGTGTCCTCGACGAAGCGTAGCGGATGCTCGGGCCCGGCGGTGACGAGGTCGCCAGTGTTGAGCCGGAAGGCGAGTTTCGAGTCGCGACCGCTGCCTTCGGCCTTCATCTCGACCGCGATGAAGGGGGCGTCCTCGACCTCGATATCGAGCTTCTCGACCGGGGTGACGAGGACATGGCTGCCGTCGGGCTCGCGGCGCAGGATCGTCGAGAACAGCCGGACCATTGCCGGGCGGCCGATCGGTGACCCCTGATGATACCAGGTGCCGTCGCGCGCGATCCGCATCTCGCTGTCGCCGCAATGCGTCGGGTTCCATTTCTCGACCGGCGGCAACTTGGCTTCCTCGACGAGCTTGGCGATCTCGGCGAGGCTGAGCGAGGCGATATCGGGAATGGGATCCATGGGCATGGCGGCGGACTAGGCGGGCAGGGGGCCGAGGTAAAGCGGCGCCTTATGCCGATGCGGTGACCGGTACGGTTTCCGCCAGGCGGGGACCCAGCATGCCGGTGATATCCGGTACCGCATCGCCGCGGGCGAGCAGGCGGTGGCGCTCGACTGGGCCGGGGGCGCTCCAGCGTGCGGTGCGCGCGTCG
>Ga0308169_10004138_pt1 | contig 13658 bp, 12 predicted proteins | sample PhyBR1_2_FD_202139 | JGI IMG/M metagenome (GOLD analysis project Ga0308169, IMG submission 202139) | Phyllosphere microbial communities from UC Gill Tract Community Farm, Albany, California, United States - DLSLSB.R1 | ecosystem: Host-associated > Plants > Phyllosphere > Unclassified | place...
CTCGAGCGAACGATAGAACTTGTAGAACTCCGGATTCTTCCCGAACGAATCGGCATAGATCGCAGAAGCCTTGGCATCGCCCTCGCCCTTGACCTTCTCCGCTTCGCGGAAGGCCTCGGCCAGGATCACGGTGCGCTGGCGGTCGGCGTCGGCGCGGATCTTTTCGCTTTCGGCCGAACCGGTCGAACGCAGTTCGTTGGCGACGCGAACCCGCTCGGCGCGCATGCGGTCGTAGACCGAGTTGTTGATCTGCTCGATGTAGTCGACGCGCTTCAGGCGCACGTCGACGATGCCCACGCCGATCTGCTTGGCTTCGGCGACGACCTTGTCGCGCACCGCTTCCATCACGCGGCCACGCTCGCCCGAAATCACTTCGCGCACGGTGCGCTTGGTGATCTCGTCGTTCAGGGCCGCCTTGATGATCTGCGACATGCGGTTGGTGGCGGCGCGCTCGTCGCCGCTGAAGCTGACGTAGTACAGGCGCGGTTCGACGATGCGCCATTTGACGAAGGCGTCGACCAGGATGTTCTTCTTCTCGGCCGTGATGAAGCGGTCGGCGTCCGGCGTATCCAGGGTGAGGATGCGCTTGTCGAGATAGATGATGTTCTGGAACGGCGGCGGCAGCTTGAAGTGCAGGCCCGGCTCGGAAATCACCTCACGCACTTCACCGAGTGCGAAGACGATGGCGAAGCGGCGCTGGTCGACGACGAACACGGTCGACGACAGCAGCATCAGGGCAATGAAGCCCGCCACGAAAATGGTTACGAGGCGGCTCATTAACGGCTCTCCCTGTCACGTGAGGAATCGCGCGACCGGCTGTCGCGCTGGCGCACCTGTTCGATCGTCTGCAGCACTTCCTGCGACGGCGTCGTCGTGTGCTCTTGCTGGTTTTGCTGTTGCTGCACCGGGCCCGAACGGGCGCTCCCGGTGGCGGCGTCGTTGGCGGCCACTTGCGCGATCAACTTATCGAGCGGCAGGTAGAGCAGGTTCGAACCCGACTTGGCGTCGACCATCACCTTGCTGGTGGTGCTGAAGATCTGCTGCATCGTATCGATGTACATGCGGTCGCGGGTCACGCCCGGCGCCTTCGCGTATTCGGTGACGACCTGGTTGAAGCGGGCGGCGTTACCGGTGGCGTTTTCGACCACCATCGATCGATAGGCTTCGGCGTCCTGCAGCAGGCGGAAAGCGGCGCCGCGTGCCTGCGGGATGACCTGGTTGGCATACGCCTCGCCTTCGTTGCGGGCGCGGGCGCGGTCCTGGCCGGCTTTCACAGCATCGTCGAAGGCGTTCTGCACCTGCTCGGGCGGCTGCACGTTCTGCATCGTCACGTTGGTGATCAGGGCGCCCAGCTTGTAGCGGTCGATGATCTGCTGGATCATGTTGTGCACGTCGAGCGCGACCTTCTCGCGGCCCTCGTACAGCACGAAGTCCATCTTGTTCTTGCCGACGACTTCGCGGATGGCCGTTTCGGCCACCTGGTGCACGGTTGCATCCTGGTCGCGGTTGTTGAAGACCCAGGCGACCGGATCCTTCAGCGTGTACTGCACGGCGAACTGGATGTCGATGATGTTTTCGTCGTCGGTCAGCATCAGCGATTCGGCGCCCTGCTTGTTGCGCACGTTGTCGCGATAGCCGATTTCGGCGGTGCGCACCTGCGAGACGTTGACGGTTTCGTGGGCCTGGATCGGGGCCGGCCAGCGCCAGTTGAAACCGGCGCCGGTCGTGTGCGAAAGACGGCCGAAGGTGGTGACCACGCCGACCTGCCCTTCCTGCACGATGAAGGCGCCGCTGGCGAGCCAGATCAGGAGCACGATGAAACCGATCACGGACGCGGTGATGCCCGCGCCGCGGCCTTCGCCGCGGTACGGACCACCGGCGTCGCCGCCATTGTTGCCGCGGCTGCCGAACAGGCGATTCAGGCGCGCATTGAAGTCGCGCCACATCTGGTCGAGGTCGGGTGGACCCTCACCCGGACGGCGGCCCTCCTGGGCCTTGTGGTCACTACCGGGATTCTTGCCCCAGCGTGGATCGTTCAGCGAAAGTTTGACGCCGAACTTTTTTAATAAAGAAACAAGCATAGGCTTTTAGTGGGGCCCGACATGGGTGGAGGTTGGATTACTTTCGCCAAGGTCCTCGTCGAGGAAATCATCGAGGAACTCCGGCGCTGCATCGTCCTGCTCTTCGTTTTTAGGGCTCAAGCCTGGTGCCGACGTCGCTCCCGAGGCGGCTGCCTCGACAATGGCCTCGCGCAGCAGATCGAGGCCGGCGCCGCTCCTGGCGCTGATAAAAACGCGGCTGATTTTATCATGTTCATCACGTTCCACCGCAGGCTGGAGGTCGGCCATATCAATCTTGTTCCACACGAGGATCTGTGGAATATGGTCGGCGCCAATTTCGCGCAAGACCTCGTTGACCTGCTCGATCTGTTCCATGCGGGTCGGCGAGGAACCGTCGACCACGTGCAACAGCACGTCGGCGTGGATCGTTTCTTCCAGCGTGGCGCGGAAAGCGGCCACCAGCTGGTGCGGCAATTCCCTGACAAAACCGACGGTGTCGGAGATGACGACGCTGCCCGTCTGGTCGCCCAGGTAGAGGCGGCGGCTGGTGGTGTCGAGCGTTGCGAACAGCTGGTTCGCGACGTACACGCCGGCTTTCGTCAGCGTGTTGAACAGGGTCGATTTGCCGGCGTTGGTATAGCCGACCAGCGACACCGAGAACGTGTTGTTGCGTCCGCGTGCGCGGCGCTGGGTCTCGTGCTGCTTCCTCAGCTTGGCCAGGCGCGTGCGCAAGGCCTTGACGCGCTCGCCGATCAGCCGGCGGTCGGTCTCGAGCTGGGTTTCGCCAGGACCGCGCAGGCCGATACCGCCCTTCTGGCGCTCGAGGTGGGTCCAGCCGCGGATCAGGCGCGTGGCCAGGTGCTGCAGCTGGGCCAGTTCGACCTGGAGTTTACCCTCGTGGCTCTGGGCGCGCTGGGCGAAGATGTCGAGGATCAGGCTGGTACGGTCGATGACCCGCAGTTCCAGGCGCCGCTCGAGGTTACGCTGCTGCGCCGGGGATAAAGCGTGGTTGAAGATGACGAGTTCCGCGCCGGCCGCCTTGGCGGCAACACCGATCTCGTCGGCCTTGCCGCTGCCGACGAAGTGGGCGGGATCCGGGGCGTTGCGCTTGGCCGTGATCGTATCGATCGGCTCGGCGCCGGCAGAGCTGGCCAGCAAGGCCAGCTCTTCGAGGCTGGCCGAGAAATCGACCGCCCCAAAATCGACGCCGACAAGGACGGCGCGCGTGTTGTTGGTGCCGGGGGCGTCAGCCATCGGCCTTACTCAGCTTCGGCTTCGAGGTTGAGATTGACGGCGCGAGCCGGTACGACGGTCGAAATGGCATGCTTGTACACCATCTGGGTCACGGTGTTGCGGAGCAGGACGACATATTGGTCGAATGACTCGATATGGCCCTGCAGCTTGATCCCGTTGACGAGGTAGATCGAGACCGGGACGTGCTCTTTGCGCAAGGCATTGAGGAATGGGTCTTGTAACAGTTGCCCTTTGTTGCTCATAACAGCTCCGTAATGTTGTTGTAGTTTAAAAAATGGAGGCAAGCGCCTCCTTTTCAAGTGCACGGGGCAAGATTCAGCTTTGCGAACGATGGCCTGCGGTTACTGTAACCTGTTTTCTTCGTCCCTGTCGTACTGATAGACTTAAGAAATTATTAAACCGGCCACGCAAAGCGTAGGGTGGGCACTCGTGCCCACGCGGTGATACGTGCCGGCTTCGAATTCGTGCCCGATGATCTTGCTGCCACACATCACCGCGTGGGCACGGCGTGCCCACCCTACGTACTTCTTAATTCTGCTCCCTGGCGAACGGATTTTTACCGCTGCGCAGTTCGATGCGCAGTGGCGTACCGATCAGGTTGAACGTCTCGCGGAAATGCTTCTCCAGGTAACGCTTGTACGGCTCGGTGATGCCGTCGAGCGCGTTGCCGTGGATGACGATGATCGGCGGGTTCTGGCCGCCCTGGTGGGCATAGCGCATCTTCGGACGCGAGGTGCCCTTGCGCTTCGGTTCCTGCTTCTCGACCGCTTCCTGCAGCGCGCGCGTCAGGCGCGGCGTCGACAGGTTGGCCGTGGCCGCGGCATAGGCCGTGTCGACCGAGGTCATCAGCTGCTTGATGCCGGTGCCCTTCAGTGCCGAGATGAAACGCGTTTCGGCGAACCCCAGGAAGTCGAGCTTGCGGTCCATGGTGTTCTTGACCTCGTCGCGCTGGTCGGACGTCAATCCATCCCACTTGTTGACGGCGACGACCAGGGCGCGGCCGGACTCGAGGATGAAGCCGGCGATGTGCGCGTCCTGCTCGGAAATATCCTGCTGGGCGTCCAGCATCAGCACGACGACGTTGGCCTCGGTCACCGACTGCAGGGTTTTCACGACCGAGAATTTCTCGATCGCTTCGAACACCTTGCCGCGGCGGCGGATACCGGCCGTGTCGATCAGCGTGTACTGCTTGCCGTCGCGCTCGAACGGTACTTCGATCGAGTCGCGGGTGGTGCCTGGCATGTCGAAGGCGATCACGCGCTGTTCGCCGACCAGGGTGTTGATCAGCGTGGACTTGCCGACGTTCGGACGGCCCACCAGGGCGATCTTGACGCCGTGGTCGGCGTGCTCGAGCTCTTCCTCGGCGTCCGGACGCGAGGCGAAGGCCTGGTCCAGCGCCTCGGTGACGAGGTCGGTGACGCCGTCGCCGTGGGCGGCGGAGATGACGTACGGGTCGCCCATGCCGAGTTCATAGAAATCGGCGGTGACGGAGGTGTACTTCATGCCTTCCGACTTGTTCACCACGAGCATGACCTGGCGGCCCGACTTGCGCAGGAAGTCGGTGATCGTCTTGTCGTGCGGCGTCAGGCCCTGGCGGCCGTCGACGATGAAGACGACGACGTCGGCTTCCGCCACCGCCTGCTTCGTCTGCAGCGCCATCTCGTGCATGATGCCTTCCTTGGCGACCGGTTCGAAACCGCCCGTGTCGATCACCAGGAACGGCCGCTCGCCGATACGCCCTTCGCCGTAGTGGCGGTCGCGCGTCAGGCCAGGGAGGTCGGCCACCAACGCGTCGCGCGAACGGGTCAGGCGGTTGAATAGGGTCGACTTCCCGACGTTCGGGCGACCAACGAGTGCAATTACCGGCTTCATGTAGTTATTCTATTCGACCGCGATGGCGGCCACAGTTCCATTTTGTGTTTGAAAAATCAGGTTCGATCCGGCAACCAGGGGCGTGCCCGAAATTGCGCTGCCGTCGGTCGCGGCGCGCGCGAGGAAGCTGCCATCCTCGCGCGACAAAAAGTGTACATAGCCTTCGTAGTCTCCCACGGCAACGGCGCGGCCATACGAGACCGGCGTCGACAGGCCGCGGAAGGCGAGCTTGTCGTTCTTCCAGGCACTGGCGCCGCCGTCGCGGTTGAAGGCGTTCAGGGCGCCCTTGTCGTCGGAGGCGAAGACAAAGCGCTGGTCGACCGCCACACCGACGGTCGAGGACAGGTCGCGCGTCCAGCGCGGCGTGCCGCTGGTCACGTCATAGCAGGCAACCCGGCCCTGGTAGGCGACGGCGCAGACATCGCTTTCGAAAATCATCGGCGCGCCGGCGAGGTCGGTCACGCGCTCGAGTTCCGTGGCGCCGCGCGCCGTTCCCACTTCGACTTCCCAGCGCGGGGCGCCGGTGGCGAGCAGGAAGGAGCCGAGCTTGCCGGCCGGCTGGGCGACGATCACGTCCTTGTCGTAGACCACCATGCCCGGCGCGCTGCGCAGGGTCAGTGCCGGCGCGACGCGCTGCACGGTCCATTTCTTCTGGCCGGTGGTGGCGTCGAAACCGACGATGCGGTTGTCGATCGAGCGCGCCACGACGACGCCTTGCCCCACGGCCGGGGCCGAGAGTATTTCGCTCGACAGCTGGGTTTTCCACAGCGCCTTGCCGTCCATGTCGAAGGCCATCAGCATGCCGTCCGCGGCGCCGACGACGATCACGTTGCCGTCGGTGCCCACGCCCGCGGTCAGTTCCGCGCCGGCCTTGATGCGCCACAGCTGGCGGCCGTCGGCCGCTTCGACGCGGGCGATGTTGCCGTCGGCGCCGGCGACGATCAGGGTATTGCCCGCCAGCGCAGGCGAGAACTGGTAACCGCGCGCCTTGCCGATGTCCAGCTTCCAGGCGGTGCGCACGGCCATCGTGCCCTTCAGTTCGACGAGCCTGGCGGGCTCGTTGCCCTTCGATTTCGATCCGAACGGATTGAGCGAGCTCAAGGTCGAGCAGCCCGTCATCAGGGCCAGGACACCGACACCAACCAGCTTACGGGTAATACGCATTTTTCTTTTACCTTGTTCCGAGTCGTAGAGAGAGGCAAAGCCCACGCCCGCCTTGCGGCGGGGCGTGGGCCGTATCAAATTGGTGAACTTAAGCGGCGGCCTTGGCCGCGGCAGGCGCCGCCGGTGCGGTACCGCCGATGGCTTCGAGCTTGATGCGCACCAGCTGGCTGCCCGGGTGCTTCGGTCCCATGGCGGCGAGCGCGGCGACATAGGCGGCGCGCGCATCGGCGATCTTGTTCTGGGCCACGAGCACGTCGCCCTTGCGGTCGGCCACTTCGGCGGCGAACTGCGGAAGGAAGGTGCCGTTGAGCAGCTTCAGCGCGCCATCGAAGTTCTTTTCGTCGAGCAGCACGCCTGCCAGGCGCAGCTGGGCCACCGACTTGTACTCGTCGTTACCGTTGTCGATCGCCCACTGCAGCTGGGCCTTGGCGGCTTTCAGGTCGTTCGCTTCGAAGGCGGTCTTGGCCGCGCCGAGCGCGCTCATCTGGGCGTAGCTGGTGCGCTTGAACTTCGACTCGATGTCGGCGGCGATGCGCTGCGCCTTGGCGTTGTCCTTGGCGGTGACGGCGTCGGTCAGTTCGTCGTACAGGGCCGATGCCCCCACCGACTGGTCGCGCTGGTGCTTGTTCCAGAAGTTGTAGGCGGCGAAAGCGCCGAGTGCCACGATCAGCACCCAGGTGATCAGGTTGCCGTACTTGGACCAGAAGGCCTTGAAGGTGGCGATCTGTTCTTGTTCTTCGAGGTCGTATGCCATGTCGTTCGTCTGTTAATTATTGTTGATCGGTCGGGTTGCTCGGTTGCTCAGTTGCTTAGGCTTGCTTACGGATGGTAATGCACGTGCTCGTGGTCATGGTCGTGCTCGCCGACGATCTGGTCGACGATGTGGTCGACCACGCCGTCGAAGGCGACGCTGGCCTGCTGCTGCTCGCCGGCCGAACCGCGCAGCGACTTGACGGCCGCCATGTTGTTCGCCACTTCGTCTTCGCCCAGGATCACGGCGAACGATGCGCCGCTGCCGTCGGCCTTCTTCATCTGGCTCTTGAAGCTGCCCGCGCCCGTTGGCGTTGCGCAATGTAGCACAACATCGAGGCCGGCATCACGCAGGCGCTCGGCCAGGATGAAGGCCTGCACCTGCGCCTCTTCTCCCTGGTGCACCATGTAGACGTCGCACTGGCTCGGCTGCGCCGGCTCGCCCAGGCCCTTCATCAGCTCGATGATGCGCTCGATGCCCATCGCAAAGCCGACGCCCGGCGTGGCCTTGCCGCCGAACTGCTCGATCAGCGGATCGTAACGGCCGCCGGCACAGATCGTGCCCTGCGAACCGAGTTCTTCGGTGACCCATTCGAACACGGTGCGGTTGTAATAGTCGAGGCCGCGCACCAGGCGCGGGTTGACCGTGTACTGCACGTTGTTACGGTCGAGCAGGCGCTTGACGCCGTCGAAGTGCGCCTGCGATTCCTCGCCCAGGTAAGACAGCAGCTGGGGCGCGCCGTTCACCATCTCCTGCATGGCCGGGTTCTTGGTGTCGAGGATGCGCAGCGGGTTGCTGTGCAGGCGGCGTTTGGCTTCGGCGTCGAGGATCGCTTCGTGCGATTCGAAGTAGGCGATCAGGTCGGCGCGGTGGCGCAGGCGTTCTTCCGCATTACCGATCGAGTTCAGTTCCAGGCGCACGTTCTGCAGGCCCAGGTCGCCCCACAGGCGGCGGCACAGCATGATCAGTTCGGCGTCGATGTCCGGGCCGGCAAAGCCGACCGCTTCCGCGCCGAACTGGAAGAACTGGCGATAGCGGCCGCGCTGCGGACGCTCGTGGCGGAACATCGGGCCCTTGTACCAGAGGCGCTTCGGACCGTCGTAGACCAGGTTATGTTCGAGCACGGCGCGCACGACGCTGGCCGTGCCTTCCGGACGCAGGGTCAGTTCGTCGCCGTTCATCGAATCGGTGAAGGAATACATTTCCTTTTCGACGATGTCGGTCACGGCGCCGATGGCACGCTTGAACAGGCCGGTTTCCTCGACGATCGGGGTCACGATCTTCTGGTAGCCATAGCTTTTCAGGATCGTTTCGGCGGTGTTTTCGAACAGCTCCCACAGCGGTGCATCGGCGGGGAGGATGTCGTTCATGCCTTTGATGGCGACGATTTTTTCTGGTTTGGACATTGTCAGCTTCTTCTATTCGTAGGGTGGAGTCCTGACTCCACGCGTTACGCCATTCAATTTGTGGTGCGGTATGCATCGGCACGACCGCGTGGAGTCAGGACTCCACCCTACGTTTAGGCGATGATCTCGGTCTGGTGGCCGTAATTTTTCTTCACATATTCCAAAACAATGCTCTGGAACTCATCCACGATCCGCTCGCCGCGCAGCGTCGCCACCTTGTGCCCGTCGACGAACACCGGCGCTGCCGGCGATTCGCCCGTACCCGGCAAACTGATGCCGATATTCGCGTGCTTCGATTCGCCCGGACCATTCACGATGCAGCCCATCACGGCCACGTTCATCGCTTCCACGCCCGGGTAGGACTTCTTCCATTCCGGCATCGAATCGCGCAGGAAGCTCTGGATGTTGTCCGCCAGCTCCTGGAACACGGTCGAGGTCGTACGGCCGCAGCCGGGACAAGCGATGACCATCGGCGTGAACTTGCGCAGGCCCATGGTCTGCAGGATTTCCTGCGACACGATCACTTCCTTCGTCCGGTCGCCGCCCGGTTCCGGCGTCAGCGAAACACGGATGGTGTCGCCGATGCCTTCCTGCAGCAGTACCGACAAGGCCGCCGTCGAGGCGACGATGCCCTTGCTGCCCATGCCCGCTTCGGTCAGGCCAAGGTGCAGCGGGTAGTCGCAGCGGCGCGCCAGTTCGCGGTAGACGGCGATCAGGTCCTGCACCGCCGAGACCTTGCACGACAGGATGATTTTATCTTTCGCCAAGCCCACTTCCTCGGCGCGCACGGCGTTCTCGATGGCCGAGGTGATCAGCGCTTCGTACATCACGGCTTGCGCGCTGAACGGGTTCGCGCGTGCCGCGTTCTCGTCCATGATGCGCGCCAGCAGCGACTGGTCCAGGCTGCCCCAGTTGACGCCGATGCGCACCGGCTTGTCGTGCTTGATGGCGATCTCGATCATCTGGGCGAACTGGGTGTCGCGCTTGGCGCCCTGCCCCACGTTGCCCGGATTGATGCGGTATTTCGACAGCGCGGCTGCGCACTCGGGAAAGTCGCGCAGCAGGATGTGGCCGTTGTAGTGGAAATCGCCGACCAGCGGCACGTCCACTTCCATGCGGTCGAGCTGTTCGCGGATCGCCGGCACGGCCGCTGCCGCTTCCGGCTTGTCCACGGTCAGGCGCACCATCTCGGAACCGGCGCGCGCCAGCTCCTTGATCTGGATGGCGGTGCCGATCACGTCGGCGGTGTCGGTATTGGTCATCGACTGCACGACGATCGGGGCGTCGCCGCCGATCCAGACCTTGCGCTCGCCGTGCTGGACCAGCACGCGGCGGGCGGCGCGGCGCGCCAGCGGGCCGGAAGGAATTGGCAGGTTCATAGAGGTCATACTTTGCTCGTTGTCCTTGTTTCGGGGCGCCCGGAAAATCGGCCCGCCCGGCGCCCAGGCGCGCGGCCGGGGCGGGTCGTTCGTCTGCTTACTTCAGGGTGACGCGCGAAATCGTCTTGCCCGGCACCGGCGGCAGCGCGACGGCGGCGCCGCGCAGCGTGGCCGTCACGGCGCCCGGGTTGCCGACCACCAGGGTCGCCGTGCCCGGCACTTCGACCGTCTCGGTGCTGCCTGCGCGCACCAGGCGCGAGATCAGCGCCTTGCCGCCCTGCGGTTTGACTTCGATCCACGAATCCTCGCGCACGTTCAGCACCAGGGTGTTGGCGCCGGTGGGGGCAGGCGCTGCCGCTTCCGGCGTGGTGGCCGCCGGCGTGGCCGCTGGCGTCGTGACTGCACCCGTTGCCGGAGCCGTTGTCGCCGCAGCAGGCGCCGTCGCCGTGGCCGCAGGCGTCGTTGCGCCCGCGGCTGCGCCGGTTGTCGAACCTGCGCCGGCATTGGCCGGGCCCGGCACCGAGATCAGCGGCACGGTCGGGTTCTGCACTGTATCGGCGGCCGGCGCGGTGACGCCCGCCGTCTCCGCCGGAGCGCTCAGCACTGCGTCGCGATTGGCCGCGGGCTGGCTGCCCGGCATCGACACCAGGCCGAAATGCCAGGCCGCACCGGCCGCGGCGGCGACCACCACCACGCCGGCGATCCAGGCCAGCGGCAGGCTGGAACGCTTGCCATGGGTCGGATAGCGCGAATGCGAGAACGAGGTCGGGCGCGAGGCCGGGCGGTTGCCGCGCATCGCAGCACCGCCGGTCTCCTCGGGAAGCGGATTGTCCATCGGGACCATCGCCACCAGCGGCGCCGGGTCGAGTCGCAGGATCTTGGCGTAGGCGCGGACAAAACCGCGCGTCACGGCGGGACTCGGCAGGGCCGCATAGTCGCCCGCCTCGATCGCCACCACCTGGCGCACGGCCAGCTTGAGCTGCTCTGCCACCTGCTCGACCGTCCAGCCCATCGCTTCGCGCTGGCTGGCCAGGGTCGCGCCCGGATGGCTGTGGTGTTGGTTCGAAGTGGCGCTTTGTTCCGTGCGCTCTGAAGTCATTGTCGTCTCACTCATCGAAAGCCCCGCGCTCGTACGCCAGGTATTCGGGCGAACCGGGGAAGCGCCGCCGCAACTGCGCCACCAGGCTGGCCTCCATCGAACGTTCGCCCAGTTTGCGCTGCACCCGCAGGGCGAGCCACAGCGCATCGGCGGACAGGTTGTCGAGTTTCGACAGCTCTGTCAGGCGGTTAATGAAAAAACCGGCACGTTTAAAATCGCGCCGCTCGAAATAGACCCGTGCCAGGCCGCTGGAGACAGCCGGCAGGTCGGGGTTGTAGCGCAAGGCGTCGAGCAGGTAGCGCTCGGCCGCATCCATGTTGCGTGTCTTCAGGCTGCACACGCCCGCATTCACGAGCGCGCTCACCGGCGTCTTGTACGACGGGTTCTGGAGCGCCGCGTCGAACTGGCGCATCGCTTCCTGCGGGCGGTTCGCCGTCTGGCACAGGAAGGAGCCGTAATTGTTGGCCAGTTCCGGGTTGCGCGGCGCCAGGCGCAGCGCGTGCTGGTAATTGTCGTCGGCCAGCGGCACCTGCCCCATCGCGGTGTAGATCAGCGCGCGCATGCCGTAGGCGTCGGCGTATCCGGGGTCGGCGCTGATCGCCTTCTTGATTTCATCGAGGGCGACGTCGTACTTGCCCTGCTGGTAATAGCCGACCGCCAGTTGCAGGCGGATCGCGGCGCGCTTCTCGTCCGCCGTCTGGTCGGATGCCGTCTTCAGTTCGGCGCCGCCATTGCCGCTGCCGTTGCCGACGCCGGCGCAGGCCGCGAGCAGGCCGAGTACGCACGCGGCTGCAAAGCGGCGTACATGAGCCCGGCCTGGCGCCGCCATGTTCAAGAAGGAATCTCCACGATGCGCCCGAAATCGGCGCCGAATTTCTTCTGGTATTCGGCCATCTTTTCCATGCGCTGGGCCACCTTGGTGCGGTCCTGCACTTCGCCGGCCAGCTGGCCGCAGGCGGCATCGATGTCGTCGCCGCGCGTCTTGCGCACGGTGGTCACGATGCCGGCATCCATCAGCACCTGGGCGAAGGCCTTGATGCGCGGATTTTTCGAACGGAACAAACCCGATTCCGGGAAGGGATTGAACGGAATCAGGTTGAACTTGCAGTTCACGCCGACGACCGGATCGTTGACCAGCGCGATCAGTTCGCGCGCATGCTCGTCGCTGTCGTTGAAGTCGTCGAGCATGCAGTACTCGAAGGTGATGAAGTCGCGCGGCGCAAACTCGAGGTAGCGCTTGCACGCGGCCATCAATTCGCGCAGCGGGTATTTTTTATTCAGCGGCACCAGCACGTCGCGCAGGGCGTCGTTCGACGCGTGCAGCGACACGGCCAGCGCCACCGGCACGTCCTGCGCCAGCTTGTCGATGTTCGGCACCACGCCCGAGGTCGACAAGGTCACGCGGCGGCGCGACAGGCCGTAGGCGTTATCGTCGAGCATGAGCTTGAGGGCGGTGGCAGTCGGCTCGTAGTTCAGCAGCGGCTCGCCCATGCCCATCATCACGACGTTCGTGATCTGGCGTTCGCCCTTCGGGCCGGGCTCGATGCCCTTGGTACGGCGCAGCTCGAACTCGGCCATCCACAGCTGGCCGATGATCTCGGCGACCGTCAGGTTGCGGTTGAAGCCCTGCTTGCCGGTCGAGCAGAAACGGCAGTTCACGGCGCAGCCCGCTTGCGTGGAGATGCACAGCGTGCCGCGGTTTTCTTCCGGGATGAACACGGTTTCGACGGCGTTGCCGTTGCCGACGTCGACCAGCCACTTGCGCGTGCCGTCGGTGGACGTGTTGTCGCTGATGATGCCCGGCGAGCGGACTTCGGCGCGGGTTTTCAGTTTTTCGCGCAGCGACTTGGCGAGATCCGTCATGTCGTCGAAATTGCTGGCGCCGAACTGGTGGATCCAGCGCTGCAGCTGCTTGGCGCGGAACGGCTTCTCACCCAATTCGGCGCAATAAGCGACGAGTTGCGCGGGATCGAAGTCCAGCAGGTTGGTGAGAGTCGTCATGGTGTTCTTCAAATCTAAAAAGGGATGCAGAAAAAGTGATGCAGCACCGCTCGCCGGGCCCGAGGCATCAGGCGAGCGGTTCTTGTTACATGTTTCGAATTACTTCACTTCTGGGAAGAAGTAAGCGATCTCAACTGCTGCAGCTTCGACAGCGTCCGAACCGTGGACGGCGTTGGCATCGATCGAATCGGCGAAATCGGCGCGGATGGTGCCTTTTTCTGCTTTCTTCGGATCGGTCGCGCCCATCAGGTCACGGTGCTTCAGGACGGCGTTCTCGCCTTCCAGGGCCTGGATCATGACAGGACCGGAGACCATGAAGTCGACCAGGTCCTTGAAGAAGCCGCGCTCTTTGTGGGCAGCGTAGAAGCCTTCAGCCTGCTCGCGCGACAGCTGGGTCATACGGGCTGCAACGATCTTCAGGCCAGCGTTTTCGAAGCGGCTGTAGATTTGGCCGATCACGTTTTTTGCAACTGCATCTGGTTTGATGATCGACAGGGTGCGTTCGATTGCCATGTAAAAACTCCAATAAAAAGAAAGGTTTAAATCGAGAAGAAGGGAACTCAATCAACCTTTGATTTTACCATACCTCGCCCCATGTAGCCGATATTGCGGCTTTGAAGACCAAAGTGGTAGAGTGGCGGCGAAAAACCGCCTTGTCAAATGGCGTAGCCC
>Ga0308169_10004139_pt1 | contig 13658 bp, 5 predicted proteins | sample PhyBR1_2_FD_202139 | JGI IMG/M metagenome (GOLD analysis project Ga0308169, IMG submission 202139) | Phyllosphere microbial communities from UC Gill Tract Community Farm, Albany, California, United States - DLSLSB.R1 | ecosystem: Host-associated > Plants > Phyllosphere > Unclassified | place...
GCGCCTGCCTTGCGTATCGAGAAAGCGGACGCGCCCCCGCAGCAGATAGATGTCGGCATCCGCGCTCAGCGTATCGTGAAACCAGGGAGAGTCTGTTCGGACTGGCACCAGGCAGACAACCGTCTCGACCTTGCCGGCACACCATTGATCATGGGCGCGTCGCAGCCACCGAAGGAGTTGCGAATATGGTGGATTGACGAATGCGACCTTGCCTGACCATTCGTCGACCAGCCCATTGCCGCCTTCGCTCAGCAGGATCCGGTGACGGGCGACAACTGGGCTGAGCAGATGGCCGCACGGATCGAGGTCGATCTCACCGAACGCAGCGTAGATTCCCGCCATGAAGTCGGCCGGGGTGAAGCGGATGTCGCGATCCTCCTTGTCGCCCTGTCCCCAATAGGATCGCTCGGGCGCACGGCGGCGGGCGTTCGGTGCAATCACGGCCAGCAGGCGCAGCAGGCTTGCGACCGATCCGCCGCCTCGCTCGAGGCTGGCTATGGTGGTTGGTGACAGGCCGGTCTTTTCCGCCGCATCCCTCAGTGACATCGACCGCTTGCGCCGCTCCGCGCGCAATTGCTCGGGCAGCGTCTTGCCCGCTGCGATACCGGTCAGGCGAAAGTCCAGCGCTGCCTTGGCGGCGATGAGGGTTGGCACCGAACCAACACCCTTCTCCAGCCGCTTGATGGTCTGGGTGTCGACGCCGATCCGGTCCGCCAGGGTCCGCTGTGACCAGCCAGACGCCCGGCGAGCATCGCGTAGTTCATGTATCAAAATATGACCCCGTTTGAGTTCACATCCTACGTGGCTAGCTGATGTCGCGTGGTATCGGCAAGGCCATCGCCTATCGGTGTGCGGAGCAGTTACTGGCCCACCCTACTAGTGGATGCGGATTGTCCGCATTTCGGCAAAACTGGTGGAAAGCGGCCCGGCCATTTTCGGGCGGCGATTGCGGTAAATAGACGTTCGTTCATTTGATGAGGCATGGGGCTAATCGGCCGTTTCCTGGTGGGAAGATGCCTGTCCGGTTTTTGGCGCCGAGCGGCCTAAGCTGACCTTAGTTTATCCTAGGCGCGACGACAGCTAAGCGCCCCAGAGTCGGACATTCCGCCCACCGGTCAGCGATCCCCACAGCTGCGGCTCATTTGCGACTGGTCTAGCGACGGGAATTGGGGGTCATCTGACATTGATTGTCGAAATGGCCTTACAGCCCTTTCTGCTTAAGGTACCTGTTCAATCGCTCCACCATATCCTCGAAGCTGGTCACGTAATTTCGAAAGCGCTCGTTTGGTCATGAAGCGAGCAGACAGCTCTTGGCCGAAAGATACGTATGGCCCCTATCGAGCATGGATTCGATCAGTTGGCTGAGTGGCGCGTCTCGCGAAAGGTCGTAGGTCTTAAGTCGCTGGTGCTAACGCCAAATTAAACCGGCACAACTGGTTAGCAAAATGCTTCCAAAACCCCGTCTTTGACGGATATACAACCGGCATCAGAACCGGCATACCTTAGGGCATGGATGTGTCTGTCATGGAACCGATGACCCCCGAAGCGGCCGTCGCGGTGCTCGAGGACGATGCGGTCGCACTTGTCGCCGAGGCCAACCGCCTCGCCGGGCAAGTGCATCCGGTGCTGCGGGAGTCGATCGGCGATCTCGTCCGCTCGATGAACTGCTATTATTCAAATTTGATTGAAGGCCATGCCACACATCCGCGCGACATCGAACGCGCGCTCGCCAACGACTTCTCGACCGAACCCGCGCGCCGCGACCTGCAGTGCGAGGCCGTCGCACATATCCATGTCCAGCAGCTGATCGATGCCGGACTCGATCCCGATATTTGGCCGGCCTCCGCTGCCTATGCCGCCTGGCTCCACGAGGAATTCTGCGCGCGCCTGCCCGCCGAGATGCAATGGGTGACCCATCCGCGTACCGGCGAGCGGCTGCCGGTCGTGCCCGGCGCTTGGCGCGTCCATGATGTCGAGGTCGGGCGCCATCTCCCCCCCGATCATGGCGATATCTCGCGGTTCATGGCGCGCTTCGACCGTGCGTATGGCGCGCCGCCGCTCAACAAGTTCCGCCAGATCCAGGCAGTCGGCGCGGTCCATCACCGCTTCTTGTGGATCCATCCCTTTCTCGACGGCAATGGCCGCGTCGCCCGGCTGATGTCGCATGCCTTGTTCAAGCGGCTCGGCATCGGCACCAGCCTGTGGTCGGTTGCCCGCGGCCTTGCCCGCGACGAGAGCCTCTACAAGAAACTGCTCGCCCAGGCCGACGGGCCGCGCGAAGGCGAGCGCGACGGGCGCGGCAACCTTACCCAGCGCGGGCTGGTCGCCTTCTGCAAATTCTTCCTCGACCGGGCGATCGACCAGATTCGGTTCATGGAAGGGCTGCTCGATCCCGCAACCTTGCTACGGCGGATCGAGATCCATGTTGAGGAGGAGATCCGCGCCAAGCGCCTGATGCGCGGCAGCTTCGCGGTGCTGCGCGAAGCCGTGCTCGCCGGCGAAGTCGAGCGCGGCATGATCCCGATGCTGACCGGCTATGAGGAGCGCGGCGCCCGCAACGTCACCGCCGCCCTGGTCGAGGCCGGGATGCTTGCCGCCAGCTCGCATCGCGCGCCGCTGCGCCTGGCCTTTCCGGCTGTCATTGCCGAGCGCTGGTTCCCCAATCTCTATCCCGCGACCCCGGGAGGCGGCGCATGAGCGATATCGCGGTCCAGCTGATCCGCCGTTTCGTGCCGGCTTCGCCGCATCTTGGCGAATGGGAGTTCCTCAGCAGCACGCCCGGCGGCAAGCCGCAGGGCTGGCACGAGATCGAGGGGCTGCGCCGCGTCCTGATTCTCGCCGATCCGGGAGCGGGTAAGACATTCGAGGCGCTGGCGCGCGCACAGGCGATCGCCAGGCGCGGCGACAAGGCGTTTTTCCTGCGCATCGAAAAGATCGACGCGGAATTCGAACATGCCTTCGAGGTTGGAAGCGCCGCCGACTTCTCCGCCTGGCTGGCGTCGGACGAAGAGGCCTGGTTCTTCCTCGATTCGGTCGATGAGGCGCAGCTCGAGACCCCGCGCGCGCTCGAGACAGCGATCCGCCTGTTCGGCGAACGCATCGGCGGTGCCGGTCAGCGCGCGCATATCTTCATTACCAGCCGCGAGGATGCCTGGCAGGCTTTGTCCGACCGCACCCTGGTCGACCGTTATCTGCCCTATATCTCCTTGGAAATTGGTGGGGCTGGCGAGGGTGACACGGCCGAGGATGGTGCCGCGTCGGGTGAGACCGGGACCGATGGCAAAGCGGATGCGCTTAAGCTGTTCCGCCTGGCCGGGCTTAGCCTCGACCAGATCAAATTGTTCGCCGCGCATTATGGCGTCGGCGATATCAACGGCTTCGTCGCCGCGCTCGAGCGCGCCAATCTGATGGCGCTCGCCGAGCGGCCGTTCGATCTCAAGGCGCTGATCCGCAAATGGCAGGCCGATCAGGCCTTGGGCGGGCGCCTCGAAGTGCTGCAGCGGATGATCGCCCTGCTGCTCGCGCCCTTGTCGGCCTCGATGGGGAAGCCAGGGGTGGATGCCGCCAAGGCGCTCGGCGGCGCGCGCGCGCTTGCCGCAGCGGCGACGCTTACAGGCCGCAGCGTGATCGATCTGCCGGGCGGGGTGGGGGGAAGCGACCGTGTCGACCCGGCCGTCATCCTTCCCGACTGGAGCGATGCCGAGCGCGACGCCTTGCTGCGCTCGGGCGTGTTCGACGACATCGTCTATGCCAGCGTCCGCTTCCGCCACCGCGAGGTTCGCGAATTGCTCGCCGCCGAATGGGCCAACGCCCTGCTCGCGCGGCCCGGCGGACGCGCGGCGGTCAAGGGCCTGTTCTTCCGCACCAAATATGGCGAGGAAGTGCTGGTCCCGCGGCTGCGCCCGGTGCTTGCCTGGCTGCTCCTGTTCGACAGCGGCATCCGCGACCGCGCGCTTGCGATCGAGCCCGAAATCGCCAGCGAGGGCGGCGACCCGTCCGAGCTTCCCCTCGACGTGCGCCAGCGGATGCTGGCGCGCATCGTCGAGCGTATCGCAGCGGAGCAGGGCTGATGGCGATCATGGACAATAGCGCCGTCGCGCGGATCGCCGCGCCCGACCTCGCCAATGACGTCAACGCGCTGCTGGCGCGGTTCGGCGCCAATGACGATGTCATCTTCTTCCTAGGCCGCCTCGCCTGGCAGGGCGATATGCGCGCCTGCGTGCCCACCTTGCTGGCCATCGCCATCGATCCCGCGCGCGGCCGTTACGCCCGCGTCGCCGCGATCCGCGCGGTGATGACGCTCGGCGCGGACAGCGACAAGGACGCGCTGTGGAGTGCGATCGCCGCGCATCCAGGGCCCCTCGACCGGATCCTGCTGAGCGAGCTGGTCGACGATGCCACGCCGAATGTCCGCAGCGTCGAATTGCTGCTCGCGACACTGCCGCGGCTGATGCCCAAGGCGCAGTTCGAAGTGACCGGGCTCGGCACCGCGCTCCACAATTTCATCGACCGCTTGCCGGTAATGGCCGATGATGCCTCCGACCAGCCGCTCGCCGCTCTGGTCGATGGCCTCGACGCATTGCTCGATATCGAGCCTTATCTGGAGCGCGGCGAATGCCATGTCTCTAAGGCCAATGGCTGGCTGCTCCCCCCGGCGCTCCATGCCGTCGACCGGCTGGTCGCGGCGCGTGCCGCCCAGGCGCTTGCGCCTGCCAGCATCGCGGTGCTGCGCAAGTCGACCGCGCGCCGCTGGCACGGCGACGACGGCAAAGAATATCGTACCGCGCTCGCCGACAACGTCCCGCGCTGGCGCGCGCTTAACGACCTGCTCTACTGGACCAGCGTCGCCGAGCGCCGCGCCTGGCTCGCAGAGAGGAGCGAGCGGCTGACCGACGATTGGCGCTTCGCTTATATGGGCCATTACTGGCAGTTCGGCGCCGACGATTTCGCGCGCTGTCTTGCCTGGGTGCGCGAGAGCCCCAAGCGCGACGACCGGCTTGTCGCCTTGTCGCGCTGCGTCGCCATCTATTTTGAGAATGACCGGCCGCCGGCCTGGCGGCGCGACCTCGAAGCGGCGGCGGCGGACGAACCCGCTCTGGCCGAAGCGCTCGATGCGCGCCTCAACCCTAAGCCATCGCCACAGATCGAGGAAATGGAAGCCGAGCACCGCGAATGGAAGCGAAAGCGCGACGCCGAGGAGCAGGAGGCCGACACCGAACGCGCCACCTGGATCGCTGAGCTCAAGGCCGATCCCGACCGCGTCCGCCATCCCACCAAGGCCCGGCCCGGCGAATGGAGCGGCGACCAATATTCATTGATGCTGAGCATGCCCGGCGATTCCGACAGCGAGCGCGGCGCCGACTGGCGCGGGCTGATCCCCGAATTCGGCGAAGCCGTCGCCGAGGCCTATCGCGACGCTGCGGTGGCGTTCTGGCGGACCTATAGCCCCAAGCTGCGCTCGGAAGGCGCCGATACCAGCGGCACGCCCTATATTTTGCTATTCGCGATGGCGGGGCTTGCCATCGAAGCCCGCGAGACGCCGGACTTCGCCGCCAGCCTCAACCCGGCGGATGCGCGGCAGGCACTGCGCTATCTCACCTGGGAGCTGAACGGCTTCCCGGCCTGGCTCGAGCCGCTCTACCGGGCGCATCCCGATCTCGGCTGGCAGGCGATCGAGCAGGAACTAGTCTGGGAACTCGAGCATAGCAGCGCCGACACCCCCACCCACCACATCCTCCACGATCTGGTCTATTATGCCGACTGGCTGCACCGCGATGTCGCGCGCTTCCTGCTCGGCTGGCTCGCTACCCATGACATGCCGAGCGCCGACAATCTGCGCTATTGCCTCAACCTCCTGTCGAGCGGCGCGGCCGGGGCGGAGGCGCTCGCCGGCCTGGCCGAGGCGAAGCTCGCCGGCGAGGTCGCGGCGGCACAGCGCCCGCGCTGGTATGCCATGTGGGCCGATAGCGATCCCGAACGTGCGATCCCCGCGGTCGAAGCCGAGCTTGCCGGGATGGACGCTGACGCGGCCTCTGGGTTCGCCCAAGCGTTCATCGTCGCGCTGCTTGGCGACCGCGAAGGCGGTTCGACCCGGATCGGCGCCTATCGCACCCCGGCCCATCTCAAGGCGCTCTACATCCTCTCGCATCGCTACGTCCGCAGTGGCGACGATATCGAGCGCGCCAATAGGGGCGTCTATTCGCCGACGATCCGCGACCATGCACAGGAAGCGCGCAACCGGCTGTTTGACATGCTGAGCAAGCTGCCCGGCCCCGACAGCTATGCTGCGCTCAAGGCGCTCGAGGAGGAGCATCCCGAGCCCGGCCATCGACGTTGGATGGCGGTGCGGGCGCGCGAGCGCGCCATCGCCGATGCCGACGAACCGCTCTGGCAAGCCAGTGATGTCACCGCCTTTGCCGATGGTCTGGAAGGCTAGGGCGTGGCGCAGCAGATCTTCTATTCCTGGCAGGCCGACACCGCGAGCGCCTGTAACAAGAATCTGGTGTCGCGCGCGCTCGGCGATGCGATCGCGGTGCTCAACGCCGATGCCGCGGTCGAGGACGCGCAACGTGACAGTCGGGACGAGCGGATCGCCCTCGACCATGACACGACCGGCGAGCCGGGCTCGCCGCCGATCGTCGACACCATCTTCGGCAAGATCGACCGCGCCGCCGCCTTTGTGTCTGACCTCACTTATGTCGCCGAGCGCAAGGATGGCCGGCGCATGCCCAACCCCAATGTCCTGCTCGAACATGGCTGGGCGCTCAAGGCGCTGAGCTGGCGCGCGGTGATCTCGGTGATGAACACCGCCTACGGCCACCCCAAGGATCATGCGCTGCCCTTCGATCTCCAGCATGCGCGCGGGCCGATCCTGTTCGACTGCCCCGACGAGGCCGATGCCGAGACCCGCGGCACGGTGCGCCGGGCGCTGGCCAAGGCGCTGGCGCCGCGGCTGCGCGCGATCCTTGACGATGCGACGCTGCGCGACGCCCGGCGATCGCCCGCCGCCGAGCCGCACCCGCACGACCTTGCGTTGATTGCGCACTGGAAGGCGTGCCTCGGCGATCCCTTGCGGCGGTTCCTGCGCGACCATGATTTCGGCGAAGCCTATCGCCGCAAGCTGTTGCAGCCGCTCCAAGAGATTGCGGCGCAGTGGCACGGCGCCCAATATGAGCTCGACGACCGCGAGCTCGACCGCGCCTTTGGCGTCTTCCACGCCGCCAACCGGGCGTTTTGCACGCTGCTTACCGAACGCACCCGGCCACTCGACCAGAATCAGGAACTCGCCACCGCCAAGACTACCCTCGACACTGGCTTCGGCCTCCAGACCCACACCCGCGAGACGATCGCTCGGCTTAACCTCGCGGCAAGCGCCCTCAACGATGCGATCGATAGGGTGGACCGCGAAATCCGCATCCGCATCCGGGTAGTCGTCGAGCCCTTGGTCGTCGTCGCCGATCCGCGCCGCGGCAGCGCCGAGGCCGCGCTCGCCGAGCTTGCCAATGACCGCTGGCGCGGCGGCGTCCCCCGCATCGTCTCGCCGCCCCGGATGACGCTGCGGATCGTGCCGCTTGCCGCCTTCGATGGCAAGCGCCTCGACCCCGGCGCGGTCGCCCGCGCCCAGCGCGGCTTTCCGCCGGACCCGCTGGTGCGGGTCGAGGACGGTTCGGACGCCCGCCAATGGTGGACTTGCGCTGTGCCCGTCCAGCGGCCGGGGATGAACCCGGAGACCTTGTGGCTCGCGCGGCTGGTCCGGCCCGGCGTGCTCGAAGCCGAAGTGACGATCGGCGGGCGCATCGATGACGACCAGCAGATTGTCATCGATGGCCATGCGCTCGAGCGCGGCATCATCTTCTGGCTCGAGCGGCTCGCCGGCACGCTGCCAATGCTTGGGCTCGACGGCCCCGGCCTGATCGAAGTCGCGTTCGACGACATGGCCGATGTCGAGCTCCACCGCGCCCGGCCGGGCGGAAGACGGATCGGCCAACCGCAGCTGCACTTGCCGGCGGTCATGATCGACGATCTCTCGGCGCCGCTTGCCGCCGAATTCCATGAGGCGTTCGATATTCTCTGGCAGGCGGCGGGCTGGCGCGACGGCTCGCCGTCCTTCGATGCCAGCGGCTGGGCCGGCTATCGCGAAGCCTGATCCCGGGCGCGGTCACTGCTGGCCGGCGGGCCTGGCGAGGCGTTCGCTCAGCGCTTCGGTAAAGTCCTGGACCTCGTAGCGCAGCATCAAATCGATCAGCCCGTAATAGCCTTGCAGTTGCGACCAAAACGCGCGCGGGCTGGTCTCGGCGCTGTCGAGGAGCGCGTCGATCAGCCAGGCCCGCATCCGGCTGATCTCGCCATTGTCGGGATGGAGCGCCCGCACCGCCCGGATCGCGACTTCGAGCAGCGTCGCCTTGACCTGAGTGTCGAGCCGGTCGGAGCGGATGACGCTCGCCAGCGCCCGGCCAAGCGTTACCCCCGCGGCATGCGGGACCGTCGCGACCCGGTCGGGCTTTTCTGGGAAGCGGCGATGAAAGCTGCTCTCAGGGAGATGCTCGAACATGCCGATCCACTGGGTTAGATAATGGAACAATTCGTAGAGCAGCCGCGCAACACGCACCGGGAATTCGGCGTCGCGGTCGACCTCGTCTCCGGTGCTGTCATAATGGTCGGCGAGCCCGGCGGCGATGGTGCGGAGATAAAACAGCCACATATGATAGCCGACGCCCTGGCGCGCCGCCGAGGTCACCATCAGGCTGAAATAGAATAACCCCATATAGAGCGGGTCGCGCATCTTCTCGGCTTCGAAATCCCTGGGCGCGCTGTTGAGCCAGGCGCGATATCCGGGACGTTCGCTGCCGTTTACCAGCCGCACCAGATAGTCGCCGACCGCCTGCCAGGCCGATAGTCGCTCGGCATTCTGCGCGTCGGCGAAGAGGTAATGGAGCAGCCGGTTACGCTCGAGCAGCTTATAGCCGAGCAGGCCGTCGATTCCGTCGGCGGTGGCGAGCTCCTGGTAGAGCAGGCTGGTCGGCTCGGCGATCAGGCGGCCGAGATATTTCTCGCTGAAATCGCCGGCGCCGAACACGTCCTGGGCGATCAGGCGGAGCCCGAAATAAGGCCGGCGGCTGGCGACATAGTCGAACAATTGGGTGGCATTGAACAAATGCTGGAACAGGTCGCTCGCCGCCTGTTCGGCGCGCCGATGGCTGGGCACCAAATTTGCCAGCCAGCGGAACGGCCGCGCCGCCGCATCCGGCCAATTGTCGCCGAGGCGCGGCCGGGCGCCGGGCGGCTGCGCCAGCAACGCGAAGACACCGCGGTCGGTCGAACCGAACCCGGCCAGCCAGTCGTGCAGGCGCTGCAGGCTGCTGCGCCTGCGGCTGGTCGCGGCGAGCAGCTTGAGCTGCGGCGACAGTAATTCGATCGCTTCGCCATAGCGTTCCTCGTCGAGCAGGCCGGTGGCGACCCGGCACAAGGCCGCGGCGTTCGCCGCCATTGGCCGGGCGAAGCGATGGATCGCGATCGCGCTTGCGAGCCAAGCCGCTGCGATCAGAAACGCGGTCTTGCCCGCCGCTTGGGGCGCCGGGCCGAAGCTGAGCCAGGCGCAGAGCGATACGCTCGACAAACGGCACGCCAGGTTGGGCTGATAGAGTTCGAGGAACAGGATCGCGGCGCAGGCAGGCGCGGCGAGCAGTAGCTGCCATGGCCAGAACAGCGACAGTTTGAGCCGCTGGACCGGAGTCAGCACCGCATAGACCGCCGCGATCAGCGCCAGCACGGTCAGGAAGCCGTCGAGAGTCACTTGTCCTCCTTTTCGCTGATCCTGCCCGTCGGCGCGGTACCGGTCGAGTATCTATCGGCGGAGGATTGCGTTGCGGGGCCAGCGTCTGTTGCTGCAGGCTAATCCTTGCGCATCGACAGTCGCTGGAGACGAACAATTCTCGTGCGCGGTGAATCGTTCTAGACCTAGACCATGTCCGCCCTTCCCGAGGATTCCGAGGCCCTTGAGGCCCTGTTCGCGTCGCTGGCGCCGCCGGCCACGCCCGCCGACGCGCTGGCGCGGGATCCGGCGCTGGGCGGCGCTGTTGCCGGATTCGATCTGTTGCCGCTGGTGCAATTGCTCGCCGGGATCCAGACCGATCCCGCCTTCCAGGCCAACAGCATCCGCTTCGAATGGGCGACGCGCCTGGCGCTGGCCTGCGCGCGCGGCAGCCGCGCTCCGGCCCGCGACACCGTCCAGCGGCTGCTCAACCGGCGGCTTGAGGCAGCCGGCATCGTCTTGCTCGAAGATCCGATCGAAGATGTCATGGTCGAGCCGGTCTGCACGCCGCGCGGCGAATATCTGCTGCTGACCGGCACCTGGGAGAAAGCCGGCCATTATACAGAGACCGTTGCCGCGGGTTTCTGGATGCTCCCCCAAGGCGAACCCAAGCAGGAAGCCCTCGACCAGGTCTTCGCCTTGCTTGGCCTGTCGGACGCGCTGGTCCGCCGCGCCGGCATCGCCCGCTACACGCTCGGCGGCGGCAACCCCAAGGCGGCGATCCGCCTGCCGCCGACCCGGACCCTCGACACCCTGTCCGAGCGCGTCGTCTTCACCTGGGAGGATTTGGTCGATGCCGGCATCGACGCCGGCCTGCTCGCGCCGTTCATTCTCCATCCCGACGGCTTTGCCGACCTGCTCGACGCCGAGCCCGGCGATTCACTGCTCGAATTCCACCCGCTTATCTTGGCCGAGGAGGGGATCGTCATTGCCGCGCCCGCCAATCTCTCGACCGCGGTCCGCGCGCGCTTGCTCGACGCCGCGATCAGCGGGGGCATGGGCGACCGCTTGAGCCGCAACATCCTAGCCGCGCAAGCGGCCCTGGTCGAGCAAGGCGGGCTGGTCCCAGCGCGCGGGCCGCTTGCTTCCTTTGGCGGCGGCTTTTCCCGCGCGCATATCGAGACCGTCTCGCTCGGCCGCTATGTCCATGTCCTGCATGCGATTGAGGGCTTTGGCGACTTTCCCCGCCAGGCCTTCGCCTTTGCCCGCGATGGCAACCCGGCATACGCCGCCGCCATCGCCGATGCGGTGGTCGCGGCGCACGAACATGCCGCCGCCCAGGCCGATTTCCGGCAGGGCGTCAGCCTGGTCTTCCTCGCCGGCTGGGGCTCGGGGATGGCCCTGGAATTCGCTTTGCCGCCGCTGCCAAACTGGCAGATTATCGTCATGTCGCCGCATGACGGGTTCGTGCTCGGCGGCTGTGACGATGCCGGCCTCAAGGACCTGATCTGGATGGACCGGCAATATCGCCAGGTCCGGGCGCAGGGCTTCGACTTCGCCGACATCAACGGCTTCCTCAATCGCTTCCAATTGTGGCGGACGACCGATCAAAATTTCGTCCCCGAGCATTGGACCGACTGTTCGCCGCCGACGCGCATCGCCTTCGACAGCGACTTGCTGCTCGCCGCCCGGCGCGAAGCCCATCTCGCCTGGGACCGGCGGGTGCTGCGCCGTCCGGGCGGCATGCCCGCGACGGTGATGCGGATGCATCCCAAGACCTTGTTCGACGAGCTGCAGCCGCTCTACGCATCCTATACCGCCGCCCAGCTCGGGCGCTTCGCCTCGGCGATCCTTGTCGGCGACCGTTTGCCCATCTGGTTCGAGCTCGACCAGCCCGGCATTGCCGGGCTCGACGACGCCTATGAGACCTTCAAGGCGATGCTCGAATGGGCGGTCCGCGTGCTGCCCGTCGAACTGGCGCCGCTGATCGCGGCTGAACCCGCCGCGCTCGACATCCGCCTGACCGTTGAGCTACCCGGCAGCGTTGTGGAGGTGCGCCGGCGCGCCGACGATGCCGAGATCGCCGCGTCGATCCGGATCGCGCTCGAGCCCGGCGAGCGCCGGGCGCGGATCACGCTGGCACCGGCCTGGCAGATCGGGCTGCAGCGTGCCGACAACCAAGCCGAGGCGGCGCTCGCTGGCGCGGTGGTCGATGCCGCGCGGGCGCTGCTCGGCGCCCCCGCCCTTGCCGGCAGCGCGTCGCGCGCTCGGGCGATCCTTGGCGGTCCCGATGCCCGCTGGCGCCACGCCTATGAAGTGCGGCGGGTCGTCGAAATGCTCAAGGCGCGCGACTTGCTGCCGCGCTTCGAGCCGATCCCGGCCTCGGTCTCGGCACTGGTCCGCACCGGGCTAGGCTGGGCGACTCGCGACCGCAGTGCGGGTCCGGTCATTGACGGCAAGGCCGAATGCCGCGCCTTTTTGGATGCCCAGTCGGCGATGCTGCTGGCATCGCTCGGCGTCGGTGTTCGCCGCTTTCGCCGCGACGCGCTGGTCAGGGCCGCGCTCGGTGCGTTGCAGGCGGCGCAGGCCGATGAGCGGCACTGGGATATATCGGCGCGGGCGCTGCGTGCGATCCATGGCGCGGGCAGCGACCAGCGGGTCAGCCTCGAACGCCGCCACCAGATCAATGTCGTGCTGCGCACCTCGACCCTGGTCGTCGAGCTGGCGATGGCGGAGTGCCCGGTCGACACCGGCAGCGAGGTCGGGCCGATGGACTTGGCCGAGCTGCAGGCGCACGCCTTGCTCTGCTTCGAGACCGGCGACCTAATTCCGGCGATCGAAGGTGAGCGGATCGCGCCGCGCTTGACGATCAGCCCGACGGGCCTGGTCGGGCGCGATACCGCCTTCGAGGAGAGCACCGTCCATCGCAGCGTCCGTGTCGTCCATGTCGCGCAGCGCGACCGCGCGGTCCGCAACTACGACCAGCGTCTCGCCGACGCCGGGGACGAGGATCCCGCCGCGCCGGTGCCCGGGCTCGATGCCGCGGTGCGCGCCGAATATCATGTCCCGCTCGACCGCTTCCTCGGCTTGGCCCAGGATGTCGGCGACCTTGGCTGGCAACGTCGCGAAGGCGTGCTGCAGCTGCGCCGCTCCGAGCTGATCGCCGCGCTGGCGGCGGAAGGGGACGACGATATCGCCACCCTGATCGACCGCCTGACGCTGCACCCGCGCGCTGGCTGGGCAGTGGTACCACCCGGTGCGTCCCCACGCGACTTCGATGTCGCCAAGCTCGACCGGCGCTTCTCGCCGATCGGCCGCCCGATCCTCGCGCTCGATGCCGGAGACGATCCGATGCTGATGGTGGCACCCGGGCTGGTCGAGCGTTGCATCCTCCACAATCTCCAGGGCGCGCTGACCGGCACCCTCCAGAACGAGTTCTGGACCTCGCCGGCGATGCGCAGCTTCACCGGCAAGTGCGGCAGCCTCGAAGGCAATCGCTTCAACGAGACCGTGGCCGGAAGGCTTTGCGAGCTCGGCCTGAATGCCCATGCCGCGGTCAAGCCTTCGGCCTGTTTCGGGCACAAGAAGACCACCGAGGTCGAGGAGCTCGGAGATTTCGACGTACTGGCCTTTACCCCCGATGGCAGCCGAGTCTGGGTGATCGAAGCTAAGGATCTCAAACTCTGCCGGACGATTGGTGAGAGCGCGCGCCGCTTGTCCGACTATGCGGGGCGAACCCTGCCGAACGGCAAGCCCGATAAGATGCTGCGCCATTTGCGGCGTGTCGCGTATGCGCGCCGCCATGTCTCCGACTTGGCACGCCAATTGAAGCTCGACAAAGTGCCGGTAGTAGCGGGGCTGCTGGTCGTACGTGCGCCCCAGCCGATGGAAGCGATGCTATTTGGGG
>Ga0308169_10004140_pt1 | contig 13654 bp, 17 predicted proteins | sample PhyBR1_2_FD_202139 | JGI IMG/M metagenome (GOLD analysis project Ga0308169, IMG submission 202139) | Phyllosphere microbial communities from UC Gill Tract Community Farm, Albany, California, United States - DLSLSB.R1 | ecosystem: Host-associated > Plants > Phyllosphere > Unclassified | place...
CGGTCACCACGCACCGCCCCACCCACCCAACTTCTCGGACAAGAAGGAACAACACCATGACTGAAAAACTGACGATCTCCGGTTCCGCTGACCTGCTCGCCGCCGTCCCGCACCTGCTGGGCACCGAGCCGAAGGAATCCTTCGTCGTGCTCACGCTCCGCGCTGGCATCCTGGGCGCCAGCCTCCGCATGGACGCACCGGCCGAGGCTGCCCCGGAGGACTACGCGCAGATGATGACCACCTACGCGGCCTACGACGAGAAGGCAACAGGCAGCGCCGTCATCATTTACACCGACGAAGAGCCCGGCAGCGGCTACCCGTATGCCGCGCACGTCGCCGCCCTCACCAACGAACTGGCCACCGCGCGGATGCCCGCCCGCATCGTCCTTCTGGTCACCTGCACCCACTGGGCACCCTACGGAACAGCAGAGACGAACCCGCTGGACGAGGTCCGGGACAGCAACGCCAACGCCACGCTGACCTATTTCGGGTCCGCCCCCGACCTTGACGTGTACAACCCTGAGTTGCTGGGCACGTGGGCGCTGCCCGTGGAGGCCCCGGAAGGCACCGACGAGGAGCTGGACACCGCGCGCGGGATGTGGGCGGCCGCGCTTGATCGGGTGGATGGAGCGCCGGTGCTGGACAAAGAAACGGCCCGGCAGTTGGCGGGAGCATTCCAGCACCGGCACATTCGCGACTACCTGTTCCGGGACGCCATCACCACCCACAACGGCAGCTTTGAAGACGTGCTGATGGGCAAGTTCACCGCCCGGCCCGACTGGGACCGCGTGGACCGGGCCGAGGCAGTCGCCTTCGAGCTGATGAAGGCCGTACCGGCGGGTCAGCGCGCCGCGATGCTGACCCTGATGGGCTGGCTGCAGTGGCTGAAGGGCCGCGGATCCCAAGCCGACCGCTACCTCAAGCTCGCCGTCGAGGACGTTTCAGGCTTCCGCCTCGCCGTACTGTTGCGGGAACTGATTACCCAGGGCCACGTCGCTGACGTTGCCCGGGACCCCGGAACGTCCTACCAGCGCCGCATCATCTAGCAAGGAAAGGGTCGGGCCGGATCACCACACGATCCCGGCCCGGCCCTTCCGGCGATGGCGGGGCGGCCTCCTCCGCTGCGCTCCCCCGGCCGCCGTTCACGCTGGCGCGGGCGCAGCCCCAAACCCCGCGAACGCGCAGAAACCACGGCTACAGTGAAAACCCGGAACACTGCACCGAACCAGGAAGCGCGCGAGCATGGCAACCGACTACACCCTCACCGAGGACGACAAACCCGGCGATAACGCCAGCCTGGCCGAAGACATCATCGAACTAAGCCTGCTCACCGCCGGCGAATCCGGCGTGCCCGTGGATATCGCATGGGCCCAGGAACACCACAACTTCTAACCCGCTCCCCAGCACAGACGCTGCCTCAATCTTCCTTTGTCCGAGGGAACACAAAGAGCCGACCCCTCCAGGGGTCGGCTCTTCGGATTTCAGTCCGGAGTCTTGCTCTGGCTCGCGCCGCTGAGTGGCCCTAACAGGCAGCTTAGGAACGAGAATTGGTGACCGTACTGACTAGGAACTTAACGATGAAATCCAGTGGATCCTTCGACTGATTCAGAGCCTCTACAGTGCGTGCACGTGTATCAACGTGAACTATATCCGTGTTGATCAAGGGGCAGTCCAGTTCGACTTCTGGCTTGCCGTCGACCAGGACATCTAAGGTGAAACTGGCTCCCCGCCGAAGCAGGACCGGATCAAGCGTGACATATCGATAATCTTGGCCGAATGGAGCATCGAAACCCACTTGCTTCCAGTCCACAACCTCCAGGTACTCGCCCGGAAAGCTGACTTTGAGTTGTCGACCTGCATCGAAATCGGATGAAGCAATATCGACTGGCCCAATGTTCTTAAGTGTGACTTGAACAAGATAAGGATCTTCCACAGCTTTACCTAGGAAGGAGACCTGAAGGGCTCCGGACATGCCTCGGCCATTCGTCCGATTTCTTTCCGGCATCAGCTGCACGGAGTTCCAGGTAAAGAGGACTTTGCGTCTTCGGTTGCCAAACTTCTTCGTAATCGCGTAACTAGCCAAAACGGACACAACAAGTGCTATTGCCCAAAGCCATTCAGTTTGTCCCCATGTCATCCGCTCATTTTGAAGTACAGGCAGCGGCAGGTCCAACTAACCTCCGGACTTAGGGATCGGGCCGCCCTTAGCGTCGCCACCTCCGACGAGCCGGGATCTCGATATGGGGGATCTCGTGCGGCTGCAATGGACGCTGAGCAACCGGACGAATGTTGTAAGGGGTGATGCGGTCGCCCTCGTGCTCCTTCTCAATCATTGCCGCCATGCTTTCATCATTTCGGCGTACATAGTCGACTGCCCAGGCCAAGAGGACGTCGAGACGGTTGACCTCTGCTTCTGCCGCCAAAAGTCGTTCGTAGGCTGTCACGGACTGATACCCGCACCACTGCCGAAGGATGTCATGGATAGGCCTCTTGCGGCGCAAGTAGTACTCGTATTCGAACTCGGCAGACGTGTCGACCAGCTCCCTCGTCTCCCAGTCTTGAATTTGACCCCCTCGCTTCGACTTTTCTCGAGCCTCTGTTTCTTCAGCCATGACGAGGTCCAGAACTGCGCCCGAATTCCTGCGACAAGCCAGTTCTACGACCGACGCGGAGGCGCGCGGCGAAAGGCACACCTCTCCGTCGTGAATCATCCAGGAAAATTCGGCTTGGAAGGCTGACACGGGCCTCCCAGTGAGTGCTTCGAAAGCCGTCTGATCATGCACTGTCAACGCATCATCGACTGAACTGACAAAAAGCTCCGCAACCGCAGAAGGAACGACCAGGCCATGCACTGCCCACAAAGCTGAAGACTCACACTCATCGGGCGACTCGGCCCTGAGACGTCCCCACCCATCCATCGTGGTGTCATACTCCACCACGTCTTTCCACAGCACCTTTAACCGTCCACGAGGGACGTTTTCTTCTTTCCCAAGTGAAGCTCCTTCCAGATGGCGAATTTCCACCCGGAACTTTCGCGCCTCTTGGTGCAAGGCGACAACTTGCACTCTCTCTGATGCCGAATCATCACGCAGCCGATATGCCCACTCTTCTCCTAGTTGGGGATTACGAGAACCTGCAGCAATTGGTTCCATAGTTACGCTTTCCTTCTCACCGTAGACCCCTGCTCTCCCAGCCGGACCAGCGCTTCCAAGTCAAAGTTCACCGAGTGGCTGCTGTCCTAATCCCTCGAAAGTTGCCGCAGTCTCGGCGCCATCGCGGGACTTTTAGTGACGGTATCGTCCAACTAGAGGCTCTCCGGCCGCTGCTGCTCTCCAACCCCTCTATCGGGCGTCCGCTGGCGCGGCCGGCTGTTGGGTCCAGGGCGCGCCGTCGCAGGGCTCCGGACCCCCTGGCCCTGTTGCCCGTCTTCGACGTTTTGGCTGCTGTCCTGACGGATTGTACGTGCCCGCTCCGGCCCGTCCAGCCCCTGTCGTTCCTCCAGGGGCCTGCGGTGCGGAATTCTTCGACGGCGCTCCTGCGTCGCTGATTTCCTTACGAAGATTTCCGCTCCTTGCCCGACGGGTGGACGGGCCTCCGTCGGTCACAGCTCCGCAAGCTTCGCCAGCAGCCAAAACAACGGGGGAGGGAAGGGGAGCTGGCCGGTCACCTGATCGCCCCACCCACCCCACTTCTCGGACAAGAAGGACAGAAAAATTATGAGCGCAACACCCGTACTGGAAATGCTCGACCCGGCAACCCTGACTGTTGACGTCAATGTCCGCAAGGACGCCGCCCTCACGGCGGATTTTGTTGACAGCATCGCCGAACACGGCGTGATGGAACCGGTCATCGCCCACCGCAAAGACGACGGCACCGTGCACGTGCTGATGGGTCAGCGCCGCACCCGCGCCGCCGTCGAGGCAGGACGGCCGGTGATTCCGGTGATGATCATCGAGTCCCCCGAGGAAGCGGAGCGGATCGTGACGCAGGTGGTGGAGAACATCCAGCGCGCCGAACTCACTGAAGCGGATGAGGCCGAGGCTTACCACCAGCTGTCCCTGATCGGGGTTTCGGCGGCCGCCATCGCAAAGAAGACAGGCCGCACCCGGACCAGCGTGGAAGGCGCACTGAAGGCCAAGTCCTCCGACGCGGGAGCGGCAGCCCTGGGCAAAGGATGGTCGATTGAGGAAGCCCTGATCATGGCCGAGTTTGAAGGGCACGAGGAGGCAACCCAGGAATTGGAGTCGGTCATCATGGACGAACCGGACCAACTCCTGCATGTCGCCCAGCTGCTGCGGGACAAGCGCGAAAGCGCCGCAGCCCTGGCGGCACTGAAGGAGGAACTGGAAGCCCAGGGCAAGACCATCGTCGAAGACGCCGGATACTACGCCGACGCAGAAAACCTGTACTTCACGTCGGCCAAGCGCGCCGACGGGGAGCCCGCCACCGAGGAAGACGCCAACGCCGTGCTGATCACCACGGACTACCGCGGAGACCACCGGACCCACGCGGTGATCACCGGCTGGAAGGACCTGGGCTTCACCCCTAAGTACGAACGCTACGACGGCGGCCGCCAGGCACAGACAGGCCCGATGACGGACGAACAGAAGGCCGAGCGGAAAACCCTGATCGCGAACAATAAGGCCATGGAGTCAGCGACCAAGGTCCGCCGGGAATTTGTCAAGAACCTGCTGTCCCGGAAGCAGGCTCCGAAGGGCTGGCAGTACTTCACCGTCCACGCGATCACCCACCATCCTGAAACCGCGACCGGCTACGACGGGAAGGTCGCCGCCGGGATGGTAGGGGCGAAGGTCGACGACACCGACCGCTGGGGATGGAACCCGCTGCGTGACCATGTCGCGAAGTCCACGGCACGTCCGGAGATTTCGCTGATAGCGCTGGTCTGTGCAGGGTACGAAAAGACGATCGCCAAGGACTCATGGCGGTCCCCGTCCCAGACCCACCGGGATTACTTGAATCAGCTGGTGGCCTGGGGGTACACCGTGAGTGAAGTAGAACAAATCATCCTCGACAGCGGCACTCCAGCCGGGGACGAGGCAGCCTAAAAATCCCCTGCCGGGCGGAAACGAACGCCGCCCGGCAAGGCCCCTGGCCAATCGTCATCCTAGGGCCAGGAACCTCCCAGAAGTCGGGCGGTCCGCCGCCCGGTGCGAACCACAGCAGCCACTCACCAGCGGCGGACCGCCGTTCGCGCAAGACTGGCGATCCGTACCACCGTGCCGCGATGCACCTGCAGCGGCTGGTAGAGTTGTCACCAGATTTCCTTTGTCCGAGGAGAACAAAAAGGGCCGGCTATGCCGGCCCTTTTTGTGTCTGCAAGAGTACCCGCAGCAGGCGCAGGGATGCGCCCGATCGAGCGCCGGTGACCTTAGTTCAGAGACGCCGCATGCTGCTCATTCGGCTGCGGAGCTTCACCCTGAAGTGTGGCGGTATCACCGGCTTTGGTCAGGGCCTTACGACGCCGTCGTGCTGCGGCCGGTTCGAGACCGAGTTTCTTGAGTTCCTCGGGGCTCCATCCATCACGGGTTGCCTGAACGTAAGCGCGCTTGTCCTCACGCTCTGCTGATGCCAGCTGGTCCTTGAGATCGGTGATGCGCTGCCGTGTTCGTACCAGATTTGTCACTGACTCGATCCGTGAGTCCAGAAGTGCGCGGGCCTGGTTTCGTGTCTGTTCAATGTCGAGATTCGCCATGGGATCCAGCCTAATGATCGTCCCGAGTTCGGCTCCGCCGGACTCGCCCATCCCGGCATGAGGTTTGCCCGGTGGCCGGAGGATTGTCTGTCAGAAGGCCCGCGTTCCTGGGGTCGTTGAACCAGTCCCGCAGATAGTCGTCGGAGTAGCTCACGGTCCGTGCCGTGAACTGGAAGTATTCGGGGCCGATCCCGCGCCGCCGCCATAGTCGGAGCTGCGTGGAAGAAATCCCGTATTGCTTGGCCACTTCGGTAGGTGAGATGAGAGCCAAAACTGTACCTTTCGCTAACCCTATGCCGCGTTCCTTTCGGCACGCTTGCCGAAACTTGGCCGGTGAAGGAATTGGCCAGTCGGATGGGCCGGACCGTGGAATACCGGAGCGAAGCGAGGATATGCCGCGAAAGCCGGCCGCGGAGACTTGCCAAGGAAGGACCGGGCAGTAGCCTCACCCAGCCGAAACGGAACGACGCAGTCGTTTCAACAAATCAGACGCGCAGCGTCCAGCAGGGCAGTACCCATCAACCACCCCAAGCGCCGAGTTCGGGCGCGAGTGATTTCGCGGAGCAAGCTAGGCGGTTATGTGCCATAACCTGCGTGTCGGTCCACGGTCTGCGTCCGTTGATCGGCGACACTGGGGTGTCGGCCCGGAGGTTCCGGGGCGCTGCGCTGGGCATGGGGGAGGGGAGTGGGATGGCTGAAGAGCGGAAGGCTCCCCGCCGGTTCGCCCGCCGCCGCCGCGCGAACATTGACGGTGACACCCAGTACGTGCGGGTGTCGATGTCGGAGTTCGAGCGGGCGCAGCTGAAGGTCCTGGAAGAACGGACCGGGCGAAGCCCGTCGGAGATTCTGGTCAGCGCAGCCCTGTACGCGGAGAACTCTGAATCGCTCGCTGAACGCCGCGCGATGGCAGTGGAGTTCATGGCCGCCCGCCGCTACCTCGCCGCCCTGTCGAACAGCGTCAACCAGCTGGCCCGGCACGCGAACGCCACTGACGAGTTCCCCGAAGCAGCCCGCACCGCCCTGAGCCGTGTCCGGGCGGTCGCCGACCGGATCAATACGATGCTCGACTCGATGGGGCGCTGATGATTCCGAACATCACCAAGGGCACCCGCATGCACGGGCTGATCACCTACCTTGCCGGCCCCGGCAGGGCGAACGAGCACACCGACCCGCACCTGGTCGCAGGCTCCCCGTCGATCATGGCCTGGCACAACGATGATGAACTGAACGCCGACGCCGCCGGGGCCATTGCAAAGGAACTTGACCGAGCGAGAAGCGTCCTTGGTGTCGAGGTTCCCGGCGGACACGTCTGGCACTGCGCAGGACTTCATGGACGAGATGGGCTTTACTGAAGCCAGCGGCCGCGCGCCGGCACAATGGGTGGCCATCCGTCACGGCCACAGCAAAGCAGGGAACGACCACATCCACATCGCCGCGTCCATGGTCCGGGAAGACGGCACCAAATGGAGCAGCTGGCGGGACTTCCCCCGCGCACAACAAGCAGCCCGTGAGCTGGAGAAAAAGTACAGCCTGGAAGAACTCTCGCCCACCCATTCCACCCGCGGCCTGCGCCCTGGTGAACGCGAAGCATCCGCACGGCGAGGCGCACCCGAACCGGAACGCCGCTCCTTGGAGCGCAAGGTCCGCGCCTGCGCCACCGCCGCCCAGGACGAAGCCGAATTCATCCGCCGGCTGCGCCGGACCGGTGCACTCGTGAGGCCCCGTTACGCGTCCGGACGCGACGACGTCGTGGTCGGCTACAGCGTGGCCGAACGGCCACCCAAGGGTGGCCGGCCCGTTTGGTTCGGCGGCGGCCACTTGGCCAAGGACCTTGCCCTGCCCAAGCTGCGCAGCGAGTGGCGCGACACCCCGCAAGGCGCGACCGAAGCCGTCGCCGAATGGCAGGCCGCTGCCTGCGGACGGCGCCCGGCCACCACGGGCCGGGAAGCCCACGAACCCGACCCACAAATGTGGGAGCACTACAGCAACGAAGTCGCACGACTGCGCGAAACCCTGCGCTCCGTTCCACTGGATGACCACGCCACCTGGGCACACGTCGCCCGCGAAACCTCCGGCGCGTTCGCTGCCTGGTCCACAGCCACGGAACCGACCCCCGGGCCCCTGGCAGCCGCAGCAGATGAACTGTCTAAGACAGCGCAGCTTCGCCGCTACCCGGTGCGGCCGATCCGCACTGTCGGGCCGTCCGCCCGGGGAGCTTCGCTGATGCTCATGGCTGCCACCATGGGCGGCAGTGGAACCGCTGCCCAGGCAATCATGCTGCGCCAGCTGCTCAACGTCGCCAAGGCCGTGCACGACATGCACAAGGCATCAAAGGACCTTCGCCGGGCACGCCAGATCAGCCACATGGTGAAGCACCACCTGAGCCGGGTCGCAGCCGTGCTGCCGACCGTTCCCGCGCCGACACCGGATGTGGATCGTGAAGCGGCCGAAGCTGTCCGCACAAGCACCGCTGGCCAGACCCTGGGACGCTCCGCAGGATCGGTGCTGCCACCGACGTACGAGCAGGCACGGACCCACACGACCACCCAGGGCGGGAGCACCCGCCCGGGCCTTGAAAGATGACAACCAGGAGGGGGAACCATGAGTGAATCTGACGGCATCGAAGAAGCCATCGAGGGAATGTCCCGCGTCGGACTGACCATCGCCGGACGGCTCGGTGAGCAACTGGCCAGGGCCAGGGAGCAGGAGCTTCGCCGCGCCCAAGCAGCCGAGGAACAACAAGCCCGCCAACTGCAGGCCCGGTACGACGCAGAACGTGCCGCGGCCCGCGCCCAGCTCGCCCCGGTCATGGACAACCGATGGTGGGACACCGCCAGCGGCCGGGACATCGAAAGGGTGCACGAAACCGCCACCGCGTGGAAGGACCACGACCCCGCAGCGCGCGACGCGGCCGAGGCAATCCGCGACCAGGTCCAGCGCCGCTACGGCATCGACGTGAACAACCTGGGCGCCGACGAGGCAGCGGTGGCTGCCGCCCTGGTGAAGGCCGAACGGGACCGCGCCCAAGCCCAATCCGAACGCACCGCCGGCCGCGCCGAGACTGCCCAGGCTGCACAACTGCTGGCGCAAGCCGACCGGGAAGACCGGGACCGGGCGACAGCCCTTGAGACACCATCGAAAGAGGACCTGGATCAAGCGCTGGCCTGGTACCAAGAAACGAAACCCATCGACGCACATAACTGGGAGCAACGGCATAACTTTGCGGACAGCCTCGCCGAGGAGAAAGACATGGAGAGGAAGCTGGTCAGAGACTGGACAGCCGCCCGCGACACCCACCGCCCCGAACACGTGCAGAATGACGCCGGAGCCACATACGACTCAGCCGAACGCCGCCAAGCACTGGCCGCCAGCCTGGAAGGCGTGGCCGACCGCGAAGCCGTGCAGGCCCGGCTCAGCGCGGACCAGGACCAGGGCACACCCCCCAGCGCAGCCCTGGGTAAGGGACCAAAGCCGGTGAAAGCCCGCAAGACGCGCGGAGCCAGCGGGCCGGCGAAGCTTCTGCAAAAAGGCATGAGCCGATAGGGCCCGAGGCTCATCCCGCGCTCAAGAACTCCGCACCCAGGCAGAGAACCGGCCGGGGAATGGAACCCTAGCCGCTGCCAAGACAAGGAAGGAATCGGACAGGCGTGGCCCTTGAGATCGGTGGATTTTTTCCTGGAGCGACTGTCCCGGTCAGCGATATAGCGAATCGGGGCCTCATCGTAGATCAGGGGTGGTGACGGTGTCGCAGGCCGTCGATTATGAATCCCGGCGGCGGCCGCGGGGCCGGCCCTCGCGCCATCCGGGCAGGACCTTATCCAGCTGCGACTTCTTCGCGGGTGTCAGCTTGCCGTGGTTGTAGTTGATGCGCTGGACGTGCAGCCACACCCCGAGGGTGCGCTCAACCGGGTCGTCGGTTTTCTGGTGCCGTGGCCATTCACCCCGGCCTTACGAAATGCTTTGACTTCCCTCAGCCGCCGCTGCCAGCGGGCCTCGTCCTCGGCCTTTCGAGGGGAGGCCTGGTCCCAGCCGGGGATGACGCTCAGGCCTTCGCGAAGGGCGGGGGAGAGGGTTCCTTCTGCTGATTCCCGGCGCCGACGGTACAACCAGCTGGCCAGGGTCTGTTCACTGGAGGATTTGGCCTGGGCTGCCGGCAGCCGCCCTTCCGCCTGGTAGAACGAGATCAGATCCTGCATCCTTTGCATAGCCTTCTCGGAAGGTTCCTTTACGGGCATGGCCGCAGCATGTTGGCCACGAAGGCCAGGCTCGTTTTTCGCCGCGATCTGCAGGTGATAGCGGACGGTGCTCGATGCAGCGCCGCAGACCTCAGCGATCTTCGCTGGCTCGATGCCCCGCCGGTACATCTCTACCCATTCCCAGTATGGAGCGGAGCGCCGCGCCTGCGGCACCGCTTCATTCGTCTGAGCCACGGTCACCCCCAATGGTTCTGCCCTCCACGGTAGTCTACGGACACATGGCCAAACACAGGCCGGCAGCCGACAGTTGCAGGGGAGAGGCCTCACCATACGGACCCCAGGCGAGAGGCGGGCCATGGACGGAAAGAAGAACGTGCAGACTCCGTTTGCACGTTCTTCTTAGTCGTTCTCCCAGTGGAGACCGAGGAGGCCGAAGGCGGTGAGGAGTGCGGGGGTATCGTGCTGCAGCTCCTCGAGTTCCACGTCATGAATCTTGGGGGTGACGGGAGGGTCTTCCGGGCGTTCGAACACTGCCCACAGCTGCAGATCATCTCCGTGCCGGGACCCGAACGTGACGCCATCGAAATCGGTCGTCTCGTAGAGCCAGGAGGCGACCGCCTGGGTCAGGCGCCGCGGCCGTGCGTCCTTCAGCGCTGCGGTGTCGAAATCATCGAGACCCAGGCTCAATGCCAGGCCTATGAAGCGTGGGTGCAGGGCAGCGATGGTCTTGGAGGCTGTCACCGCGCAATACCGGCCGGACAGTTCCGCCGAAGCGGCCGCCCGGTCATCGAGCCATTCCTTCGGCACGCTCCCCGGCGCGATGGTGGGATGCAGGACCTTGTCCTCGTCGTCCTCGATGATGTCATCGAGTTCCTGAGTAAGCCTGGAGTCTTTGCGGAAGTGTGCCAGAACTTCCAGCAGGCAGGCCAGCAGACTCGATCCGGCGTAGACGGTGCGGAAGTTGCCGTGCAGGTCATCCCAGCGGCCCGGGAACCGGCCGTCGGTGGCCCATTCCCAGCCGCTCCACGCCCACGGTTCCGGGCGGAACCCGACACGCCAAACCCGTCCCGCGGCTGCGGCCGCGGTCAATTCATCAGAGACCACCTGGTCAGCCGGCCGCGGCAAACGCCCGGGCGGCAGCGAGGACCAGCGGGCCCGCATCCTCGAGCTGGCCTTCGCGGAGCAACCGCGCTGGAGGGGTATCGTCCAGCTGAGGGTTCATTCCTTGGAACCAGGCCTGAACGACAGCCCGTGAATCCCGTTCAGCCAGCAGGGCAGCCACATGGTAGGCGGTCCGGAGCCGCTGCATGACCTCCGCCGAGGGCTTCCGTTCCCCGTCCGCCCACTGCCGGACCGCACGCGTTTCCTTCACGGAACCGATATACGCCACCAATTTCGCGCCCAACAGATCCCTCAAATCGCGGACGAGCTCCGGCTCGGGCAACCGGACCGAGTCCTGATGGGCCTTCAGGCCGCCCCGCGCTCCTGTCACTGCAGTCATGCCTCCAGACTACGTCACAACAGGTTGAATCACTAGTCAAATCACAGCCCAGATTCCGCCAGCGATCATAATTAGTTTCCCATTGTCTATACCCAATACGTGAGCTACTTTGGATGCATCACAACTCGGTAATTCGATCGGGCTAGGAGGCGAGCGTCGGCACCAGATTTCCAAGCTCATCCGGTTCTTCCGGCTGAGCGTCGGAGCCCACTGACCCCGGCGCAATGGCAGCTAAGCCCTTGAAGTGTGGAGGAGAGCTGCTGTGGCAAAGGATCAGAACCCCCATCACGATGATGCCAGGCCCCAGTCGGAGCACTCCCCACCAGCCGATCGCGGGGGGAGGAGCTGGAAGATCGGCGTCACTATCGGATACGGCGCACTTTTCTCCACACTGATGTTTTACTCAATGGCCCACGACAAGGACGTCCTGCTTACCTTTTTGGCCGGCGCGGCAGTACTTCTTCTTCTCATCCTGTTTGTCTGGCATCCTGAGCACATCGGTCGGCTCCGGTTAATGGTGAATTTCCACAGGGGCTTTCTTCGCGGCAACCTGGACACACCTCAACGAAAGCGCTCACAGGAGGTAACCGCCAGCACGCGGACTCGCAGGTCCGGGGATAGGGGCCCTGATGAAATTCTCGGCGGGACCGATCAACTCGCGGCGCGGAAGGACGAACTTAAGTCCAAGCGGAGCAACGGGAATAGCGTCATCCGGAAAGGACGGAAGCTTAAGAGCCGGTGACTGGCCTCCCCGGTGCCGCCAGCGAACTTAGGCGTCTTGATACCTGGACCCTTCCAGATTTCTGAGCAGGTGGCTGCTGACATTCTCCACGTGTCGAACTATCGATAACAACTTTTCAACGCGCTCGTCATTGAGTACGAGCCCATCGTCCAACAGTGCTTGCGTTTCGCTTAGGGCGATCACTAATTCATCCAGGCCCTCTCGCCACCAGACCAGAGTCTCTTCCACTTCCCGAGGGTCCAAAGTCGTTCCGACTTGGGCAACCAGCAGCGGGTGAACTGCGGCTTCCTCAGGGATTCGTGCGATGTCGTACCAAGCGAGGAAGTCGGTGCGAGCACCAACAAACTGGTCAATAGCGAAACGGTCAACTGTGTAATCCGTTACGTCTCTGCGTCTACTCATCGTTCACACCTTTCGGAGTGAATCCAATTTGGACGGGTTCCACTTCGTGCTCGGGGTTCTCGGTTCCAGTAGGCAGGGCGCCGAGGTCTGTGAGCATCGATGTTGAGCCTCCGTTTCGAATCGCCTTAGAAGTTGGCCCATCCAAAACCACAATTATGTGTTTCTATTCTGCTGAATATACCTACAGGGACATCAGACTACGGCAAGACGTGCCGCCCGGACAGGGGCTTTTCCTGCAGCAGTCGGGGATTATTGGGCCTTAGTGCCGCGGCCATAGGACGTGGAAGTCCTCCATGGGCGTTCATGCCTTCGTGCCGGCGCGCACCGCTGCGGATGCCGTTTCCCAACGCTTCTGGGCCCCTTGTCGACTGATGCCAAATGCTCGGCCGATCTTGTCCCAGGAAACGCCTGATGCCCTGGCCTCGGCCACGGCGTTATCGAGCTGGGCTTCGAGATCTTTCAGGCTCCGACTCAGCGTACCGATGGTGTGAAGCGACAGGTCCGGGGCTATATGGCGGTGCCACACGTCCAGGAACAAGGGCTCCAGATCCTCCCGGTCACTGATGTCAGCGGCATCGGCGCTGGCCGGCGGTCCGGCATAGATACGCCCTGCCTTAAAATCCTCGTCGGCTGGGTCCCAGACCCGCGTCCACAGCGGATCCAGGATGACGTGTTCCCGGAACGGAACGCAGCTACAGGCAACTCGCCATCCGACCACCTGCGACGGGGGCCGCCACGCGTCGCTGCTGGGATCTTTCTCATTTCCGACCCGCCGGCCGTCGGGCGTCATCAGGTTTATCTCCATATACCTGCCGCCGGACCCGTACATGCCGTCCGCGAAGACGCACACAACGTAGCCCTCATGCTCGCTGCCCTCGGTAAACCAGCCCATCGCGCTTCCCTTCACCAGCCGCCACTTGCTACAGTGACAAGTATGAGTGCTGGCAACTACCGTTGACAAGTGCGAAAACCAAGGCAACTTTAGTTGACATAATCTTCATTATCGGCTCTTTGCAAGCGGCGTAGAGCTTGGTGGTGGACGTCCCCCTGACTCCAGATTTGAAACTGCTCAGCATCGCCCGGTTCGCGTCGGGCATGGC
>Ga0308169_10004147_pt1 | contig 13644 bp, 10 predicted proteins | sample PhyBR1_2_FD_202139 | JGI IMG/M metagenome (GOLD analysis project Ga0308169, IMG submission 202139) | Phyllosphere microbial communities from UC Gill Tract Community Farm, Albany, California, United States - DLSLSB.R1 | ecosystem: Host-associated > Plants > Phyllosphere > Unclassified | place...
TTCCCCTCGACCATCTCCCTCCTCCCTCTCCACTCTCGCAGGCTCGCTCCGTCAGCCGCTTCGCATCGGACGCCCCCGAGCACCGTCTTGCGTCGTCCAAGCTCCTCTCGACCTACCTCCTCACGCTCTCGGGCTCGATCATCATCTACCAGGGCCGTGCGTCTTCGTCCTCTTCACCTCTCTCTTCTCGCTCTGCAGCATCGTCCTGACCCCGACTTGACCTTCCTGCAGAGGAGATCGGCATGATCAACGCGCCCAAGGCCTGGGACATCGACGAGGAGTGCGTCTCGTCCTCTCTCTCGCTCCTCGCTCACGCCCGTCCTCGAGCGCGCTGACCCTCTCTCCTCCTCCCACTCAACAGGTACCTCGACGTCAACACGATCAACACGTGGAAGGAGCTCAAGGCCGACGCCGAGGCGACCAAGGACCCGGCCCTCCTCGAGCGCGGTCGGGCGGGCATCCAGCTCACGGCGCGCGACCATGCGCGCACGCCGATGCAGTGGGACAACACCGAGCACGCCGGCTTCTCCAAGGACCTCGCGCCGGGCAAGAAGCCCTGGTACCGCGTCATGGACTCGTACGCCGAGGGCCTCAACGTCGCGGCGCAGGACGGCGACGCCAAGAGCACGCTCAACTTTTACCGCTCGATGCTGCGCCTGCGCAAGCAGCACGCCGACGTCTTCGTCACGGGCCGCTTCAAGCTGCACGACCCGGCCGGCGAGGAGACGGTCGTCTACACCAAGGCGGCGCACGACGGCTCGCGCACGGCCCTCGTCGCGCTCAACTTTACGGCCGACAAGCAGCCGTTCACCGTCCCCGCCGAGCTTGAGGGCAAGGACTCGAGCCTGCTCCTGTCGACGCTCGCCAAGGACGGCGCCAACCGCGAGCTCGAGGCGTTCGAGGCGCGCATCTACCTCTACTAGATCATAGACCCTCCCCTCCCCCTCCCCTCTCGTTCTCTCTCTCTCTCGCTCGAGACCTGCTCTGTAGATAGATCTCGTGCGCTCTCTATGACGCCGCCTAGTCAGTTATAGGCGTTGAACCCTGAAATCTAGTCCGTGCTCCTCCTCAACTCGGACCTCTTCGTCCTCCTCGTCGAGAGCTGCGAGCGAGGCACGAGAACGCCTTCTGTTTTGCTGCCTCTCCCCCACGCTGCCGCATCGTTCGTGCACGTCGAGGGGGCACGGCATGCGCAGGCGCGGCGGTGAGCCTCGAGAAAGCGAGCAGAGCGACTCGGGAGGGGAAGGGCGAGGGCCGAGCGAGGACTTGGCGACGAGCGAGGCCAGCGCAGCGAGGCTCGCCCGCCCGCCTCTCTCACGTTCAACGGCTCGCGCGAGCGCTGCGCGCAGGCTGTCGACGCAGAAAGAGGTCGAGCTGCAGCAGCTCTCGAGGTCCGAGCGGCCGAGCGAGCGAGGAGAGCAAGGGAAGCGAAGCTCTCTCGCTGCGACGACGTCGAGGCTGTGGTTGGTTCGGAGTCCATTACTCCTGAAACCTCTCAACAGAGCCAGGGTACAAGGAGGAACAGACGCCCGCCCGGCTCCGTCGCGCCATCGTCGTCGTCCCGCCGACCGACCTCTCCGCGAACTCGCCGATTCCGAAAGCGCAGGGTGATGCGCTTAGAAGCGGAGCTGTGAGCGCGCAGAAGAAGGAGGGGAGCGAGGTCAGCAACAGGTTCCTCAAGGTCCGACAAGTCGGCCGTCGCAAAGAGGGAGAGAGCGGGACGCACAGCCGAGAAGAACCACCGGTTCTTGCCCTGGAGGTAACGCTCCTCGAAGAGCTTCTTGACCTGCTTCTTGGCGTCCTCGCGGCTCGAGGGCTCCTTGAACGTCTCCGGGGCAACGACGCCCTTGAGGCCCTCGAGCTCGAGAGCGTAACGGGTCGGGAGGAGGTGGTTGTAGTTGACCGACTGCGGGTGTGGGGCGAGGCGAGGCGAGGCGACGAGGGCGAGGAAGAGGGAAAGAGAGCAAGGGGAAGGCGTCAGCGTACAGTCCTTGGCGTGCGGCAAGCTGCAGTCGTCGGCCTCGGCGGCGACACCTCGTAATCCATCCCCTCCTCGCTCGACCAACTGCGGCGAGCCCCTGCACCTCACTTGTCCGCCCTCTTGAGTCCATCGACGGCCATGTCGACGGCCTCGCCCGGACGCCGACATCCAGCCGGTCCATCGGCTCGAGCCAACTCCCTCGCCGTCCCGCTGACGCTCACGCCGCTCGCTCCTCGTCCTCGCGACACAGCTCGCCCACCTCGACACGACGCGCACGCGAAGAGCGTCGTATTCACCTTGATGAAGGGCTTGACCTAGAGGTGGGCGGAAGCGTGTCGTGGTGGTGCGGCGCGGGCGGGAGGGAGAAGGGGTGAGGGAGCGCAGCGCAGTCGGATGCGGCGAGTTGGTGAGTCGAGAGGTGGATGTAGTGCAGTTTGGCGGGTGCGGCAAGGGCAGGCGAGGTCGAGGGGAAGGAGGGAAGGCGGGGACGAGAGGAGAGTGAGCTCGAGGCTCTCGTAGCGGAGCGGGCGGCGGCGGCGGTCGAGGAGGGACGCACCTTGGAGCGCTTCTCGATGCGCTTCTTGCCCATGCCCTTGGTCACCTTGCGGGGGTAGCGGTCAACACCCGCGACGATCGCGTGCGGGTAAGGACGCTCCTGCGAGAGGGGGAGGACGAGCGAGGCGGGGGAGGTCAGCTCTCGCCCGCAGGCTCGCTCCACGGCTCAGGAGACTGCTCGAAAGCGGATCCAGGACGCACCTTGGTGCCCTCGTCCGACTGGCGGATGACGACGACCTTGCGGCCGGCGTAGCGGCCAGAGAGGACCAGAGCGACCTTGCCGGGCTTGTAGATCTTGGGCATCTGTGCGGGTCGGGCGCGCGCGCGTGCAGGTCGTGGTCGGGACGAAGACGGAGGTGCCGGGGGTGCACAGGTGCAGGCGAGGCGAGGCGGAGGCGAGGAGCGAGGCGGCGAGGAAGTTTTGGAGGCGAGCCGAGGGGGGACGAGGCGGTCGAGAGGGATGGTTCGAGGACGGGCGGGGAGGGTCAGCGGACGAGCTTCGAGGCGAGTGCAGTGCCGGGGGAAAAGAGGTGTACCTTGACGAGAGATCGCACAACCGGGGGAGCAAGAGGAGGGTTGGCGCGGCCGCCGAGCGCGGGCCTTGGTCTCGAGGCGGCGAAGGCGAGACGCGCGCTCGTCCTCGCCACGGCCAAGTCCCTCGGCCCCGCTGGGGCACAGTCTCTCCTCGGCCTCTGTAGCGTAGACTGGGACGCGCAATGCACCGGGACAGTCAGCCAGAGCAACTCTCTCACCGAAAGCAACCTCGCACAGGCGATGGCTGCACCTCGGGAGCGCTCCCCCTCCTCCTCGTCCCCGCTCCGCGCGCGCGCCTGCTGCTCCCCTCTCGCCCTCGTCGCACCACCCGTCGTCCCACCTGCGACTGCGGATGCAGCTCGCCCGCACCGACACTTTTCCTTCAACCTCGCCAGACTTTGCCGCACCGTCGTCGTCCTCGTCGTCGCCCGTGAGCTTCGTCGAGCCGTCTCTGGCCAGCACCCTCGCCCTCGACGACCTCGCCCGGTTGCGCACCTTGCGCGACTCGATCCTCGCAGGACAGCACCCGCTCTACAGGGTCCCCAACCAGCTCGTCCCCCTACCGTACCGCGACGCCGCCATGGAGGCCACGAGCGCCGACTTCCTCCCGCCGAGTGACGACGCCGGCCGCCCTCTCCCTCCTCCTCCTCCCTCGTCCTCGTCGTACCCGGACCACTCGGCGCACCAGCACTCGCTCCACCCCGACCAGGCCGACCACACCGACAGCACCGACTCGGGCCCCTTGCCCCTCTCCGCCGAGCGCCTCGCCGCCGTCTCGGGCACCGACAAGGATTCGGACGCACGCTCCCCGCTCGCCGTCGACTCGCCAGACTCGTCCGTCGTCATCGTCGAGCCGGAAGGCCCGCCCGAGATCCACTTCTACGAGCCCGGCTCGCACGCCGTCAAGACCGAGCAGGTCGAGCACCCGCACCAAGCCTTCGCGCGACCAGGCTCCACGTCGACCGAGGTCGTGCAGCTCGCACACGACTCGCATCAAGCAGAGGTCCGCCCTTCGGGCCCGAGCGCCGTCGCACCTGGTCCTGGCGCCCCTCTCGCTGCACTTCCCGCCCGAGTCGCTCAAGAAACCATCGTCCTCGTCTCGAGCCCGCCAGCTCAGCAGCAGCGTCTCCCCGCCGTCGAGTCTGCACAAGTCGCACCCGTCGGTACTGGTTCTGAGCCGACCCTGCCCGACTACGAGAACGCCGACGACGACGGCGACGTCCAGATGATCATCTCGTCGGTCGACCCGCAGCAGCAGTCCGACTCGTTCGCCCTCGAGGGCACCGGCGCATCGACAATGCGCGCTCCCGCCTCGACCACCTCTTCAGCGTCTCCCGCCCTCGCACACCCTGTCCCCCTCCACCCGCCCACGTCGGGCCTCGCCCTCCCCGCCCGCACCGTCCCACCCTCGCCGCCCATCGCCGACGACTCGCCCGCCGCGCGCGAGGCCAAGCTCCGCGCGCGCCTCTCGCTCGAGCGCGAGCGCACCACGGCGGCCCAGGCCGCCTCGGCCGCCGCCGACGCTGCCCGACTCGCGCCGACCGCCGGCGTGAGCGGGCCGCCGCCCGGCGTCAAGGAGACGCGCGGCGAGCGCAAGGACCGCGAGGCGCGCGAGGTCATGATGCGCCGCAAGCTCGAGCTCGAGCGCAAGGAGATGGATTCGCGCCAGGGCGGGCGCCAGGCGTCGGACGGGCCGGCTCCGACTCCTCCTGCGCCCGCGCCGGCACCCGTCGTCGTTGCGCCTGCGCTCGTGCCGCAGGTGCAAACGAAGAAGGACGAGCTCGAGCGCGGCGCCGACGGGCAGGACGACCGGCGCGACGCTCGTGATCGTCGCGACGAGCGCTCGGGCCCGCCGGCTCGAGGGCCTTACGACGGCGGCGCGCCGCCGCCGCCGGGCTTCCAGCGCAGCGACGACGGCGCGCGAGGACCCGCGCGCGCCGGCGACGGCTCCTCGCAGGGCGGCGGCGGCGGCGCGAGGGCGCCCGAGGGCCACAAGCGGCGCATGTCGTCGACGACGAACCGCTCGCCGAGCCCGCCGCCGTTCCGCCGCCCGCCTGCGCCCTTCGGCGGCGGCGGGCGCTCGCCGCCTCCGCCGCTCCCGCCTCACGGCTCGGGCTACCACGGTGGTGGGCCGCCTCCGCCTCGTCGCTACTCGGGCGGCCCGAGCCAGCGTCCTCGCAGCCCGCCGCCGCTCCTCGACCGCTTCGGCGTCCCGCCGCCTCGTCACGGCCCGGCCCCCTCGAGCAGGTACGACGACGGCCCGCCGCCGCCGCCGCAGCGTCGTCGCTCGCCGAGCCCGCCTCGCCGAGGAGGTCCGCCGCCGCCTTTCGACCCGCGCGACCGCGACTTTCCGCCGCCGCGCAGCGGCCCGCCCGGCCCGCACTCAATGCCGCCGTCGAGGGACGCTCGTGACGTCCGCGACCCGTACTACCCGCCGGGACCGCCGCCGCCGCCGCGTGACTCGTACGAGCACGACCGGGACCGAGGCCGAGGTGGACCTGTGCGTTCTTCTCCTCGCTCTCCTGCTCCTCCTCGCTCTCCTGCTCCTCCTCGCACCGTAACTGATGCTTCTCCTTGCTCGTGCGCAGCCTCCTCCGCTCGCCTCTCGCCGCTCGCTCTCGCCGCCTCGCGGTGGGCGCGGCCCGCCGCCGCCGCCGTCCGGCGGGTACGACCGCGGGCGCGACCTCGGCCCGCACCCGCCTCGTGGGCGCTCGCCGCTGCCGTTCGGCCGAGGACGCTCAAGGTCGCCGCCGCCCTTCGCCGGTGGAGGGAGGCCTCGCTCGCCGCCGCCGTTCGGCAACGGTCGTCCTCGGTCGCCGCCGCCGTACCCGCCCGGCAGAGGCATGCCGCCGCCCGGACCGCCTCGCGGTGGACCCGGCCCGTACGATCGCCGCCCGCCGTCGCCGGGCCCCCCTCGCGGCGGCGGCCCGCCCTCGGTCAGCGGCGGCGCACCCTACGATCGACGCCCGCTCTCGCCGGGTCCGCCGACGTTGCAGCAGCGCTTCCCGCCGTCGCAGGGCTTCCCTCCCTCGAGCGCGCCGCCGCCGCCTCCTCCCTCGGCGCGCGGCCCTCCTCCCGGCGCCGCAGGCCCAGGCGGCCGAGGTCGCTCGCGCTCCCCGCCGCCGAGGTTGCAGCCGACGCCGTTCGAGCGCGAGCGCGACATGGCCATGCGCGACCGGGACCGCGGTCGTCCTCTGCCGCCGCGCGACGAGCGCCGCCGCTCGCTGAGCCCGCCTCGTCGCCCTCTCAGCCCGCCTCGCCGTCTCGGTCCTGGACCCGGGCCCGGCGGCGCTCCTCGCGGCGCGCCGCCGTTTGACGACCGCATCCGCGACCGCGACTTCGACCGGCGCGGCCCGCCGCCGCCGCCGTCGTCGTCGTCGTACGGCGGTGGAGGCGGACCCGGACCTCGCGACCCGTACGAGCGCGAGCGCCCTCGCGAGCTCGACTACCCGCCGTCGCAAGGAGGCGCTCGCGGCTCGTTCCCGCCGCAGCCGATGCTGTCGGGGCGCGGGACGGGCTACCTCGACGACGAGTACCGCCGCGGCGGGCCGGGCGGGCCTGCTCCGCCGCTCCCTCCTCTCGGCGGCGGCGGCTACGCCTCGGGTCCCTCGCCTCTCCTCCCTCCCCTCGCACCGCCGTCGTCGGCCTACGCCCCGACGCCCTTTGGCTCGGCGTCGACCTCGTCGGCGCTCGACCCGGCGCTCGACTTCGAGGCCCGTGCGCGCGCTCGCGCCGCGGCCGTCTACGAGGAGGAGCGCGAGCGCGGCCGGCTCGAGTACGAGCGCGAGCTGCTCAAGCGCGAGAGGGAGGAGTACGCGCGCGACGTCGAGCGCAGGGAGCGCGAGCTCGAGATGAGGGAGAGGGAGGCGGCGGGCGCGAGGAGGCTTGGAGGCGGCGACGGCGGCAGGTACGAGGACGACCGGGACCGCGACTATCGCGGTGGAGGAGGAGGTGGACGAGGCGGCTACGGCCCGCCGTCGGGCAGGGGAAGGGGCGCTCCCCGGGGCCGTGGACGTGGGCGCGACTGAGCGGCCCGAGCGTCTCTCTCTCTCTCTTCCCTCATGGACAACGAACCGCTGTACGACCTCATGTGATCCACATGCAATCTATTCGCCTGCGCTGTATCGCCGTCGCGCTCGTCGAACGAAAGCATCTTTCCCTCGCGGTCTGGCCGAACGGTCGCTGTCAAAGAGGGAGAGCATCTCACTTCTCTCTGCGCCCCTCTCTCCTGCTAGGCGTTGTTCGGTGCCTGTGCGACGCTGTAAGGGCTGCTAGGCGAGCATCGAGAGCGGCGGTGCGGTCGACCTTCTCAAAGCGACCGCCCTCCTCGTCTTCCTCGCGTTCGCTCCCCGAGACGTCTTGCAGCCTTCGTCCTCGTGTACGCACAATCTGCTGCGCGCGCAGGCTGCAGGAGGGCTCTAGGCGGTCCGGGTGCGGGGCGCAACCAAAAAAAAAATTGCTCCCGTAGGAGAACCCTTCTGACATGCATGTGTCATCCTTGTGCAGGGGCCATGCTAATCTTCTCTATGGACGATAATGCGAGATGGTTTGTGTTAGTTCACGGCGGTGCCGAGGAGGTTAAGCTTTGAGAATAGAGCTCGCCTGTATCGTTCCAATTTTATGTATAACACAGTCCGTAGACTGGTTAACCGCCGCTGAGCTAAAGGAGCTGGCGAACAAAACCAAGGAAGTGCCTATTTTGCAAAACGACGCAACACGCATGTCGACCCCCTTCCTCGCCCGCTTTCTTCCTCCGTCTCTCTCCTTTGCGCGACGGCACTTGGACTACCATCTCGGCGCTTTTTTGCTGCAGCCCCTCGCCGAGCAGCAACCCAGATGGAGCGAGAGTGACGGAGAGAGACGGCGGAAAGTGAGGCCGGGGCAAGCCGGCGCGCGCCCGCGCGCAAGCTGAGCGGTCCTCTTCGCGTCTGCTCGGCAACGCCTACAGCGCAGGGCAGCTCCAGGGTCATCTGAGGCGCCTTTGTACGTACACGAACGCTGTAGAGAGCGAGGAAGGCGAGGGGCGAGAGGCCCGAGCGGGGAGCGAGTCTGGTCACGCTCGCACTGCGGATGCCGCAGCTCTTTCTGACTACAATGGTGCACGAGCCCAGATGCTGTTCCGGCACGACGAAAGGCAGCCTCGACAAAGCGAGTCGAGCGGAAAAGGCGAGAGCGGCGAGTGACAAATCGGCGAGCCGCGAGTGGCCGGACCTGGCCTGTCCCTCGCCCTCTCCTGCTCCTCCGCCTCACCGCTTTCAGCTGCGCGTCTTCGTGCTACCCGCAGAGCACAGTCTTCCTCTCCAGGTGCGCCACTTAGGTCCTCACCAGCGTCTCGCGTCGCCCTCCCTCCTCCCCTTCCCCACACGCCCGCCTCGTCGCTCCCTCCTCGCCTTGATAGCCACGGCGGCAGCCATCGAGGCAAGTCAGGCAGCACAGAAGAGCTGACTGTAGATCCCCATCGCCACAGCACACCTCATCCCTCAACCCGCACAACCCGCGCCATGTCGTTCTCGTCCCTCCTTCGCGCGACTCCGCGCCTCGCCGCTCGCGCAGTCCCGATGCAGGCTGCTCGCCAGTCGGCTCGCCGCTCGTACGCCTCGGCGGCACCTTCGGCCAAGTCGGGCGGCAACAGCGGCCTCATCTTCGGCCTCCTCGGAGCCGGCGTTGTCGGTGGCGGGCTCTACCTCTACGCTCGCCCGGACTCGGACGACGCGCGCACGGTCAAGGACGCCGCGAGCCCCAAGGAGGTCGACTACCAGAAGGTGTACAACGCCATCGCCGAGTCGCTCGAGGACGAGAAGTACGACGGTGCGCTCCCCTCTCCCGCCTCGTCGCCGTTTCGCGCTCGTCCGGCTGACTCTGCCGCGCTCCGCGCCCGCAGACGGCTCGTACGGCCCCGTCCTCGTTCGCCTCGCGTGGCACTGCTCGGGCACTTACGACAAGAACACGGGTGCGTTCAGCTTCCCCTGCGCCTTCCTCCGCCCGATCCCTCGGTGACTGAGGTTCTTCCTGTCGTGCAGGCAACGGCGGTTCGAACGGCGCGACGATGCGCTTCGCTCCCGAGGCCAACCACGGCGCCAACGCCGGCCTCGAGCACGCCCGCAACCACCTCGAGAAGATCAAGCAGCAGTTCCCCGAGATCACGTACTCGGACCTCTGGGTGCGCTCGCTCTCTCTCTCCTCTCTTCGGTCGCGCGCCTCCCTCTCGAGCACCTCCTCACTCTCACGATCATGCCCGCAGACTCTCGCCGGCGTCTGCGCTATCCAGGAGGCCGGCGGGCCCTACATCCCGTGGCGCGCCGGTCGCAAGGACGGCGACGTCGACAACTGCACGCCCGACGGCCGCCTGCCCGACGCCGACAAGGGCGCCGACCACATCCGCAACATCTTCTACCGCATGGGCATGGACGACAAGGAGATCGGTGCGTCCAGCCCTCCCTCCTCTCGAGGGAGCCGTCGCTGATCCTGTGCCGGTGCTCGCAGTCGCTCTTTCGGGCGCGCACGCTCTCGGTCGCTGTCACACCGACCGCTCGGGCTTCGACGGCCCCTGGCAGTACTCGCCGAGTGCGTCGCGCCGTCCTCGTCCTCCTTGCGCTTCCGACCCGACTCGAAGCTGACGCGCGCTTCCTCCCCGCAGCGACGTTCTCGAACGAGTACTACCGCCTCCTGTTCGAGGACAAGTGGCAGGAGCGCAAGTGGCAGGGACCTCCTCAGTGCGTCTCGAGCTTTCCTTCTCTAACGATCGTGCGCGCGCCCGAGCTGACGAGGCACTTCGCTCGCGCGCAGGTTCGAGAACAAGTCGGACAAGAGTCTCATGATGCTGCGCACCGACATGGCCCTCACGACCGACAAGGAGTTCCGCAAGTACTCGCAGCAGTACGCCAAGGACGAGCAGGCGTTCTTCGGCGACTTCTCGAAGGCCTTCTCCAAGTGCGTCCCTCTCCTCGCTCGAGCTGCTCTCCCTCGCACCCTCAGCGACGACGTCCTGACGCCTTGCTCCCACCTCCGCCTCTCTGCAGGCTCATCCACCTCGGCGTCCCGACGACCCAGCTGTCCGAGGCGGTGCCGCTCAAGAAGACGGAGGACCAGGCGCCGGCGACGGCATGAGCGGCCTCGGCCGGTTTTATCCCCATTTCCTCGGTTGCATGGGCTCTGCGCTTTTGAGGTAGATAGTTCAGTCTTTGCGAGCGTAACGGTCTTGTCGTGCATGGTCTTATGCAGCAGCTCGACTCGATAGCCTCTGCATTTGTGCTCGGATGTGACTTCGGCTTCGTCCGGTTGATGTTCTCTCACGGGCGAGCTCACGGGCGAAGCACAAGGTCGGAGAGCAAGAGAAGCAAGAGGAGCGGCGAGCCGAGGGCAGCGAAAAGAGTCCCGAAGAGCGAGCGCGACGGAGACGAGGAGGGCCGTCGCTTTGAGAAGGTCGACCACACCCGCTCTCGACGCTCCCCTCGCATGCCTTTCAGCGTCGTGAGCGCACCTAACAGCGCCTAGCAGAAGAGAGGGGCGCGGCGAGAAGTGAGTCGCTCTCCCTCTTCGACAGCGACCGTTCAAGCTTTTGCGGTCGGACGGTGCTGCTCGACGCTCTGACCTCTGGACGCTCGAGATCCTGATTTTGGCGACTCCTCGCTCGACTGCACTGCACGACCACGTTGCTACGGATTGCGCTCATACAAGGGTCCGTGCGAGGCTCGCTCGACTTGGCGCGGCTCGGCGGCGCTCGCGCACAGGCGGCTCGCGACGTCGATCGAGAGCTCTGTAGGCCAGGAGAGAGCAAGACTGCGAGCTAGAACGCAAGCGAGCTCATGTCCGCAAGCTTGTGCGGGCGCGAGAGCCGGGCATTACAAAGTGTCATTAGCTCAAAATTGTAATGCCGCGTCGGTTCGAACCCGACTCGGGTCGCGGACTGGCGGCAAAACGGTTGAAAGGGGGCCAGATTAGGCGCGCGTTCCTAATCCGATTAGCTTTGCTCGGCCCGCTTCAGACGAGGATTGCGCCGCCCACAGACCTCCGCGCGCCTTGCCTCGTTCAGGGCGCACTCCATGAGGTCCAGACAGCACGCTCGAGAGGAACTAGGCCAGCAGGAAGAGCTCGCGCTCATCGCCCTCTCGACCCAACTTGAGAAGGCAGGGGAAACGGTCCAGCTCGCGCTCTACAGGACCAACAGGGCCGGGAGAAGCGCACATGGTATTTCAGACGGAACACAAGCTGTACGAGGGAGACAGAGGAGAGGCGAGCGAGAGGAAGGCGGGTCGCGAGGAGAGGTCGAAGGGGAGTGAGGGTGAGCTCAAACTGTTCGGCGGTGAGAGGCGGGTAGGTCATCAGCGTGGGTGTGAGGAGGTCGAGGCTGTTGAGAAGAAGGAAGGGACGCACCTCTGCGGCGCTCGGCGAGCTTCCTCGTGAGCGCGACCCAGATCGGCCCGACGCCCTCGATCTCCTCGCTCTCGAACCGGTCCATCATGGCCTGCCACGCCTTGCTCCTCTCGACGGAGTACCACCGTTCGACGACCCACTCGACGACCATGTCGCGCCAAAGCGCGTGGTCGCTCGACAGCTCGGAGAAGAGCTCGACCGGCGCAGTCTTGAGCGTGAGCGCCTCGTCGCGGAAGTAGCGCACGGCGAGCGACTCGAGATCGGTGAGCTCGAGGACGTGGGCGAGGCGGTAGACCGACTTGGGCGAGACGAGGAAGGGGTGCCGAGGGTTCGACTGGTGCGCGAGGAGGAGCGTGTCGTTGCGCGACGGCGACGTGCTCGACTTGGAGGCGTAGGCCGACGAGGGCTGCGCAAAGCCGATGTAGCCCGTCGAGAGCCACAGGAGGACGGCGCGGTAGGTCGAGAAGGCGGCCTGCGTGATCGTGACCTGCTTGTGCGGGAACTCGCCCGACTCGAGCGCGTCGTCGAGGGCGAACGACTGCTGCTTGAACGAGAAGGCGTCCGTCTCGTCGTCCGAGTCCTCGAACGTTTTGTCGGGCGAGTCGGCGACGGGCGAGACCGTGACGGGGCGAACAGAAGAGGATGCCGCCGGGCTCTCGTCGTCGTCGGTCCGAGCGCGCTTGGACCCGACGACGACCGTCTCGGCGAGGCCCGAGTTGAAGAGAGCGTCGTAGTAGGGCGACGAGGTGCGGAGGAGGTGCTCGGACGTCCACAGCTCGGCCGCGGCGCGCGAAGGCGTCTCGGGGAAGAAGAGGCGGACGTCGTGCGGGTTGGCCCTGAGGTTGAGGTCTGCGCGAGGGGAGCGGGTCAGCTCGCGCTCGCTCACCGTCTCACTGGAGGGGATGGAGAGGTGCTCGACGCACCTGGGAGGCGGCGGGCGTGCACCTGAGCTTGCGGGCTCGACCTGCGACTGTCGCGCCGGATCTCGACGACGATGCGATACTTGCGCTGCGTCGTCAGATTCGGCCCGCCGATGGCCGCCTCGCGCAGCTCGTTCATCTCCTCCTCGAACATGCAGCGCATCAGCCCGCTGTCGAACGAGTCCGAGCGGGACCAGAACTGGCGGAACTCCTGGCCGTCGTGCCACTCGAGGCGGATGTCGACCTCGATGTCGTCGGCGTACATGCTCGGCGTGGCCGTGACGCACTGGACGCTGAAGTAGATGTCGTCGTCGCCGAAGCGCTCGATCTCGAGCTCCCAGGCGCCGGCGAGAGGCAGCTTGTCGAGAGGGTGCCGCACGTCGAGCGTCGGCTCCTCGAGGTTGAATCGCGCGTCGACGGCGATCTGGATGTGGTAGCCGCTGTCGTACGAGATGCTGGCGGGTGGCATAGGCTCGGGCTTGACCCTGACCCTGCTCTTGAGCGCGGGCGGGTCGGCGCTGGTGGAGGGACGGCGAGGGACGGGTGCGCTCGCCCGGCGCAAGGCCGAGGACAGGGCGTGCTGCACTCCGTAGCTGAGCCCATGCGGAGGACCGTGAGACGAGTGCTGCATCGAGTCGTCGGCGGGTGGCGACGAAGAGAGAGGGAGAGGGCGAGAAGGACTGCGGTTCCTCCCCCGGCGGACGCGCACCGGAAGGTCCGCCCGCCTCGGACAGGGGCTCGAGCCTCGTCCGCACCTCCTGTCCGTCTCTGTACGCACGCCGACAAGCCGATCGAGCCCCCGGCGCAGCGTCGAGCCGCTCGAGTTGCGAAGGTCGAGAGGCGCGAGAAGCAGAGACGAGCGCGAGCGCGCACGAGAGCAGCGTCGACAGAGCGAAAGCAGCTAGATACACGGCACGACACGTACACGCCCCGACAAGCTACAAGGTGGACCGTCGCGCCCTCGGCTCAGCGCCCAATGTTCTCGCCCGCACGTCCCCCTCCCTGACCGCCGCCGCCGCCGCCCGCTCCTGCAGCCGGCAGTTTGCCGCTCCCATCTCCACCGGCCGCCCATTTCTCGAGGACGGCACGGTCAAAGTTGCCGTCGGCCGGCGCGCGCTCGTGCGTCGCCTCGAGGACGACGCGCGGGATGATGGCGTCGCCGAGCGGGTGCGTTGCCGCGGCGCGGAACGCCTCGAACCAGCGCGAGGCGCACAGGCACCAGACGCAGGGCTCGGGCTGCTGGGCAGGTGCCGGTGTCGGGGTTGCGGGAGGGGTGAAAGG
>Ga0308169_10004151_pt1 | contig 13631 bp, 10 predicted proteins | sample PhyBR1_2_FD_202139 | JGI IMG/M metagenome (GOLD analysis project Ga0308169, IMG submission 202139) | Phyllosphere microbial communities from UC Gill Tract Community Farm, Albany, California, United States - DLSLSB.R1 | ecosystem: Host-associated > Plants > Phyllosphere > Unclassified | place...
ATGGCCTGTTCAATGCCGGGAGTGAACTGGCAGAAGCGCTGCGTAATTGTCGTAAGGGCAACGATGATTTTCTCGCTTTTAGCCGTGCTGCGACCGGCCGTCTGCGCGACGAGCTGGCAAAATATCCGTTCGCTGAAGGCGGCGTGGTGCTGTTTATACACTACCGCTATCTGGCGGTGGAATATCTGCTGATTGCAGTGCTGAACAGCCAGTCCAGCATGCGCGTCAATGAGCAGATGGATATCAGCAGCACCCACTATCTCGACATCAATCATGCCGACATCGTGGCGCGTATCGATTTAACCGAGTGGGAAACCAATCCGGAATCGACCCGTTACCTGACCTTCCTGCGCGGCCGCGTCGGACGTAAAGTGGCTGACTTCTTTATGGACTTCCTCGGTGCCGAAGTGGGATTAGACACCAAGGCGCAGAACCGCGGTCTGTTGCAGGCTGTCGATGACTACTGCAACGAATCCGAACTGGATAAGCAGGAACGGCAGAACTATCGCCAGCAGGTCTATAGCTACTGCAACGAGCAGTTGCAGGCGGGCGAGGAGATTGCGCTGGAAGATCTGTCGAGCGAACTGCCACCACTGGGCGAAAAAACCTTCCAGGCTTTTACTCAGGAGCAGGGCTACGAGCTGGAAGAGAGCTTCCCGGCAGATCGTGGTACGCTGCGCCAGCTGACGAAGTTTGCCGGAAGCGGCGGGGGACTGACCCTGAATTTCGATGCGATGTTGCTGGGCGAACGCATTTTCTGGGATCCAGCCACGGACACCCTGACGATTAAGGGCACACCCCCTAATCTGCGGGATCAGCTCCAGCGCCGTACCAGCAGCAAATAAAAAAGCCGGGATTAGCCCGGCTATTGTTCCCCGACACGTCGGTTAATGTCGTCTGTCAGGAACAAAATAAAAGGGCCGGTTTCGCAACCGGCCCTTTTACATTTCAACGTAATTCGCGATTAAGCGCGAACGAAGTCGATGTGGAACAGTTTTGGCTTGAACGGGTGACGCTGAACAGCCTGAACTTTCACTTTAGTTTCTTTACCGTCAACTGACAGGGTCAGCACTTCGTCGTAGAAACCTGGCTTAGATTGCAGGTTCATTACAGAGTCGTGATCCAGGTCGATGGCAACAGCCGCTTCAGAACCACCGTAGATGATTGCCGGGAAACGGTTTGCTAAACGCAGGCGGCGGCTCGCACCCTTACCCTGCTCTTTACGTTCTACTGCATTGATAGTGAGCATTAATATATCTCTTCATTTAAATCCTGCTACAGGCGACCCAGTAACAGGCAGGTTATTCAATACCGCTGATGCACATGCAAAAGCGGGCGGCAGTATAGCCCTTATGCAAGGTGGTAGCAAACGATATACCCGCTGGCGGGATTCAGCATCCGGTCAGACCTGCCGGGCATCACCGATCAGCGCAGCTCATTGGCACGGCGATAGCGGCCCTGATAATCGAACATTTTCTCACGGATCTGCCAGAACTGGCCTTTAGCACGCGCGACGACAAAGTCGGGATGACGCAGTAGCGGCTGCAGTGCCAGGACGTCAGCGGCGGTCTGCCAGCCCAGCGGTACGCCGGGCGCGCGCTGATGCGGCCGCATAAAGAGCTGTTCAAACGCCTTACGCTGGGCTGGCGTCTGCAGACGAAAGCGTTCGCTGACGCTGGTGCCTTCCTCGTCGTAATAGGTCGCCTTCAGCCATTCGCCTTTAGCGTCGCTGCCCTGTTCAAGTGTCATGCCGCCACAGCGCAGCACCAGCGCATCTTTCAGTTTCAGCGCCGCTTTAAGCATATCGTCGGGATCGACCAGGATTTTGTCGCACTGGTGACAGCGCCGGGCAGCAATATCATTCTCAGCACCGCAGTCAGGGCAGCTTTTAAAGCGGAAGCGAAAATCACACTGTTCGCGCTCGCCCTCATCATCTTCCAGTACGCCCTGACAGCGTCGGCCAAAATGCTCGATCACCATGCCATCTTCGGTCGCCTTGCCCCAGAAGGTGTTGGCGAAACCGCAGGCGGGACAGAAAACCTGAACCGGCTGATTGTCGCTGGCCCCTTTGGGAGCGCCGACTTCGGGGGTAAAGAGGTCGTGCGGATTACCCGCGTAATCAAGGATCAGGCAGTCGGTTTTACCAGGCGAAAGCCGCAGGCCGCGTCCGACGATCTGCTGATAGAGGCTGACTGACTCTGTCGGGCGCAGGATCGCAATCAGATCCACGTGCGGAGCATCAAACCCGGTGGTCAGCACCGCCACGTTCACCAGGAATTTCAGCTGCTGCGCTTTAAACGCCAGTATCAGTGCATCACGCTCTTTGGCTGGCGTGTCGGCGGAGACCAGCGCGCTGTTTTCTGGCAGCAGTCGCAGGATTTCACGCGCATGCTCCACCGTCGAGGCGAAAATCATCACGCCCAGTCGATCTTTGGCGAACGCCACAATCTGCCGGATAATATGGGGCGTGACGCGCTGCTGCTGTTTCAGTTCACGGTTAAGATCGGCTTCGCTGAACAGGCCGTTTGACTGTGCCGTCAGGCGGCTGAAGTCATACTGCACCACTGGCATATCCAGCCGCTCCGGGGGCACCAGAAACTGATGCTTGATCATGTAGCGCAGCGGCAGTTCATAGATACAGTCGCGGAACAGCGATTTTTCGTCGCCACGCACCATGCCGTGATAGTGGAACTGGTAAATCCAGCCCTTACCCAGCCGGAACGGCGTGGCAGTCAGGCCCAGTAAACGCAACTGAGGATTGTGCTGACGCAGATGATGAAAGATCTGTTGATACTGACTCTCTTTATCATCGCCGATACGGTGACACTCATCGACAATCACCAGCGAGAAGGCACTGTCGAACAGGTCCAGATTACGTGCAACCGACTGCACGCTGCCAAACACGACTTTGCGCTGACTCTCTTTGCGCTGAAGTCCGGCGGCAAAGATATCCGCCTCCAGCCCGTAGGCCTGATATTTACTGTGGTTCTGCGCCACCAGCTCTTTGACGTGCGCCAGCACCAGTACCCGGCCACGCGCCAGCCGTGCCAGCTCGGCAATCACCAGACTCTTTCCGGCACCGGTCGGCAGCACAATGACGGCAGGTTCCTGATGACGACGGAAATGCGCCACGGTGGCATTCACCGCATCCTGTTGATAGGGGCGTAAGGTAAAAGACATGTTGCTCACTTTTGTATAACTGGCGGTAATTATGCCATGAAAGTGCGGTAAACGCGCTGTCAGGCTGGCGCGGATCACGTTATACTTCCCGCACATTTTCAACGGTTAACCAGGCCGTTTCAGATTCCCTCCGCAGTAACAGGCAAAACGAATTCATGCGACTCGACAAATTCATCTCTCAGCAACTGGAAATCAGCCGCGCCATCGCTCATCGCGAGATCCGTGGCCAGCGTGTCACCGTTAACGGGGAAGTTGTACGCGATACTGCGTTCAAACTGCTGCCCGACCACGAAGTGGTCTATGACGGCAACGTGCTGCAGATGCAGACCGGTCCACGCTACTTTATGCTGAACAAACCGCAGGGTTACGTCTGCTCAACCGACGATCCCGATCATCCCACCATCATCTATTTCATTGAAGAGCCGATGTCATTCAAACTGCACGCAGCAGGACGTCTGGATATCGACACCACCGGACTGGTGCTGCTGACAGATGATGGGCAGTGGTCACACCGCATTACTTCGCCACGTCATCACTGCGAGAAAACCTATCGGGTTACGCTGGAATCGCCGATCAGTGACGATACGGCCGCGCAGTTTACAGCGGGCGTGCAGCTGCACAATGAGAAGAGCCTGACGAAACCGGCACAGCTGGAGGTGATTACCCCCACAGATGTGCGGCTGACACTGAGCGAAGGTCGCTACCACCAGGTGAAACGGATGTTTGCAGCCGTCGGCAATCGTGTTATTGAGCTGCATCGTGAACGCATTGGTGACATCGTGCTGGACGAGGATCTGGAACCGGGCGAATATCGTGCGCTGACAGAAGACGAGATCGCCAGTATCGGTCTGCCGAAAGAACTGCAGACCAAATAACCGGGCGGGCCAGGCGGCCCGACCCAGACTCATTCGTGCAGGAGATGGTGTGCGTAAGGAAAAGAACTCGCCAACAGGACTGGTGGTTATCCTCGGTCTGTTAGCCATGCTGATGCCGTTGTCGATCGACATGTATCTGCCTGCCATGCCGCAGATTGCGCGTGAGTTCGGGGTGTCAGCCGGTAGCGTGCAGATGTCGCTTAACCTCTACATTCTTGGTTTCGCGATTGGCCAGCTTATCTATGGGCCGCTGGCAGACAGCTATGGGCGTAAGCCGGTGATAGCCCTCGGCACCCTGATCTTCGCCTGTGCTGCTGCGGCCTGTGCGCTGTCCCAGACCATCGATCAGCTGATTCTGATGCGCTTCCTGCATGGACTGTCGGCAGCAGCAGCCAGTGTGGTGATCAATGCGCTTATGCGTGACAGTTACTCGAAAGAGGACTTCTCGCGCATGATGTCCTTTGTGATGCTGATTACCACCATCGCGCCGCTTCTGGCCCCCATTATCGGTGGCTGGCTGCTGGTGCTCTGGAGCTGGCACGCGATCTTCTGGGCGCTTGCGGGCGCGGCACTGGTGACCACCGTGCTGGTGACCACGCAAATCCGCGAAACCCTGAAGCCGGAGCAGCGACAGCGTTTTCATCTGCACACTACGCTCGGCAATTTCGTGACGCTGTTTCGCCACAAACGCGCGTTCAGTTACATGCTGTCGAGCGGTTTCTCGTTTGCCGGACTCTTTACCTTTCTTAATGCGGGTCCCTTTGTTTACATCGAACTGAATCACGTCTCACCGCAAAACTTTGGCTACTACTTTGGCCTCAATGTGGTGTTTCTGTTTGTACTGACGCTGATTAACAGCCGCGCCGTGCGACGCTTCGGCCCGGTGGCGATGTTCCGGCTGGGCCTGCTGATACAGTTCTGTATGGGAATCTGGTTGCTGATTGTCAGCGCCTTCAGTCTCGGCTTTGTGCCGCTGGTGATAGGGATCGCGATGTTTATCGGTTGCGTATCGATAGTCTCATCGAATGCGATGGCGGTGATCCTGGATGAGTTTCCGCATATGGCCGGAACGGCATCCTCTCTGGCGGGCACGCTGCGTTTTGGCGTGGGTGCTTTTGTCGGTGCGTTGCTGTCGCTGGTGAGTTTCAACAGCGCCTGGCCGATGGTCGGCACCATTGCGCTGTGCGCGACGATCTCTCTGCTGCTCTTTTTCTACGCTTCACGTCCCCGCACTGCGACCCGTTAACCGGGCGCAGTGGTTTCTCTCCCGATTGCCCGCCGTGATGAAGATCCCACCGCTTTTGTTTCGTTATTGTGAAAATTTTTAGTTAAAAAAGTAATCACAATGCGTCTAAAATGATTGTTAACGGTGTTCGAACGCGGTACATATAGGCTGAAGTGCGATGTAAGTCGCAAAAAATGCGCTTCTGGCCTCCGCAGGGCACTCAGCGGTGATCAACCCGCTTTCAGCCAGGCAGGTCGGTGTTGCGACATAAACTCATCCGGGGAAGTAAACTATGCTGCAACTTTCAATTGTGCATCGTCTGCCACAGCATTTTCGCTGGGCCAGCGATCGCCACAGTGCCATCGAATCCGATGACCTGACGCTGGATGAGCAGGATTTCGTTGCGCTGCGATTAATCAGCCATGATGGCATGCCGGCGTGGGAGATTCTGCAGCAATTAAAAGAGGTCCTGGCGGGTATTCAGGTCGATTGCAAAGTGGCCGAGTGCGAAGGGCAGCCCTGTCTGTTCATTCAGCGTCGTGATGAAAGTGCCACCAACTGCTGCCTGAAAAATCAGGGCGTAGCGATTGCCGAAACCTTTATTGCAGGCTGATGTGCGCCGACTGCAGTAGCTCGCGGGTATACGCCGCTCCGGGTGAAGTAAACAATCTTTCACACTCTCCCTGTTCTACCACTTCTCCCTGACGCAGCACGATGAGCTGATGACACAGGGCGCGAACCACATCCAGATCGTGACTGATAAACAGATAACTGAGCTGCCGTTGCTGCTGCAAGCGACGTAACAGCGTCAGGATCTGCTTCTGCACCGTGCGATCCAGCGATGAAGTCGGCTCATCCAGCACCAGTAACTCCGGTTCCAGAATCAGTGCCCGCGCGATAGCAATACGCTGGCGCTGACCGCCAGAAAATTCTGCCGGATAACGATGGCGACTTTCCGCTTCAAGCCCGACTTCCTCCATCACCGCGATGACCCGCTGCGCCTGCTGCACACTGTTCAGTTCTGGCTGATGCACCGCGAGACCTTCAGCAATGATTTGCTGCACCGTCATACGCGGATTGAGCGAAGAATTCGGGTCCTGAAACACCACCTGAATGCGCTGACGCAGAGGCAATAACTGACGGCGCGACAGCTGATGCAGCGGCTGGTCATCAAACCAGACCTCGCCGCGTGAGCTAATCAGCCGCAGCAGCGCCAGGCCGGTGGTGCTTTTACCCGAGCCGGACTCACCCACCAGCCCCAGACTTTCACCGCGCCGCAGGCTAAAACTCAGTCCGGAGAGCACCTGTTTTTCACGGGGCTGTCGGCCGAACAACCCGCGCCGTAGTGGAAAACTCACCTGAAGCTGCTCAACTCTGAGAATGACCGGCGCGTCTGCGGGCAGCGGCAGCGCTTTTCCTTCCGGCTCGGCGGCCAGCAACTGCTGGCTGTAGGGGTGTTGCGGCTGGTTCAGCAGCGTCTGGCAGCGGTTCTGCTCCACAATGTGGCCATTGCGCATCACGCTGACGTTATCCGCCAGCTGACGCACGATATTCAGGTTATGGGTGATAAACAGCATGCCCATGTCCAGCTCCCGCTGCAGTTCGCGCAGCAGCGTCAGGATCTGTGCCTGTACTGTCACATCCAGCGCCGTTGTGGGCTCATCGGCGATCAGCAGCTGCGGCTCAGTCAGCAGCGCCATGGCGATCATCACCCGCTGGCGTTCTCCGCCGGAAAGCTGATGGGGAAAATCATTGAGCCGGGCGGCGGGCTGCCGGATGCCGACCCGATCGAGCACGCTGAGAATCTCACCGCGTGCCGCCGGACGACGCATTCCGCGGTGCAGCGACAACACTTCATACAGCTGCTTCTCCACGGTGTGCAGCGGATTAAGCGACACCATCGGCTCCTGAAAAATCATCGCGATCTGGTTGCCACGAATCCCCCGCAGTCGCTGTTCGCGGGCGCGCAGCAGATCTTCACCGTTAAACAGAATCTCGCCGCTGGGATAAACCACCGCAGCCTCATGCAGCAGTCGCATCACCGACAGCGTCGTAACGCTCTTGCCGGACCCCGATTCGCCCACCAGCGCCAGCGTTTCGCCCGCGCCGATGCGCAGTGATACCTGATTCACGACCTGGCGAAGCTGCTCGCCCTGACGAAAGGCGATCGAGAGATTGTTAATGGCAAGCAGTGGTATCGTCATTCAGGCTCCTTTGCCCGGATCAAAGGCGTCGCGCACCGCTTCGCCGATAAAAATCAGCAGCGAAAGCAGGATCGCCAGCGTGAAAAAGCCCGCCAGACCTAACCAGGGAGCCTGCAGGTTATTTTTACCCTGCAGCAATAATTCACCCAGCGAGGGCGAGCCCAGCGGCAGACCAAAGCCAAGAAAGTCGAGCGAGGTCAGCGTGGTAATCGATCCGCACAAAATAAACGGCAGAAAAGTCAGGGTAGCCACCATCGCATTGGGCAGCATGTGGCGCAGCATAATGCGTCCATCGCTGACGCCCAGCGCCTGCGCCGCGCGGATGTAATCAAAGTTTCGGGTGCGCAGAAACTCTGCCCGGACCACACTCACCAGGCTCATCCAGCCGAAAGCCACGGTGACCAGCAGCAGCCACCAGAAGCCTGGCTGGATGACACTGGAGAGAAGGATTAGCAGAAACAACGACGGCATACCGGACCAGACTTCAATCATCCGCTGCCCAATCAGGTCAATTCGTCCGCCGAAATAGCCCTGCACCGCGCCGACCACAATCCCGATGACGCTGGAAAGGAGCGTCAGCAGCACCCCGAACAGCAGCGAGATGCGCGTGCCGTAGAGCAACCGTGCCAGTACGTCGCCACCGTTTGCATCTGTGCCAAGCCAGTTCTGCGCGGAGGGCGGAGAGGGGAAGGGCACCTGAGTAGCAAAGTTGATGGTGCTGTCGCTGAAGCGAATCGGTGCCCAGAGAGTCCAGCCGTTCTGCTCAATGCGCTGCCGCAGCCAGGGATCCTGATAATCTGCCGCTGTCGCCAGTACGCCGCCATAGTCGGTTTCGCTATAGTCAAACAGCAGCGGCACCGTCCAGCGCTGCTGGTAATGCACCAGCAGCGGCTTGTCATTGGCAATCAGCTCGGCACAAAGTGACAGCAGAAAAATGATCAGAAAGATCCACAGCGACCAGTAGCCGCGCCGGTTATGACGAAAGCGCTGCCAGCGTTGTTGATTCAGTGGCGAGAGCGTCATGAGCGGCTCCCGAAATCGATGCGGGGATCGACCAGCGTATAGGTCATATCGCTGAGGATATTCATCAGTAAACCGATCAGCGTGAAAATATAGAGCGTGCCGAACATCACCGGGTAGTCACGTTGCAGCGTCGCGTCATAGCCGAGCAGTCCAAGCCCGTTAAGCGAGAACATCACTTCAATCAGTACCGAACTGGTAAAGAACATGCTGATAAAGGTGGCAGGGAAGCTGGCAATCACCAGCAGCATCGCGTTGCGAAACACATGGTGATAGAGAATACGGCGCTCCGGTACCCCTTTGGCGCGCGCGGTCACTACATAGAGCTTGCGGATCTCATCCAGAAAGGCGTTTTTCGTCAGCATCGTCAGCGTGGCGAAGCCACCGATCACCGTCGCCAGTACCGGCAGGGCGATATGCCAGAAGTAGTCCAGCACTTTGCCATACCAGGGCAGCGTGTCGTGCTGCGCAGAGGTGAGCCCGCGCAGCGGGAACCAGTCGAGATAGCTGCCACCAGCAAACAGCACGATCAACATGATGCCGAAAAGAAAGGCCGGAATGGAATAGCCAATAATGATAAAGGCGCTGCTCCAGACATCAAAGGCGCTGCCATCACGCACTGCCTTGCGGATCCCCAGCGGGATCGACACCAGATAGATAATCAGCGTGCTCCATAGTCCCAGACTGATTGAGACCGGCAGGCTCTCCTTAATCAGCCCGATCACCGGGGCGCTGCGAAACAGGCTGTCGCCAAAATCGAAACGCAGGTAATTCCACAGCATCTCGCCGTAGCGCTGCCAGAGCGGTTTATCGAAGCCGTAACGCTTTTTAATCTCAGCAATCACTTCCGGATCCAGCCCGCGTGCGCCACGGTACTGATTATCGCCAGGAGTGAGATGACTGACGCTGGCGCGTGAACTGGCGCTCTCCGCACCGCTGCCGGGCAGGCCGGTTGTCTGGCCAAACTGAATGTTAGCCAGCGCCTGATCGACCGGGCCGCCGGGCGCGATTTGCACGATAAAAAAGTTAAGCGTGATGATCGCCCATAAGGTCGGGATGATCAGCAGCAGTCTGCGCAGAAAGTAAGCGGCCAACGGTCATCTCCTTAGCGTTTGCTGGCCGGCAGGCGTCCGGCTTTGTTGGTGTCATACCACCAGTTTTCCAGCCCGGTGCTGTAGGCGGGCCTGCGGGCAGGGTGAGAAAACTTATCCCAGTACGCCAGCCGCTGTTCAGCGTTGTACCACATCGGGATCATATACGCATTCCACAGCAGCACCCGATCCAGCGCCTGAGCCAGCGGCCGCAGCGCGGCGGGATCCCCCTGGTGCGCCACAATCTGTTTCACGAAGTGGTCGACCAGCGGATCTTTGACCCGGGCGGTGTTCCACGATGAGGTGATGTAGTCGGATTGCCAGAAAATCTGCAGGCTGGAAGACGGGATCGGCATCGCTGAATAGACGGTGGCAACCATGTCGTAGTCACCTTCACGCAGTCGCCGCAGATACTGCGAGTTGTCGATCTGCCGCAGGTTCAGGGTAATGCCAAGTCGGGAAAGATTGTGCTGGAACGGTAACGCCCAGTCGGTATTGGTGCCGCCGCGCAACAGCAACTCGACGGTGAACGGCTGACCGGTTTTGTCGTTTACAAGGCGGCGATTTTTAATCTGCCAGCCCGCCTGTTTCAGAAGCTCAAAAGCGGTTAACAGACTGGCGCGGTCATAGCCACTGCCATCGGTTTTGTGTGGCTGAAAAGGCTGGCTGAACAGCTCAGGCGGCAGTTGCGCGCGCCAGGGGTCAAGCAGCGCCCGTTGCTGTGCATCCGGCAGGCCGCTGGCAGCATACTCCGTGTTCTGGAAATAGCTGCTGGTGCGCTGCCAGGCACCGTAATAGAGCGCTTTGTTCATCCATTCAAAGTCGAACATCAGAGAGAAAGCCTGACGCACGCGGCGATCGTGAAACTGCGTTTTTTCATTGTTAAAAGCCAGCCAGCGGGTATCGATAGCGGCATCGTTGGGCGAAGTCTCTTTGACGATGCTGCCCTCGTCGAAATTGCGGCCGCGATACTGAGTGGCCCATTTCTTCGCCGAGGTCTCTTCACGCAAGTCGTAAGCACCTGCCTTAAAAGCCTCAAACGCCACATTGTCATCCAGATAATAGTCATAGCGCAGGCGATCAAAATTAAAGCGCCCGCGATTCACCGGCAGATCAGCGGCCCAGTAATCTTTTACCCGGCTGAACTCAATAAACTGGCCCAGCTTCCAGCGGGTGATGCGATAGGGTCCGCTGGATAACGGCGGTGCGCTCAACGGCTCGTTAAACTTCTTATCATGCCAGAACGACCCGGCGATAACCGGCATCGTCAGTAACCCAAGCAGCAGATCTTTTTCCGGCTTCTGTGCCTCAATGCGTACCGTGAGATCGTTCAGTGCTTTAACGGTTACGCCGCGATAGGCGACGCGGAACTGGGGCACGCCCTCAGTCATGAATTTTTGAAAGGTGAACGCCACGTCGCGGGCGGTGATCGGTGTGCCATCCTGGAAACGAGCGCGTGGATTGAGATGGATCTCAATCCATGAAAAATCGCTGGCGTAGCGCGCCGACTCGGCAATCAGCGGATAATAGCTACCTGGTTCATCATCTGAGCTGGTGTAAAGTCCGTCATAAAGCGTGCCGGTATTAATGCCCGGATTGCCGCGTGAGGCATAGCGGTTGAAGTTGTCGTAAGTGCCGACCACCGCCTGAGTCATGCTGCCGCCCCTGGGGGCGTCGGGATTGGCGTAGTCGTAATGACTGAAGCCAGGCGGATATTTCGCTTCACCGGCCTGAGTGAAGGCGTAGCTTTGCAGGACCGTCGCAGCCAGCAGCGGGGTGCTGAGCAGGCTGCACAGCAGCAGAAGTCCGTAACGAAACAGCATGCTCTCTCCTGTTAAATACCCGGCATCTGCCAGGCGGGCCATGTCAGGCGTTATGATGCCGGAAATAGTCTATCAGCGTTTCTGGCCGCAGCGGACGGCTAAAAATGTACCCCTGCAAATGAGTCACACCTCGGTTAATCAGCCAGGCAGCCTGCTCGCCGGTCTCTACACCCTCGGCCACACTTTTCAGGTTCAGCTTCTTCGCCAGCTGCAGCACGGTATCCAGTACCGGCGAGGTCTGATTATCATTACCGATGCTCTGAACAAAGCCACGATCGATTTTCAGGTAATCAAAGTTATAACGTTCCAGATAGATCAGCGCACTGTGACCGGTACCAAAATCGTCAATGGCGATATGGATCTGCTGCTGATGCAGCCAGTCAAACAGTTCTCCGACGTTTTCGCCGCGCACCATAGCCCGCTCGGTGATCTCAAACACGTAATTAAAGTGGTCCGCAGGCATGGTATCAAGCCAGTGCAGCACATCCTGACGAAAGCGGTTATCAGCCAGATGCAGGGGCGAAATGTTGAGGCTCAGGCAGGCATGACGGGGAATGGTATGACACAGCAGGTGTGCATCACGGGAAACCAGCTGAAACAGATGCTGCGTCAGCGGAATAATCAGGTTTTGCGACTCGGCGTACGGAATAAACGCATCGGGTGGGATGGGCCCTTTGGTTGGATGAGTCCAGCGTAATAACGCTTCCATGCCATATGGCTGACCATCATGAGAGGTGACCAGTGGCTGATATTCAACGTGAAACTCGCCGCGCTTCATACCCTGGATCAGCTCTTTACCCGGACGCTGATAAACCGACAGCAACAACCAGCAGCCGCCAGCAACCATAAGCGACAGCAGAAGGCCGCACAGCACAATAGTCTGATAATCGGTGAACGCCAGCGTGGTACCGTACAACACAAACTGCAGCGGATAACCTGTCAGCGTCTGCCGGACCAATGGCTGCGGCAGATTTGTATTCTCGATAACGCCGGACTGCCAGCTGGTTAAGGCGCTGCGCTGGGCCATCAGTGCCATACCGGTAATTTCCGGATGCCGTGACGCCAGCAGCTGATAGGGTGCCAGGGTAATATTGATCGTCGCGAATACGCCTGACTGCAGGGTACCGGGATTTTTAACCCATAATGCCAGCGCCGGTTTGTTTGGCTGTAACGGTGTGCCTGGCATCAGCTGTACATCGAAATCACGCGAAATATCACTATGAGGTGCAATGACATTAATCGGCAAATTAAAACTGCCGGTGGCCGAAGAGCAAAAGGCATTACCGTTATTAACCAGCAGAATAGCGCGAAGGTTGCCGGCAAAGGCGGCGCGTGAGGTGAGTTCACGATTAATGGTATGACAGGCAGTGTGGGTAAACGGAAGCAGGGGACTGAGGGTATTGTTGAGCAGGCTGGAGAGCGTTTGCTGTAAGGCTGTGCGGCTCTTCTCCAGCAATTGCTGATGTTGTCGTTCGCGCTTCTGCCATGTCTGGTGAAGCGACAGTGCGGTAAATAAAAGAAAGAATAAGCCGCCGGCCATCGCGCTACTCCATGCGATGCGGCGAGGATAGGTTGCATGGCGCCGTAGCGCCCCCGACAGTGGCATGAGGAACTTCCCCTGATCAAATTATTATTATGTTATTGCGCACGACTGCTTCGGTTTAAGCGACCGAGAATATAACGAGAGTGTCTGAAAAGTCTCGATATTAATCTGAATTACAATGCATTTAACTTATCTGTCTGCTGCCCGTAAAAATATGAGACGAAAAAAAACGCTGCATAAGCAGCGTTTCATGTTCTCTGGCTGAGAGAAGATCGAAGGTGATAATCAGGTCGGGTTACGACTTAATACACGGCGTCCTTCACGATAACGTTTTTTCCAGTAGTCATCATTAAGACTGGAGATCATGACGCCACTGCTGGTGGAGGCATGAACGAAGTTATCATTACCCAGGTAGATACCGACATGACGGCCCGTTGAACCGGCACGAAACATCACCAGATCGCCAGGACGCAATTTACCGCGGGTAATCTCTTTGCCGGTATCCTGCTGCTCAGAGGTCGAGCGAGGTAATTCTAAGCCAAATTGATCGCGGAAGGTGCGTTGTACAAAGGCGGAACAATCGATCCCGCGTTTGGTATCGCCACCGAGGCGATAGCGCACACCTTTCCAGACGGCGTATTGTTCCATGATGCGCGACTTAACGTCGACA
>Ga0308169_10004152_pt1 | contig 13629 bp, 13 predicted proteins | sample PhyBR1_2_FD_202139 | JGI IMG/M metagenome (GOLD analysis project Ga0308169, IMG submission 202139) | Phyllosphere microbial communities from UC Gill Tract Community Farm, Albany, California, United States - DLSLSB.R1 | ecosystem: Host-associated > Plants > Phyllosphere > Unclassified | place...
CCCCGCCTACCGCCGCCGCCGCCGCCCGCTTCCCAGCGAACCCCCCTCCTCCTCCGCCACCAGCCAGCCCGCCGCACCCGCTATCATCGCCATCTTCCCCGCCTTCCTCAAGCTCCAGCTTGCGCCTGCACCGCTGCAAGATCCGCGCGACCACCAGGCCAACTAGGACTACGTCGCCTCGTTGACTCGAAGCGTCCTCCTCCTCGCCCTCCTCCTCGCTCAGGTACGCCCACCTTTGTCTCACGAAGGGGTCCGGACCCGGCCTCGTCGCCGATCCTCCATTTCGGGGGCTCTCCCTCGCCTGTCGACGTCGTCGGGTCGACGGGCGAGCGCAAAGCACCACCAGCAGCACCCACTGACCCTTCCCAATCTCCTCGCCATGCAGCCGCTCCTCCACCGCCGCCGCCGCCGCCGCACCACCACCACCCCCCTCCTCGCCCTCTCCACCTCCGCACACCAAGCATGGGCGCCGCTCAAGACCTCCCCTTCGGCTTCTCGCCCCAGTCGGGCGAGTTCGAGGACCAATTCGACCCGCTCAAGTTCGAGGACGACGAGTTCGCGCTCGGCGACGACGATCTCGACTTTGGCGACGAGCACGACGGCTCGCTCGAGCCCTCGTCGGCCTCGGGCTCGCAGCTCGTCAAGAAGAAGCGCAACAACAACCGCAAGGGCCCGCAGAACGCCGACAAGCGCGCGACGCACAACGCCGTCGAGCGCAAGCGCCGCGAGAGCCTCAACACGCGCTTCATCGACCTCGCCAAGGCGCTCCCGACGACCAAGCACATCAAGCGCCCGTCCAAGGCCGTCATCGTCTCCAAGGCGCTCGACTACGTCTACGACGCGTCGGCTCGCGAGCACGCGCTCACCAAGGAGAACAACGAGCTGCGCTGCGAGGTCGACCAGCTTCGCATCCGCCTCGGCATGCCTCCTCTGCCGCCGCCCGTCGGCCTCCCCGAGCACCGCGCCGCGACCCAGGCCACCCTCCGCAAGGCGCTCCGCCAGGAGTCGACCGTGCCGCCCGAGTCGGCCTCGTCGTCGTCGGCCTCGGTCACCCAGCAGCAGCAGCAGCAGCAGCAGCCGCAGCCGCAGCCGACGCGCCACCAGGCCCCGACTACTCCGCTCGACGAGTCGCCGGCGGGCTCGTCGTCGTCGTACCTCGGCGCCGGCGCCGTCGCGCACACGGCGAGCCCGGCCTCGATCGCGAGCGCGACGCCGAGCTCTGCCGCCTCGGCCCTGTTCGACGTGACGTCGCCCGAGCTCGCGTCGGCCGTCGCGTACCCGGCCTTCTTCTCGACGGCGGCGGCGACGACTGCGACGGCGACGGCGTCGTCGGCCTCGGACCTCGGCGGCTCGCCGGCCGAGGTTCCTCTCGCGCTCGGCGCCGGCAACGCGCCGTCGCCGTGCACGTCGGCGCCGTCGTTCTACTCGGTCCCGTCGAGCCTCTCGTCGGCGTACGCGCAGCAGCAGCACGCGCAGGCCCAGGCCCAGGCGCACGCCGCGCACGCCTACTCGGCCGCCCTCGGCGGCGCCAACCCGGCCGTCCTCGGCCAGTTCTACGCCATGCAGCAGCAGCAGCAGCAGCCGCAGTTCGGCGGGCCGGCGTACCTCAGCCCGCAGGTCCTCCTCGCGCTTCAGCAGCAGCAGGCGGCGCACGCGCACGCTCAGGCCCAGGCGGGCTTCGCCGCCGAGTGGATGTCGCCGCTCGGCGCGTCGCCACCGCACTCGGCCGCCTCGACGGGCATGTTCGCGGCGTCGTTCTGAGCGCCCGTCGTCGCCGTCGTCGCTCGGTCGCCTCTCGTCCTTCCCCTGCTTGGAGCCTCCCTCTCCCTCACTTTGTCCTCACTCCCTTCCCTCCTGTCGTACCTCTCCCCTTACCACCTTAGCTTTTCGTCCTGTGCTCCTCTTGTCCGCCCGCTTGATCGCCTTGGCCCTCGTGTTCGTCTTCTCTCTGTGCAAAAAGCGGGCCCGTTTTCCTCATTCCTTTCTTGCCTAGCCTCGCGAGCGAAGCTCGCGCTCGAGAGCTCGCATGTGCGAGAAGCAAAGCCCGAGAAGGACGACGAGCTTCGTGCGTCGACGCAGAGAGGGCCGTGCGCGCCGAGGAAGCGTTCTCGCCAGCCGTTGCGGCTCTCTCGCTCTCGCTCTCGCTCACAGGGCTCAAAGCGCTCGCTCGAAAGATGGAAAGGGACGTTGCAGCTCTATGCACAGAGGAGGAAGACGCCGCGGTGCGGCCAAGGAGAGGAGCATGTACAGGAAGAGCGAGGACGAGCGCCGACGCTCAGATGATGGTGGCGACGACCTTGCGCGAGTGCGGCAGGTGGCGAAACTCGGTGAGGTAGATGCCTGCGAGCGCGAGAGCGAATAAGTGAGGCTGAAGAGCGACGAGGCAGAAGAGAGAGAGAGGGAGAGAGGGAACGCACCCTGCCACGTCCCGAGCGCGAGCCTGCCGTCCGAGATGGGGATCTGGAGGGAGATGCCGATGATGCTGCTCTTCGTGTGGCTCACCGAGTCGTCGGGGCCCTCGTCGACGTGTTCCCAAGCAAAGTCCTCCCTCACAATCTCGTCGAGGCAGCGGTCCATGTCGGTACGCACGTCGGGGTCGCAGTTCTCGTTGATGCTGAGGCCGGCCGAGGTGTGCTGGAGGAAGAGGAAGAGGATGCCGATCTGTGCGTGCGCAGAGGTGAGGAGAGAAGCGCAGAGGGGGAGGAAGGAGGGGGCAGGAGCGTCGAGAGGGAGAGGCGGTGGACGAGGTCCGAGAGAAGGTGGTCAGCTGCGGTGCGCGGCGGTCGTGCGACAGGTGCGAGAGCGTGAGCGCACCTTGGTGTTCTTGAGCGAGTCGCCGAGGCCCTTGACGATCTCGTCGGTGACGAGGTGGCAGCTGTGGAGAGGCTCAAGATCAGCGCTAGGTCGTCAAGGAGGGGGGAGGGGACGAGGACGCACCCTTTGCCGCGCGATGCGAGGCGGATCGTCTTCTGAGAGCGGTTGCCGTCGGTCGACATGTCGGGCGAGATGGACTGCTTGAGGTGGAGAGGGCGAGCGAGGTGGACGACGAGGCGGGGCCGAGGAGGAGGAGGGGACGAGGGCGGCGGCGGATCTGGGTCGGCGCGGGTGGACGAGGCGCTTTTGAAGTGTGCGGTAGATGGCTTAATCGAGTCGCTGGTAGCTCTGGTGCGGTGCGAGGCGGGCGAGGCTGCGCTGCTCCTCCTGCAGAGCTCGTCGCCGCCGACGACACGACTCGGACGCTCGCCTCCTCGCTCCCTCCTCACCCGCCGCCGCCCGTTCCTGTTTCTTTCGCCATGGTCTCGCCCGCTGTCAACGTGCGTCCCTCCAGCCCTCGTCGCCCCGGGTTGCGGCGGCGTCGTCGCCGCTCGTCTCGTCTCGCCCACCCTCGACTCCGCCCTCGACCATAGCCACCGCACGCTCTCGACGACGGATCGGATGCGTGTGAGGGTGCACTCGGTCTTCATCGAGGCCGCCCAGCAGGGCGAGCCGGCTCGAGGTGCCGTCGCCGAGCGGACGAGTCGGTCGCCTCGGCTGCTCGAGGAGAGCGAGGCCGGGTCTCGCTCGAGGGGCAGCAGCACGTCCACGAGACGCACGAGCACAGGCATTGACACTCTGCTTCCACCCCGCACCCCTCCTCGCCCTGTCGCCTTCGTCCCCTCGCCCTCGTCCTCCTCCCCGCTCATCGCCATCTCCCTCCGCCTCGCTTTCGCCTCGCAGGTCCTCCGGTACACGGCCCTCGCATCGGGCATCGTCTACGGCGTCGTGCACCGCAAGACGCTCCAGGACAAGTTCGACCACGACGCGGCGCGCAAGGAGGTCCAGCTGCGCGAGCACTGGCTTCAGGAGGCCAAGAAGGCGTGGGCCGCCAAGCAGCAGGGCAACTCGGGCCGTGCGTCCCTCTCTTTTCTCGTCCTGATTCGTCCTTGCTCTTGGGAGGAGCCCGCGCTGACGCCCTCGCTCGCCCGCCCGCTCGCAGTCATCACCGACCCGGACGCACCCGGCTTCGACCTCGAGGCCGTCCTCAAGTCGTTCGAGAAGTGAAAAGCGCCTGCTCCTTGGGCTAGCGGGGACGAGGACGACGAGGGGCTGTAGAAGGGAGGGTGGCTGTCGACTCATCTGCTGTTTTCTTTCCTCTCAGCGCACGAGCGAGCGAGACGAGGAGCGAGAGCCGAGAAAGTGGACGTGTTCCAGGCGTGGCTCGACAGAGAGGACAACAGGATGGCTACGCATATCGAGAAGGCGGCGACGAGTACAGGGGAACGGCGAGGAGAGAGGGCGAGGCTCACGAGATGTAGACCTGCGTGGGGACGAGGAGGAAGACCGTCAGCTCCAGCTCGCTCGACGCCGCAGCGACGAGTGCGAGAGAGAGAGAAAGACAGAGCGAGACGAGGTGCGCACCTTCTTGAGGTCGTCCCACTCAAAGACCTCGCCCGTGACGGGCTCGACGAGCTTGCCCTCGGGATGCTGCGACGCCCGGAGGACGAGTCCCTGCGAGAGGAGAGCGCGACGATCGGCGAGTCAGCTCGACGTTCTTGCAGGACGGTACGCGCAGGATGTGGAGAGGAGCAGCGAGGCCCGACGACGCACCTCTCGCGAGTAGACCCTCCCCTCGCCCCGAACGCGGCTCACGAGCGCGACGAGCTGCCCGCCCTCGCCGCCGTCGCCCTCGACGACGCGCCCGGTGAGCGGGCACACGATCGTCGAGTTGACGTGGTGCGAGTAGGGGACCTCGGCGCCGAGCGCGCGCAGCGCCGACGAGCACAGCGGGCACTGAGCCGAGGAGGCGCCCTCGAGCGCGTGGACCGGGACGGGCGCGGGCGACGGCGTCGGGATGGGCGAGATGCGCGCTGCGGTCGAGGAGGACGCAGGTACGGGTGCGGGCGCCGGCGTCGGCGCCTCGAGGACGATCTCGCCCTGCGGCGTGATCATGGTGCGCAAGGGCCTCGCGCCGAGCGGGTACGCCGACGGCGGGGCAGTCGGCGTCCCGGCCGGGAGCGGGACGCAGATGGGCGTCTTGAGCGAGGCGATGCCGGCCTGGAGCGACATGTGGAGGAGCGGGATCGACGGGAGCGAGTGGAGCGAGAGGAAGGTCGTGCGGAAGAGGGAGCGCAGGGAGGCCCACCGTGAAGGCGCGTAGAGCTCCTGTAGACATGCGAAGAGGACTTAGCTCAGTACGAGGGAGAGTCACAGACGGAGAGGGCGAGAGAAGAGAGCGCACCTGGTACGGTCTGCACGTCGTCGCGGGCCCATACGCGAGGAGCGCGAGCACCTGCTGCAGCTCGCCCATGTACGACCCTGATCCACCCTCGATCGCGCTCGTGCCTCCTGGTCCCGCTGCCGCGGCGCCTGCGGCCGTGTCGCCGTTCGCGCTCGGCGGCTCGAGGTCGGCGGCGGCGGCGTGCGACAGGTGCTTGCGGGCGTAGGCGATGGCCTTGACGAGGTCGCGCTTGCGGCACAGCTCGATGTAGGCCTGGAGGTGGATGCGGAACTCGAGCGGCGACTGCGCGCGGTGCGACAAGAAGGTCAGGGTCGAGAGCGAGAGGAGGAGGAAGGGGAGGTGAGAGAGGGAGCGCACCTTGAGCTTTTTGAGGGCGGTGCGGTTCTCGCCGACCCAAGAGAGGACGTCGTCGAGGCGGTGCTCGTCGAGGCCGCGCTCGACCTTTGCCATGTCGTCCCACAGGTCGTCGTCGACGAGGTCGGCGATGCCCTCGTGGTCGGCGAGAAGGCGGGCCGTGTCCTTGAGGGGCGAGTTGGCGCGCAGGAAGTAGTCGACGAGCTGGTGGCTGAGGCGACGGCGGGCCCAGGGGGCGTACTCTGGCTGCTGGATCGAGTCGGGGAGGGCGGCGAGGTGGTCGACACGGGCCTGAGCGACCCGGAGGGCGCGGTCGCTCTGTGTGCCGAGGTCAGCGAGCTTGCGCTTGAGGGTGCGCATGCGGGCCATCATGGCGTCGACGCGGGCGAGCATGTCGGCGCGCTCGTGGTCCGAGAGGGCCGGGTCATGGGCGTGGAGGGCCGTGGTCGAGAGGAGCGAGGCGAGGTCCTGGGCGAAGGTGCTCGTCGGCTGGAGGTTGTACTCGTACGTCTTCTGGGTCTGCTTGTGGACCTTGCGGAGGGCATCGAGCGGAGCCTGGGAGCATGACGAGAGGGCCGAGTGGGGGTGAGCGGGCGGCTCTGGTCGGTCAAAGGGGGGAGGGACGGGTGCGCACCTTGAGTGTGGCCTGCTCGAGGAGGAGGACCTGGTCGGGGACGAGCTTTGTGCTGCTCATGGGGAGCTGTGAGATGAGCGAGGCGATGAGGACGACGATTGATGAGGACGAGAGGGAAGCTCGCCTCGTCCTCTCCTGCTTCCTCCACCGCAGCACCCTGCTCCAGCCCCGACCGAGCAGTAGAGTGCAGCCAGTGCATGGCACAGCCCCAACCACCGCCACCGCGGCCACCGCCCCGCATCCCCGAGCACATCGTCGACCCGCCGACTCTCCGGCTCGCGCTCGCGTCCCTCTTCGTCCTCGTGCAGGCCTACAAGCTCGCAGACGCCCTGTGGCCCCACCAGGCTCCACCACCACCCCTCGCACCCGACGACGCCCTCGTCCCCGTCAACTGGCAGCTCGTCAAGTGGCTCTTCGCCGACGCCGGCACCGTCGCCCTCGTCTCGTTCCTCCGCGTCCCTCGCCTCGAGTGGGGCTGGCAGGCCCGGTGGGCCATCAGGCTCGTCCTGTGGGCCTCGGACTGGCTCCTCTTCGGCCGGTGGACTGTGCGTTCCCCTCTTTCCTCCTCCCCCTCCTCCTCGCCTCGCTCCAGCTCGACCGACTCGACCGACTCGACCGACTCGACCCTCTGACCCTGACCCGACCCTCGTCGCACGCAGTTCACCGCCTCGTACCTCCTCCCCGTCGCCGTCAAGGGCCTCGTCACCCGCGCCCTCTCGACCGATGAGCGCAAGGTCCGCCTCGCGTCGGTCGTCGGCACCGACAAGAGCCACCTCGGCGGCCAGTTCACCGTCCGCATCCTCGCCGTCTCGACCGCCATGCTCAACCCCTTGTCGACCATCTACTGCCGACACGCCTCGTCCTCGTCGCGGTCCCTCCTCCCCGGCGGCCACCACAAGGCCGACCCGACCCTGATCCCGCTCGTCTTCAACAACACGGTCCCGGCAAAGGTCACCTACACCCTCACCTCGTTCGACGACCCGCCCACCTCGCACCAGGTCACCGTCCCCGCCTCGTCCCTCGTCCGCCACGCCCACCCCTCGCACCATCGCAACCGCGGCGACGCCTCCTCGTCGTCGTCCTCGTCGACCCAGAACAACCTCGACGACGAGCTCGCCCTCGCCTCCGAGTGGGCCCTCGTCCCCGCCTCGTCGTCGTCGAACCCGCACGGCGGCGCCAGCGGCAAGGGCGCCTCGCCGCAGCACGCCCTGCGCCACCGCCTCCCGTCCGACGGGCCCGCCGCCGCCTCGGCGCCCGACAAGAGCGACCCGTTCGGCCTCGCGCCGTCCGAGTCGCTGTACTACCTCCCCGTCTCGGCGCTCGGCCTCGTCCGCCTCGACTCGGTCGTCGACAAGGACGGCCACAGCGTGCGCATCCGCCGCAAGCGCGCCATCACGGCCGCGAGCACCGCCAGCGCCGGCTCGGCCGACCCAGGCGCCGTCGCGCTTGCGTTCGAGGAGGTGCGCATCGTGCGCTGCCCGTCGGCCGGGTTCGACCTCGGCGCGACCCGCTCGGCCGACGAGGAGCACCGCTGCCTCGTGCCCAACGCGGGCTTGCCCGAGAGCTGGCCCCTCGGCCTCGCCGTGAGCGGCTCCGAGCCCCTCTCGGTGCGCTGGCACGCGCGCGTCGGCGACCCGCAGCGCGGCGTGCGCAAGGACGAGACGCTCGACGGCATCGTCGGCGGCGGCGACGGCAGCGGCGGCGACGACGTCGTGCCCGTGCCGATGAACGTCTCGCTCGCGCAGGCGGGCCGCACGACGTACTACCTCGATGCCGTCGTCGACGCGTACGGCAACGAGGTCACGTACGACCTCGCGCGCGCGTCGGCGTTGCCCGTCGGCACGACCAAGGACAAGGCGCCGAGCGCCAGCAGGAACAAGGCGCTGCCGCACCTCCTCCCCGGCACGGTCACGAGCCGCTCGGTCGTCGTGCACCGCCCGCCCGAGGTCGCCTTCGTCGGCGAGTGCGCAAAGGGCGACGACGTGCACTTGCTCGAGGGCGGCCGCAAGAAGCTCCAGCTGCGGCTGCAGGGCGTCGACGACGACCTGCGCGCGGGCGACGGCGCGTTCGACGTTCAGGTGCGGTTCTCGCCGGCGGCGCAGGGCGTCGAGGGCTGGACGCGCCTCGTCAAGACGCAGACGGCGAGGGCCGAGGTCGAGGTCGACCAGGCGGGCACGTACGAGGTCGTCGGCGTCAAGAGCAAGCACTGCACCGGCGCCGTCCTCGTCCCCAACACCGTGCGTCCCTCTTCCTCTTCCTCTTCTCGTTCGTCCTCTTCGAGGTGCCCGATCCTGACTTTTTGTCGATCCGTCGCAGTGCACGCTCGTCGTCCAGCCTCGCCCAACACTCTCGACCACTTTCACGCCGATCCACGACGTCTGCAACGCCGAGACGGGCGCCATCGCCTCGCTCCACCTCACGGGCGCGCCGCCGTTCGTCGTCCACTACGCCGTCACGCAGCTCGACCCCTCGGGCGCTCGCGCCGTGCGCACGTCGCGCAAGCAGCGCCGGGTGCAGCACTCGCGCGACGAGGTGCGCCTCGAGGCGCCCGGTCCAGGCCGCTGGGAGTACCGCTTCACGCGCATCGACGACCGGTTCTACCAGGGCGTCGTCGACCTGCCCGAGGGCGGCGCGAGCGCGCAGGTGTACCGCCACGAGGTCGCAGAGGTCGGCGACGCCAAGTGGAGGAACGCTAAGGAGGGCAAGACGGTGCACAGCTGCGAGGGCGAGACGGTCCAGGTCGAGATCGAGCTGCAGGTGCGTCTCTCGCTTACTCTCCCTCGCCTCGAGATCCTCTCTCTCCGTCTCATCATCGTCGCCGTGACTGATCCTGCATGCGTGCACTCCTGCAGGGCACGGCGCCGTGGGACATCGAGTACTCGGTCGTCGGGCAGTCGGCGCAGGCGATCAAGGGCATCACCAAGTCGCCCTACACGCTCGAGGTCGAAATCCCCAAGCATATCGCTCAGCAAGGCGGCCAGTTCGCACTCTCGCTCGGTGCGTCGTCCTTCTCTCGCCGAGGAACAGGTCCTTCTCGCCGAGGCTGACCCGCTCGTCCTCTTTCCCTCGCTCGCAGAGAGCGTCCGCGACGCCCATGGCTGCAAGCGCCCGCTCACGGGCAGCGACCTCAACGTCGAGGTGCGCCGCACCAAGCCGACTGCGCGCTTCCACGGCGCCGAGGGCGTGCGCACCGTCACCCTGCGCGACGACGACACCGCTCGGATCCCGCTTCGGCTCACCGGCGAGGGCGTGCGTCTCCCTTTCTCTCTCACTCTTCCTACTACTCTCTCTGCACGGCGCAGCATGAGCTGACGTCCCTCTCGCCCGCTCGCAGCCCTGGACGATCACCTACCAGAGCCCGGCCGCCGCTCGGGACGGCAAGCTCCCTCCGCCCTCGACCTTCAGCACCAAGGACGCCAACGGCGAGATCGCCATCCGCCGTCCTCGCGCGGGCACGTATCGTCTCGTCGGCGTGCGCGACCAGTTCTGCCCGGGCGACGTCGCCGAGACCGAGTGGACGGTCAAGACGCTGCCGAGGCCGACGCTGCGGCTCGACGAGCGGGCGGGCAAGGTCGCGAGGGGCGGGAGCGTCGTCAGGAGGGGCGTGTGCGCCAATGCGGTCGACTCGGTCCCGGTGCTGTTCGAGGGTGCGTCCTCGTCGCTCTCCTTTTCCCCCTCCTCCTCGTCGAGCTCTCGTTCTCGCAGGCAGAAATTGACCGAGCCGCACTCCTGTGCGCAGGTAAAGCGCCGTTCAAAGCGTCCTACACGCTCCAGAAGGGCTCGCACCACGGCGACACGCGCTCGCACCACCTCCAAGCCATCCAGCCGCGCGCCGACCTCACCCTCTTCACCGCCTCGCCCGGCCGTCACACCTACACCTTCACCGGCGTCGGCGACTCGCTCTACACGTCACCCGGCGCTGCAGGCCTCGAGGCGCCCGTCGGCGGCAAGGACGGCGTCGTCCGCATCGAGCAGGACGTCTGGGCCCTCCCGACCGCCGGCTTCGCTCACGGCGCCAAGCACGGCTTCTGCGTGCACGACAAGCTCGCGTCACGAGGTCACGACGACCTCGTGCTGCGGCTCGAGGGCCAGGCGCCGTTCGAGGTTGAGCTCGAGGTCCGCGAGGACGGGCACCGAGCGTCCAAGCGCTTCACGGTCCCGGCCATCCAGGCTCACGACTGGCCCGTTTCGCTGTCGTACGGGCTCAACACGGCGGCGCCGCACAGCATCCTCCTGCGTCGGGTCAAGGACGCGCACGGCTGCGAGACGCTCGTCGACCCGTCCTCCTCGTCGTCGTCGTCCGCCGCCGGCGCCAGCGCGCTCAAGGCGTCGGTCTCGATCCCGGTCGCCGAGATTGCGACCATCACGCCCGTCTCGGCGCAGGTCGACCACTGCGTCGGCGACGCGCTCGAGTTCATCGTCCAGGGCTCGCCGCCGTTCACCGTCAAGTACGAGTTCGAGGGCAAGCAGCACGCCGTCGCACACTCGAGCGGCACCTTCCAGCGCCTCGCCGCCGCTCCGGGTACGTTCAAGGTCCTGTCGGTCGGGCACGGCGAGGACCAGTGCAGGTCGAACCAGGTCGACATGTGCGTCGCTCGCTCGCTCCACGCTCTTCCTCCCAGCGCTCGACTGACTCCTGTCCGTCTCCTCTTTGCTCACCCGCAGCGTCAAGTACGTCCACCCTATCCCCTCGGCTCGAGTCCAGACCGGCGACTCGTACGTCGTCGACATCCGCGAGGGCGAGCAGACCGAGATCAAGTTCAGCTTCTCCGGCACGCCGCCCTTCGCCTTCACCTACGCTCGTCGCGCTCCTCAAGACCGCAGCAAGGACCGCACGGTCCTCGAGCAGCACACCGTCACGTGCGTCGACCTCCCTCGCCCCTCTCTCGCACGCCGCGAGAGCTCGCTCGCTGACCCTGCTTGCTCTCACTTTCACCCACTCGCAGCGGCATCAAGGAGCACGACTACTCGATCTTTACGGCGCAAGAGGGCACCTGGAGCGTGTCATACATCTCGGACGCCTTCTGCTCGTACCCGCCGCCGTCGTCGCCTCCTGCGCAGCGCTCGGCCGTCGTCAAGGCTTGAGCGGCGCGCTCTCCCCTCTCCCTTCCTCTCCCCCTTCCCTCGCAACCTGAACATACCCCTTCGTCTGCGTCCTCGCAATGCAACTAGCCTGTACAGACTGGACTCGAGAGCTTGCGACAGCATGCGGCCTGTTCGCTCGCTCGCTCGCGCGGATCGGCTCGCCGCACCTCTCCTTCTCGACCGCCTCCTCCTCAAGCGCGCAACGCCGCTGCCGTGCGGCTCGGCCGGCAGCAGCATGTAGCTTCGGGCCCGGCCTTGCCTCGCGATCGACTCTCTACCCCGCTCGCGAGCTCGCGCCGCCGATATGTCCGCCGCGGAGGAAACTCCTTCTCCTCTTCCTCTCGGGCGAATGGCTGCGGCGCCGTTGTGCTCCGAGGTGGCTGTGGGCAGCTGCTGGAAGGCCGAGCTGCTCGTCTGCTGCGCTGCTCGCCTTTGCTGCGTCCTCTGCTCCTTCTCCTCCTCCATCCACCTCCTCGACCAAGCTTGCTCCTCGCCATGCGCGACCCCTCGAGCCTTCCTGAGCCTCAGGTGCGTCCTCCTGCAGTCTCTTCCTCCTTCTCACTCGCTGATGTCCCATCCAAGCGCCTGCAGTTCAAGCACTACGACCGCGACCTCATCCGCGACGACCTCGAGCACCGGGTCGCCTTCGCTCGCGACTTCCTGCGCTTCACCAAGGAGGACGGCAAGGTGCTCAACTCGGTCGCGCCTGTCATCGCACCGTTGATCAAGCCGACGGTCGACAATGTGTACAGCCAGCTGTTCCGGGTGCGTCTCGCCGCTCTCGCCGCTCGACTCTCGCTCCTTCTCGCGCATCGGCCTCGCTGACTCCCTTGACGCCTTTCTCGTGCAGTTCGACTACACCTCGCTGCCGTTCCTCAAGAAGAACGCCGACTACGCCGGCGAGGCGCACGCCGTCGACCTCTCGCAGCTCAACCACGACGACCCGCAGATCTCGTGCGTCCACCTCCTCGTCTTCCTCTTCTGCATAAAGGCTGACCCGCTTCTCTCGCTCGCAGGCACCGCAAGAAGATCTTGTCCGTCTACGTCGGCAAGATGTTCACGTCCGACTTCGAATCGCTCGCGACGTGGGCCTACTTTGACAAGGTGCGCTCGGCTCTCGCGCTCTTTGCCCGCCTGCACTGAGGCTCGATGCTGACGCTCGTCCTCGTCTACAGGTCGCCATGATGCACACCGGCCTCGCTGGCTTCAAGCATCGCGCCAAGAAGGACCCGCTCGTCGTCGACCTGCAGCCGAGTGCGTCCCAGCCCTCTTCGTCTCCCCGTGTACCGTGCTGACTCGACTTCCCCTGCACGCAGTGGCTCTACTGCTCGGCTGGGTCGTCGACGTCGTCGTCAAGGCTGTCCTGAGCCTGCCCGACGAGACGGCCGACCTCGCGACCAAGACGGCCGTCGTCACCGCCTTCAACAAGCTCGTCTGGATCCAGAACGACCTCTTCAACAAGAGCTACGCCAAGAACGACGCCGAGCTCGCGGCGGCGACAGCGGCCAGGAAGGAGGAGGACTCGTCGGCATAGGCGAGGGGGGAGCAGAGGTCGAGGAGGAACGGGGAGGGCGGCGAGCAGGCTCGACCGCACACTCCCAGAGCTTGCGCTTGCCTGCATTCGTAACATTTCTGAGTATTGCACACTCTCGAGAGAGCAGCGGATGCCGGCCAGGGAGAGCGGTCGAGCCCCTCGGCGCGCGGTCGAGCAAAGCTAATCAGGAATAGGAACGCGCGCCTAAGCTCTGATTAGGCGAGCAGCCGGCAACGAAAAGGACGTTGCCGGCCCCGCGCACCTTACGCGCGCAAAGCTAATGCCGATTAGAGCAAGTCAAGCGCGCCCGGCTTATGCCCCTCCTCGCTCCTCGTCCACTCGCCCTCACGACTGGGCACTCGACTTGGGCCTCGGCTCGCGACCTGAACCACTCGCCAGCACCTCTGTGCTCCGCCTGCGCCACCAGCCGCCCTCGGCCACGGCGCAGAATCACCTCGGCGCGTCCTCATCAGCGAGCCTCGTCGACCGACCTCTCTCGACACCGACGGCGACTCGTAGACTGGCGGACGCCCTTCGACGAGGTCCGAGAAGGTACAAGGCGCGCTCGAAGCAGGGCGGGCGGGCTCTGCTGCAGCGGGAGAGCAGGTGCGTCCTCGTCCTCCCCGCCTCCTCCCCTTGGCCCCCCTCCTCGGCCTTCTCTCGCCCGCTCCAGCTCCTCGGGCTGCCTCGAGGACGCGACAATGAGCTTACTCGAGCCCTTCGCACGCAGGGCAGTCCCGCACAACGGGTGGAAGGGCGTGTCGAGCGGTGCAGGAGCTGGCGGTCGACCTCGAGCGGTTCATC
>Ga0308169_10004153_pt1 | contig 13628 bp, 9 predicted proteins | sample PhyBR1_2_FD_202139 | JGI IMG/M metagenome (GOLD analysis project Ga0308169, IMG submission 202139) | Phyllosphere microbial communities from UC Gill Tract Community Farm, Albany, California, United States - DLSLSB.R1 | ecosystem: Host-associated > Plants > Phyllosphere > Unclassified | place...
GCAGGAGGAAGAGAGGCGTGGGAGGGAGAGGGACGCACCTCCTCGAGCATGAGGGCGAGGAGGAGGGCCGAGCCCGCCGAGAGGAGGAAGTTGTGGAGCATGAACAAGGGCTTGAAGCCTGCGTGCACGGGAGCGAGAGCGAGTCAGCATGGCAGCACAGAGGAGCGTGAACGACCTGGTCCTCCTCGTCCCCTCGATGGCTCCGCCGAGTTGACCGATCGGACGCGTCGCTCGCGTCCCTAGCACCTCGGCGACCTCTGCCGTGCCCGCCGATGCCCCCTCAGGCCACACTGCGAGCCCGTGCGACGCGAACGACGCGTCCCCGTGCCCTGACTCGCCCGCCGACACGCACCCTCGCTCCGCTGCTCCCAACACGAGAGACCGAGACGACTCACGGTACGGCTTGGAGCCGCGCATCAAGGCCTGGCCGCCGAAGATGACGACGAGGTAGAAGGAGATGGCATAGACGACCTCGGGCGTGGTCGAGAGCGGGGTCGAGCCGGGAACCCAGTGCTCGATGTTGAAAGGGAGCGAGGGGACGGGGAGCGAGTGGAGGAACGAGTAGACGGGACCGGGCGTCGACGAGACCATGGCGGGCAGGTGGGTAGCGCGCGCTGTGGTCTGTACGGGGGTGCGAGGGAGAGGGAGGGAGGGAGGAGGGGGGAGGAGGAGGGCGACGAGGAGGAGCGGGCTCAGCGCGCGCCGCTCAGGCCGAGCCGCCGACCTCTCGCCTCGGATGCCGAGTCCCTCGCTCTCTGCTCACCTTGCCGTTGCGAGTAGCTTGAAACAGGGCGCGCCTCCTTTCACAAGCTCGCCCTTGACCCGGAGCCGCTCGCGCGCTGAGAGAAAGCCGTCCGAGTCGCCGAAGCTGGCTCTCGACCCGCTCTCTCGCAGCGACAGTGAGTACAGGGATTGCGTGCATTGCGACTATACAGAGCTAGACAATGCTCGCAGCTCGAGGAAGCAGCAACGACGAGTCGTCGCCGCCTCGCGAGCGCAAACAAGGGAGGAAGGGATGTAGGATCCTCGACGACACCCGCCTCGTCTCCACCCGCCGTCACAGAGCCAAGGCAGCGCCTACTCCGAGGAGCAAAGCGGCGGCGCAAGTCTGGCGGGACTCGGACGAGGTTCAAGGGCGCGTACTCCCACCACCGCCCCCTCGCGAGCGAGGAGAGCGGCAGCTAGGCGCCCGGAGGCGGAGGACCCACTCGATCTGAGCAACTGGAACGACAATCCGCGCACGGTCGACTGCTAAGCAGGACAAGGCATGGGCTGTAACCTGCGGGCGAGGAGGACGACGAGAGGAGGGAGGAGGGGGACGAGGCGAGGTCAGCTCTGTGCGCCCTCGGGAGCCGCTGGAGGGCCAGCGCGAGGCCTGGACGAGGCTCGCACGAAGCGTGAGAGGGATGCTCACTTTGTGTCGCTCGTAGAAAATTGTTTCACTGAAGAAAAGAAGAGAGAGAGGCGGCGGCGGGCGCAGCTTGGAGGACGCGAGCGAGCGGTGGGCGCGAGCCTCGACGAGTCCACGGCTACGGCTCAGACTGTAAGCTGACTTGGCTCAAGTCCTGTACTAGTAGCTCACACGATTTACTGGCTCGCACAGAGCCGCCAGCGAGAGGCGAGAGCGGCAGCTCGCCGTGCCAGCACGCGCTCCTCTCCTCTCGTCGTCCCACCACCTCGTCCCTCCCACCGGTCGAGCTCAGCGCACTCGCCCGAGGGTCTGTCTGGTGCACCGTACCCGCCACGGCCACCCGCAGCCCGCCTCGCCGCCATCCAGGAGCCTCGTCACCCTCTGGTCGCGCTCCGCCGGCCGACTCGCCCTCGGCACACGCCCTCGAGGCGGTCCACGACGCGCACGACAGCGTACAGCTCGAGTCACGCACCCGCCTGCGCGCCCGCCCTCGCCCCGAGAGGCCGACGACACGCCCATCGACCTCGTCGCGTTGTCCCTCCTCCGCCTCGAGCCTCGGCCAACAAACACGGCTCGCCCTCGCCCGCCTCGCCCCCTGCGCCCGACCCTGCGCCATGTCGTTCGTCCTGCCCAACCCATCAGCGAGCGACCACACGCGCCGCGACTACCACCACCACCCGGCGGGCCCGGCCTCGTCGACCGCCGCGCCCGTCGCCTCGACTAGCGCTGCGCCCATGTCGTCAGGCGTGATCGGGCTCGATGGCAGCAGGAGGACGGCGGCATCGGGCAGGCCCGCAACGAGGAGGAAGGGCAAGGGCAAGGGCCGGACCATGATGAGTGCGTCGCCTCGTCCCCTCTCTCTGTCCAACCCCGCCGGCGCTCGAGGCTGACCCTGCCCTCCTCCCTCTGCCCGCCCGCAGTCAAGATCTTCTACTCGCTCAACTCGCCGCGCCTCGGCACGCCCTCGCCCTCGAGCACGACGCCCCAGCTCCTGCCCGCCTCGACCCCGACGCCCGACTTCCTCGCCGTCCTCGACCCGTCCCTCGCGCCGTCGCCCAACCCGCCCGCGCAGGACTCGCCCCATGCGACCAACTACTCGTGCATGGCGCGCTTGTCGGCGCCCATCTGGGTCCAGGTCGTCGGCGGCAGGCGCGGCGCAGACGGCGAGGACGCCGCCCAGTTCGGTCGCATCACGCTCAAGACATGCTTGAGCGCCATCTGCATCTCTCGGTCCGTCCCCTCCCTCTCCTCGACCTGTACGCTCACCCCAAAATCTGACGCACGTCTTCCCTCGCAACAGCCCCGAGCTCGTCATCGACCCGACGAAGGACTTCTCGGTCTCGGCCGTCGACCCGTACGAGTCGTCGCACCAGCGCCAAGCGCCGGGCAGCTCGACGTCGGGCACGGTGGCGGCGTCGCGCCCGGGCGAAGGGCTCGTCGAGGGCAAGGGCATGCTGTCGTGGACGCTCGCCGAGAAGAAGGAGGGGACGACGATGGTGTGCGGCAAGATCGTCGGGCCGTCGGGCGGCGAGGCGCGCAGGCGCAAGCGCAGGAGGTTCGACGATGGGAGCGCACCGGTCGAGCACGAGGACGAGGACGAGGACAGCGACGGCGACGAGCCCGAGGAGACGCTCGAGATCTGGCTTCAGCTCACCGAGGTGCGTCCGCTCGCCTCATCTTCCTCGCACCGTCCCGGTCTGACGCCTCGCACCCGTGCTCGCAGCGCGACGCCTTCACGCAGGGCCAGTTCCTCGACGCCCTGCGCTCGTACCACCACACGCCGATCCAGCACCTCCAGAACGAGATCTCCGACTTCCACTCGTCGCCGCCCAAGCGTCACGACTCGGCCGTCTTCCCGCCTACCGCGTCGGCTCCTCGCCCTTCGACGAGCAGCACGGGCGACCCGATCAAGCGCAAGCGCCCTCGCGAGTCGCCCGTCCTCCCCCTCCCGTCCGCCGCGCCCAGCACGACCTCGCTCGCAGCACCCTTCGCCACCGGGCCCGCCGAGTCGTCCCCCGCCACCTTTCCTGCGCCTCTCCCGACGCTCGACTCGGCGTTCGACACGGCCAGCGCCGACCTGCAGGACCCGCGCAACGCCGCCGTCCTCAACCAGCTCCTCGCCTCGCTGTCGTCGTCCGGCGGCGTCGGCGCCGACGGTCTCGCCGGCCTCCTCCCCTCGTCGCTCCCCCTCGACTCGCCGCAGCTCCTCCCTGCGCTCCAGACGCTCGCCAAGTACTACGGGCTCGACCTTCCCGGCCAGCCGCCGGCGGCGCCAAGCTCGTCCAGCACGCCCTTCCCCGCCTCGGCCGACCCTGCGCCGTCGAGCGCGCCCGCACCTGCACCTGCGCCGACCTCGGCGGCGGCGTCGGCGTCGGGCAGCGGCACGACGCGCCGCCGCTCGGCCAAGGACCGCGAGCACTTTGCGGCGATCGACCTGAGCACGCTCGCGGCGCCGCCGACCAACAAGCAGAACCCGCGCGACGCCAAGGGCTGCTCGAACTGCAAGCGCAAGAAGAGCACGATCTGGCGCGAGGGCACGGGCAGCGACGGCGCGCTCACGACGGTCTGCAACGGTGCGTCCCGATCCTCCCTCCCTCCCTCTGCGAGTCGAGCCGGCGCACTTTACTGACTCTTCCCTCCTCCTTGCAGCGTGCGGCACCTTCTACAACAAGAACGGCTACCACCGCAACAAGCCGGGCACGAACGGCGCCGCCGCCGAGACGTCGCCGCCTCGTCTCGCGCCTTCGAGCTCGACCGCACCGAGAGGCGGTCGGCCGCTCCAGGGCCGCCTCACGGCGACGTGCGAGGCCGACCTGCAGCGCAAGGTCAAGAAGCACAAGGCGGCGGCGGGCGTCATCCCGCCCTTGTCGCCGTCCAAGCACGTCGGCCCGCGCTCGCCGGCGCTCAAGTTCGACTTTGGCGGCGGGCACCGCAGCGTCGGGCGCAGCGTCGGCGTCGCCATGAGCTCGCCCGGCCGCTCGCCGCGCCTGCGCTACCGCACGACGGTCGTGCCGTACCCGGCGACGTCGCCCCTGCGCGGCTCGGCCTCGGCGTCGACGGCTCGCGCGGCAGCGGCGGCGACCAAGGACGGCGCCGTCGACTACGAGTCGGACGGCGAGGAGCGCGGGCCCAACCCGTTGTCGTTCGGCAACCTGTTCGGCCTCAACGGCAGCCCGAGCCCGGTTCGCATCGAGCAGCGCCCTGGGAGCGGCGGCAAGGGCATGCCGAGCTACCTCCTCTCGGCGAGCCCGGGCACGGCCCTCGACCGCATCCTCAACGACACCAACATCGGCTCGATCGGCGGCATGGCCTGCGCCGGCGGCAGCGGCGCCGTCCCGGCGAGCGACGCGATGCAGCTCGAGGAGGCGGCCGCCGCGACGCTCGACGACGACTTCGCCTTCTTCCTGCAGCCGGGCAGCCCGACGCGCGGCAACAAGGAGAACGCGCGACCTCGTGCCGGTACGGCGTCGGCGACCGACGGCGCCCCTGCGACCGACCTCGAGTCGTCGTTCGAGTCGGTCCTCTCGTCGCTCCGCCGCGACTTCAACACGCGCCTGTCGTCGAACGCGCTCACGGCGCCGTCGTCGCCGGCGCCTTCGAGCCCGTGCGTCCTCCCTCGCACGAGCACGGCGACGCCCGGGTCCAAGGGCAAGGCGCCGCAGTCGGGCGGGCGCGAGCCTCCCTCGATCCTCGACGGTTTCATGGATAGCCTCGTTCCCGGGCTCATCCTGGACCCCGAGGTGAGCGGCGCATCGGCGGTGCGGCAGCACATGGGCTTGACGCCGGCGAGCGACTCGGACGCTTGGTCGCCGGCCGACGCTTACGCCGTTCAGCACGACGCCGACCGCAACCACGACCAGACGCTCACGCTCGACTCGTTCGCCGGGACGTCGGCCACCAAGTCGCGCCCGCCGCGCTCGTCGGCGCAGCAGCACCACCTCGAGCACGACAAGGCGCGCCCGAGTGCGAGCAAGAACATCAACCGCCGCGCGCCCTTCATCCCGGCACACCTCCTCGCCCCCTCGGACGCGACCGAGTACGACTACGGCTCGCTGCCGCCGTCGAGCCCGCCGCAGCTCCCGAGCGAGGCGTTCCCGACCCCGTCCGACTTTGACGGGATCACGCCCTCGGCCGACGGCGGCGACAACGACGAGCAGCGCGCGCACGTCGGCGCAGGCGCCGCAGGAGCTGACGGCGTCGAGCCGCTCTCGCTCGAGGCCGTCGCAGCGCACGTCGCGCGCGAGCCCGACGCCGACGCGCGCAAGGGCATGATCGCCCTCCTCCAGTCGCTCGGCGGCGGTGCGACCGGCGTCAGCGAGCCGCTCCACCTCCCTGGCACGGGCAGCGACCAGATCCAGCTCGACCGCGGGACCGTCAACCGTCTCCTCGCCCTCATCTCGGCCAAGTCGCCCGCCGGCGAAGCACCCGCCGACGACGTCTCGCCGACGCCCGCCGGCGAGCCTGCAGCGGCGCATCTCGCACCTACTGCGACGTCGTCCGCCTCGAGGGAGAAGCGCTCGGCCGCGACGACCAAGGCGACCGCGCCGCCCGTCGCCGCGCACGAGCAGGCCCACCCGGCGCCCGACCTCTCGCACTTCGACTTCGAGGCGTTCGCGACGGGCAGCGGCGACGCACCGACGGCGGCAGCGGCGCAGTCGTTCGGCGCCGGCGGGCAGCTGAGCGAGCTGTACGCCGACCTCTTCTCGGGCGCGTCCGGGTTCTAGACGTGGCTCTCTCCCCTCCTCTTCCCTTTACCCTTTCTCGCACATGCCTTCCTTCTTCCACTCTGTTCTGCACTCCGTCCTTCTGGCGTCGTCGCCCTCGTTCTCCCCCTCTGTCTATTCTCCTCCGTCTCGTCGTTCGTCCGCTCTTCGACCTCGTTCTCCTCGTTCCTGCAGCTCGTCCTTAGCGATACCTACCTTCCTCTCCTTCCTCTTGCAACTTTCGACGCTTTTCTTCGATATCTGCGAGCGCTCGAGCGAGAACGGGAGGAGACGTGCGAGAGGCCCGAGCGCTCTGCGAGGAAGGAGGCGCTTGGACCGCTCCCTGCTTCGCTCTTTCTCTTCAATGCACGGCTCGGCGCACCTATCGAGACGAGTACTCGACGATGGGCCGATCATCCCGAACCCTTCGAGCAAGTGCTCGCTCGGCTCTGCGCTCGAGCAGGAGGAGGAGGAGGAAGGCTAGCTGGACGACCGACGCTGGACGCGCTTGCCCCGAGTGTGCTCTAGTCGCTCTCGTTTGACCTGCAGATGAGCTTGCGCCCCGTCCCGCCGCATCGCTGCAGCTGCGCCCCAGCGAGGTCGGCGAACGAGCTGGCAGCAGAGGGGGCTCGAGCGCCAGGCGGCATCAGCGACCACCGGCGCGTGGCGCTGCACGCTTACGAAGTCCGCAGTGGCTGGAAGCAGAAAGTTTGAGCCAGGTCTCGGCCTCGGACGGCACGATTTGACCTTGTCCGCCCGGCAGCTCGTCAGGCCGAACGCTGACAAGTCCGAGGTGCGCCTCCTCCCACCCGCTCTCCTTCTCTCCTCACCGCTTGTGCATGCTCTCGCGCTCGACCAGGCTCTTCGCACGCACCATGGCAACCGCAGCAACCAAGGAAGTGCGCCTCGAGATCACCTCTGGTGCGTCCACCCTCTCGCCCTCCCTCCTAGCCCCGCCTCGCTCCTCGACACTCTCGCGCGCCACTGCGACGACCTGCTGACCTACTGGGCGTCTACAGACTCGATTTGTCCCTTCTGCTACGTCGGTAAACGTCGAATTGAGGAGGCGATCCGCCGCTCGTCGCACCTCCCGCTGAGCTTCAACATCAAGTTCGCCCCCTTCCTCCTCGACCCGACCCTGCCCGACTCGCCCGGCGAGAACAAGCGCGAGCGGTACCAGCGGCGATTCGGCGGTGCCGACAAGGTCGCGGCGATGGAGAAGGCCATGTTCGAGCGCGGCCAGGCGTGCGACCCTCCGATCCGGTTCTCGTACGACGGCAACGTCGCCCAGACGACCGACAGCCACCGCATCATCGAGAAGGCGTACGAGCTCAAGGGCGAGGAGGGCCAGCTTGCGCTCGTCGAGCGGTGCGTCTCTCGTTCCTCCTCTCCTCTCTCTTCGAGTCCGACGCTCGGTCCTCGCTCTCGAGCTGACTCGGCCCTCGCATCCCTCGCAGCCTCTTCAAGACGTACTTCGAGGAGTCGGGCGACCCCGGCTCGCACGAGCTCCTCGCGCGCGACGCCGTCAGCACGGGCATCTTTGCCTCGGTCGACGAGGCCAAGGCGTTCCTCGCGTCCGACGAGCTCCTCGCGTCGGTCCAGGCGGGCATCAAGAAGGCGCAGCTGCGCGGCATCAGCGGCGTGCCGTTCACGATCGTCAACGACAAGTACGGCATCAGCGGCGCGCAGGAGACCGAGACGTTCATGGAGGTCTTTGAGAAGATCGCCAAGGGCGAGCTCGAGGCGTGAGCGAGACGACGTAGCAGCGGCGAGAGCGCATTGTACAGAGTCTCTCGAACTGTTCTCTCACGCTGCGGCCGAGAGAGGGAGAGAGAGGGTATCTACATTGCCGCCCACGACTCTTTTTCGCTCGACAGCAGCTTCTACGAGAGGCCTCCCTCGCGCAATTACGCCTCTCCCGCCGCCGCCGATCCACCTTTTCGTCGTCGTCGTCGATGCGAATGTCCATGCAGGTCGGGGTATGCGGCGAGGGTCGAGGAGGAGGGGAGCGTACGGAGGTCGAGAAGAGGCGGGCCGTCGGCGAGCGAGGCTGGTCGAGCAAGACTTGACGAGCTCATGCCGGCAGCTCGAACTTCTGGCCGCGCATGACCCTGCAGGCGATGGAGAGCCGTCAGGAAGGGCTCGGAGAGGGAGAAGGGATAGGGGAGGAAGGAGAGAAGACGCACTTGGTCCAGTACACGTAGAAGAAGTCGCTGTACATGGCCGTCTGCACGAGGCCTGCGCAGACGGCGATCGGGTCGACCGTGTCCTCGGTGAAGTAGCTGCGCGCGGCGAGCGAGAGAGTCAGTCGAGCTCGCGAGAGCAGGCTCGCCGACGAAGGCCGGCGGGCCCGAGCGACATGTAGCGACAAGGAGGACGCACCGGTAGACCCAATTGGGGACGTAGAGGGCGCGGTAGGCGCCGAGCGCAAAGAGGTAGTGCGTGGTGATGTTCTCGGCCTCGCCGGTGCGGCTCAGCATGAAGAGCTGCGGGAGGATGCCGACGGCCTCGAGGTAGATCGAGAAGGCCCAGAGGATCTCCATGACGGTGCTGTGCGAGTGCGAGGTGGGCGACGAGCGAGTCAGCGTCGGTGCGCGGAAGAAAAGGAGGACGAGGAGGTGACGCACAAGCGGTAGTTGAAGATGAGGGCGAGGACGGCGCAGGGGCCGAGGAGGTACTCGAGCCTCAGCGTGTCGATGGCCGGGTCCTGCGTCGGCCTGCGCGCAGAGACGAAACTGGGTCAGCGAGAGTCGACGGAAGAGGAGGAGGGGGTCGGAGAGGAGACGGACCTGAACTTGAAGCGCATGAGGAAGAGGACGTAGCCGCTCGAGCCGATGAAGAAGAGCTTCATGAGCGTGTTGTAGTACGAGATGTGCGGGCCGGTGAGGAGGTCGACGTAGCTGCACGAGTGCGGCGACGAGCAGGTCAGCCGCAGGGTCCGAGGGAGGGTCGGAGAGAGAGGGCGGGCGGGGCGCACCGGGTGAGGAAGACGATGAGGTAGATGAGCTGGGTCTTGAACGAGATGCCGCGGACGCTCCTGCTCTTCTGGATCTTGTGCACGAGGATGAAGATGGACGCGAGGTGGGAGAGGTCGCCAAAGAGCCGGAAGATGTTCATGGCGGACTGACGGGCTGGCTGCGCTCTTCGAGGGTGATAGAGTGCGCTGGTGGGCTCAAACGCGCTCTAGGGGCGAGTGGGAGAGACGAGAGGCGGAGGGACGTGGAGGAGGTGATGAGGACGAGGAGGGGAAGCGCGACGGCTGGCTGTGGCGGGGCAAGGGTCAGCTCGGGTCGCTCAGCAGAGTATCAGGAGAACGCACCCGAGGCAGGCTGTGCAGCACGAGGTGGAGCAAGGCGAGAGCGCGCCCGTGTTGGCCTCGTCCTCGTCCTCGCGCCGTCGTCGGCTCTCTCGCTCCCTCTCTCTCTCGCGCTCCACCGCCGAGCGCACGTGCGAGTCACCGAGGCAGACCATGCCGTCGCACCCGCAGTCACCACGCCGCGTCCCCCAGCCCCTCCTCGCCCCTCTCGCCATCCCCTCGTCGTCCGCCCCCACCACTCCGCTCGGCTCGCCTCTCCCCTCGCCAGCAGCCGACCCAGAGCGCCGCCCGCTCCTCAGATCCGTCCGCTCCTTCCGCGCCGACAGCCTCAAGCGCAGGACTTCGCGCTTCGGCGACCTCCTCTTCGACCACCGCGAGTCCGACCTCGAGCCCAATGCGCACACGCCCGCCGCCTCGGCACACACCGCCGCCGCCCACGGCTACGACGCAGAGTTCCGCAAAGAGCTCGAGGGCGACGGCGGCAACGGCGTCAGGAGCTGGTACGGTGCGTCGACCCCCCTCTCGACCCTCTTCGTCCGACCCTCCTCGCTCGAGCGCGGCTCTGACCCTCTCTCTCGCCGCACTCCCGCCGCAGACAACTACGGCTCGATCGACTGGGTCCACGACTCGATCAAGAATTCGATCCGCATGCGCCGCCTGCGCCAGCGCAAGCGCACCGACGGGCTCCGAGGCCAGCTCGCCAACGCCGTCGACGGCAGCCTCGGGTGGATCCTCGTCTCGGTCATCGGCTTCTGCACCGCCTGCATCGCCTTCGCCATTACGCGCACCGAGATGTGGCTCTTCGACCTCAAGGAGGGCTACTGCGCCCCGAGCTGGCGCAGCGCCAAGCGCTTCTGCTGCGCCGACACGGCCATGGGCGCCTTTGCGCCGCACGCGCTCGTCGCAGGCGACGAGCCCGAGTGCGCAGCATGGAGGACGTGGGCCCAGGTGTGGAACGAGCGGCACGGAGCAGGCGAGGGGGCGAGCAGGCTCGCCGGGCCCCTCATGTACTTCGTCTTCGCGGTGCGTCCCTCTCTCGGCTCTCGTTCTCACGGCGCGCACAAGCTGACTCTCGCTCTTGCAGCTCTCGTTCTCGTTCCTCTCGGCCTTCCTCACCATCCACTTCACGGCGTCGACCTCGATCTACAGCGCCAAGGACTCGCCGTCGGTCGCGTACCCGCTCTCGCCCTCCGCCACCGCACCTTCCTCGCCATCCGCCGCCTCGAGGAAGCGGTCTCGCACGCGCTCGAGCCTGTACGGCGCCGTCGACGAGCTCGACACGCCGGCCGTCAAGGACGAGCCCGACGCCGCGCCGCTCCTCGCCCCTCGGCCTCGCAAGACGCTCTACTACGCCGCCGGGAGCGGCATCCCCGAGATCAAAACGATCCTGTCGGGCTTCGTCATCCGCGGCTTCCTCGGCTCGTGGACGTTGGCCGTCAAGTCGGTCGGCCTCGCCCTCTCGGTCGCGTCGGGCCTGTCGCTCGGCAAGGAGGGCCCGCTCGTCATGATCGCGTGCTGCGTCGGCAACATCGCGACCCGGTTCGTCAAGAAGTACGACCGCAACGAGGCCAAGCGCCGCGAGATCCTGAGCGCGGCGTGTGCGGCCGGCGTCGCCGTCAGCTTCGGCGCTCCCGTCGGCGGCGTCCTGTTCTCGCTCGAGGAGGGTGCGTCCTCGTCTCTCTTCACCCTCTCACGCTCTTCGTCGAGCGCCGAGCTGACTCATCCTCCTGCAGTGTCGTACTTCTTCCCGCCGCAGACGATGCTGCGCAGCTTCTGGGCCGCCATGATCGCCGCCGCCTCGCTCAAGTTCCTCGACCCGTTCGGCACGGGCAACATCGTCCTGTTCGCCGTCACGTACGACCGCGACTGGCACGCCCTCGAGCTCGTCGGGTTCGTCGCCTTGGCGATCTTCGGCGGCGTGTACGGCGCCGTCTTCAACCGCGCCAACATCACCTGGACGCGCGAGGTCCGCAACAAGTCCTTCCTGCGCTCGCACCCGATCGTCGAGGTCGCCATCGTCACCCTGTGCGTCAAGCTCTCTCTCTCACTCTCTCTCTTTCGCCGTTCGCCGACGCCGCTGACGCTGACCACCTCGCCCCAAACCTCGACCCTCTCCTCGTCGCCGCGCAGCTTCACCGCCGCCATCGCCTTCACCAACCCGTGGGCCAAGCAGGGCGGCACCGAGCTCATCTCGACCCTCTTCTCCGAGTGCCACAAGGACGACCGCCTTTCGGGCGTGTGCGTCTCAACGCCCGACCAAGTTTGGCCGCTCGTCGCGAGCCTCGGCGCGGCGCTCGTCCTCAAGGCGGTCTGCACGGCCATCACGTTCGGCATCAAGGTGCGTTCCTCTCTATCGCACCTTTCCTGCGCCGAGGAAGCAGGTCCAGAGCTGACTCCCTCGTCGAGCAGGTCCCGGCGGGCGTCTTCGTGCCGTCGCTCGCGGTCGGTGCGTGCGCAGGGCGCATCCTCGGCCTCGTCGTCGAGTACCTCCACGCGCAGTACCCTTCGAGCATCGTGTTCGACGGCTGCCGCGCCAACTTGAGCGAGCCGGGCCCGAGGCCGTTCGGGCAGGCGTGCGTCCTACCGGGTGTGGTGCGTTCACCTCCCAGCTCTCGTACCTGTCAAGCCCGTTCTCCTTCGTCACGAGCACGTGCTGACTCCGTGTCTGGGTCCGGATCGCAGTGGGCCATGATCGGCGCCGCATCCACGCTCGCCGGCGTGACGAGGACGACCGTCTCGCTCGCCGTCATCGTCTTCGAGCTCACCGGTGCGTCTCGTCTCTCTCCCTCTCTCCGTACCTCTCCAAGGTGACGAGCTGACTGAAAGTACGTCGCAGGTACCCTCACGTACTCGGTCCCGACCATGCTCGCGGTCCTGCTCAGTAAGACGGTCGCCGACCGGATCGAGCCGAGGAGCATCTGTGCGTGCTCTCTCTGCCTCTCTCTCGCTCTCTCTTTCTCGAGCGACACGAGTCCTTACTGACGGGTTTTTGAGCGCGCAGACGACCTGGTCATCGAGTGCGTCGGCCTTTCCGCAAAGCCGCGCTCGAGCCTCTTGAGCCCCGCACTGACTTTGAGCCTTACTTCCGCACTCGCAGGGTCGCCGACCTCCCCTACCTCGACGCCAAGACCGAGTACATCCACGAGTCGACGCCGGGCGACATCCTCGACGCCGACGCGCCGACCATCTCGCTCGTCGAGGCCAACACGCTCGCCTCGCTCCACGCCAAGCTCGCCGCCATGTACGCGAGCGGCACGGCGAGCGGCTTCGCGCTCGTCGCGCCCGACGGCGACGACGGGCCCGAGCGCATGTACGCCTACGTCGCGTCGAAGGAGCTCGAGCACGGCATCGCCCGGGCGCGCGCGCGCGGCCTGCCCGAGACGACACGCTGCGGGTTCGGCGCCGCCGAGGCGCTCGCGCGCGTCGACGTCGTGCGAGGGCGTAGCGTCGTCGACCTTGGATGGCTCGTCGACCAGGCGCCGCTCACGATCAACGCGCGCAGCCCGATGGAGCTCCTTCACGAGGTGCGTCTCTTCCGCTCTCTCTCATCCTCCTCATTTTCGGAGCTGAGCCTCGGCCGCTGCTCCCTCGCTCGCAGATGTTCGTCAAGCTCGGCATCCGCTACGCCGTCGTCGTCGACGAGCGCGGCCTGTACCGCGGCGTCATAGAGAAGAACCGCTACCTGCACTACCTGCGCTGGCTCGAAAAGCGCGCGCACGGCCGGCCGGCGTCGCCTCTCGGTGCGACCCGCCGGGACGAGGAGGAGGACGCTCAGCAGGACGAGCAAAGTGCGGCGAGGAGTCGCGCTCGCGAGTGAGGGAGGAGGTCGTTCCCCAGATGCAGATACCCGGCTCTTTCTTTGTTCGACACCCCATTTCCTCGATACTCCCCTGTCTTTCGCAGCCTCTCTCACGTTGTCTTGGCATCTAGACACTCTCGCAGCCTCGTGACGACCCCCGACGTGCCCCGGAGTTAGCTCGCAGCGCTTCCTTCCTCCTCCTCCTCCTGCTCGAGCGCAGAGCCGAGCGAGTACTTGCTGCAAGGGTTTGGGATGATCGGCCCATGGTCGAGTACACGTCTCGATAGGTGCGCCGAGCCGTGCAATGCAGAGAAAGAGTGAAGCAGGGAGCGGTCCAAGCGCCTCCTTCCTCCTCGTCCTCCTGCTCGAGCACAGAGCCGAGCGAACACTTGCTGAAAG
>Ga0308169_10004159_pt1 | contig 13622 bp, 21 predicted proteins | sample PhyBR1_2_FD_202139 | JGI IMG/M metagenome (GOLD analysis project Ga0308169, IMG submission 202139) | Phyllosphere microbial communities from UC Gill Tract Community Farm, Albany, California, United States - DLSLSB.R1 | ecosystem: Host-associated > Plants > Phyllosphere > Unclassified | place...
GTCGGATTCTCCCGACGACTCGCCCCCCTGGCAGATCGACGAAGACGGGGTCCTTGTCCCACCCACTCCGGATCCCGACATCGAAGAAAAGGCTGATCCGATGTTTCCCTCGCCACACAAGTTCGACATGATGCTGTACGACTATCTCCGCAACCTCTCCCCCAAGAAGCGGGAGAAGGCCTTGCTCACCCAGAAGATGTACGACTCGGTCATGCACGTCCTACAGGACCCCAAGTCGACCGACACCAAGACGGCGCAGTTCCGGTTCTGGGCGAAGAAGATGTTTACGTTGACAACCTTTGGTGGCGATACGGTCATCTGCCACGACAACAAGCCCGTCGCTGTCAAGGAGCAGATCTTCGAGGTCCTCGTTCACTGTCATCAACAGGCGGGACACGGCGGACGAGACAAGACCAGCGCACAGGTGAGTAGCTTGTCCGACGTGAGTGCGGCAACTGACATACAGGTCAGGCGCTACTACTCGTGGATCCCCAAGGAGATCATCGCCCGATTTGTCCGGGACTGTCCATTCTGCCAGTCCCGCAGGACACAGTCGTCCGCGTCCATCGGCACCATGAGCCAGTCGCAGGCGTACCTTTTGTGAGTTAGCCATTGCGAGGCGAGACGCGCCTGACATCAGCTCGCTCCACGCCGACGAGGCCAACCAGTCCAACGGCAAGCGAAAGGTCTCCCTTGCCGCCGCTAAGGCCCAAGCGATGGCGCAGGGGTACAAGCCCTATGCCAAGCCGGACGTCAAGGAACAATACACCGGCAAGACACATTCCGTCGGCGACAGCACCGGCCAGACTCGACCCTCGGTCACCTACGCTGCGGGCTCCGGACCGGGATATTACCCTTACCCGCCACAACACAACGTCAACGCCAACATGCTCGGTCTGCAGGGCATGTCCCAACATGCGAACATGGGGTACCAGCCGGTCGACTACTCGCAATACTCCAGCACGGCAATGACTGCCTACGGCGCGGCCGCCATCGCCATGGGCACGCACTACGCCTCGACAACCGGTTCAAACGACGGGGCGGGGCAGTCGGGGTCGTCATCCAGCAAGGCTCCGCGATCGATACCCACGCAGCAGTACTTCCCGTATACGTACTCCGTCCAGGCGCCGCACATGTGCCACCGAGGCAGCTACAGCAGCACGGGCAGCGACCTCCCACACGACGACACCAGCGTCGAGCACTCCCATCAGTCCATTGCCATGGCTTACGGGACCTCTCAACAGGCCGACGACTCCTCCGCCTCGTCTAACAGCTCGCACTCGTCGATGATCCAGTCGCTAGCGCACACATCGATGTACGACCCGGCATTCTACCCTCCCAACGAGTCGACCGACTGCAGCGGTCTGTATGACACGTCCCCCACGGACCTCGGCGGAGTGCTACCCCTCGACGAGAAGCCAGCGGTCGAGCAGCTTGAGCAGGCGAACGGCGACGGACTCGAGCTAGTCTCGAATTGGTGTTGGGAGGGTGCGGCAGAGTGAGCCGCCGACGAACCGATTCCCATGACGAAACAAGAAAATAACGGACGATGTTTCGCGGCGAATACGCCATTCGACACTGCACGACGATTTAGATCAACTAGACATTTTTTGGGTGTTTTCTGCTTTCCACGACTATTGGACGATTTTCGAGCGAGACGAAAGCTTTGGGCGTTTTGACGTTTGGGCGTTTGAGTGTGATCGACCATGCGGTACCGGCCATCTTGTTTCTTCGCCTTGATGGTTTTCTGGAATCCGCCAAAAAGGGTTCTCGTTTGTGTCATTGTGTCCTGTGTACGATCATCAGAAGAAAAAGCGTCTTGTAGACTGCTGTACTGCTTAAACCCATCAGCCTTACCCTTCATGTTTATACTTGCTGCGCCTGTCATGTGTCATGTGTCATGTATATGTCGAAACCCCACCTGACGGATCGTTAGCGACAAGCCGTCGTAGGCCGTCGGATCCGGAACTCTCACACGCGATTTGGCAGGCTCGACATGGTTCTCCGCTGGAGGGAGGTGCTGTTTGGGCCAAGGCGTTCCAACACTTCCCGATGCTCCAAGCGCGCCCCTGCCGATGAAGGTTCTCGCCGATTCCCCCTCTACGCTTCGCGACGTGATCGCACACACGCCTGTCCCGTGCACGCGTGACATGTTTGGAGTCAACAGCAGTCAGCGCGAACTCGTTTAGCGCCATGTGCCGTCAGTGACGGTCCAAGAGCGCATATCGCGCTCCAATGCGACCTCGGCCGCATGATCATACGCTGTCTGCATAACGAGTTGACAGCGGGAATAGCGAAGCACTTGTTGGATTCTGAACACATCGGAGTGCGGCGGCGCTCTCTCCCATAGGGAAACCAGTCCACGTACTGCTGTGCCTCTTCTCTCTGTTTTCGCACAAGATGACCTCATCTCATCGCGTGGGGCCGCACATCTCTGCCTCCCTCCTGGCCCACTCGTCCTCTCATTGTCGACCTGGCGGGCCTCCCCGACCACGTCCACCTCCTCCGCCGCGTCCTCCCGGTCCGCCTCGCCCACCTGGTCCACCACGCCCACCGCCCGGTCCACCACGACCCCCTGCTCCGCCTCCCCGTCCACCTGCTCCGCCCGGTCCCCCTCCTCGTCCGCCCCGCCCCCCTGCTCCACGATTGCGGCTCAACGCGCGTTGTTTCTCCTGCTCTTCCATTGCTGCGTCGAGGATGTTATCTGATATGCGGAAGTACTTGATCTGGACGTCAGCCCGGCTCGCCGGTCTCGAACATTGGGACAAGAGCTGGCGATCGTGTGGACAAGCGCCACGCCTAACACGCACAATGTTCCCCTTGATGAACATCTCCTTCATCTTCCAGAATTTCTCGCCGTCCGCACTTGTTTGGTACACCTCCCTCAGGGTGACGTTCATGAAGTTGTCACATTCCACGAGGTGGCCGTTGAATGTCACGCCGTTCTTCAGCTCGACCAGCTGCAGGTCAGCGCGCAGCTCGTCACCTTTCCTCATCCTCCATGATGCTGCCGCCTGGTTCTGCGTCGAGAATCCTTTGGTGCTACGCGAGCTGACACGAAGGCAAGGTAGCTCGGCGCGGAACGTACCATGGGCTTGCCTTGTGCGGCATTCAGTAACGAAAGGGGCAGCTGCAGGTCAGCCGCTGCGTTCGCGACAGGCGACACCTCCAAGCTCACCATCTCGCCGTGTGTCCGTGAAATCTGTGGGCCGCGGTGCTATACTCGTCAACGTCGATTCAAAGCTCGTCGTCGCTGTTATGCACAACGTCAATCCCGGTCACTCAAGCGCGGGCGGAAGCAAATATATCGCCCTTCACGTGGACTTCCACCCTGGCAGGATTGCTTTTTGCCACCCGGCACGCGAGCGCGGTGATCTGCAGATTTCAAGCCGGTCAAGCCAGTGTTTTCGGTTCACTACCAACAATGGGTCGACTGAGGAGATCAAGGTGGGTCCACGCTTCCTTCAGGCTGCAGGCCGAAGACCAGGGGACTTGGGCTGACTGGTAGAACGCACCACGCCAGGCGAGATGTGTCGCGGACGGCGCGGACACGAGCTAGGGTCAAGGATCTCGACCAGATCCAGGACGACATGAAGCCCGAGAACAGGGGGAACTATGAGGTGCAGCCCATTGACGAGGACAAGCCGGGATTGGGACAACATGTGAGTCCTGCTGCGTTGGTGTGCCCGTGATCAAGCTCATGGCAGTATTGCGTTCAATGTGCCAAGTGAGCTGACATGCGGGCCTCGGGCCTCGGGCCTCGGGAAGGACAGAGCTCATGACAGGTACTGCGAGTCGTCGGCTGCGCTCCTGACGCACACCAAGAGCAAGGTGCACAAGTGAGCTTCGCAACGCGTCATGCAGGGGGGCGCTAGCTGATGACAGACGCCGAATCAAGGAGCTCCGGGACCCGGCTTACACCCAAGAAGAGGCGAACCGCGCCGCCGGATTGGGGGTGGACAACAAGCAGCGAGGGGTGGAGGAGGTGGTCAAGCGGATGGAGGCGATGGGCGATATGGAGGAGGACAAGCAGCAGGCCAAGGCTTGAGCGGGTCTACCGGGACATGGGCGCCGGTTTCGCATCGCCGGCTGGGACGGGGGTGGTTGCGCGCCGGATCCGAGTCCCGCTTCGTCGAGGATAAGTTGTACGTATTGCATTTTCCCTCATGCACTTCATGTTCGATATCCGCGCCGCGCCGACGATCCTCTTTGGGCGGCTTCAGCGTGCAAACATGATGAGGTCTACGTTGGCACCGGGGTGCTAACCTCGCCCGATGCAATCTACCGGCCGTCGTGGGACAGATCGTACGGATTCGCGGACGAGCAGCTTATGTCAAAGCGAGGATGGACTAACGCGGCATCTTGTGGGCACCCGCGCCCATCTTGGACTACCGGAAGAAAAGAGGGCCACGGCACGCTTGGGCCAGGGCCCAGCCCTTGATTTGATGATCAGCCGCACACGAAAGGAGCACTCACAGCGTGTGTATCAACCCTGTTTCGAGTACAGCCCCAACCGACACGACTGGGCCTCCAATGGCGAATCAAGATCCGGCGTACGGTGCCGAGCATCGCCTACCTCTTAGCTTGAGCTTGTCATCAACGCCGCAGCACATGACCCTCGAAACCAGGCTAGCCGGAACGGCGCGACCGACCGCCTGTGTGCGTTAGTTGACATGAATCGGCCTCGTGTTTGCCTCGAGGCGTTGATCAATCAGATCTTGCGCTGGACGGCCGTGAGAGTATTTTCCTGACAAGAAGTTCCCAGCGTGGTGACGCGCATGTCGCCCCATGATTGTGTCAGTGAGCGAGCCATCCCGAGCAGTCCTGCTTGATTCGTACTCTTAACTCGATCGGACACGTCGCGATCTTCAGAACCGCAACGACTCAGATCCCCGGACAAGCCCAGCCTCACGATCACACGTTCCTTCACGACGCGAACGAGCTAGTGGGCCAAGCTAGTGCGTCCTGGCCTTGTCCAGACCCACGGCGGGGGCGTGGAGGCGCAGCATCAATAGCGGAGGCGTTGCCACCCCAGAGGGACGAACCCGGCAACTTTGAGACCAAGGCAGGCACAAGCTTCCCCGCTCCCGCACAGGTCACCCTCGTTGGGACAATCTCGACGTCCCAGCGGCTCACTTGCCGGAAACATATCACGAGCAACACGCTTTGTGAGCTCTGGAAGCTGAAGACATCGGCCGTACTGACGACAGTCGCACCCTCTATTGAGTCAGCTGGACGGACCAGGACGAGATGCCGATCCCGAGGGCCGGATCTTTACCGCTCACCGACTTGCAGAGGATCTCGTCGGAGACGTACGAGTGGCTGAGCGAGCAGGACGAGCATGTGAGTCAAGGAGCTGGGATGTCCGCACCGCCCTCTCTTTCCTGCTCTTGGAAGGCAAAAGCGGTGGTTGACAGCAGACTGTCGAATTGGCCGACTTCACCGAGATGCTGCGTGACGATCATGACCTCACAGCAGCGCACATCGATCAGGTATTGCAGTACAGCGTATTCATCGGCTGGACCACTATCTGGCGTGATCAGGACACGGGCGAGATGTGGATCTCGGCGGTCATGGATGATGCTTCGAGCGAGGGTTCTGAGGGGGAGGGAGAAGTGGACCATGCTCGGCCCGATAGCTAGGACGGGGTTGAGCCGTGCCACGGCGCATGCGAGCGGATCAGCCAACCTGCACTCGAGCCATTGCAATGCCCTCGATGCCACGAAATCGTTCAGATATGCCGCCGAATGGTGCCCGTTCCCTTCAGGTCCCGTTTTCATTGACAGATGGCCCCAGTAGCCAAGTCGCGGGGGCATGACTCATGCGTACTGACCCTGGCCCGGAAACACGCGACAAGACAGCATCGCGGAACATCCGAATCCGCACTGAAATCCTGAAACACACCCCGCTTTTTCCGAGACATTATTCAATTGTCATCTGAACTGGACCTCATTGTCTCATGCACGTCACTCATTGTTCATGCCATCACAATCTTCGATGCAATCTTCCCGATATATCGCTGCGCGCTCGCGAGCCAAGACTGAGCGGGACGACCTGTTGCCACCCCTCACCGCCCGCCTCCTGCCCGGTAGCACCGTGCACTTCCCCTGGGAGGTGTTGTTTCATCCATGTCCTGAACGTATGACATCGCCTCCCACTCCACATTCTCCGACCCCCTACGCGGCACTGCGCTTCGCACGCCGAAGTGTCAGGGTGTCGGGGCGACGCTTGTAGTCAGTTCTTGTCCCTGATAACCTGAAACAAGAACAGATGTCAAGCATCCGGTAAACGACACGTCCGCTCCACTAGACGCAAATATCTCGTGATCGCGGACGAGCGATCAGACGGTAGCAATGATAGGGGAAAGGGGCAGGCATAAAGGGGTGTCATAGATTCGCTATGATGCGGGATCGGGAACGGACGGGGGTGGGGTAGTTGCGGACTGACCTGTGACGGACATGATACGCGCAAGTTTGTGGGCGTGGACTGGTCTGATACACCAGGGGCATGCGCTGCTCTGCGGCGCCGCTGCGTTGTACATAAGATCGCTGACGAGCAGCAGATTCTACACCAGCCCCACTTATAGACACACGTTGATCACACCACAGCGTCGCTGCGCATTGCTATATATGCTTTGCAACGGTCACTAGCTTTACATATAATACCTTGACGATAGGTCACACTTCCGCCTACCCGCCCCTGCCCCGACACACTTCGTCGACGTTACAAAGGACGTTAACGACGCACTGAACTTCCTTTCTCGCGCCGTCCCCACCTGTGTCACAGGCCCTTTCGTTTGCGGTGCACCAACAGCAGCACCGCAGCCGCACCGTCTCCACGAGCCCGCACGACTTGACGTATCTGACTGTGCGTCGCCATCAGAGCGGGCGGTCTCAGTATAAAGCAACGATCCCCATCCCTTTGTCCGGCCACAAACACGCAGCGACGCCTACACACAGCTCTGCAGACGGCCCTTTACGTCTCCTCACCCCTGCCTTTCACTCGACCCCACACACCAACGCCCGAAACGCCTTTTGTTCTGGCCACCATGTCGAACCTCTCGTCGCCCGCGACGACGCTCGTCTCGTCTTCTCCCATCATCGAGCCATCGCCCTTTGTCGTGAACGTCTTGCATAGCCGGGAATACTACAAGATGGACAAGCAGGAAGATCTCGCCAGTGACGCCGGGCTCGACTGCGAAGACGATATGGGCGACTTGTCGGGTGCGTCACCGTCGTCGTGCTTGTTGCCACCACCATCCTCCTTTCATTCACTTTCGGCGCCATCAATTGATGGCGTTGCTTCACCCCACGATGACCCACCCAACACCCGAAAATGCCCAGCGGCGTACTGATGCCAGACTCGCCCTCCTCGCACCACTCGTCATCTCGACCCACGACGCCACAGGGCCACACCACCGCCCACGTCCGTACCCGCTCGTCCGCCTCCCCGCCAGCCGACACCACCCCCTTCTCCATCGCGCAGAAGGCCGAACGGATCCTCGGTCTCACGCCAGGGACGCTCCCGCATGCGCGCGCCGCACTTGAGAACGCCCGGGACGAGGTGCGCCGCACCGCGGAGCTATCGGCAGAGGACCACGCGCCGACGTCGTATATGCCCTCCGACGCGGCGATGATGTCCCCCCAAAGTGGCATGCGGAGGGGCATCGACCGCGCCAAGAAAGCCATGAGCGCAACGTTTCCGTCCAACACCAAGGTAGTGGGGGTGGTAGTCGGTGCGGGAGGAAGGGAGGAGGAGAAGAGGCGGGAGAGGAGGCGGCGGGCGGCGGACGGGGTCATCTATTGGCAGAAAGAGGTGGCGCGCTTGGAGGCGCAGAGCCGCGCCGTGGGGGAGAGCAGACCGGAGGAAACCGCGACGAGGGTGAAGAAGGCGAGACGATGAGGTCATTTGCGCTGGACGCAACGACGGTTGATGCACGAGGCGAGAGGACCGTCAGCAGGGAAGAGAGACACGACGAGTAACCGACCGCCCACTTTCACGATTCTTCTGTATAATGACCGCCGCCGAGCCAACCCAGCAAATGTCTCACGTCGTTCAGCTCATGTAACAACCATAGCGTATTCTGTACTCCGTACCTGACTAACTACCGTAGCCAGAGATCCGATGCATGACGACCATGCGATTACAACGTGGAGTGGGGAGACACGCGGCGGTCTCATGCCGGAGGCAGATGTGCGGACCAAAGAACGAGCGAGATTGCTCCCCATACCACCGCCCAGCCAACCCATATCCGCCCCGCCGTCGTCATCCGCTTCCCGGCATCTAGCAGCTCCTCCTTCGTTTCCGGCTTCTTCACCTGGTTGTCTGCGGACGCGCCGGCCTCGCTGGCCTGACGGTACATCGGCTCCCACCTGAACGCGACACTGGCGACGTTCCACCAAACAACCGGATCGGTAATTGCTGTACGTAGGGCTATCTGCGTGTGCGAGCCGAAAACGAGCAGGGCAGTGAGGAGGAGGTGTTGTAAGTGGAAGGGAAGAAGGGCGTGATGTCTCGGCGGCACCCCCGATCCGTAGTCGTGAGAGACTAGAGCGCGCAAGTATGCTACGCTCGGTATGATCGAAACGAGCAGGACTGGGGCAGCGAGGAGGAAGTTCGGGAGCTGCTCAAAGGTCCAGTACTTGAACAGACCGTTGTTCCTGCTTGTGAGCGACGGAACGCCCGGGACGTGCCAGCGTACCAGTACTCCACTTGTGCAAAGCTATATGGCATGGGCACTGGCGCATCGCACCATGGCCGATGCCTCGCCGGATCGGAGCAGAAAGACGTGTAGGCGTAGTATTGGAACGCGAAGAATGGGACGGTGACGATCAAGCAAAGCGGGAAAGCTAGCAATGCGCGGGGCAGCAGTCGCTGCAACGTCAGCTGGTGTCGACATGACTAACCGGCAAACTCACCCTGGTCTGCAGATGTTGCAGAGTCGGTGAGGACGTGCCGAACAGGATATGCCAGCCCAGTATGGCAATGTTGAAGATTCCGGTTGCGCGCACTCCGGTAGCTAGAGCCAAGAGCAGAGCGGAGCGCAGATGCTTTGCTTTGACAGTTTGATAGAAGCCGGTGAATGTCAGCAAGGCGAAAAGAGGCTCGGTGTAGGGTGCTACTGCCGCGGCGGGATGGGGGGGAAGGGCGTAGAATAAGCAGCTGAGCTGGGCGAAGCGGTGTGAACCCGTCAACGCGCGAGTGAGTCTGCGTGTAAGCGAATCGGTCGTGACAGACAGCCTGAGGCAGCTCACTTGTATAGATACGCGGCGGCGGCAGCGGAGATCAAGACATTGATCAGTCCCCCGCCCAACACGAGGTCAGAAACAGAGACACCGGCACTTGGCAAAGGCATCCTGATCATCCGACCGAGCGCGTACCTCGTGAGCGCCATAATTTCACCGCACAGCCGCATGAGCAACGGCCAGAGGGGCATGAAAGCGAGTTGCTGCTCGTACTGGTAGCCATTCTGGGCTATGGCAGCGTAATGTATTGCGTCCCACCGCAAGCCGCCGGTGTTGGCCGTGTCGTTGCCCGCGGCGAGGATGTGCGAGGTGTCGAATGCGGGCAGGCCATGCTTGGAACCGAGGAGCTGAGAGGTGGTCTGAATGAGTTGTCGGATGCCTACTACGATCAGAGTGGTTGACCAGTGCAGGTCAGGCGCGGTGCTCATGGGGCTGTAGATGTGGGACGGACGAGTCGGTACTGCATGAAAAGAGGTGTGGGATGGTGAAACTGGGCGGACGTGCAGAGTGGAGGAGGGTACTCAGCTGGCGCCACTCTAAGGCCCCTCTAGGTTCCGCCGGACTAACACCGGGTGGCGAATCCAAGCGCATGCACGTTGCCCGTTCTGCCGCCCGCGCGCGCCCGTGTTTTGTAAACAATCAACAGATCTGCGTCTCCACACCCCGTGCATCATATACTTTCATCTCTCGTCCACCACAGACATCATCCATTGCACTATTCGGCCCGCAACGACATCTTGGGCCCTCGGAACAGTGCACAGGCAGGGGCAACTCGGCGGCATACCCCATATCCGTCACATCACAAGTGGTAAACACATCGGAATCAACGTTTTTGCAGGTGCAAACCTTAACACCTTCAAGTTCGTCGCGCCTACCCGCTTCTTTGCCACAGCAATCCACCTGCATTACCGCACACCAGAGCTTGTATAGCTCGTTGACGCGTCGCCCGCCCTCTGCTAGACGACTCGCGCCGACGCGCTCGTGCCCGCCATGCCCAAAGACAGGCGGTACACGCGCAAGGAGCTCGAGTCGCTGCGGCGCGCTGACCTCCAATCGCTCTACAAGGTGAGCTGGCCGCGAGCACGGCTGAGGGCCAGCCCAAGCCTTCGGCTCGACCTCCTCATACCCATTTGGGCGCCAACCTGACTCCAGATGCATGGATTGAAAGGAGCGAATCAGACGACAAAGTCGATGGTGGACACGCTGGTTGGGCATTTCGAGTCATCGGCGTACATGTCGCCCAATAGGCGCAATACTGCAGTGGCAAAGACCGGAGTCCGCAAGGTCATGGTGGAGAACACGAAGCAAAAGGGCGTTAGAGAGATGAAGAAGCGGATACCGGCTGGGCCGCCCGTGAAGGCCCCCCGACAAGCGATCGAGGCAGTGGAATCCGTCGAGAGTGTGGACATCGTGGACCTGGCGCCTCCGATCATCGCGGAGGTCCGAACGGAGGACATCGTTTTCGGAACGCAAGGTGAGTCCTGCGCGATGATACGGCGTGAAATGCAGTCTCGAAGGAGGACCAAAGCTGACGTCAGCTGGACCGTCGCGTCAAAACACGCCGACGTCCATGTTGCCACCGGCTCTTCCATCTTCGCGGAGTGGTGATTTGAGCCACGCGGCCGTGCACCAGCTGCTGAAGCAGCGAGACGAGGCATGGGAGGCCAAGTTGCGCGCTGTGGAACAGGCCTGCGAGAACCGGATACAGGATCTGGAGAAACGGCTGGAAGAGAGGTTGCGTTCATTCAGCGGATTACACATGTCCGCGTCGCTCTCGGCGGAAAGCACCCCACACCCTCAGTTGACGTTGACGGCGGACACACCGACGAACACTCTCCTCGGCAAGCGGACCGAGCGCGAGATCTCACAGACGCCCGGCGCTGGCCCCAGTCGTCCAAGCTCGTCGCCTGCGTCAAAACGAGCGAGGATTGAACATACAGAGGAAGAAGACTCGGATGCGCATCTGCCTCATACGCCTTCGCCACCTCCGGCTGACCCGCACACACCCTCACCTGGACACCAAGGTGTCCGGACTGATAACTCGAGGACGCCAGGCGTGGGCGGACCAGACTTTTTCCCGCCTCACTTCTCCGCTTCAAAGGGGATGGATGGCGTCGAAGGGGAGATTTCCGAGCTGCCATACCCCTTGTTCGCGACTACCCCTCGACCTTCAGTCCCGCTCAGCCCGACGCTCGACGTGCCTGCCTCAGCTGGCCGGAATCGCCTAGCATACAGGGCCGCAACGCTCACGCCCGGTCGACGAAAGCCTTCGCCTGCGCCTCGGGCGGTGTCGGAGGCGCACAAAGCCATGACGACGATAACGGAATCAAGCGAACCGCCGCTGTCTGTTCAACTCGCATCGCGTCGTCGTGTCGCGTCGGAGAACACGCCCACTCGACTCTTTCCGCAAGCGCTGCGGGGCGGTAGTGTTCCCGTCTCGCCACCTCAGCTCTCCCCGTCACCCTCCATCGGCGCCACCGACCGTGAAGGCGGATTTACATATACGCCCCTCCCGCCCGTACCGCGCAGCGCGCTGTCCAAGACTGCCGGACCGCGACCGGAGAATCAGAAGCCGGTACGCCAGCCTCAAACTTTGATTGACGAGGACGACATCACCGACATAGAGGAAGACGATTCTGCCGAGCTCGACGCGAATCTCGACTTCGGTCTGAATACGGCCAAACGAAATCGGACGCGTTCGCCGGCGGGAAAGCGGGAAGAGAGCCCGCTGAGCCCTGCCAGGAATTACATGGACGTAGCCATGTTCGGGCTTATGGGACCGTCCGAGTCACCCGGGGTGACGCAAACACCTGGACATCGCACAATGCTGGGCACGGAGCGATATCGCGATACGAGGTTTGGGGACGTTCCGATGGTACAGTGGGGATCGCCTTCTGTGGATCTGGGGACGGGCACGCCAGCGTCAGTCCCGCGGAGGTGGTAGGGTATTGCGAAGATTGTGCATTGTGGTGCGAAAACAAGTGGAACGGAAGGAGAAGTTGTACTGGGCCCCGGCGGGGAGAAGCTATATCTTTGGTCCAATCCCGGACATGTCTATAAGTCACATATATGATCTTGCATGCTTGTTACGTGTTGCTGCAGGACAGCGGACCTCGTCGTTTGCCTCGATGGCGCAGGACGGGTCGATCACGGTGGGATGACTGCCGCGTCAAAGACCGAGGTAGTATGACTTCTGCTTGAGCATCCAGATGAGACCCGTAGCTGCGAGTGAGCATAAGCGTCAGCTTGAGGACGTGAAGCTACGAGCGGACGCACTCGAGATGACGTAGGGACCGATGCTGGCTCGGTTGAGCTTGATCGTGCCGAAGACGAACGTCTCGAGCACGATGTGCGCAAAGGTCACGGCGTAGACGAGCGTGCCGAGCTCGTACGTCCTGGCATGAGCCGCTGTCCACGCTTGGTTACATCGGCGTGTCTTTCAGTCGCCGGCGGTTCCGCCGAGCTGCCTCGCAGCTGACGTTCACCCGGCGAGACAAGCCCCACGCGCAGCTTGATCCGCTGCACGTACGTGCAATCCTTCATCAATCCCCTCCCGTCCCTCTGCGGGACGGCCACGACGCAAAGCAGTCTCCGCTGGATACACGGAATATCGGCAGTACGGCGCACTCACTGCCTGTTGGTGATGTTGTAAGCCGCGTACGCTCGCACGATAGACGCCATGAACGTGTACACGCCAAAGAACCGGGCCGCCAACGGCGAGACTGGCCTCAGCACCTGCTCGTCCACCTTCCTGCTCTCGCGAGACAGGTCAAGGCCGTGCGTGACTCTGCGCTGACGTCCACTCACCCTCGTGCGCCTTCTTGGAGTAGATTTCCCGCGTCTGCCACTGGACGACGTGCCCCTGGACGGCGTTGTACACCCCAAAGACCGAGCCGAGGAGGATGAAGTACGGGAGGTAGCCGCCCTGAGCGGGGACGGTCGGGAGGTCTGGGTCGTCAGTGCGGCTTGTCTGCAGACTTCGGGGGCTGGTCGCATCCAAGAAAGAGGGACATGTAGGCTTTTTGGGACTCACAAGACATAGTCAGAGTCTGGGTCGTTGATAGGCTGAGAGATGGATATTGATGGATATTGATGGAGGCACGAATACAAGTCGCGTCGCGCGCTCGACATTTCGTCTCAGGCACCACCCGGCATGACCGTGCTGTGAGCGGCCCAGTCGCGGAATATAGGCCGAGGGCTACACCTGGCTCAGACAACGACACCAATTCGCGCCGGCGCGCAGAGAGCAGGACTGTGATGCATGGTGTATGCTAACTACATGGATAGCTGGAACACGATATATGTACTGATTTGTGCTTAAAGCGTCCGAGGCTTCCCGCCAACTCGCTCGGGCCTCCTTGCCCGCCAACCCATCAT
>Ga0308169_10004161_pt1 | contig 13618 bp, 14 predicted proteins | sample PhyBR1_2_FD_202139 | JGI IMG/M metagenome (GOLD analysis project Ga0308169, IMG submission 202139) | Phyllosphere microbial communities from UC Gill Tract Community Farm, Albany, California, United States - DLSLSB.R1 | ecosystem: Host-associated > Plants > Phyllosphere > Unclassified | place...
TGACCCCAAGCCTTGCCGGCACAAGCCGGCAGCCAGACAAAGGAAACTTCAATGACAGATCGCAAGAATGCGCTGGTCGTCCGCGGCGGCTGGGACGGCCACCAGCCCTACGAGGCCACGGAACTCTTCATTCCCTACCTCAAGGACAACGGCTACGACGTCCGGGTGGAGGAATCCCCCAAGGTCTACGCCGACGCGGAATACATGGCCGGCGTGGACCTGATTATGCAGTGCATGACCATGAGCACCATCGAAAAGGACGAGTTCGCCGGACTGCGGGCAGCGGTGGAGAACGGCACCGGCCTGGCAGGATGGCACGGCGGCATCGCCGATTCCTACCGGAACACCTCGGACTACCTGCACCTGATCGGCGGGCAGTTCGCCTGCCACCCCGGCAAACACCCCGACGAGTGCGTGGGCGAGCAGTCGGACAACTATGTGCCCTACACCGTCAAGATGCTGCCCGCCGCCGCCGAGCACCCCATCACCAATGGCATCGAGGACTTCGACCTCGTCACTGAACAATACTGGGTCCTCTCTGACGACTACGTCGACGTCCTGGCCACCACCACCCAGAAAGTCCGCGAGTGGGACCCCTGGCACCGCGAAGTGACGTCCCCCGCCATCTGGACCCGCCAGTGGGGCAAGGGCCGGATCTTCGTCTGCACGCCCGGGCACCGTGTGGAAATCCTCCAGGACCAGAACGTACGCACCATCATCGAAAGGGGCCTGCTGTGGGCAAGCCGTTGAAAGTCGGAATCATTGGCTGCGGAGCCATCATCGCGCAGTACCTCACCAACTTCCGTCGCCTGGACCAGGTCCAGCTGGTGGCCGTGGCGGACCTGGATCCGGCGCGCGCCCAGGCCGTGGCGGATGACTACGAGGGCGTCCGCGCCGTCACCGTGGAGGAACTGCTCACCGCGAACGATATCGACCTGGTCCTGAACCTGACCATCCCCGCGGCGCACGCTGACGTTGCGCTGAAGGCGATCGCGGCCGGCAAGAGCGTTTACGGCGAAAAGCCGCTGGCAGCCACCACTGAGGAAGCACGCCAGGTGCTGGAGGCAGCACGCCAGGCGGGCGTCGTCGTCGGCTGCGCCCCTGACACCGTGCTGGGCACAGGGATCCAAACCGCCCGCAAGGCGATAGACGACGGCCTGATCGGCGCCCCCATCTCGGCCTCGGCCACCATGGTGACCCCGGGCCACGAGCGCTGGCACCCGAACCCGGACTTCTACTACCAGCCGGGCGGGGGTCCCCTCCTGGACATGGGCCCCTACTACGTCACCGCCCTGGTGACGCTGCTCGGCCCCGTGGTGTCGGTCATCGGCGCGGCAAGCCACACCCGCAACGAACGGACCATCGGATCCGGGCCGCGGCAGGGCGAGAAGGTGCCGGTCACCATTGACTCCCACGTCACGGGCATCCTGGTCCACGCCTCCGGAGCGCTCTCCACGCTCTTCATGAGCTTTGATGCCGTGAAGTCCAAGTCGCCGAACATCGAGATCCACGGCGAGCGCGGGTCCCTGGTGGTTCCGGACCCCAACCACTTCGACGGCGACGTCCAGCTGTTCTCCCTGGGCGCCGAAGACTGGGAAACGCTCCCCGTCTCGGCAGGATACGTTGACTCCGGGCGCGGGTTCGGCATCGCCGACCTCGCGTCCACCCCCCAAGGCAAGGAGCCCCGGGCCGGTGGCACCCTGGCCTACCACGTCCTGGAAGTCATGGAATCGGTCCTCAAGGCCGCACACAGCGGCATGACGGTGAGCATCCAGAGCACCGTTGAGCGGCCTGAAAGCGTGGAGCTGACTGTCCTGGCCGAACAGGCCGAGGCCCTGCAGTCCAAGTAGCGGCTGCCCGGAACGGTGCCGCCCGCAGAAGTGGAGCTAAAGCAGCTCGTCGCTGCGGGCGGCGCGGTTCCTGCCCAATGATTTCGCCCTATACAGGGCGGCGTCCGCCGCGGCGATGAGGCGCTCCACATCGGAGGTCCCGCCGTCGTATGTGGAAATGCCGTAGCTCGCCGTTGGCATCTGCATGCCGTCCGGCGCTTCGGCGCCAGCCATGCGCCTGCTGATCTCCTCCACGATCGTCTCCGCCCGTTCGGCGCCGGCCCCGGGGACCAGGATCACAAACTCTTCCCCGCCGTACCTCCCCGTCAGGTCGGTGGAGCGGACCGTGGCCACACATGCATCGGCGAAGGCCTGCAGTGCCAGGTCGCCGGCCGCGTGGCCGTGGGTGTCGTTGACGGACTTGAAGTGGTCAAGGTCAGCCAGGATCAGTGCCCCGGAGCTGCCGGTGATGCTGCGGTCGGCGAGTTGCTCGGCAGCAAGCTCCAGGAAGGCCTTCCGGTTCAGCAGGCCCGTGAGATCGTCCCGGCTTGCCACCACGCGCAGCGCACGCGTCTGCTGTTCCGTGCTCAACGCCGCCATGCTGAAGGACACCACCACCAGCAGCACCATGGTGACCAAGGTGGTCACGGCCGACCCGAAAACACTGTTGAAGACCCGGCCGTCCTGGCCCTCCACCAGGAACGCAAGCCAGCGGAAGAAGTAGAAGAGGGAAAGCCCCGCCGCCGCCACCGCCATGGGAATGCGGACCCGCGAATAGCCCGGCTCCAGCCGCCACAACTCACGCGATGCCAGCCCAACGGTCAGGCTCATCGCGGCAAGGAATACGGGGCCGCCGGACCAGGTGTTAGTGGCCGGATGGTCCAGCAGGGAAGCCACAAGGGTGACCAGGGGTATGCCGGTAAAGGCCCACCGGGGCGGCTGCACGGTCCGTAGGGAGCGCGCTCCCGCCCATACAGCAACGCCGCCATGCACCAGCAACGTATTCCCCAGCGGGTTGGCCCACCACTGGTGCGGCGTGCCGTCCAGCAGGAAACAGCCGGATCCGGTCAGGAAGAACAGCAGGGCGCCACACCACCACGCACTGTACGGCGAGCGCGTCACGCGGTACGCGGAGAAGTAGAAGAGCACCACCAGCACCAGGGCCATCAGGCCAAAAGCGATGCGCAGGGTTGCCGTATCCAGAACCATTTGCCAGAAGTCCCCCCAAGAAGCCCGAATGCTGCCGCACGCCAGTATCGCACCACCCGGACGGTGCACAGCTCCCCTACCCACGATGGGGACCTGCCAAACTCGCCTAGGGTGGTCCTTAACCATCGGGACAACGAAAGGCCGGCAATGCTCCTCCTCTTCGGGTTCAAAACCGTGCACAAGGCCCTGCCGGGCCGGACGGCAACCTGCCCGCACTGCGGCGCCTTCATCCACCACCTCCTTGAGGAGCAGGCCACCAAGTTCACCCTGTTCTTCATCCCGGTATTCACCGTGTCCCGGAAGTTCCGCATCACCTGCACCAACTGCGGCTATATGTCGTCCATTTCGGGCCGGCAAAAGCGGGCCCTGGAGCTGCGCCGGTAACTGCCCCCGGGACTTCTCGTGCCAGTGGAGTTGAACCGTGGGGATGCCCTGGTGTCGATGCAGCGCACCGGAGCCCACGTGGCACCTGTGCCAACCCCTAGTGTCCGACGGCGGCGGGCACTAGAGTGGGTGGCGGTTCCGCCCTGCCGTCCCCGGCAGGGGGACGGACCCCGGACCAGGGAATGGAGGTGGTTTTGATGACTGCAGTTGCTGCGCGCCTTGAACGCCCCGCATCCACCACATCAACCCTCCTCCCGGCTGCACACACCTGACGGCAGCTGCCCGCCCTAGCACTGTGGCACCCGGGGGACCTTCGCAAGGAAACCCATCGTGCACAAACCTTCAGGCAACGCCCTGGACAACACTGAAAGCATCCCACCAACCGGCGGCCTGGCCGCTTATGGCTACACCCCCGCCGTCGCCCGCCACTTCGAGCAGCACCCCGGCGCCGGCGCCACCGGGCGGGGACGGGTAGTCCGCGTAGACCGCACCCTGCTGCTGGTTGCGGTGGATGACGGGCTGCTGCACCTTCCCTACCCACTGTCCGGCGCGCCGGCCGTTACCGGCGACTGGATCTGGATCGGCCCAAACCGGGCCGGGGAGCGCCAGATCCTGAGGGTGCTCCCCCGCCGCTCGGAGCTCAGCCGGAAGCGCGCGTTCGAGGACTCCTCCGGGGAGCAGGTCCTGGCCGCGAACATGGACACCGTGGGGGTGGTGGTTCCGGTGGACCGGCCGCTCACGCATAACAGGCTGGAACGCACCCTCGTTGCGGCGTGGGACTCCGGCGCCACCCCGCTGGTGATCGTCACCAAGGCGGACCTGGCGCAGGTGGCGGACGACGTCGTCGGGAAGGTAATCCTGCAGGCGGCGGCCGTGGAGGTGGTCACCACGTCCGCCGAGAATGGCGACGGGATCGACGAACTGATGTCCCGAATCCCGCCCGGCGGCACCATCGTCCTCCTGGGGCCGTCCGGCGCGGGCAAATCCACCCTCATCAATGCGCTGGTGGGCCGGGAGATCCAGCAAACCGGTGCGGTGCGGTCCGGCGACTTCAAGGGCAAGCACACCACCACGGCCCGCGAGCTGGTGCCGCTGTCCAACGGCACGGTACTGATGGACACCCCCGGGGTGCGCGGCTTCGGACTGTTCGACGCCGGGGAAGGCCTGAGCGGGATGTTCGCCGATGTGGAGGAGCTGGCGGTCAACTGCCGGTTCACCGATTGCGCCCACGGAACTGAACCCGGCTGCGCCGTCCGGGAAGCGATCGACAGCGGGGACCTCGCTGAGCGCCGCTGGAACTCCTACCTGAAAATGCAGCGGGAGTTGGCAGCGCTGGCACGGCGGTCCGACGTCGCGGCCCAGCGCGCGTACTACCGCGAGTGGCACCAGAAGGTGGTGACGGCGGGAAAGTCGCAGCGCTGGGCGGAACGTGAGGCCGCCGAACCCAGTCCCCGGACAACGGGGAAGGACCGCAAGCGGAAGAGGTAGGAGTGCCCGTATTCGGTGTCCGGGGTGGGGAGTAGGGTTCGGTCATGGACATCATCCTGGTACCCGGATTCTGGTTGGACGCCTCGTCGTGGAAGGAGGTGACACCGGCCTTGGAAGCCGCAGGGCACCGCCTCTACCCCCTCACCCTCCCGGGCAAGGAATCGGTGAACGCCAATCGTGCCGGCATCAACCTGCAGGACCACATCGACGCGGTGGTGCAGGTGCTGGACGGTCTGCCCGGCAAGGCGGTCCTGGTGGGCCATTCCGGCGGCGGGGCCATCATCCACGGGGCGGTGGACGCGCGGCCGGACAAGGTTGCGCGCGCCATCTACGTGGACAGCGGACCGCTGGGGGAAGGCGGTGTGATTAACGACGAGTTGCAGGCTGTCGGGGACGATGTGCCCTTGCCTCCCTGGGAGGATTTTGACGACGCCGACCTTGTGGACCTCAACGACGGGCTTCGGCAGGCATTCAGGGCGGCCGCCGTGCCGGAGCCCCGCGGGGTGGCCCACGGCCGGCAGCACCTGCAGGACGAACGGCGCTATGAAATACCTGTGACCGTGATCACGTGCGAGTTCCCGTCCGCCATGCTTCGGGAATGGATTGCGGCCGGCAATCCCTTCGTTGCAGAGCTGGCCAGGGTGCGGGACGTGGAGTACATCGACCTGCCCACGGGGCACTGGCCGCAGTTCACCAAGCCGGACCAACTGGCGGAGGCCATCCTTCGCGCCGTTGGGCGGACCGCCCCGAACTGAAGCACGACACACTCTTGCGCACCTGCTGCTGTCTCTCCATAATAAATGAATGGCATTCATTTATTCGACCGCTGCCCGGGCCAGCGCCGCCCCGGGCCAGGCTTCCACCGGCACCCCGGCCCACATGCCCGCAGAGTGGGAGGCACACCACCGCACCTGGATGGCTTTCCCGCCGCCCAATGACACCTTTGGCCCCGTTGGAAGCTCCACCCTGGACAGGGCCCGGACCGCCTGGACCAAGGTGGCCCAGACCATCGCCGGCTACGAGCCGATCACGGTAGTCGCCGACCCGCGGGACGCGACGGCTGCACGGGAATGGCTCGGCGCCGGCATTGACGTGGTGGAGGTCCCGCTCGACGACGCCTGGCTGCGTGACAGCGGCCCCACGTTCGTCCACACGGAAGACGGCTCTTTGGCGGCGGTCGACTGGATTTTCAACGGCTGGGGCGCTCAGGATTGGGCCGCCTGGGGCAAAGACCAGGCCGTGGCCCGCACCGTGGCCGCCGGAATCGACGTACCCGCCCGGACGTCTTCCTTGGTAAATGAGGGCGGCGGGTTCCATGTGGATGGTGATGGCACCGTGCTGCTGACGGAAACGGTCCAGCTGGATCCCGGCCGCAACCCCGGGGCCACCAAGGAATCCGTGGAGGCCGAAATCCACGCAGCACTGGGCACCACCAAGGCCATCTGGCTGCCCCGCGGGCTCACCCGCGACTACGACGAGTTCGGCACCCGCGGACACGTGGACATCGTGGCCGCCTTTGCCGGGCCGGGCACCATCCTGCTGCACCGCCAGGACGACCCCGCCCATCCGGACCACGCGGTCTACCTGCAGTTGAAGACCGTCCTCGCCGGCCAGCTGGATGCCCAAGGCCGGCCACTGCGCATCATTGACGTCCCGGCCCCCACAACCCTCAAGGACGACGAGGGCTGGGTGGACTGGTCCTACATCAACCATTACGTCGCCAACGACGTTGTGGTGCTCTGCGGTTTCAATGACCCCAATGACGCCATCGCGGCAGGCATCCTTGAACGCGCCTATCCCGGGCGCACCGTTGAACTGGTGGACGCCAGGGACGTCTTCGCTTTCGGCGGCGGCATCCACTGCATCACGCAGCAGCAGCCTGCCCGGCGGGAAGGCAGCTCGGCATGAAACTGGCAGCTCAGACCCGCACGCCGAACGCCGCGAAAACATTTGATGTGGTGGAAGCCGGCATCCGCCAACTCCGGGCCGCCCTTGAGGCGGGCGAGGTGACCAGCGAGGAACTGGTGCGCCTCTACCTGGAGCGCATCGAGAAGTATGACTCTTCGGGCATATCCCTGAACGCCATGGTCGTGATGAACTCCGAGGCCATCGCCGAGGCCCAGGCGGCGGACCGGCGCCGCGCGGGCGGCTTCACGCTCGGCCCCCTGGACGGAATCCCCTACACCGCCAAGGACAGTTACAAGGTGAAGGGACTCACGGTGGCCGCAGGCTCGCCGGCCTTCAAGGACCTCGTTGCACAGCAGGACGCCTTCACCATCGAACGGCTGCGGGCCGGGGGCGCCGTCCTGATCGGGCTGACCAACATGCCTCCGATGGCTAACGGAGGTATGCAGCGCGGGGCATATGGACGCGCGGAAAGTCCCTACAATCCCGGTTATCTCACTGCGGCGTTTGCCTCGGGCTCCTCCAATGGGTCCGGAACTGCAACCGCCGCCAGCTTCGCGGCCTTTGGGCTTGCCGAGGAAACCTGGTCCTCGGGCCGGGCGCCGGCGTCCAACAACGCGCTGTGCGCCTACACGCCCTCGCGCGGTGTCATCTCCGTGCGCGGCAACTGGCCGTTGGTGCCCACCATGGACGTGGTGGTTCCACACGCCCGCACCATGGCGGACCTGCTGGAAGTCCTGGACGTGGTGGTGGCGGACGACCCCCAAACCCGCGGCGATTTCTGGCGTGTCCAGCCCTGGATCGAAGTACCCAAGGCATCCGCTGTCCGCCCGCCGTCGTACGTTGACCTGGCCGTCCCGGACGCGACCGACGCCCAAAGTGTGCTCGCGGGCAAACGGCTGGGCATCCCCCGCATGTACATCAACGCGGACCCCGAGGCCGGAACAGCTGAGGCTCCGGGCATTGGCGGTCCCACCGGCCAGCGGATCGAAACGCGCGCATCCATCCTGCAGCTGTGGGCTGCGGCGCGCCGGGACCTGGAAGCCGCCGGCGCCGAAGTGGTGGAGGTGGACTTCCCGGTGGTGTCCAACTACGAAGGCGACCGGCCCGGGACTCCCACCATCGCCACCCGCGGCCTTGTCTCCCCCGAGTATTTGCGGCGGGAGATTGTGGACCTGTCGGCGTGGGCCTGGCATGACTTCCTTGATGCCAACGACGACCCGCAACTGAACCGGCTTGCCGACGTTGACGGTTCCGCTATCTTCCCCTCCCCTGAAGGCGCGCTGCCCGACCGCTATGACGGGTTCGATGACGACATCGCCGATTATCCCGCCTGGATCCGCGAGCACGGCGTTCCGGTCCTCACTGACATCCCGGACCTGCCCGAAGGCATTGCAGGACTCGAGGAAACCCGGCGTGTGGACCTGGAGGAGTGGATGGACCGGCTGGGCCTGGACGCGGTGGTGTTCCCCGCGGCCGCTGACGTGGCCCCGGCGGACGCGGACACCAACCCGTCCTCCGCGGACATCGCCTGGCGCAACGGCGTGTGGGTGGCCAACGGCAATCTGGTCCCCCGGCACCTTGGCATTCCCACGGTCACCGTTCCCATGGGCCTCGCGGCGGACATCGCCATGCCGGTGGGCCTCACCATTGCCGGCAAGGCCTACAGCGACACGGAACTCCTCCGCCTGGCAGCAGCGTTCGAAGCCACGGGCCGCCGACGCGTCCCGCCGCCCCGCACCACGCCTGCACGAAAAGGGGACTGACCCAAACCAAGCGCAGTGGGTAGTCTGGACGCATGGTGCGGCCCCTTGCCAACCCGGCCGCCCTGCGGCCAGACTGCTCGCAATGCTTTGCGCTCTGCTGCACCGCGTTCGGGTTCACCCGCTCAGCCGACTTTGCCATCGACAAGCCGCCCGCCGCGCCGTGCCCCAACCTCGCCACGGACTTTTCCTGCGCCATCCATGACAGGCTCCGGAGGCGTGGTTTTGCCGGCTGCACCGTTTTCGACTGCTTCGGCGCGGGGCAGGCCGTCAGCCAGCGGCTGTTCCGCGGCACCAGCTGGCGCGAGGACCCGGAATCGGCAGCGGACATGTTCGCCGCCTTCAAAGTCCTGCGCCAGTTGCACGAAATGCTCTGGCACCTTGGGCAGGCAGTGGGCGTCCCCTACAGCCCGGATACCGCGGATGACGTGCGCTGCCTCGAGGCCCGGGTGCGGGAGGTGGCGGAAGGTCCCCTGGAGCACGTACTCGCAGCCGACGTCGGGAGCCTTCACCTGCAGGTGGGCGAGACACTGCGCTCGGTCAGCGAAGAGGTCCGCGCGGGGTACTTCGCCGAGGGGACGCAACGCTCCCCATTGGCTCCGGGGGCAGACCTGGCGGGAGCGGACCTGCGCGGGTTGACACTGTGGGGCGCGGATCTTCGCGGCGCCTGCCTGATCGGCGCCGACCTGCGCGGCACAGACCTGACCGCGGTTGACCTTCTGGGCGCCGACCTGCGGGATGCAAGGCTCGACGACGCCGATCTCACCAGGGCGCTCTTCCTCACCCAGGCGCAACTCGCCGCGGCCCGGGGCAGTCAGTCCACCCTGCTCCCGTGGGTGCTTGCACGGCCCGGCCACTGGGTTCCAGCCGCCGCCGGCGGCGTCCCCGCCCACACAGCGGAAACGCCTTGACAGCACGGATTGTTAGCGCTGACAGTGAGAGGAAACCGACGTCAAGCGAAAGCCACTCGATGAAGAACTGGGCAGGAAACCTCGAATACTCCTCCGCGGAGGTCTGCAGGCCGGAGTCCGTAGCGGAACTGGCCGCCATCGTGGCCGACTCACCACGGGTCAAGGCCTTGGGGTCCCGGCACTCGTTCAACCGGGTGGGTGACACGGACGGCGTCCACGTACTCCTCGATGCCCTGCCCCAGCAGGTGGAGCTGGATTCCGGCCGGGGCACCGTGCGGGTCAGCGGCGGGGTGAGCTACGGGGCGTTGTGCCGCAGGCTGGAGGAATCCGGCGTCGCCATCCACAACCTCGCCTCGCTGCCGCACATCTCGGTGGCAGGCGCGGTGCAGACCGGCACGCACGGCTCCGGCGTGGACAACCCGTCACTCGCCGGCGCCGTGGAATCGATCGACCTGGTCCGTGCCTCCGGCGAGCAGGTCACGCTCACCCGTGCTGACGGGGACGAGTTCCTGGCCAGCGTGGTGGGCATCGGGGCCCTGGGCATCGTCACCGGCCTGGAGCTTTCGGTGCGCCCCAGCTTCAGGATGCGCCAGCGCGTCCTCGAGGACCTGCCGTGGGATAACGCCCTGGCCGACTTCACCACGATCGTGTCCGCCGCCTACAGCGTGAGCCTGTTTACCGACTACGCCGGCAACACAGTCAACCAGGTCTGGCTAAAGGCCATGGACGAAGAACCGGCGCTTCCCGGCCTCTTCGGCGCAACAGCCGCCCTGCGGCCGCGGCATCCTCTGCCGGACATGTCCGCGGAAAACTGCACGGTGCAGTTGGATGAGCCCGGTCTGTGGCTGGACCGCTTGCCGCATTTCCGGCACGAGTTCACTCCGAGCAATGGAGACGAACTGCAGAGCGAGTTCATCCTTCCTTTGGAGCACGCCCCGGCCGCCCTTCAGGCCGTCCGCGGTCTGGCCCAACAACTCGCGCCCCTCCTCTTCGTCTCTGAAATCCGCACCGGCGCCGCCGATGAGTTCTGGCTCAGCCCGTTTTACCGGCAGCAGAGCGTTGCGTTGCACTTCACCTGGAAGCCGATGCAGCCGGAAGTGGAAGCCTTCCTTCCCGTTCTGGAGGAGGCCCTCCGGCCCTTCGGTGCCCGCCCGCACTGGGGCAAGCTGTTCACCCCGGACGGCCATGACTGGGAAAAGTTGTATCCGCGCTTCGCCGAATTCCGCGCCCTCGCTGCCACGCACGATCCCGAGGGTAAGTTCCGGAACGGATTGCTGGACAGCATCCTGGGCGTGCCGGCCCGCCGCTAGCCGGTGGCCGCCGGGCCGCCGGTACGCTGGAGACATGGTCTTTCGCCCCGCCGTCGCCTCCGCCGCTGCCCTGTCCACTGCGTTGCTGCTGCTGACTGGGTGCGGCGCCGTAGGGGAGGCTGCCGGGAGCGCTGCCGGCGATGCCGCTTCCAAGGTTGCCTCCAGCGCCGCCAAGGAAATCACCCGGCAGATCTGCCAGGTAGTCCAGGACGGCCTGGTCAGCCCCTCAGACCGGCAGGCACTTGCCGGCCTGGCTTCCGCGGCTCGAACGGCAGGCGTTCCAGCGGAAATTACTACGCCGTTGGGCCGGATCGCCGAGGCGGGGGACCAGGTGCCGCCGGAGTCCGTCCGGGCCCTGAAGGACGCCTGCCAGGCCTGAGCGGAAGGCCCCCGGCCGGCCCTTCAGCCCAACGCCCGTTGGTGCTACGGTGAAGTGACGAACTAGTAAGCCTGTGATACTAAATCGCTTGCGAAGGAGATCGTCATGGCAGAGCGCGGCAATACCACCCACGGCCAGAATCTGGACGACCAGATGAAGCATGAAACGCAGGGGGTGGTGCAGGGAAACCAGCCCGCCCATGCCGAGGAATGGCGCGAAACAGAGCCCTTTCCCGATGACACGGACCCGGCCGAGGTACGGGAGGCACTGAACCCGGTCGCCTCGCCGGACCCCCTCACCGCCGAGGAGGGGGAAGAGTGACAACCAGCCTGCAGAAATACGCCGACCTTTACCGCCTCCCCGGCCCTTGGTGCACCGCTTATGTGGCTGCCGGAACCGGGACAGTGGACACGCTGGAGGCCGGCGATGTCAGGCCCGGGAATACGCAGGCCCAGCTCGAAGCACAGGGGGCCAGCCCAGCTGACATCGAGGCAATGGAACAGGCCCTCCAGCCTGCTGGCGGGCTCCCCTCCCCCGTCTCACGGTTCGTCCTGGTGCATGACGGGAAAGCCGAAGTCAACGAGGTGCTCCCGGGAGATCTCGTCCTGCCTGAGCGGTTGGCGGTGGAACCCATCCCGGACCTGCTGCCGCTGGTCAAGCACCGCCCGGAAGAGCTTCCTTATGTTGTGGCGGAAGTCAGCCGGGAACACGGTGAGATCCGGCTGTACCGGGCCGGCGCCGGAGCCCCCAGCAGCGTGCGGGAAGTGGAAGGCGAGTCCGAGCACGTGCACAAGTTCCACGGCGGAGGATGGTCTGAGCTGCGGTTCCAGCACCACACCGAGGACGTCTGGCGCCGCAATGCCGATGAAGTGGCGGGCGAAATCGATCGGCTGGCTTCAGCCAGCGGTGCGCGGCTTATAGTCCTCGCCGGCGATATCCGCGCCCGCGGCCTGGTAAAGGACAACCTGTCCGAGGCCAGCCAGGCGCTGGTGTCGGAGGTGGATTCCCATACCCACACCGCCGGGGCGGACGGCGCGAACCTGGAGGATCACGTCAACCAGCACGTCGCAGAAGTCTGGGCCGAGGAACAGCAGAACGTGATGGACAGGTTGGCAGTCCAGGAGGGCCAGGCCAATCCGGAAGCGGCCCATGGCGTCGGTGCCGTGGTCCACGCCCTGCAGCAGGCGCAGGTGGACACCCTGATCCTCGATGACGCCGCCTTGTCCGAACGGACCATGCTGGCCCTTGATGCGGAACCGTGGATTGCCACGGCCAAGGAGGAAGCAGTGGGCGCCGGCGTGCTGGGGAAAGTTCCCGCCCCGGCGGCGCTGCTTCGGGCAGCTGCGCTGACCGACGCCCGTATCCTCCTCGTTCCGGGACCGGTACTGCCGGATGGCGTTCACGTTGCGGCACTTTTGCGCTGGTCCTCGGGGCCGGACGTACCGTCGTCGTAAATCCCTAAGGCTATCCTTTTCGCCGAACCCATTGATTGGAAGGTGCACCATGAGCACTGCAGATGAAAACCCTGATGACGTCCTGGACAGCGTAATAGTTCCGGAGGAGGACGCGCTGCCCACACGCTCACGCACGGGGCACGGCAAGATGCCCGAAGACATTGACGACGACGATTACCAGAGGGCGGCGGAACAGGAACGGGTGGCGGCGGGGCTGGCGAATTACGCGCCCAGCGACGTTCCACCGGCAACGGATCCCCTGCCCCCGGAGGCAGCCGACGCGGCGGACCTCGCCCAACGCGGCCTGCTGGAGGAGGAGCAGGAAGACAAAGGTTAGGAAAAAGCAGTGGCCGGCCCGTAAAGGCCGGCCACTCGTTTGTCGGCCTCGCCGTCGCTAATTGACCGCCGCAGCGGCCCCAGCTGGCGGGCGGCGGCGAGTTAGCTTTGGCGCGGCTCTTCCCAGCCCCGCATGCCGCCTGCCCGTCCCACCTGGGGCCGGTGTCCATGCCCGGCCCGGTGTTCGGGCGGAGCAAACGGGACAACCCCGGTATCGCGGCTGAGCGGCACGGCCCGGACAAACTTTGTCAGTTCCTCCCGGAGCATCTTCCATTCGATGTCCGGATCGTCCGGGTAAGCGTTGACCTCAGCCTGGCGTGCCGCTTCAACCGCGGCAACACCGGCATCCGTCAGCTCCACTTTCAGCTGCCGGCGGTCGGAGGCGTGCCGCGTCCTGGTGATCAAACCCGTGGCTTCGAGACGGGTGAGGACCCGCCCCAGCGTCTGGCTTTGGACCCGGATCGCGTCGGCTAGTTGTTCCTGGTTCAGTGGGCCCCCCATCAGGCCTTCCAATGCAATAACAGCCGCACGGGTGAGGCCAAGGGGGGCCAGTGCATCGTCCTGCCGCCGCTGGATCAGCCGGGCCGCCAAAGTGATCAGGCGGTAGCTGCTCCGGGCGTCCGGATCGAGATTGCTGGTCATCGGCCGCG
>Ga0308169_10004162_pt1 | contig 13615 bp, 8 predicted proteins | sample PhyBR1_2_FD_202139 | JGI IMG/M metagenome (GOLD analysis project Ga0308169, IMG submission 202139) | Phyllosphere microbial communities from UC Gill Tract Community Farm, Albany, California, United States - DLSLSB.R1 | ecosystem: Host-associated > Plants > Phyllosphere > Unclassified | place...
CAGCTCGGAGGTCGAGGGCTTTTTCTTCAGGCCCGGGACTTTGCGCACGTCGAAGAACACGTCCAGCGCCTCGCTGACCAAGTCCTTCTTGATGTTCGGGTAATGCACGTCGACGATCTTCTGCAGGGTGCTGCGGTCGGGGAACGCGATGTAATGAAAGAAACAGCGGCGCAGGAAGGCGTCAGGCAGCTCTTTTTCGTTGTTGGACGTAATGATGATGATCGGGCGCTTTTTGGCCTTGATCGTCTCGTCGATCTCGTAAACGTAGAACTCCATCTTGTCGAGTTCTTGCAGCAGGTCGTTGGGGAACTCGATGTCGGCCTTGTCGATCTCGTCGATCAGCAGAATCACCCGCTCCTCGGACTCGAAGGCTTCCCAGAGCTTGCCCTTCTTCAAGTAGTTGCGCACGTCATGGACCTTGTCCACGCCCAGCTGGGAATCGCGCAGGCGGCTGACCGCGTCGTACTCATACAAACCCTGGTGGGCCTTGGTGGTGGACTTGATATGCCAAGTGATCAGTCGCGCGCCGAAGGACTCGGCCAGTTGTTCGGCCAACATGGTCTTGCCAGTGCCCGGCTCGCCCTTGACCAGCAACGGCCGCTCCAGGGTGATAGCGGCATTCACGGCCAGTTTCAGATCATCGGTGGCCACGTAGGCGCTGGTGCCTTCGAACTTCATCTGCAGTTTCCTCGATCGGGGTCGACGGCCTGGCGGGGCAGGGCGCACGAAATAAATGACATGCCCCGACTATAACGCGAGGTCCCGCCGACTGTGAACGCAGACGCCGTATTCAGTCTCTGAATGGAGCGTCACATGTTGACTCAGTCTCGGCTGCTTGCCAGTATTGCATATCGCCAATTTGGCGATATGTTTGACGCATGACAACTAAATATCGATTCAAAAATACGTACCGCATTCAACTGCGCGAAAGGGATCACCCACCGCCCCATGTCCACCTCACCGGCGGCGGATTGGACGTGGTCCTGAGCCTGGAAACCGTCGAAGTGATGGTGGGCCGGGCGCCGCCGTTGATCATCAAAGAAGCACTGGACTGGGTCAGGGCCCATCAGGTGCAATTGTTGGAGGATTGGCAACGATGCTATCGATGAAACGACCGCGGCTCTCGGCCGTGCAGGTTTTATTGCCGTTCAGTCTCGAACTGACGTTCATCAACGGACAAGAATTGACGCTGGACCTGAGCGTCGATGTGCAACGTTACCCAGGCTTGCGCCCGTTGCTTGAAGAGGAGGCGTTTGGCGGTGCGACCTTGGGCGACGATGGCTGGAGCGTGGAATGGCCCGAACTGGATATCCAGATCGGTGCCGATACGTTGTACCTGGACGCGCTGGCGCAAAACGCCGTGGATGAAAATACCCGCATCTTCATCAGTTGGCGCGCCCGTACCGGCCTGCCGCTGAACAAAGCGGCCGAAGCCCTTGGGGTCAGTGCTCGTAGTATCAGTCGCTACAGCAGCGGGCGTGAGGCGGTACCGCGTTCGCTGGCCCTCGCGTGCCTGGGTTGGGACTCGCTGCAGCGTGGAACGGCAATAGCGGCGGCGGAGCCGGTCGGCAGCTATGCTGTCACGCGCAAGTCCTAGTCGTTGGAGGGCGCTGGCTGCTCGTAGCGAGCGTTGAACGCCTGGACGAAACCGTTGCGCAGGATTTGCAAAAAGGCTTCGAAGGCGCTGATGTCCTGCTGATGAACGTTGCCGCTGAGCTCCACCCGGGTTGCGAACTGGTTCTTGCGCTGGTTCTTCAAGGCCGTTTCGCCCGCCCCTACCAAGGCTTCCCAGACCGAACGGAAGATGTTCTTGTTTTTGTTTTCCACATCCTGCTGCCAGTCGAATACATCCACGTCCCGCAACAATGGCTTGATATAGCCGCTGAGCTTGGCGTTATCGGCCTGGGCCTCGATTACCAGGTCACCATGGCCGGCGTTGAAATCGAATTTGCCGTAGGCCGCGGCGAAATCGTTCAGACGCTTGAGTTCGATGTTCCGGGCCCGCAGACGGAAGTCGAAATCCTCGAAATTGCTCAGCGGGTCGAAGGTAGCTTGCACCTCAAGCGGCGCGTGTTCGGCCACCAGGGCCTTGCCCTCGAAGCGGGCGTCGCGCTTGCCTTCGGTGTCGACGACGTTGGTCAGGTTGTAGAAGCTGGCGTCGACGTCCGTGGCTCGCAGATTGACCGGTGGCTTGGAGTTGAAGTTGCGGAAGGTGAGCTTGCCGTCCCTGATCCGCACTTCGTTGAACGTGATCGGCAGCAATTTGCTCAGTTGCTCGCGCCAGTTGGTGCCCTGGCCGGTCTGGGAATCCTGTCGATTGGTCCCGCCGTCGACGAAATTTACTTCGGGGCGGGCGAACTCCGCTTCGGCCACCACCGCATGGTCGTACCACAGCGAGTGCCAACTGACCGACAGATCGACCAGCGGCGCATCGACGAACGGTACTGGGACCTTGCCGTCGACCTTGACGATTTTCAGGCCGTTGATCCGATAGGCCCCGCGCCAGAGGGCCAAGTCTACGTCGGTGACCTGTCCGCGGTAATCGCCCATGTCGGCCAGCTTGTCGTTGAGGTAGTCGCGCACCAGGTAAGGCAGCGTGAAGTGCAGGGCCACCAGCACCGCAACGATGGCGGCGAGCCCCCACAGGGGCCAGCTGTATCGACGCTTCATGGCAATCAGTCTCCAGCGTTATTAAAGCCATTGACTGTTGTAACAACTGGAACGTTCGGTGCAACTGGACGCCCTTTAGCAACAGGCTTACCTTTAAGCGCTTAAATTCCCGCTGCATTAAGGACCCCAGCCATGAGCCGCATATTCGCTGACAACGCCCATTCCATTGGCAACACGCCCTTGGTGCAGATCAACCGCATTGCCCCGCGCGGCGTGACCATCCTGGCCAAGATCGAAGGGCGTAACCCAGGTTATTCGGTCAAGTGCCGTATCGGCGCGAACATGATCTGGGACGCTGAAAGCTCGGGCAAGCTGCGGCCTGGCATGACTATCGTCGAGCCAACCTCCGGCAATACCGGCATTGGGCTTGCCTTCGTCGCCGCCGCCCGCGGCTACAAGCTGACGCTGACCATGCCGGCCTCCATGAGCATCGAACGACGCAAAGTGCTCAAGGCCCTGGGCGCCGAGTTGGTGCTTACGGAACCGGCCAAGGGAATGAAAGGGGCCATCGAAAAGGCTGCCGAGATCCTCGCCGGCGATCCATCCAAATACTTCATGCCGCAGCAGTTTGATAACCCGGCGAACCCGGCAATCCATGAAAAAACCACCGGGCCGGAAATCTGGAACGATACTGATGGTGCGGTGGATGTCCTGGTCGCGGGCGTGGGCACCGGCGGAACCATTACCGGCGTGTCGCGGTATATCAAGAACACCTGCGGCAAACCGATTCTCTCGGTAGCCGTCGAACCCGAGTCTTCACCGGTCATTACCCAGGCGATGGCGGGGCAGGAGATCAAGCCCAGCCCTCACAAGATCCAGGGAATTGGCGCCGGGTTCGTGCCAAAGAACCTCGACCTGTCGATTGTCGACCAGGTCGAGCGAGTCACCGACGAGGAGTCCAAGGCCATGGCCCTGCGCCTGATGCAGGAAGAAGGCATTCTCTGCGGGATCTCCTGTGGCGCGGCGATGGCCGTGGCGGTGCGTCTGGCGGAAAAACCTGAAATGCAAGGCAAGACCATCGTCGTGATCCTGCCGGACTCGGGCGAGCGGTATCTGTCGAGCATGTTGTTCAGCGATCTGTTTACCGAGCAGGAGATTCAACAGTAACGGCAACGGATACGGTGGGGGCTCTTGTGGTGAGGGAGCTTGTTGTGGCGAGGGGATTTATCCCCGCTGGGTTGCGAAGCGACCCCAAGACCTGACCTCTCAGCTATCGAGTTGGCTGAGCGATTTGGGACTGCTGCGCAGTCCAGCGGGGATAAATCCCCTCGCCACGGGTTTGAGCAAGGGCGTTTGATCGACGTCAGCCAACGTTCAGGTCAAGCATGTTAAGAAGGGCATTGTTGCGTGATTTTCAACAGTGAATGTTGCGTCGGGCGGTTTCTTGGCCAGGCTGCGATCTATAACATGGCCGGCTGCTGCGTCGGGCTGATGGCGTTGCGTCAGTTGTTTTTGGACAAGGAGTTGTAGAATGACCGTTTCGTTTGTCGCCAAGGCCGCGGTGTTGCTGTTGTTTTTGGGCAGCACGCTTTATGTGCATTTGCGCGGTAAAGCGCGTTTGCCGGTATTGCGTCAGTTCGTCAACCACTCGGCATTGTTCGCGCCTTATAACGCGTTGATGTACCTGTTTTCCGGCGTGCCCTCGAAGCCTTACCTGGACCGCAGCAAGTTTCCCGAGCTGGACGTGCTCAAGGACAACTGGCAAGTCATCCGCGACGAGGCCATGCACCTCTTTGACGAGGGATACATTCGCGCGGCGGAAAAGAACAACGATGCCGGTTTCGGTTCGTTCTTCAAGAAAGGTTGGAAGCGCTTCTACCTCAAGTGGTACGACAAAGCGCTGCCGTCGGCTGAATTGCTGTGCCCCCGCACCGTCGAGCTGGTCAACCGGATCCCCAATGTCCGGGGCGCGATGTTTGCCTTGCTGCCGGGCGACAGCCACTTGAATCCCCATCGTGATCCGTTCGCCGGTTCCTTGCGCTATCACCTGGGGCTGTCCACGCCCAATTCCGATGACTGCCGGATTTTCGTCGATGGGCAGATCTATGCCTGGCGCGACGGCGAAGACGTCATGTTCGATGAGACCTATGTGCACTGGGTCAAGAATGAAACGCCGCAAACCCGCGTAATCCTGTTCTGTGACGTTGAGCGCCCGCTGAAAAGCCGGTTGATGACCCGTCTCAACCGTGCCATCAGCGCCTTTCTCGGCCGCGCTACCGCGCCGCAGAACCTCGATGACGAACGTGTCGGCGGGATTAACCGCGCTTATGCTTGGAGCAAGTCGTTCAGCGACGGCATCAGCGGTAAGGTCAAGCAATTCAAACGCAAGCACCCCAAGGCCTACCGGGTGATGCGGCCGATATTGGCGGTCGCGGTGCTGACGGCCCTTGGCTACTGGTTATTCGTTTAAACATTGCGTAACACTTCGAGCGCTGGTTATAGTCAGCGCTCTTGGGTTTTCGAACCCACCCTCCAAGAGATCGGCTCATGCCTGCATCCCCTGTCACCGCGGTTGTCGTTCCAGCGTTCAGCGCTGGCGTCGTGCCGTGCGGGAATCAGCAGCCTGCGCAGATCGGTCAATACCCCCCACCTGCCAGTAACCCACCGGTGTACGCCGTCGTATCACCGCCGGGTGTTGGCGCCAAGGGCTGATCGGCAACTGCTGTCATCCCCTGTGCTCGCCTGGAACAACTACTGGACTTCAGCCTCGGCTGAGTTGGCTTTTGCCTGACTACAGGTGGTATCTCATGTTTTCCGTTTCCAAAAACGCCTTATTGGCGGCGGCTTCCACGAGCCTGTTCGTTTTGCTGTGGAGCAGCGGGGCGATTTTTTCCAAACTGGGCCTGACCCATGCTTCCGCTTTCGCTTTCCTGCTGATCCGTTTTGCCATCGCGTTGAGCGCGCTGGTGCTGTTGATTCCGCTGCTCAAGTTCAAGCTGCCCAAGCCCGGCAAACCGATGCTGTACGCGGCGGCCACCGGGCTGGTGCTGCTGGGCGCCTATCAGATTTTTTATCTGCTGGCCCTGCAAATGAACGTCACCCCTGGGGTGATGGCGACCCTGATGGGTGTCCAGCCGATCCTGACGGTGGTGCTCATGGAACGTCAGCGTTCCTGGCAGCGGATGTTCGGCCTGATGCTCGGGTTGGTGGGGCTGGTCATGGTGGTGTACCAGGGCATCGGCCTGGCTGGCATGTCCCTGGCGGGAATGCTTTGCGGGTTGCTCGCGCTGGTGAGCATGACGGCAGGTTCCATCATGCAGAAGCGCATCACCGACAATCCCCTGGGCACACTGCCGGTGCAATACCTGGCCGGGCTCTTGCTGTGCGCGGTGTTCGTGCCGTTCCAGCCGTTTCACGTCGAGTACAGCACGGGCTTCATCGTGCCGGTGTTGTGGATGGGGCTGGTGGTGTCGGTGCTGGCAACGTTGCTGCTGTACCGTCTGATCGCCCGGGGCAACCTGGTGAATGTCACCAGTCTGTTCTACCTGGTGCCGGCGGTGACGGCGATCATGGACTATCTGGTGTTCGGCAACCGGTTGGCGTTGTTGAGCTGGTTGGGGATGGGGCTGATCATCGTCGGGTTGGTGTTTGTGTTTCGTAAAAGCCGCTGACCGTTAGATTTTTTGCTGACTGTTAAATCGCTTTCGCGGGCAAGCCCGCTCCCACAGGTCTTGTGCAGTCCTTGTGGGAGCGGGCTTGCTCGCGAAGGCATTTTTCGCCACACCGACACCCTACCGGGCCGGCGCCGCATCCGGCTTCACCACCCCAGGCTTGAGCACCAACCACAACGCCGCCGCAATCAACACCCCGCCATACAAATGCGCCATGCCCAATGGCTCATCCAGCAGCAACGCCCCCCACAACACGCCGAACGGCGGAATCAGGAACGTCACGGTCATGGATTTCACCGGGCCGATGGAACTGAGCAAGCGGAAATAAAGGATGTACGCCAGCGCCGTGCACACCAGGCCCAGTCCCAGCAGCGATAGCCAGACGCTCCAGCCGCCCCAACTGGCCGGCGGTTGGGTGATGACGCTGTAGCCAAACATTGGAAGCAAAAACACCGTGGCACCGAACATGCTGCCCAGGGCCGAAAGGCGGCTGTCCAACCCGCCTTGATGATCGAGCCAGCGGCGGGTGAGGAACCCGGCGAAGCCATAACACGTGGTCGCCAGCAGACAGGCGAGGGCGCCCATCAGCAATTGCAGGTCGAACGCCACCGGGCCGGCACGGGTGAGGATGCCGACGCCGAGCAAACCAAGGAACACGCCGCTGACTTTGGCAGTGGTGAGTTTTTCGCTGAAGAACAAGCCGCCTATCAACACGCCCATCAACGGCGTGGTGGCGTTGAAAATCGCCGAATAACCGGCCGGCAGAACCTGGGCGGCCAGCGAGTAGAACGTCGCCGGAATGCCTGAATTGATCAGGCCCAGCACCATCACCACTTTCAGCTTGCCGCGAAAATTCCAGTCGACGCGCATCAGGGCCAGGATCACCAGCAGCCCGACGAAGGCGATGGACACGCGGAAAAATGCAGTGGGGATCGTGCCAATGACGGGGGCGATGATGCGCATGAACAGGAAGCTCGCCCCCCAGATGGCGGCCAGTGACAGCAAACGCAGGATATCGACGGGGTTCACGAGTCATTCCTTCCTTGTTTTGGGCGGCAAGTGTCGCCGCCCGAAAGACCGATGGCAATGGTTGCGTTGCCGCGCGATTGGCCTCTAAGCTCAGTCGCCAATAACAAGCATGACCCGCCGAGGTTCACCCTATGCCGCAGCCATGGCCCGCCACCGATATCGCCCGTTCGATCCTCGATGGCTTCGACGATTATCGCGAGCATTTCCGGCAGATCACCGACGGTGCTCGTGCCCGGTTCGAGCAGGCCCAGTGGCCGGAGGCGCAAGCGGCCTCGGCGGCGCGCATCAACTTGTATGAAGAAAAAGTCTTCGAGACCGTGGCGCGACTGCGCAAGGCATTCGAGCCCGACGCGCTGATGGACGTGGGCTGCTGGCCGCTGGTCAAGAGCGCCTACATCAGCTTGATTGACCTGCGTTTTGACGATGAACTGTCGGAGACCTGGTACAACTCGATCTTCTGCGGGCTGTTCAGCCACGACCTGATCAGCGACGGCACCATGTTTATCCATACCACCCGGCCCAGCTTGCGCCGGGCCCGTGCCGCCCAGACCCGCACCTACAAACCCCAGGGGCAACTGGACCGGATGTTGACGGAAATTTTTGCCGACTACCGTTTCAGCCAGGATTACGCCGATTTGCCGGGCGACCTGCAACGCCTCGAAGCCCAACTGCGAGAGAACCTGCCGGACTGGGTCTGCAAGGACCCGGAGCTGACCGTGGAACTGTTTTCTTCGGTGCTCTATCGCAACAAGGGCGCTTACCTGGTGGGCCGGATTTTCACCCGGGACGACCAGTGGCCGCTGGTGATTCCATTGCTGCACCGTGAAGGCCGGGGCATCCAGATCGATGCGCTGATCACCGACGAGGCGCAGGTGTCGATCATTTTTTCGTTCACCCGCTCGTATTTCATGGTGGACGTGCCGGTGCCGGCCGAATTCATCGGTTTTCTCAAGCGCATCCTGCCGGGCAAGCACATCGCCGAGCTGTACACCTCCATCGGGTTCTACAAGCATGGCAAGTCCGAGTTCTATCGGGCCTTGATCAATCACCTGGCGAGCACCGACGACCAGTTCATCATGGCACCGGGCGTGCGCGGCATGGTCATGAGTGTATTCACGCTGCCGGGTTTCAACACGGTCTTCAAGATCATCAAGGACCGCTTCTCCCCATCGAAAAACGTCGACCGGGCCACGGTGATCGAGAAGTATCGCCTGGTGAAAAGTGTCGACCGGGTCGGGCGCATGGCCGATACCCAAGAGTTTGCCGATTTCCGCTTTCCCTTGAGTAAATTCGAGCCGGCGTGCCTGGAAGAACTGCTGGACGTGGCGCCCTCGACGGTGTCGGTGGAAGGCGACACGGTGCTGATTCGCCACTGCTGGACCGAACGGCGCATGACCCCGCTCAATCTTTACCTGGAAAACGCCAACGAGGCCCAGGTGCGCGAGGCGCTGGAAGACTATGGCCTGGCCATCAAGCAACTGGCGGCAGCGAACATTTTTCCTGGTGACATGCTGCTCAAGAACTTCGGCGTGACCCGCCACGGCCGCGTGGTGTTCTACGACTACGATGAAATCTGCTTCCTGACCGAGGCCAACTTCCGGCACATCCCCCAACCTCGCACGCCGGAAGACGAAATGGCCTCCGAGCCCTGGTATTCCATCGGGCCACTGGACGTATTCCCCGAGGAATTCCCCCCGTTCCTGTTCGCCGACGCGGGGCAGCGCAAGTTGTTCGACCAGTTGCATGGCGAGCTGTACAACGCCGATTACTGGAAAAGCCTGCAAGAGGCGATTCGGGCGGGGAAAGTGATCGACGTGTTCCCGTATCGGCGAAAAGACCTGGACAACGAATAACCCGGCAGGCAAACGAAGCCTCATGTGGATCAGGGACATGATTATCTGTGGCGAGGGGATTTATCCCCGCTGGGCCGCGAAGCGGCCCCAATCATGCTCCCGGGTGTGTCTGGGAATACACATGGGCTGTTAAGAGGGGGGGCTGCTGCGCAGCCCAGCGGGGATAAATCCCCTCGCCACAAAAGCGGTGGTATTCGTAGTACCGTGCGAAAAATCTGCGACAATCCGCCCCCTGCACAAACCGACGACCCTTGCGTACCTGATGACTGACCAAGCCCCCGCTATCGACAAGCTGCTGAAAAACCTCGACCACGCCATGCTCGCCGACCGTCACCGGTTGCGGCGTCAGTTGCTCGAGCTGCGCAAGAAGCCTGATGAGGCCAAGCTGGCCCAATGGGTGGTGCGCATGCAAGCGTCGTGCGACCAGGTATTGGCGCGCAAGGCCAGCCTGCCGGTGATCCGCTATGACGACTATTTGCCGATCGCCGCCAAGCGCGACGAAATCAAGGACGCCTTGCTCAAGCATCAGGTGCTGATCATTGCCGGCGAAACCGGTTCGGGTAAAACCACCCAGTTGCCGAAGATCTGCCTGGAAATCGGGCGCGGCCAGCATGGCTTGATCGGCCACACCCAGCCACGCCGGATCGCCGCTCGCAGCGTGGCGAGCCGTGTCGCCGAAGAATTGGCGACGCCGTTGGGCGCGCTGGTGGGTTATCAGGTTCGGTTCGAGGACCAGAGCGACGCCAACACCCTGATCAAGCTGATGACCGACGGCATCCTGCTGGCCGAGACCCAGAACGACCGCTACCTCGAGCGCTACGACACGATCATCGTCGACGAAGCCCACGAACGCAGCCTGAACATCGACTTCCTGCTGGGTTATCTCAAGACTCTGCTGCCGCGCCGTCCTGACCTCAAAGTCATCATCACTTCGGCGACCATCGACCTGGAGCGCTTCTCCAAACACTTCGATGACGCGCCCATCGTCGAAGTCTCGGGGCGCACCTTCCCGGTGGAAACCTGGTATCGCCCGCTGACCCTGGAGCAGGATGAGGAAGGCAACCGTGTCGAGGACGACCTGACCGTCGACCAGGCGATCCTCGCCACCCTCGATGAAATCGCCGCCTACGAGCGCAGCGAGCGTCGCAGCCCTGGCGATGTGTTGGTGTTCCTGCCGGGCGAGCGTGAGATTCGCGATGCGGCGGAGATGCTGCGCAAGGCCCAGCTCAAGCACACCGAGATCCTGCCGCTGTATGCGCGCCTGTCGCCGGCCGAACAACAACGGATCTTCCAGTCCCACCCGGGCCGTCGTGTAGTGCTGGCGACCAACGTCGCCGAAACCTCACTCACCGTGCCGGGCATCCGCTACGTGATCGACAGCGGCACCGCGCGTATCAGCCGCTACAGCTATCGCGCCAAAGTCCAGCGCCTGCCCATCGAAGCGATTTCCCAAGCCAGCGCCAACCAGCGCAAGGGCCGTTGCGGGCGCGTCGAGCCGGGGATTTGCGTGCGGCTGTACAGCGAGGAAGATTTTCTCGGTCGGCCGGAATTCACCGACCCGGAGATCCTGCGCACCAACCTGGCGGCGGTGATTTTGCAGATGCTGCACCTGCGCCTCGGCGAGATCACCGACTTCCCGTTCATCGAGCCGCCGGACGGCAAGGCCATCAGCGATGGTTTCAACCTGCTGCAAGAGCTGTCGGCGGTGGATCGCAACAGTCAACTGACCCCGCTGGGCCGCCAGTTGGCGCGCTTGCCGGTGGACCCGCGCATGGGCCGCATGCTGCTGGAAGCGGCGAAGCTGGGCAGTTTGCAGGAAGTCTTGATCGTGGCCAGCGCCATGTCGATCCAGGATCCGCGCGAGCGTCCGCCCGAGCGCCAACAGGCTGCCGACCAGGCCCACGCTCAATGGAAAGACCCGGACTCGGATTTCGCCGGGCTGGTCAATTTGTGGCGCGGTTTCGAGGAGCAGCGCCAGGCATTGACCGCCAGCCCGCTGCGCAACTGGTGTCGCAAGAACTTCCTCAACTACCTGCGTCTGCGCGAATGGCGCGATTCCCATCGACAATTGAGCCTCATCTGCCGGGACATGCAACTGAGCCTCAACAAGGAGCCGGCGGATTTCCCGAAACTGCATAAAGCGGTGCTCTCGGGCCTGCTGAGCCAGATCGGCCAGAAAACCGAAGACGGCGACTACCTCGGTGCCCGCCAGCGGCGCTTCTGGGTTCATCCCTCGTCGGGCCTGGGCAAGAAGCGCCCACAGTGGCTGATGACCGCCGAGCTGGTGGAAACCACCAAGCTGTACGCGCGTATGGTGGCCAAGATCGAACCAGACTGGATCGAGCCGCTGGCCGGGCACCTGATCAAGAAAAACCACTTCGAACCCCATTGGGAGAAGAAACGTGGACAAGTGGTGGCCTATGAGCAGATCACCCTGTTCGGGCTCATCGTGGTCGGTCGCCGACCGGTGCACTACGGGCCGGTCGACCCGGTGGTGTCCCGTGAGTTGTTCATCCGCGAGGCGCTGGTGCGTGGCGAGATCCAGTCCAAGGCCAAATGCCTGAGCGCCAATACCCGCTTGCTGGAACAGCTCGACGAGCTGGAAGCCAAGGCCCGTCGCCGTGACATCCTGGCGGACGAGGAAACCCTGTTCGCCTTCTACGACGCACGGTTGCCGGCCGAGATCCACCAGACCGCGACCTTCGACAGTTGGTACCGGATCAACAGCCAGAAAGATCCACAGTTGCTGATCATGCGCGAAGAGGACGTGCTGGCCCGCGAGGCCAGTGAAGTCACCGCCACGCATTACCCCGACACGTTGCGCGTCGGTGACCTGACCTTGCCGCTGAGCTATCACTTCGAGCCCAACCATCCGCGCGACGGCGTGACCTTGCGCGTGCCGGCGCCGTTGCTGCCGATGCTGCCGCCAGAGCGCCTGGAATGGCTGGTGCCGGGGATGATCGAGGCCAAGTGCATCGCCCTGGTGCGCAACCTGCCCAAGGCCCTGCGCAAGAACTTCGTGCCGGTGCCGGATTTCGTCAAGGCCGCGCTGCAACGCATTACGTTCGGCGAAGGTTCGTTGCCGCAGGCCCTGGGTCGGGAACTGCTGCGCATGACCGGCGCACGGGTCAGCGACGAAGCCTGGGCGGAAGCGGCGCAGCAGGTGGAAAGCCATCTGCGCATGAATCTGGAAATCGTCGACGCCCAAGGCAAATTCCTGGGCGAAGGCCGTGACCTGGCCGAACTGACGGCGCGTTTTGCCGAAGCCAGCCAGGCGGCCCTGGCCGTGCCGCAAACGGCCAAGAGCCAGGCGCCGGTGGAGGCAAAAGTCTTCGCGCCGGTGGCCGAGAAGACCCAGCAGAAGATCGCCGGGTTGTCGATGACGGTCTATCCGGCGCTGGTGGAAGAGGGCGGCGTGGTCAAGGAAGGCCGTTTTCCCACACCGGCCGAAGCCGAATTCCAACATCGCCGCGCGTTGCAGCGCTTGCTGATGCAGCAATTGGCCGAGTCGGCCAAATTCCTGCGCGGCAAGCTGCCGGGGCTGACGGAACTGGGCCTGCTGTACCGCGACTTGGGCCGCATCGACGGCCTGGTGGAAGACATCCTGCTTACCAGCCTCGACGGCTGCGTGCTCGAAGGCGAAGCGAGCCTGCCCCGCGACGGCGCCGCGCTGGCTTCCCTGGCCGAGCGCAAGCGTGGCGGCTGGACCGAGCATGCTGAACGCCTGGCGAAGCTGACCCTGGACATCCTCAAGCTCTGGCACGGCCTGCAAAAGCGCTTCAAGGGCAAGATCGACCTGGCCCAGGCCGTCGCCCTGAACGACATCAAGCAGCAGCTTAGCCATCTGGTGTACCCGGGCTTTGTGCGCGAAACCCCGCATCAGTGGCTCAAGGAACTGCCGCGCTACCTCAAGGCCATCGAGCAACGCTTCGAGAAGCTGGGCAGCCAGGTGCAAAAGGACCGGGTCTGGAGCGGCGAACTGTCGAACCTCTGGGCCCAATACCAGGCCCGCGCCAGCAAACACGCCCAGGAAGGCAAGCGCGACCCGCAATTGGAGCTGTACCGCTGGTGGCTGGAGGAATACCGGGTATCGCTGTTCGCCCAGCAACTGGGGACCAAGGTGCCGATTTCCGACAAGCGCCTGGGCAAGCAGTGGGGGCAGGTGGAGGGGTGATGCCCAATCAGGTGAACACCACCAGTCCCCTGTGGGAGCGAGCTTGCTCGCGAATGCAATTGCACATTCAACATTGATGCAAGCTGACCCACCGCTTTCGCGAGCAAGCCCGCTCCCACAGGGGTTATGGCGTTAAGTAAGGGAGAATGAGCCAACCCCCCCGGGTTTATGGCAAACTTCGCGCCTATAAATGCCGGTCCCGTGGTTTTGAGCTTCAATGCCACGGGCGGATCGGAATAAAGCGATGCCAGGGCTGCTTCCCGGGATGGGAAAAGCCC
>Ga0308169_10004163_pt1 | contig 13614 bp, 13 predicted proteins | sample PhyBR1_2_FD_202139 | JGI IMG/M metagenome (GOLD analysis project Ga0308169, IMG submission 202139) | Phyllosphere microbial communities from UC Gill Tract Community Farm, Albany, California, United States - DLSLSB.R1 | ecosystem: Host-associated > Plants > Phyllosphere > Unclassified | place...
CAACTACTGAGCGCCCGCAGCACCAGACTTACGAGCGAAAAGAAAGAAGAGCATGTCAACTCTTGAGATCAAGGACCTGCACGTCAGCATTGAGACGGAGCAGGGCACCAAGGAGATCCTGAAGGGCGTCAGCCTGACCATCAGGACCGGCGAAACCCACGCCATCATGGGCCCCAACGGCTCCGGCAAGTCCACGCTTGCCTCCACCATCGCCGGCCACCCGCGCTACACCGTCACCAGCGGCACCATCACGCTGGACGGCGAGGACGTGCTGGCCATGAGCGTTGACGAGCGCGCACGCGCCGGCGTCTTCCTGGCCATGCAGTACCCGGTGGAGGTTCCGGGCGTCACCATGACCAACTTCCTGCGCACCGCCAAGACCGCCATCGACGGCGAAGCACCCAAGCTGCGGACCTGGACCAAGGACGTCAAGGACGCCATGGAGAAGCTGCGCATCGACGCCGACTTCGCCCAGCGCAACGTCAACGAAGGCTTCTCCGGCGGTGAGAAGAAGCGTGTCGAGATCCTCCAGCTGGAGCTCTTCAAGCCCAAGTTCGCCGTGCTGGACGAAACCGACTCCGGCCTGGACGTCGACGCGCTGAAGATCGTCTCCGAGGGCGTCAACCGCGCACACTCCGCGGGCAACATGGGCACGCTGCTCATCACCCACTACACCCGCATCCTGCGCTACATCAAGCCTGACTTCGTCCACGTCTTCGTGGACGGTCAGGTTGTCGAGGAAGGCGGCCCCGAGCTGGCCGACCGCCTCGAAGAAGAAGGCTACGACCGCTACGCCAAGGGCGCCGGCGCAGCCACCGTCGCGGCTCCGGCCGCAGTACAGGCCTAGTAAGGACTCATTGTCATGACCGAAATAAAGGCGGGCCGCACGGCCCTGGAGGACGTCGAAGAGGCGCTCAAGGACGTCATCGACCCCGAGCTTGGCGTCAACGTTGTGGACCTGGGCCTGCTGTATGGCCTGAAGTACTCCGACGACGACGGCGCGCTCCTGATCGACATGACGCTCACCACCGCCGCCTGCCCGCTCACCGATGTACTCGAGGAGCAAGTAGGCCAGGCCCTGGACGGCGTCGTGGACGACTGGCGCCTGAACTGGGTATGGATGCCGCCATGGGGTCCCGAACGGATCACCGACGACGGCAAGGACCAGATGCGGGCCCTCGGCTTCAACATCTGAAATACCTGAAGTACGACGACGGCGGGCCACCTTTCGCAGGAAAGGTGGCCCGCCGTCGTCGTTGGCTTATTGATTGCTGCGTAACTGTCGTTATAACCTCTCAAAACGGCAGTTACTCAGCAATCGATAGGATTACTCGAAGGGATTAAAGGGTGGCTGCGGAGAACGTGTCGCACTGTTTGAGGTCACCGGTCTGGTACCCGCGGGAGAACCAGCGCTGGCGTTCTTCGCTCGAGCCGTGGGTCCACCCTTCGGGGGAGACGCGGCCGGTGGCGGCCTTCTGGATTCTGTCGTCACCAACCGACGCGGCGGCGGACAAGGCGTCGTTCACGTCCTGCTGGGTGAGAGGTTCCAGGTAGGGCTGGCCGGTGGCGGGATCCGGGGTGGTGGAGGCGTACTTGGCCCACAGGCCGGCGTAGCAGTCAGCCTGGAGTTCGGTGCGGACGGAACCCGACTCGGGTCCCTGTGGATCCTGCTGGGCACGCTTCAGGTCCCCGAGCAGGTTCTGTACGTGGTGGCCGAACTCGTGTGCCACCACGTACTCCTGGGCCAGCGGGCCGCCGGAGGACCCGAACCGGTCAACGAGTTCCTGGAAGAACCCGGGATCGAAGTAGGCCGTGGTATCCGTGGGGCAGTAGAACGGCCCCACCTCGGAGGTCGCGGCACCGCAGCCGGTGTTGGTGCTGCCGCTGAAGATCACTGCCTCGGGCTGCGGGTACTGCACCTTGTACTGCTTCAGGTAGCCGGGCCAGAAAGCATTCAGGCTGTTGACAGTGCCGGTGATCCGGCAGTCCAGCCGGGCATCCGCGTCCGCTCCGGTGCTGCAGGCGGGTGCTGTGCCCTGGGCCTGTCCCGTAGAGCTGCCGTCCACCAGGCCGCCGAGCATGTTGGGGTTGATACCCAGGAGGAGGGCAACGAGCAGGACCAGGCCGCCGCCGATGCCGCCGCCGACTTTCACCCCGGTGCCCATGCCCCGGCGGTCCTGGACCTGGGAGGGATCAAGCTGCACGTTGTCATTGAAACTCATAACGTCACATTACCCGCGGGCCGGGCGCTCAATCCGCCCTGCCGGTAAAGTTGGTCCGTGCCTTTCCTCGACAAGCTCCAGCGCTGGGCCGGGCAGCGGCCGCACGGCACCGCCGTCGTGATCGCCGGACGCCGCCTTGACTGGGAGCAGCTACGCGACGCCGCGGCAGAAGAGGTAGCCGGCACCAAGTCCGTCACGGCACTCTGCGAGGCCAATTCAGTGGACTTCGCCGTGAAGTTCGCAGCCGCCGTGGCTGGCGGCCGGCAATGCGCTGTCCTGGATCCGGCGTGGTCCCCCGCGCTGCTGGAGGACATTGTGCGGCGTGTGGAGGCCTGCGCCGATCCGGCACCGGTGTCTGCCGACGACGGGTTGGCCGACGGGCCAGCGGACTCCAGCTTCCTGATTGGCCTTACTTCCGGCACCACGTCCGTTCCCAAGGCGTTCACCCGCTCCCGCGGGTCCTGGCAGCAATCCTTCGACGCCTCGATCGAGTTCTTTGGGCTCCGGCAGGATGACGTCACCCTCGCCCCCGGGCCGCTGGCCGCCAGCCTCAATCTCTATGCGCTGGCCGAGTGCCTGTACGCCGGGTCGGAGTTCCAGACCCTGGAGACGTTCGACGTCGGCGACGTCCACGCCGCCATCGCCCACGACCGCGTTACCCGGCTGGTCCTGGTGCCTACCATGCTGCGGATGCTCAGCGAACGCGGCATGACTGGCTGCGTCGATGCTTCCGGTATCCGCACCATCATCTGCGCCGGTTCGAAGCTTGATGCCCGCACCCTCGAAGCTGCCCGCCGCTGGGCGCCGAACGCCACCATATACGAGTACTACGGCGCCTCCGAACTGAGTTTCGTCTCCGGACTGGGCCTGGCGCCCGGCCAGGCCGCGTCCGCCGGTGGCACCGGAATCGGCCGCCCGTTTCCCGGGGTCGACGTCCGGATCCTGGATGACGACGGCGCACCGGTCCCCGACGGCGGCTACGGCAACATCTGCGTCCGCAGCGGCATGGTGGGCAACGGCTACCTGTGGGGTGACGACGGTGAAGCGCTGCGGTGCTTCGGCGACTGGTTCACGGTGGGGGACCAGGGCTACCTGGCGGACGGAGAGCTGCACATCCTCGGCCGCCGCGCCGACATGATCCTCACGGCGGGGAGGAACGTCTACCCGCATGAGGTGGAACTGGCGTTGGCGGCTGTCCCCGGGGTTTCGGCAGCTGTTGCTGCGGGGATGGCCGATGATTTGCGTGGACAGCGCGTGGTGGCCGGCGTGGTGCCCTCCCACGGCGGGATCACCGCCACCCAGCTGCGGGCCGGCCTGGAGGACATCCTGTCCCGGCACAAGCGGCCGCTCCAGTACTACCTGCTCCAGGAGCTTCCCACCACAGACCGCGGCAAGGTCAGCCGGAACCTCCTGCTGGAGTGGATCAATGCCCGCGACCCCAGGGTGCGTGCCCTTGGCGCCTGACGTCCTGCCGTCCGACCACCTGCCACCCGACCGCCAGCCGGTCATCGTCGCGGCGCGTCGGACCCCGGTGTGCCCGGTCAACGGCGCCCTGCGGAGACTTCGCGCCCACGAACTCCTGGCTCCGGTCCTTCGCGAACTGGTCGCCGAAGTGGCGCTGGACCCAGCGTCCGTCACAGACGTTGTCATCGGCAACGCCGTCGGCGGGGGCGGGAACGTCGCGCGGCTGGCCCTGCTGGAGGCGGGACTGCCGGCCGGCGTGCCGGGAATCACCGTTGACCGGCAGTGCGGTTCAGGCCTGGATGCAATCGTCCTGGCTGCCCGGCTGGTGGCGGCCGGCGGCGCACCGCTCTACCTGGCAGGGGGAGTGGAAAGCACCAGTACCGCGCCCCTGCGGGCGCACAGGACGGACGACGGCGGCCCGCAGTTCTACCGCCGCGCCCAGTTTGTGCCGGACAGCTTCGAGGACCCGGACATGGGCGTGGCCGCGGAAACGGTGGCCGGCGAGTACGGCGTTTCCCGCGAACGCCAGGACGGCTTTGCGCTGGCCAGCCACCGGAAAGCCCTCGCTGCCATCCGGGACGGACGCTTCACGGACGAACTCGTGCCGCTGGATACCCCTGCCGGGACCGTCTCGTCGGACGGCGGCCCGCGGGCCGGCCTGACTCCTGCCGTCATGGCGCGGTTCCCCGCCGCCTTTGTGCCGGGAGGAACCGTCACCGCCGGAAACTGCTGCTTTGACGCGGACGCCGCCTCAGCCGTCGTCGTAACGTCCCTTGCGAAGGCCCGCCAACTGGGGGTGCGTGCCGGCCTGTTGGTGCGCGGTACCGGTACCGCCGGGGTGGCTCCGCAGGTGCTTGGGATGGGCGCCGTTCCAGCTGCCAATAGCGTACTGGCCGCTGCAGGCGTGAAAGCCGGTGAGCTGGACCTCGTGGAATTCAACGAGGCCTTCGCTTCGCAGACGCTCGCGTGCCTGGATGAACTGGGGATCGATCCCGGCCGGGCAAACCTCGACGGCGGGGCGCTGGCACTGGGGCACGCCTACGGCGCGTCGGGTGCCGTGCTGGTGACCCGGCTGCTGGCCCAGGCGCGGCGCGCGGACACCCAGGGTGCCCTGGCGCTGGCCATGATCAGCATGGCGGGCGGAATGGGGACGGCCGCACTGCTGGAGTACCGGCGCCTCTAAGCCTGCTTTAGTCCTCGGCTTCGCCCAGGCCACGGGCCGCGAGCGCTTCACCCGTTTGGCGGGCGTACGCCACCGATGTGATGAAGACGGGCAGGACCAGGGCCCGCGGATTGCGCTCCAGGCCGCGGGCCTTGGCGGAGTCGCGGACATCGGCGAAGGTGCCGGCAATGAACGGGATGCTGCGGAGCATGATGCCGATGGTCAGGGCGAAGCGCTCCGGATCCGCGCCGAACCTGACGAAGGGACGGGCAGCCCAGACCACGCCGTCGAGGAGCCGCTGAATGGGCGTGGTGGCAGTGAGCAGGGACGCGGCCACCACGCAGAGCAGGATGTTCAACACGATCCGCCCCGCCGTGGGGCCGCCGAGTTGCCACCACTGGAAGAGCCCAATCACCAACAGCACGGGGGCAAGCGGCCGGATGGCGCGCCAGAGCCTTTTCACTCCGGCTCCGGAAGCCAAAAAGAGAACGCACAGCGCAGCCAGTACCGCTGCGGAGATGCGCCAGTCCACAATGATGAAGGACACAAGGCCGCAGGCTACGACCAGGAGGAACTTCAGTGCCAGCGGTGCCCGGTGCAGAAGCGAATCGCCGGGCACATAGTTGGCAAGGAGGAAGCCGTGGCCCCTCACGGAACATCCCGCCCTGCATTGAGTCCCGCCACGCACCACGAACGGTAGGCGGCCACGGCGTCGGTTGGGGCGCCGTCGAATGCCACCCGTCCGTCCTCGATCACCAGGACCCGGTCCATGTCCAAGGCCAGTTCGAGGTCGTGGGTGGACAGGATAATCTGCTGGCCCAGGCCTGACAGCGTCCTGCGGAGCAGCTCGCGGTTGCGCAGGTCCAGGAGGGTGGAGGGCTCGTCCAGGACCAGCACTTTAGGGTCGACGGCCAGCACGGCGGCGAGTGCCATGAGCTGCCGTTCGCCGCCGGACAGTTCGTAGATGCTCTGGTCCGCCAGGTGCAGCAGGCCCAGTCTTTGCAGTGCGGCTTCGGCCTGGCTGCGCCGCTCCGATGCGTTCCGGACGGAACGGCGCAGGGACAGCTCCACATCCTCCCGGCCGGTGGGCATGACCAGCTGGGACAGCGGATCGGTGAAGACAAAGCCCACGTTGCGCCGGACGTTCCGGACGGCACGGACTGTATCGTCGCCGTCGACCGTTACTGTTCCTGTGGTGGGCTGGATGAGGCCGTTGACCAGGCGCAGCAGGGTGGACTTCCCGGAGCCGTTGGCACCGATGACGCCGATCCGCGCTTCCTTCAGTTGGAGGTCGACTGGGTGAAGGAGCACCTTGGCGTGCGGGGAGTCCTCCCTTTCGACAGCAACGGACGCCTGAGCGAAGGTCACGGCGGGCATGGCGGCCTAGGCGCTCTCGGCGGGCAGGATTCGGCGCCGGACGCGGCGCACCAGGACGTCCGGGAAGGCCCGGTGAAGGGCGACGGCGATGGCGGCTGCCAGGACGTTCTTGACGACGTCGCCGGGATAGAAGACGAGGTCGCTCAGGAAGGCCTGTTCCAGGGTGGCCTTGGAGTTCATCGCGATGCCGATGATGCCCAGCGTGTGCACGAAGACGATGCTTGTGGCTGTCGCGGCAAGGAAGAACCAGAGAGCCCGGGCCTTGGCGGTGCGCCGGATGACCAGGGTGGCCAGCCATCCCACGACGAACGCGGCGATGGGGAAGGCGATGATGTACCCGGCCGAAGGGCCGGCGAGGATGCCCAGGCCGCTGCGGCCCTGGCTGAAGATGGGCAGGCCGGCCAGGCCCAGGAGAGTGTAAAGTCCGACGGCGGCGAATCCGCGGGTGGGGCCAAGCACCAGTCCGGTGAGCATCACCGCCAGGGTCTGGAAGGTGACGGGGACGCCGAAACCGTTCAGGGCCAGGCCCGGCACCAAGGCTGCGGCGGCGACCAAGGCAGCGAAAACGGCGATGAGGCCCAGGTCTGTGCCGTTCCAGCGGCGACGGTCCGTCGGGGGAGTGGTCTTGGTAGTGATGCTGCTCATGGCGGTCCTGTCGGTGTTGTACAAGCGAAATCTAATGTACAGCCGACGCTACCGGGGCAGAACGCACGCCATTTTGTAGGGGTTCCACTAACCTGGAGGCTTGTTGCTTTTGGGGTGGGCACAATGCCGGCGTTGGACGTGGCGCCCGAAGTCCTTGCCGTCGTCGAGAAGCGCCCTTAGATGCTTGCCGCCTGACGGTCTGCGGAGACCCTCGTGAGAAAGTCCTCGACGACGGCCGCGAATTCGTCAGGCCGTTCGATCTGCGGCATGTGTCCGGTCTTGGCGAAGACGTGCGTCTCGGCGCGGGGCAGCGCCGCGGCGGCCGCTTCAAGGTGGGTGAACGGCAGAATGTGGTCGTGGTCGCCCCACACCACCAGCGCCGGAACGTCGGACTTGGCTAGCGAGCCGATCAGAGCGGTGCGCCACTCGGCCCGGACACCGGAAATCGTTCCTAGGTCGCGGGCGACGTCGACCAGCGTCCGGCGGTGCGCCTCCCGCTGCGACAGGGCGAGCGCGTGGCCGATGCGGTCGTCCGTGACCAGCGTTTTGTCGTAGAAGAGCGACTGTACCGTCCGGCGTGATGCTTTCTCGTCGGGCCGCAGGAGCAGGGCCGCGAGCGGGCGGACCGCAAGGAGGCGAAGGACCAGTGCCACTTCCTGGCCGAATCCGGCGCTGTTGGCCAGCACGAGCGCGGAGACGCGGTCCGGATGGTCGGCGGCCAGCTTCATGGCCACGGCACCGCCGAGCGAGTTGCCCATCACGGGCAGCGGCCCGGTAACCCCGACGGCGTCCAAGAAGGCCGGCAGGATCCCGGCCAGCTTTGCGAGCGTGGTCGTGCCGGGGAGCCGTTCGGAGTACGCGAAGCCTGGCAGGTCGACGCTGTAGACCGTGTGGCGGTCCGAGAGCCGATCGTGCTGTTCGTTCCAGTCCTCGAGGCTCTGGCCGATGCCGTGCAGCAGCAGGACCGGATCCCCGCTGCCGGTCTTCCGGAAGCGCAGCCGTGTCCCCGCGACGGTGACATGGCCCGTCCCCGGCAGCGCGAGGGGATCCCGGGCCGGGGTCGCGGGTTGCCGGGCGGTTTTCCGCACCGGCTGCCCGCGCCGGCCGAGGCGGACGTGGTCGGTCAGTCTGCCGGCCCGGAGCAGGGCGAAGTCGCGGAAGTAGTTCTGGTGCAGCCGCCATGGCGAGGCGGCGCCCTGCCGGGGCAACTGGTCGGCGCCACGGAAAATGTAGCCGGCCTTCAGGTCGATCAGTGATGACAGCGTGCCGTTGGCGACGTCGGCGGGTGCCACGGGTACCACCCACTGGAGGTTCCGGCGGTCGAGCTGCTTGATCAGCCTGCAGATGTAGCCGGCGACCAGGTCCGCCTTCAGGGTCCAGGACGCGTTGGTGTAGCCGATGGTGAGGGCGAAGTTCGGGACCCCCTCCAGCATCATGCCCTTGTAGGTGAGGGTCTTGCCGACGTCCACGGACTCGCCGTCGACGGAGAGCTTCATGCCGCCGATCACCAGCAGGTTCAGTCCCGTTGCCGTGACAATGACGTCGGCGGGCAGCGACGTGCCGGAGGCCAGGTCAATCCCGTCCGGGGTGATCCGGGAAATCGTGTCGGTCACGATCTCCGCAGTGCCGGCACTGATGGCCCGGTACAGGTCCCCGTTGGGGATCGCGCAGACCCGCTGGTCCCACGGCTGGTACGACGGGGCCAGGTGCGTGTCCACCGGGAAGCCCGCCGGCAGTTTGGCTACTGCCGACTTGCGCAGGATCGCCTTCATCGTCTCGGGCCGCCGTCGGCTGAGCTGGTAGGTGAACATGGAGAAGAGAATGTTCTTGGAGCGTACGACGTCGTACGCCAGTTGCGCGGGCAGCTTGCCCCGGAGTCGGTCGGCCAGGTGGTCCCGCGCGGGCACGGGGGCGATGTAGGTGGGGGAGCGCTGCAGCATCGTCACCTTGGCCGCCGACTTTGCCATGGACGGCACCAGCGTCACGGCCGTGGCGCCGCTGCCGATGACCACCACCTGCTTTCCCTCATAGTCGAGGTCGGCCGGCCAGTGCTGCGGGTGGACGATCGTTCCGGCAAAGGTATCGGCCCCGTCGATGGCCGGGGTGAAGCCCTCGTCATAGCGGTAGTAGCCGGAACAGACGGACAGGAACGAGCAGGTGAAGGTGAGTGGCTCGGGGGAGGAGGCGGTGTCGCCGGACCGGAACTCGCCCCCGGACCTGTGGACCGCCGTCACGGTCCACAGTGCGGTTTCGCTTGACCATGCGGCGGAAATGACCCTGGTGTTCAGCCGGATCCGCGGCGCCAGGCCCTCGTCGGCGACCGTTGCCTCGATGTACTCGCGGATGGACTCGCCGTCCGCGATCGCCTTGGCGCCGGCCCAGGGCCGGAAGGAGTAGCCGAGCGTGTACATGTCGCTGTCGGACCGGATCCCGGGGTACCGGAACAGGTCCCAGGTACCCCCGACGGCGTTCCTCGACTCCAGTACGGTGAAGGTTTTTCCGGGTACCTCGCGCTTCAGCCGGCTGGCGAAACCCACGCCGCTCAGCCCGGCGCCGACAATCAACACATCTACGTGCTCGCTCATGCCGCCAAGCTATCGACTTAATGTTGAGATAGTCAACACCGTGTTGAGAACCGGGGCTAGGATGGGCGCATGGCTCAAAGAGGAAGACGCAGCGCGAGGGTTTCGGGCGATGAGCGACAGGACGCAATCCTGGTCACAGCCGAGGCCCTCCTGGCCAACCGTGCCTTTGACGACGTCTCCATCGAGGATCTGGCCCGGGGTGCCGGCATTTCGCGCCCCACGTTCTACTTCTACTTCCCCTCGAAAGATGCCGTGCTGCTGGCCCTGCTGGACCGGGTTATCACCGAGGTCGAGCACCGGGTGGGGCACCTGCCGCGCGATTTCGAGAGCGACCCCGCGGGTGCGTGGACCCGTTCCATCGGAATGTTCGTTGAGGTGTTTGTCTCGCACCGCGGTGTGTCGACCGCCGCCATCGGGGCGCGCACCCGAAACGACGAGGTGCGCGGGCTGTGGTCCAGGTCGATGCAGTCCTGGGTCGACTTCTCAAGCGACGTCATTCGTGCCGAGCAGGCCCGCGGGGCCGCGCCGGCGGGCACCGACGCGCACGACCTCGCGGTCAGCCTGAACCTGATGAACGAACGGGTCATTACTGCTGCCCTCAACCGGGAGAGTCCTGCCATCGCGGAGACCGCCGCCCTGGACATCCTGTCAACCATCTGGATCCGCAGTATCTACGGGTCCGACAACCCCGGCGGCCGCTAAGGCCGGCGCCGAAAGGAAACCATAATGCCCTCCATCAAGACGCTCACCGTGCTCGGCACAGGGGTGCTCGGCTCCCAGATCGCCTTCCAGGCCGCATTCCACGGTTTCGCAGTCACCGCCTACGACGTCGACGAGGACGCACTTGCCAAGGCGCGGGACCGTTTCACCCGCCTCGCCGGCATCTACCGGGCACAGGTTGCCGGCGCCTCCGGGGGCAAGACCGAAGCCGCCCTGGCAAACCTCCGCCTCACCGCAGACCTGGGGGACGCCGTCGTCGACGCGGACCTCGTGATCGAAGCCGTTCCCGAACTGCTGGAACTCAAACGCGACGTCTACCGCAAGCTCGCGGAGCTGGCGCCGGCCAAGGCCATCTTCGCGACCAACTCGTCCACCCTGCTGCCCAGTGACCTGAAAGACTTCACCGGACGCCCGGACCGCTTCCTCGCGCTCCATTACGCCAACAACATCTGGACGCAGAACATCGCCGAGGTCATGGGCACCGCGGAGACGGACCCGGCGGTGTTCGCCGCTGTCGTCGGCTTTGCCCGGAACAGCGGACTGGAACCGATCGAGATCAGGAAGGAGAAGGCCGGATACGTCCTGAACTCGCTGCTGGTTCCGCTGCTGAACGCGGCCGCCGGACTGCTGCTGCAGGGCGTCGCCGACCCGCACACCGTTGACAAGACCTGGCGCATCGCCACGGGGGCCCCGAGCGGGCCGTTCCAGATTTACGACGTCGTGGGCCTCGCCACGGCGTACAACATTGCCTCGGCCTCGCCGGATGCCGGATCCCAGGCGTTTGCCCAGTACCTGAAGGAGCACTACATCGACCAGGGCAAGCTGGGTGTCGCTTCGGGAGAGGGCTTCTACAAGTACTGAGCCGAGGACCTTTAGTGCTGCTGCAGTTCTTCCCGTTCCAGGTCTTGGACCGACCGCGAGGGCGGGCAGAACTCATTGCCCTCCGGCTGCAGGCAGCGAGTGGTTGTCCGGCAAAGAATGGGCTTATGCCTTGAGGCTGTTTTCGGTGGAGACCTCGCGGACCTCGGTAAAATAACCGTCAGCCTGAAGACCGAGGGAACAGTGGGCTTTGCATACATCCCCCAAGGAAGTTTTTCTCGTTGAACAAAGATTAGTCGGCAAGCAAGCCGCGGCCCTGCGAGCGTCCAATTCACGAGCCCACGGCCTGCTCATATGCCGATCGGGTACGGACTGGACTCCGCGCAACTTCCGTGCGCGACGTCGTATTCTGTTCGCATGTCCGTGCTCGTGGAAGTCATCGCTGCTGTAGTTCAGGGCGTTCTCGAAGCCGTAGGTGATCTTTTCCTGCACCGTAACGCAGGCGATCATCAGGACGAAGAATGATCTGAATCAGCTAATGGTTCTTACGGAGACGCATTATTTCGGCCGGTTTGTCAGGTACTCGGTCCACTGACCAGGAGTTCGTGAGTTGGTAGCCTGTGGCACATGCCGATCAAACTTGAGAACGTCGGAATCGCGGTTCGTGACCTGGAAGAGGCCATCGCGTTCTTCACTGACCTCGGGCTTACGGTCCTGGGCCGTGACACCGTCAGCGGGGAGTGGGCCGACACCGCCGTGGGCCTTGACGGCAACCACGCAAAAATCGCCGTGCTCCAGACCCCGGACGGCAGAGGCCAGCTTGAGCTCTTCGAGTACATCCATCCTGCCGCCATCGACACACACCCCACACTGCCGAACGAAATCGGCATGCACCGCGTTGCCTTTTCGGTCGACGACATTGACGCCTCGCTGGAGATCGCGGCGAAGCATGGATGCCGCCCGCTGCGGGGCGTCGCAACCTACGGAGACATCTACAAGCTGACTTACGTCCGTGGTCCCAGCGGCATCATTGTGATGTTCGCCCAGGAACTCAAGAAGTCCACCGGAAACTGAGCACCTCGCCCCCGAGCGGGTGAGAGGGCCTACGCCCTGCTGCCATATACTCCGAACATGCCCATCACGCACGCACCCACCCACGCACAACCGTCCGGTCCCCAGCCAGGCGGAGGCCACCTGTGAGCGGCGGGCTCGTCGCCCTGCTGGACGACGTCGCCGCCCTGGCCCGCATCGCGGCAGCCTCGGTAGACGATGTGGCAGCCGGTGCCGCCAAGGCTGGTACCAAGGCCGCCGGCGTCGTAATTGACGACGCCGCCGTCACCCCGCAGTACGTGTCCGGGGCGGACCCGTCGCGCGAGCTGCCTATGATCAAGAAGATCTTCTGGGGCTCCATCCGGAACAAACTCCTGATCATTCTTCCGGCGCTCCTGCTGATCAGCGCCTTCATCCCTTGGATCATCCCGTTCATCCTGATGCTGGGCGGCACCTACCTCTGCTATGAGGGCGCGGAGAAGGTCTGGCACAAGCTGCGCGGCGGCCACCATGAGGCCGAGGAAGCGCCGGCTGTGGAACGCGGGCATGACGCGGAGGCCACTGTCGTCAAGGGCGCTATCACCACCGACTTCATCCTGTCCTGCGAAATCATGGTCATCTCCATGAACGAGGTGGCGACTGAATCCATTTGGGTCCGGGCTTTCATTCTGGTCCTGGTGGCGATTGCCATCACAGTGCTTGTGTACGGCGCCGTCGGGCTGATCGTGAAGATGGACGATATTGGAGTCCATCTTGCCGCCAAGGATTCTGCGCGCGCCAAGCGCTTTGGCCACCTGCTGGTAAGGGGCATGCCGGCCGTACTGGCTGCGATTACCTTCGTGGGAACGATCGCGATGCTCTGGGTAGGCGGCCACATTATGGTGCAGGGGGCACACGACCTTGGCTGGCACGCGCCCTATGACTTGATCCACACACTTGAGCACCCGGTGGCGGGCGTTGCCGTCGTTGGCAGCTTCCTGGCCTGGCTCGTGGACACCCTGTGTTCAGCGGTGATCGGGCTCGCTTGGGGCTTGGTGGTCATGGCTGTAATTGGCCCGCTCCTGAAAGTGCTGCCCTTCGGCAAGGCGAAGGATCACGGGCACGGCGCGGCAGGAGAAACGCCCGACGGCGGTGGTCCGGCAGGCCATTAGTCTTCCGTTCCATCGCGGGCGGGCCAGCCGGCCGGGGAGCGCAGTGCTTAGAACGCGTACCGGATCCGGCAGTAAGGCGCGATCCTGCCAATCAGCGCAGTCAGTTGCTGGACGTAGCCTGCCTTGGCACGCACCCGGTACCGGACATTGCTAAAACCATTCGAGGAGACTTTGGCCTCCTGGAGGTCAGGGCGCCACAGGACGTTTTCGGCCTGCGGGTGCCAACCCAGGTTGACCTGGTGCAGTTGCTCGTTGTGCGTGAGGAAAATGACCTCGGCGGCCAGTTGCGCCTTGGCTGCCGGCGTCAGCGTTGCGTCCATCTGGCGCAGCAGCTCCTCCCAGTCGGCCAGCCACGTGTCGGTGATGATGACGGGGGAGAAGTTCACATGCACCTCGAACCCGGCGTCGACGAACTCGTT
>Ga0308169_10004164_pt1 | contig 13614 bp, 22 predicted proteins | sample PhyBR1_2_FD_202139 | JGI IMG/M metagenome (GOLD analysis project Ga0308169, IMG submission 202139) | Phyllosphere microbial communities from UC Gill Tract Community Farm, Albany, California, United States - DLSLSB.R1 | ecosystem: Host-associated > Plants > Phyllosphere > Unclassified | place...
CGCAGGAGAAAGCCCGAGAAAGGGAGAAGGCGAACCAGACGGACGAGTTTCAAGACGAGCTGAGCGGGTTCGTGGCGGGTCGGAAGCTGAAGAAGACGGGAGGGACGGATGAAGTCGAGCGGCAAAGGCAGAGGAAGCAGGAGCAGACGTTACGGAAGATGTTGACGGGCGAAGGGGGAGGATCGCCGACGGGCTTGCTGTCGCCTCAGCCTACGGGGGCGAGTGTGCGCAGTCAGTCGAGCTTTACGAGTGCGACGGGGCAGAGCGGTGGCAGCGGTGGGGAGAGGGCGGGCTCGGTCGGAGGAAGGACGGCGTCGCGTTCGAGCGTGAGGAGTGAGGTGTCTGTCAAGGAGGAGGTGAAGGCGGAACGAGAGTGATGCGGCGACGGATGCGGGACATCAGTGCCGGCAGGTGGTCAGGGACGGCATTTTGGCCAAATACGATGGATCATTTAGCTCTTCGTCCCTCGACTCTGGGAACAAGGCTGTAAACTGGTCGGTGCGACGCGGATGACGCCAGAACGATCGAGGCGGAGGATGGGAAGTGGGGCGATCTGATGTATCTCGCATGAAAGCTGTATAATGCGTCTGAGGACTGCTTCGAATTCGACTTAAGATCGAGTCGGGCCGCTTCTTGTCCTGAAACTCCGCTCGCTCGCATCCAACGTCTCTGGGCTTCGCCTCAACCGCATCGGTGTCGCTTCTTGGTGTCCGGTCGAAGCCTGGCGGCGACATCCGCCTTCGGGTGTTTCAACGTGGACCGAGATTGCCGTAGACGTGTTGATCACTGCACCAGCTCATTCTGGAGCATTCCACCCCTGTGCATACATACGAGCACATTCGGAATCAAGATAGAATCGTATCATCACCATGTCCGACGACTTTGAACCGCTCCCGCCTACGTTGCAGAATGTGCTGGACCAGAAGAGCTTAAAGTGGATCTTCTGCGGTGGGTGGACTGCGCCGTTGTTGCGCTCATCGAGCTGACGTATGCAGGTGGTAAAGGAGGTGTCGGTATGTTCGATAAGGATTATGAGGACCGAGAGAGGTCGCTGAGGTATAGGAAAGACGACGACGTCATGCTCGCTCGCTGTCCAGCTTGCAGCTGTCCGGGAATCGGTTCTTCTCATTGTGAGTCTTCGGCTGCCTAGCCGTGTTGGGCTCTGGGCCAGCGTCACACTTCTCCTCCTGGCACATCGCTCCTTTTGCCCGATCGTCTTGCCTAGTCTGTTGTCATTGCGCAGCACACTCAGATCGAGGCCCATACGGCATATGAGGCACCCCCGCATCGCTATTGCTGGCAATGCAATCAAAGCCTAATGCTCCACCGTCCCTGGCCACAATTGAGCCCTCTCGTTGAGTCTAGCTGACTTCAGTCTACCGATCCCGCCCACAACCTTTCAGATGCCTTCTCCCAGAAGTTTGGCAAGGACGCGACGAAAGTGAATGGGTTCGACAACCTCTATGCAATGGAGATTGACCCGAACGGAAGCTTGCAGGAGATGATTGAGAACTGCACGTTGTTATCTATGATCCTTCGACGTCTTGTTGACGAGCAGCGGACCAGAGCGGAGGCATGGGCGGGATGATGCAGGATCTGGCATTCGCCATCCCAGGTGTGGATGAGGCGATGGGCTTTGCGGAGATCATGAAGTGGGTACAACGCGGGATGGTGGTATCCGACAATCTGCTGACGTCAGGCACGTGAAGTCGATGGAGTTCTCGGTGATTGTGTTCGACACGGCACCAACGGGGCACACCCTGCGGTTCTTGTCGTTCCCATCAGTGCTGGAGAAGGCTCTCGGCAAGCTCAGCGGGCTGAGCGGCCGTTTCGGCCCGATGCTGCAGCAGGTGAGCTGTTCCCAATCAGACTCCCTTGAGCTCACGTGTAGTTCCAATCGATGATGGGTGGTGGAGCGCCGCAGGAGGACATGTTTGGCAAGCTTGAGGCTATGCGGGAGGTCATCACGGAGGTGAACACGCAGTTCAAGGACCCGGCAAGTGCCCCGTCTCATTCATGGATGTGAGCTGATCGTTCAGGAGAAGACGACGTTCGTCTGTGTCTGCATCTCCGAGTTCCTGTCGCTGTACGAGACGGAGCGTCTCATCCAGGAGCTCACGCAATACGAGATTGACACGCACAACATCGTTGTCAACCAGCTGTTGTTCCCCAAAGCGGGTGAGCTTACCTCTTCAGCCGCCCAAATCCAGCTGAGTTGCAGGCAACAACTGCGACCAATGTTCGGTGCGACATAAGATGCAGCAAAAGTACCTGAAGGAGGCGTTCGATCTGTATGAGGACGGTTTCCACATCGTCCAGCTGCCGCTTCTCACGGAAGAGGTCCGGGGTGTCGAGAAGATACGGAACTTCAGCAAGGTGGGTCCAGACTAGTCGGCGAATTATGACGATATGTTGATGGACAGATGCTCATCGAGCCATACACGCCCCCGCAGTAGAGTAGATGTACAGTTGATATGCATGTGTAACGCCGCCTCGCCTGGTCAGGAATCTGTCCTGAGATCGTGGATGGCCCGACGCCGTGAAGCGCTCCTCTGCCCGAAGCGCCTGGGCCATACGGTTCTCTTCCGGCTCTCTTTCTGGCTAGCATCCCAGCTTCTCTTCCTCTCAGCCCCATCATCACTTACCCCGCTCAGAGAGCGCCGTGCTTGTCCGGCCAACTTCAAGAACAAATCGTGTCACGTGAGCGCTCATCACCGCCGGCAACGAGCGATCGCCCGACTTTTGTTGTTGAGCCGGAGTCATCGTCCCGATCACATATAAGTTTGCATCTTCATCATAGCGGCACAGAAAGTATGTCGGTGCCAAAGCTGCTCGTCGTAGGGGGAAATGGCTTTCTCGGTGCGTCACTTCCTCCGACAGTTGCCGACTGCAGCTGACAAGGCCAGGTTCGGCAATCTGCAAATCGGCCGTCGCGAAAGGATGGGAGGTCTCGAGCATGAGGCGGGTCTTCGCGATCGCGTCTCGGCAGCGTGCTGACCATCAGCTCGTCAGGACGGCCATACGTCACGCCAGCGGGCCACACGCCGAAATGGGTGGACAAAGTCGAGTGGCACGCCGCATCAGCGTTCGACCCCGCATCATACCGCTCCCTCGTTGCTTCCTCCTCGGCCGTCGTGCACACTCTGGGCATACTTCTCGAGGATGCGGGGTACAAGTCGGCAGTGCAGCAGGGGAATGTGCTGTCACTGGTCAAGGCATTTGCGGGAGGCGTGACGGGCGCGCACGGTAATCCGCTCAAGACGGAGGAGGAGAAGCGGAGGGGATACGACGGGATGAACCGGGATTCTGGTACGTTCATCGCTGGTCCTGTGGCCCGGGCGGGACGATCAACCTCGCGACGAGCTGATGATAGCTCTGACGGTGCTGGACACCTTCATGTCAACTCCATCGACCACGACGTCATCAGCGAACGGCAGCAGACCCGATGCGTCAGGACCGAGCCGTCCCTTCGTATACATCTCAGCGGCGGATGCATTCCGGCCCGTCGTGCCCAGCAGATACATCGAGAGCAAACGAGAAGCAGAGGTTGAGATCTTGCGCCGGACAGCGGATAAGCCTGAAGCAGGGATCAGGCCGCTGTTCATGCGTCCGGGTACGTCGCGTCGTGCAGTTACCGGATAGGACATCAAGGCCCCGACGCCCCGCTGACGAGCAGGACTGATGTATCACCCCCACATCCGACCCATCTCCACCCTCCCCGCCTTCCTTCTTTCCTTGACGGCCTCTATACCTATGGGAAACCCCTTCGCATCGAAATCGTTCCTGGGCGGAGCAGTCGACGCGCTCTCGACGCATCCGATACATGTCGACCACGTCGCCAGCGCTGTCCTGAAGAGTATTAGCGACGAGGACACAAAGGGTGTGGTGGACGTGGACACGATGAGGAGGTGGGCAGGGTTTGATGTCAAGAGCCGCGCGGGCCAGCCTGGCCCCCTGCAGGTTTAGTTTTTCACATGCATGCGAACATGACCATGGATCACCGCGTCACTGTACGTGTGGTCCGTTCGCGACGAAGAGGTTGCATCTATGTCACCTGTCGTTCAGGTTTTCTCCACGGCCGTCTCTGGAGCACTTCTGGCGGCCTGTCTGAAAGAATATTCCTGACACCGTGCCTACCGTCGAACAACATGGAAGAGCTTTATCGACCGGGCAAACAGCCTCGTATGCGTGCATGCTATGATCCACTACAGGTACAGATTCTCAATACCGAATGCGCCGTAGCGCTACAACATGGTGCCGACATTCTCAGACGATGGACGACAAATGCCTTGAACCACAATCTTGGGAGAGTATGTCAAGGAGCTTGCTCATCACCGTCCTGCTAGTCAGCGCACAGTTGATACGAACGTAAAATATCACTCACTCGCTCCCCAGCCGTGATCCTGTGGTCGTCCGCCGTCGTGATAGCCGTTCGTGTCATTATGTCGATTGTTCTTTCCACCCTTCTTCCCCCCGCGTTTTCCCTGATACCCTCCGCCTCGCTCATTGTGGTTCCACCCCTGACCGCCATGCTGCGCCGGGTTGGGGTATTGGTACTGGCCGTTCGCTTCTCCCCAGACATTGCCGGTTCCGTAAGTTGGCGTTGGGTCGAGGCCATATACCGGTTGCGGTGGCCACTGCTGCTGCTGCTGCTGCGGCGGCGGCGGCGGCAGTGGCTGCTGCCAGGGCTGAGGCTGATGATGCTGTTCGTACCCGTACGTCGGGACCGGCGCCGGCGCCGGTAGCCCGGGCTGTCCGAACAGGCCAGGGTTGAGCGCGCCGAGAAGAGCGGTGACGGAACTTGCTTGAGGCGGATTGGCGGGATGCCAGCGATGCGTTTGCGCCGTCGCGGCAACGTGGCGAACTGTAGACTCGTCCGCAGAGGGAAGAACCTCGTAGTTGACATTGATGATACTTGCCTCCCGCTGCTCTTGAGCAAGGGCTTCCGGGGTGGGCTGGATGAGTTCGGGGATACCCGCATAGTCTGCTCGTCAGCTCAGCGCCTCCTTTCGACCCATCAGTCAGCTCACCATACGGCTCATACCACTCCACCTCCTCCTCCATCTCCTCGTGGTGCTTAAGCGCGCTTCCCTCGCTCACATCCATCTGGTGCATCGACACGCCCTGCAAGTCCTCCTGCCACGGCGCCAGCTCATGCTCATGTTCTGCCTGCGTGAACAGCTTGACCTCCTCAAGGTCACCAGTACCCGTATCATCCCGGAACTTGACCACAAAGCCCTTTTTATTAGGCTTCTTGGTCGTTTTGGGTGGCGCAGAAGCAGGAGCGGGCACGGGCTCGACCGCGGATGCGGCTGCCGCCACCGGCTTAAGCTTTGCGAGCGTTTGAGCCAACAACGTTGATGCAGTGGGCGGTGGTTGACGTGGCGGAGAAGTCTTTCGCGGTATACTCGCCAGCGGCTTCGTTGGTCGGCCGGACGACGAGATTGTCGACGACGGTGCCGGCGCACCGAAGTAGCTCATGTCGGTCTTGCTTTGCGCCGTCAAGCCAAACCTGGGCTTCACGTCGGTCTTTGGTTTCGCCTCGACCGGCTTCGTCGCGGGCTTTGCGTCGGGTTTTGGCCGTGACGGGCCAGCCGCCTTGGGGTCGATCTTGGGCTTCTTCGCGGCTGCCGCATCAGCTAAATCATTTGCTCATCATCATCGACTCACTCGGCTTGTCCTTGTCCGACTCATCGCTGCTGACGTAGCTCCGCCGATTCCGCTTGAACAGGGTGTTTTTACACCAGTCCTGAAACTCCCGGTACGCATCCTCGACCTCGCCTCTCACCGAGAAGTTAAGGCCGACAACGGTGTTCTTCAGCGCACGCGCGAGCCGGCCTATCTCCAGATCCGCAAGCACGTCGACGGCTATGTCTGTCCGCGAAAGCACTAAAAAGAGTGGGGCAATGCATTTGGCCCACGTCTGCGGGTTTTTGGACATCTGAAGCAGCCATGCACGGAAGACGGCAATATACCTCTCATCGTCCGCCATAAGGCGGAGGTACTCTTTAGAGGCATGACGTGACAATGCGTTCAGAATCTTTAGCAGTTGAGATGGGTTGGGCTCGAACACGGGCGGTAAGGGTTCGCCCTTGACTGTCCGGGTCCGGAGGTTCCGGAATAGGTCGATGGGTCGGTTTCGAGCCAGCTCAGCGGCTGTCAAGACGTCTGCAATATCGTCCGGAAGGGTAGTCACCGTCGAACGGGCCGTGGGCATCGGCGCCTTGGTGAGGGACGAAGAAGAGTAGGGAGGGGACCTGAATGACGACGGTGGCGGGCTGGCATCCATATACGACCGATGATGTAGTCGAGAGATGCCCCGTCGCACGCGTATCGAGTCTGATACAGGCGATGATGCTGTCTCGGCAATCGAAAGCTTTGGAGAAGGCGCCGGCGAGTCGTCAATGTGGATGACCTCTGCAGCGGCCGGCTGAGATGTCCGATCGGTCGGTGGCGGGGGAAATGGCGCCTGAAGCGCTTGAGGGGAGATTGTCGGGGGCTGAGTTGTAGATTGTTCTGTGTGTCAGCATGTGCGATGCTCGTGCTTGTCGAACCAGCGAGGAGAGAAGACAGCAACGATCACCACCTCGTTCCTTTGTTCGACAGCCACATGGTCCGCGCACACTACCCATTTGTCACGTGACAAAAATAGGTGCATGACGTCACCCTGGATAGGCATGAGCGCAAGCCTTCACATACCGCCCCTTCGCCTATCCCATGCGCCTCTGCCCCCAGCCGCTTCAACACCACCAGGCCTGACAGCGGCTCCCCTCGCCGACCGGACCGGTCTCCCGCACGACTCGCGGACGAGATCGACCGCTGTCACCGTCGTCGCCTGCGTATACGCTAGGTCAGACACCCGGTCGGACAACCAACACGTTGGCCGCCCAGGGCTAGGTGAGGGGTGATGCCATGTCGCGTCCCGCTCTCTCGGGTGTCCACCATCACAACAAAGCGCAAGGCAGGCATAGCAAGGCAGTGCAACAGAGTAGATGTGAACAATAAAGTAGCATGACATAGACGAAGCGAGCCGTCGTCGTTGTACCGCTAGCCGAGAGGCTCAACATTGCGAGAGTTGTTCTCCGTCTGGTCGCGCGGTCGGAAGGGTTCTGGATGAGCTTACCTTTTTCAGCTTCTACGTCATTTTGGCGGGACTCCGTCACGGGCGCAGGAGGGATTTCGGACGGAACGATCTCGACAGCCTCGCCAGGCCCAACCTCATCCGGACCCAGGTCCCATGCGGCAAGCGGATCATCTTCCATCTTGGTTGACTCGAAGAAATCCTCAAACTGTACAGGCGCGTGATTGTAGTCCTGCCAAGTGTCTTGTCTGTTGATGTCAGCATGGTGCATCGCGAACCTCTTTGTCTTCGGCTAACTCACTGGTACGAGACTGGCTGTCCCCACGGGTCCATCTTGGCCAGCCGTGCTTATTGGGCGCCGAACTCGGAAAAACACAACAAAGACCCAACGCAAGATTATCGAGACTGAGTAGAGCCTAGGCTAGAGTAGCAAGCAATACACCCTGTAGATTGATGGAAGACTTGATAGCCCGGAGAGGGTGGTGCAGAGAAGAGAGAAGGGGGATGAGGGATGCGAACGATGATGATGGTTGCTGGTGCTTCGCAGGCGGGGCGTGCAGGGCGGCGAGGACGAGAAAGGATTGCACATTTCAAGCGGACTTGCCGGCGTTTCTGGTCGGTGGCATGCAATCTATTTACGTAAGCGTTTCGGCTCATTGCATCTCTTTCCTACTCGACCCTCATTGTTCATGCATCATCTTCAATCTGCGTTGAAGCTGATCGCAACCTATTGTTCAGCTATGTTGTCGCAGAATGGGGAGCATCAGAACTCCGTCGACCTCTGTCGCAATCTACAGCTCACTGTCTGAACTCTGCATTCACACATGCGAAACGGATTTACCTACCCTTCACCATCTCGTCAAGTTCCCCTGGTTTGATCGCTCCTCGCCGCCTTGTCGGACTTCGGCACAATGCAGCCGCAAGGCCACTGACCCATCATGAGCAAAGTGGTTTCCGTCCGTATTGTATATTGCACTCTTACAACAGCGTAATAGTTACTTCACGGCCATGGCGACCATGAGCTACCCACCGGCCTACCTCCACGAACGCCAACTCGAGAACGACTTTCACCGCCTTGACATCGCCAAAGCCAAGCGAAAGATCTTTCCGGTGCATAGGCTCTGGAATGACGTGTCCCTTGGCTTCAGCTTGGTCAGCTGCGATGGCACGCGATTCTACTGCGATGCGCGATACGTTCGCGAGCAAAGGTGAGCTTCGCGCTTGCATGCAAAGTGGATCCGTCCCTGAATGTTTTCCTCGCACTCCTGTCGTGCTGTCCGATCGATCCTGTGCACATTTGGTTCTCGTGCGGTGAGCCCTGACTGACGCCAGCGCGATGCTTTGCGCCTTGCTGCCCGAACACCCGGCCCCCGGCACAGAATACCGCTTCACCTCGGAACACGCCACCCCCGGCGCGCTCAACCAGCTCCTCTACGCGATACAAGACGAATACACCGGAGTCGACTGGTCCCAAGTCGCCGGCGATTTCTACCAAGACCTTGTCGATCTCTTCCACCTGTCCACGGCTTATCAGATCCCCTGCGCCGCTCAATCCGTGGTCAACTTCATCCGCAAAGAGATCGACTCGTCCGACGTCAAGTCCTTCGCCGACTGGGCGTACATCTTCATCGTTGCGTGCCAGTGCGACCTGGCCGATATGGCCGCGGAGATTGTGCAGCAGGACCGGCTGCCCGCCAACTCGCGCCAGGGCGCCAAGTATAGATATTGGAAGGGGATAAACTACACATGGGGACATGTGCGCGGACAGGGCGGACTGTATTACGACAACTTTACCCCGGAGATGATGCAGATGCTGACGCAGCCGTTTAGGCTCGGCTTGCACCTCAGCTCGCAGGTGGAGGATATGGATGAGGCGGCGAGAGTGTTCCTGGCTGCGGTCAAGGCATGAGAGACGCAGCTCGTCGTGACAAAAGTGGACATCATGTATAAATATGCAGATGCTCGTGATGGCGTTACAAGAATGGCTCGTGATGGTATTACAATCCCTCTCGCATCTCCCTGATCTTCTCCGCATAGTTGCCTGCTCGCTCGCGCAATCCCGAGAGATTCGGTATCGTCGGCAAATTCGACAGCAGACCGGTCTGTCCGCCCGTGACCTTGATCTGCGGGTCAGCCTTGCTTGCGGTAGCTGGCACAGATCACTCACCATGATTGTGGGTTCGGGGGGTTCCTCGATATTCTCCTCGCGCACCTTTCGCCGCAGCGTATCCATGATCTCGCCCACGACCACCCGGTCAAAGTCATCTCGAGCCTTCATCAACGCCTCGACAAACTGCAACTGCGGTCCGTGCTTCTTCGCAAACGTCCAATAATCCATGAATACCATTTGCGAGCTCGCGCCCAGCATCGAAACGATCTGATCAATCACCTCAAAGTTCCCCTCGAGGTCTTCTGGCGGTTTGTACGTCGTGAAAAAGTCGAAGGCGGAAGAAATGTCGGTCTGTATACGAGTCACCGCAGCCGGCATGCGCAGCGACCTCGCCGACGACCTTCGCAGCGCAGTAAGGTACGCAATCAAGAACGCATCGAGCAGGTCTTCGACGAGGATGTCGAAGATCGACGGGTTCAGGTGTGCCTGGTAATCCGACATATAGTCCCGCATCGTCTCGATGATCTGCGCCATGAGGTTGTCGGTGTACCATGCTGGGGTGATGAGGTTCTTTGTGGCCGTGCGGAGATCGTTGAAGACAAAATCGACGAGGGACGAGGTACACCGTTTGGCAACGTCGAGGTATCCGTCGATGGCTTCGTTCAAGCAGCCCGAGATGACCTCCTTGTATTTGGCGCTCACGAGCGGTTCGAGCCGCGCCGACAACGCCTCGGCATAGTCCGCCGACTTGAGCTGATCGTTGGCCAGCGCGATGACGTATTCGACCAGACCGCCGGGCACTTCCTCCGGCTTCTTCTCGACCTGATACCGGCATTCCTCCGCGACGACCTTGAGCCACTCCTGCTGCGTCCGGCGCATGACCTTGGCGCTTTCGGTGACCACACGCGCAAGGACGGCGCCCTGATTCGAGTCGAGCGCGAGGTCGCACTGCTGATTGACGAGCTGGAAGAAATCGACCACGCCTTCCATGCCAAACTGCCCGTCCTGCCCCTGCTCCGGCTCCGATGTCCGCCATTGGAACTTCGACGTCTCCTGCTTCATCAGGTTAACCGTCCACTCGTCCAACTTCGTCACGATGAGCTTGACGTAATCTTCGATCAAGTCCTGGCTCTTCCCATCCAGCAACGCCGGCTGCAGCCATGCCGATGGTATCTCCAGCTCCTTCATCGAAACGCGGTACTCCTTGATCCACGCATGCAGCTCCAGCAGCACCTTGGCCTCTGGCGCCGAATCGACGATCTTACGCAGCGTGTCGTTCAGGCACTTGTGGTACGCCTTCACCATGTAGGGCGTCAACTCGTAATCCTCCGGGAAGAGCGGCTCGACGTCGTCCTTGACCCGGATGATGTCCTTGTAGATCCACCCTAGCGTATCGATGTATCCTAGCAGGTCGTACTGGTACTCGTTGTAATGGTTCTCGAATGCCTGCTTGATTGATGCAGTTATGGTGTCCAGTAGTTTGTGCCGGTAGTTCTTGATCACACGCGCGTTTGCCTGCATCGACTTGAACTTGCTCGCAGCGTCCGTGGTCGCGACCTTGCGCACGAGTCGCATCACCACGGCCTGGCATCAGTTTGCGTCACGCATACTCTGACCGAGCGGTTCACCTTCTCGTCCTCCTTTCCTTCAAACTCGACGATTTTGAGCAGCCGCACGACCGTCCCGCCGTTTCCTCTCCGCGCGAGCTCGACAATATTCCGGCTAATCTCCCACAACCACTTCTCAAACGCCTCCCCGACCTGGTCAAGCTTGGCGAACCACTGCGTCAAGATCTCCCGCTCAGCCACATCCGACTTCTTCGCTTGATGCATCGTCTCGTTCCGGAACGCCTCGAGCTGCTGCAGCTGGAAATGGATCGGTAAGAGGTTGGGCGAGTATCCGACCGGTCCCCCATCTTGGCTCATATCCGATTCCAACAGCGAGGCTATATGGTCCACCTTGTCCGCCATCGACCGTAAGTTTTGCACCATCTTGGTGGTCTGCGCGAAGTTGCGGTGTATCGTCGATACCTGCTGTTGAGAGTCGTCACGCAGCGAGAGAACAACTTACCCGGGTAATCTTGTCGAACGCCTCTCCCGAGTCCTCCCCACCCTTGAGCTTCTCAATTAACATCATCTCCTCTCTTATCACCCCCACAGCCGCCCTCCCGCTTTGCAGTTTGAGAAGGGCATCTCGCGTAGCGTCCAGCTGATCCTTGACGCCCGAGGCGAGCTTTGCATCGAGCGTCGCCTTCTCTTTGAGCAGCTTGGCCCGGTACGCCGAAAGCTTGAGGAGGTCGTCCGGCTGGCGCAGCACCTCTCCAACGGCCGCTGAAGCCGAGTACGTCGCCATCGCGCGATGTTGCTGCTATATCATGGGACTGCAGACTGTCAACACCGTCACGGCAAGTGCCAGCTACAAGCATGATCATGGCCGAGCGCCGGGCTGTGATAACGCTCGGAGCCCCGGTGAAAACGCCACGTCAGGCATGTTTCAGCTGTCCGGACCGTCTCGAGATTTCTAGCGGGTCTTGGATTCAAAATCTGCTACACCATCACGATCTACAGCATCTACGACATGGGCAAGCAACCCATCACCAAGTCGCACGGCGCCAAGAACGCTTCCTCGTCGTCTTCAAGATCCGCTCCCTACCCGAAGAAAGCAAAAGTCGAAGTCAAGTACGAGGGTCAACCATCGGCGAAACCTACAAAAACTTCGAAACAGCCCGCCCCGTCGGCCTCCGTCCCAGCCAAACAAGCGCCTGCCAAAGACAAGGGCAAGGCCAGAGCTGTCGCCGAGACTGTTGATACACCCCTCACCCCGCGTCTATCCGACGGCTCGTTCGTGATCGTCGCCGGCTCCTACGAGAAGCTCCTGTATGGCATAGAGGGGACCTACGCCCCGGGAGCGGATCGACCGACGTTAAAGCCCATCTTCATCTTCCCGGCGCATCTGGCCTGTGTCAAGGCCGTTGCGGCGAGTGCAAGTGGAAAATGGCTGGCTTCGGGGAGTGAGGACGAGTTTGTCAAAGTCTGGGACTTGAGGCGGAGGAAGGAGGTCGGAAGCTTGAGTCAACATACCGGTGCGTCGCGTTTGCTGTGTCACATGGTGGAGGAGCTGACTGTCATAGGGTCGATAACGTCCTTGCACTTTCCCACCTCTTCGCATCTGATCACGACATCTGAAGACGCTACGCTCTCGCTGTTCCGGACCTCGGACTGGGCGCTGTTGAAGTCGCTCAAGGGGCATTCGGGACGGGTCAACCACGTTGATGTACACCCGACTGGACGAGTAGCGCTCAGTGTGGGCAAGGACAAGACGTTGAAGATGTGGGATCTGATGCGAGGACGTGGAGCCGCGAGTCTTCCCCTTGGCACCGGTGCGTGTGGCAGTGTCTTTGTCAGGGTTGGTTGACTGACCTGGTAGAAGCCGAGATGGTCAAGTTCTCGCCGCTTGGCACGCACTTCGCCGTGCTGTACCCAAAGAAGGTGGAGATCTACTCGCTTACGCTGAAACTGCTCAAGACGATCAACGGTACCGCTCGGTTCAACACGATATTGTTCGCGCTGGTCCCGGTCAGCGAGGACGAGGAGATGGAAGTCTTGTGTATCGGCACGGAGAAGGGTCAGATTGAGGTCTACAGTGTAGAAGTCGCCGAGGCAACTCAAGAGGACCAGGAGAGCGATGACGAGGAGGACGACGAAGGTACGAAGCCAGCGGAGGAGAATGGCGCAGATGTCGAGCGGATAGGCACATTCGTGGGGCATACCAACCGGTCAGTCCACATTTTGCTTTGCATTTGACCGGACCTGCCTTCAAATGTGTGCTCACGAGCAGGGTGAAATCGATATCGTCCCTGGCCTACACGACACCCGCTTCGGATGCTCACCCCGCCAAGCGACTGGTCATTGTCTCCTCCGTCTCGACCGACGGTTTCATCAACCTGTACGAATTGACGGCACTCCTGGCCTCTACCGCCGATCAACAACCGCTCGCAAGCTATGACACGAAAGGTAGCCGCCTGACCGTCTGTTGCCTCGCGGAAGGGAAGAAGGCCGGTCAGCTCGTCAAGGCGGCTGCGAACGGGTCTACAGCCGAGGATGCCGAGGATGACGAGGAGGCCGATGACGCAGAGGACAGCGAAGACGATGACGAGGACGAGGACATGTATGGAAGCAGTGAAGGGGAGAATGACGAAGACGATGACGGCATGGAGGTTGAGTTTGAGGATGACGAGGAAGAGCTCGAGGGTGAGGAGGAGGAAGAGGACGAGTGATCCTGAGGGCAAGCTCTACCGCGAGGCCAGCTCGTATCGCATCCCCGTATCGCATCCAGCACCGTATGCCAGTCGCGAAGCGTTTATTCCATGCATGCAGATGAAACGGGGGTGGCGGGAGATGGATCATTCACAGGATGATCCATC
>Ga0308169_10004165_pt1 | contig 13611 bp, 17 predicted proteins | sample PhyBR1_2_FD_202139 | JGI IMG/M metagenome (GOLD analysis project Ga0308169, IMG submission 202139) | Phyllosphere microbial communities from UC Gill Tract Community Farm, Albany, California, United States - DLSLSB.R1 | ecosystem: Host-associated > Plants > Phyllosphere > Unclassified | place...
CTCGTCCCTGTCCCTCTCCCTCTCCCGCTCCCTCTCCCTGTCCCTGCGCCCCTCCCTCTCCCTGCGCCCGTACCCCTCGTCCCTGTCCCACTCCCCGCGCTCACGCTCGCGCGCGCGCTTGCTCCGCCCGCCACGCGCGCCGCTCCGGTCGCGGTACGGGATCTGGAACCCGCCGCGCGCCGGGTCGGGGAGGTGCACCGTGCTGCTGCGCGGCGCGGGACCGGCGCTGGTGCCGGTGCTGGTGCTGGTGCTGGTGCTGGTGGAGGGGAGAGGGTGCGGGTGCGGGAGGGGTCCGCGGCTCGAGGACCGGGAGCGCGAGTGGGCGCGCGGGTGCGAGTGCGACGAGAGGGGCGCCCAGAGGGGCCCGGGCGCCGCCGTAGAGGTCGAGGTCGAGCCCGAGCCCGAGCCCGAGGCGGCGGGCGCGGCGGACGACGATGCCGAGGGCGACGGCCGGTCGCGGTCCCAGCGCGAGGCCGACACCGACGACGACGAGGGGCGGTCCCGCTCCCGGTCGCGGTCGCGGTCGCGCGGGCGGTAATCGCGCGGCGAGCGGTCCCTGTCGCGGTCCCGGTCCCGGTCGCGCGGCGAGCGCTCGCGCTCGCGCTCCCTGTCCCTCTCCCTCTCGCGGCGCCGCCCCTCGCCCCTCCCACCGCCGCCGGACCCGGGCGTCGCCGGCCCGAAGCCCAACTCGCCGCCGCGCTCACGCTCGACGAGCGCGCGCGCCTTGCGGTCGCCCCAGCCCTGGTCCCTGCGGCCGTGGAGCATCTGCGGGAGGAGCGACGACGCGGCTGCTTGCGCTTGTGCTTGTGCTTGGGCTGCCGAGGAGGACGAGGCGGGAGGGAGAGGGAGGGAGGACGAGGGCGAGAGGGAGCGCGGGCGCGAGCGGGCGTGTGCGTGGTCGCGGGGCGGGTACGGGTACGCGCCGTAGCTGTGGCTCTGGGTGTGGGTGTGGGTGTGGCTCGAGGGCGACGGCGAGGCGCGGCGCGAGCGCGAGGTCGACGAGGTGTTCGAGAGGGGTGGAGGAGGAGGGTGCGCGAGAGGGCGGCTCGTCGAGGTGCTGCTGGTGCTCGTGCTCGCGAGCGGGAGCGGCGGGGAGAGCGAGTGGCGGCGGCGCGGTGGGCGACTGCTTGGAGGCGCGCAGGCATGCGGTGCGAGGCGGGCGAGGGATGGTGAGCGAGAGGGAGAGAGGGGGAGGGAGGCGCGAGGAGGAGGAGTCAGTTCGCCGGCCTCTCGACGCACAGCCCGCACAAGAGAGCCCAAAGGACGCACCTCGACTCCCTGCTCGCGCGTCCCTCGGTGCGGTACGCCCTCTTGCCCTTGGCCGCGTGCGCCGGCGGCGGCCCGAGGGCCAGGGCAGCGGTCCCGCCCCGAGTCGCAGCGGCGGCGGGCGGCGAGCGCGAGCCGGACGCGGTGGCCCACGGGTAGTTCATGCGCTCTGGCGGCGCAGGCACCTTGTTGAGCGTGCAGTGCGTGCGCAGTGGTGGGCGGGGCGAGGGGAGAGGGGCGGCGGTGGTGCTGTTTGTGAGGGAGGCGGACGGCGAGGTGACTGGCGGTGGGGGCGCAGCGGGCGGTGCGCGGGTGGGTGGGCGCGGGTCGCCTAGTGGTACAGTGTGCCCTAGGTGGTCGCACGCGGTCCCAGCGGAGGGGAGAGCCGGGCTCGAGCGGGTGGTGGTCGCGAGAGGAGGACGAGGGAGGCAGCTCCCTCTCGGTCCTCGACCCGCTCTCATCCTCTGTGCAGGCTTGCTCAGAGCCAAGCTAGGCATACTCTCTCCGCACAGAAGACCACGACCCAGCCGGTCTCGCCCCTCGCCGCGCCATGGCCGCTTCCTCCTCCTCCTCCTCGTCGCCCTCGCTCTCCACGCTGCGCGACGCCGTCGACTCGCTCCTCCAAGAGTACCTCGCCGCCCTCGACGCCTACCAGTCTGCGCGCGCGACCCTCCACGACCACCTCAAGCACGTGCGTCGCCCCCCTCCTCTCCTCCCTCTCTCTCTCCCTGCTCTGCTCGCACTGGACCTCTCTAACCCGAGGCCGCACACCCAGGGCTACCTCGACCTCGCGCGCGCCAAGCTCGCCCTCGGCCCAGGGCGCGTCAGCCCGCGCAGCTACGACCTGAGCGACTCGGCGGCGCAGCTCGGCGTGTGCGCTCTCTCTCTCTCTCTCCCTCCCTCTCTCTCTCACTCGCCCCTCGCAATGCGCGCGCAAGGACGAAGGCACTGATGTACGCTCTGTTGCAGGGCACTCGAGCCGGCGACGGCCGACGACGGCGGCGAAGAGGAGCGCCGGGCAGACGCGCTGAGCTGGACCGTCGGCGCTCGCGCTCAAGCCCCTGCGCCCGGCGAGGGCATGTCCGGGCCCGACGCGCCGAGCACCCTGCGCCGCCGCACCCGTCGTCCCTCCTCCTCGTTCCTCGACGCCTCCACCACCGACGGCGCGCCCTCGACCTCGCCCGCGCCCTCCCCTACTCCCCCGCCCGCACCCGCACCCGCACCCACCCCAGCACCGCGCTCCCCACTCGCCCAGTTCTCGCCCCTCCCGCCGCCCGCCCTGCGCAGCGCCGCGTCCGCGTTCGCCGCGAGCGCGCGCGCGGCGGCGCGCGTCGTCGAGTGCGAGCGGGCGCTGAGGGGGTGTGTGCGGCGGGTCAAGCGCGCGCGGAGGGCGGTCGCGGCGGCTGGTGACGCTGGGGCGGCGGCGGGTGCGAAGGGCGTGGTGAGGAGAGGGGAGGAGAGCGGCGGAGATGGGCGAGGCGAGGCGGACGAGGGCGAGGGAGGGCGGGGAGGAGAGGTGGGCAAAGCGAGTGGGGAGGAGGAGGGGGCGCGGGTTGTGTAGGCCGAGAGTTCGAGTGGCAGCGCAAGCTCGTCGTTCGCCTGCGCTCCGCACGTCGACCTAGAGCCCTCCCCTCGGCCTCGGCGGGCGCCGCTCCCCCCTCTTCCTCCTCGCAGCCGCGACCACGTCCGTCCACCACCGCCTGACGGCCCACCACGCCCTCTCCCCGCCGAGCACGACGGCCCCGCCGACGACGACGACGGCGCTGACCTGAGCGACGGCGAGCGCGGCGCGGACGACGGTGCGCGCAAAGTCGCGCGCCTGGAGGCGCAGGGGCTGGAGCGAGGTGACGAGCGGGAGCGAGCCGACGGCGAGGAGGGACGCGGCGAGGAGGGCGTCGCGCGCGAGGGTCGGGTCGGCGCGTGGAGGCGGCATGGCGGGGTGCGCGGTGTGGGCTCTTGGTAGACAGTGGCGAGCGGTGGATGGAGAGAGAGAGAGAGGGAGAGAGAGTTGGCCGAGGGCCGATCGCGTCCAAGGGGGAGACGAGCGAGGGGAGAGCTCGCCCTCGCTACGAGAGAGCCAGTGCACAGCTGCACAGCCAGCTACAGCCACCACCTCACCGCACACGACCGCCCTCACCCCGAGTCGCTCCTTGCACCCGCCCTTCCCCCCTCCTCCTCCTCCTCGCCAGCTCGTCGTCCCCACCTCGACCTCCTCTCGCTCCCCCGCCCGCCCCTCCACGCCCTCTGCCGCGCGCGCACGCACGCCCTCGTCGCCGTCCCGCTCGCGATGGAGAACTACGAGCGCCTCGAAAAGGTCGGCGAGGGTGCGTCCTCTCGTCCCTCTCGCTCCAACTCGCCGTTCTCGCGAGTCGCGCGACCGGCCCTGATCCTCCCTGGTGGGTTCCCCGCCGCGCAGGCACGTACGGCACGGTGTACAAGTGCCGCCAGGTGCGTCTCGTCCCTCTCTCTCTCTCTCTCTCCCCTCCCTCCCCTCCTCGCCCGTTCGCTCATTAAACGCGTCGACTCGCGCTCCTCCTCCCGCCTCTCCCTGACTGACCAAGACCCTCCTCGCCCCGCGCGCAGCTCGCCACCAACACGATCGTCGCGCTCAAGAAGATCCGGCTCGAGGACGAGGACGAGGGCGTGCCGAGCACGGCGCTGCGCGAGGTCAGCGTCCTCATGGAGCTCGGCCAGAGCACGCACGCCGGCGCAGAGTGCATCGTCAAGTGCGTCGAGGATATCTCTTTTCTTTCTGGTGTGCGTCGGGCGAGGCGGCGCCGGGCGAGGGAGGACGAGGCGAGGACGAGGCGGGCGGGGTCCGAGCGGGTCGAGAGGGTGAGGCGATGGTGGCGCTCAAGGGCGGGCGCGTGCGGGTCGGCGCCCGCCGAGGACCTCGACGAGTGCAGCACCATGTCGATCGGTCCTGAGTGCGCCTTGCTGACCTTGACCTCACGCACGTCCTCCTCGCCCGCCCTCCTCGTCCTCCTCCTCCTCCTCCCCCCCCCCGCGGCCCCCCGGGGCGCGCCTGCGCCTCGCCCGTCCACCCCGCACCACCCCCCTCCCCTCCCTCCCTCGACAGGCTCCTCGACGTGATCCAGCTCGACGAGTCGCTCTCGCTCGTGTTCGAGTTCCTCGACCTCGATCTGAAAAAGTACATGGACGCCGCCGCCCTCGTCGCCAACGCGGCCGCGCAGCCGGCCCAGCTCGACGACGAGGGCAACTGGAGCGTCCCGCTGCCGCCCGTCGGGCTGCCGCACAATGTCCGGGGCAAGGGCAGGGCAAAGAGGGGCTTGCCGAGCGATTTGGTCGCTGTGCGTCCCTGCCTCTCCCCCCTCTCTCTCTCGCCCTCCCTCCTTGCACGAACGAGCGACCCACTGACGCACCACCCTCACTCCCCTCGCTCGCCCGCCCGCAGAAGTTCATGTCGCAGCTCCTCCTCGGCCTCGCGCACCTGCACTCGCGCCGCATCCTGCACCGCGACCTCAAGCCGCAGAACCTCCTCATCGACAAGGAGGGCAACCTCAAGGTGCGCCTCTCGTGCTCTCTCGTTCGGCTGGTCGTCGTGCCCCGTGCGCGACGATGCTGATGCTGGCAGAGGTTCGTGCACGCAGATTGCCGACTTTGGGCTCGCGAGGGCGTTTGGCGTGCCCTTGCGCACCTACACACACGAGGTGCGCCCGCTCTCTTCCTCTCGTGGCGTCGTGCAGCTCGCTCACCGCGCCCTCTCGCGCCCGCAGATCATCACGCTCTGGTACCGCCCGCTCGAGGTCCTCCTCGGCGGCCGGCACTACACGACCGCCGTGCGTCCTCCCCCTCCTTCCCTCTCCCTCGGGCAGAGCTGACGATGCCCGGAGCGCGCACGCAGGTCGACGTGTGGTCGTGCGCGACCATCTTTGCCGAGATGGCGAGCGGGCTGCCGCTCGTGCCGGGCGACAGCGAGATTGACCAGATCTTCCGCATCTTCCGGTGCGTCGCTCCTTCTCCCCCTCCCCCCTCCTCCCTCTCCCTCTCCCTCTCTCGGGCCCGCTGACGAGAGGGAGCGCGCGCGCAGCTTGATGGGCACGCCCACCGAGGCGACCTGGCCCGGGCTCGTCCACATGCCCGACTACAAGGCGTCGTTCCCGCAGTGGCGCGCGACCGACCTGCGCCGCGCGCTCCCCGAGATGGACGACCGCGCGCTCGGCCTCCTGAACGGCATGCTGCAGATTGACCCCGAGCGGCGCATCAGCGGTGCGTCGCCCTCTCCCTTTCCCTTCTCTCCTCACCTCGCTCGCCTTCCTCGCTCGCGCTGACCCGCCGCCCCCTCGCCTCTCCTCGCGCACAGCGAAAGCCGCCCTCCGTCACTCGTACTTCCACCCCTCGGCCGCCACCTCGCCCGTCCCCTCGTTCGCCGGCGCAGGCTCGCCCAACCCGCTCCTGAACCCGTTCGGCCTCTCGGCGCCCGCAGCCGCGACGCACTTCCCGCCGCAGCACGCGCAGCAGGGCGCGCAGACGTACGCGCAGCAGGTCGCGGCGTATGCGGCGCAGGCGGCGGCAGCAGGGCACGGGCACGGGCACGAGGCGGGCGCAGGAGGAGGAGGAGGAGGAGGGGGAGGCGGAGCGGGAGGGGGGCTCATGGCGAGCCCGATGCGCTGAGCGTGTCGGCGCCGCTCTCGGGTGTTGTACTGTACTTTCTAGTTGCATCTCGCTCTCTTTCTTGCGCACGCGCGCTCTCGCTCTCTGTGTGCTTCGCCTCGAGAGGGGGGGCTCGAGCGCAGGTCGGGCGGGAGAGAGGGTTGCTCTTGCAGGGGGGACAGGGACAGAAGGGGACAATGCGAGAGAGACAACGATATCGAGATAGAGAAGAGAGACAACGCCTCGTCCGTCTACCGAGCTGCCGACGCGAGCGAGAACAAGGAGGAACGACGCCCCGAAAGGGAGGGGCTTTTCGAGTGCAGGACGAGCGAGCGAGTCTAGAAGTCCTTGGTGACGCTCTTTGCGCCGTCGACGAGCTGGTGCGCCTCGAGGTGGCCCTTGCCGCCCTTGTCGACGACGATCGTGAGGCGCACGTGCGAGCCCTTCTTGGACCCGTCGACGGGCACGACGAGGTCGGCGATGGCCTTGGTCGCGCGCACCTCGGGCGTGCGGATGTCCTCGTCCTCGTCCTCGTCGTCCGACACGTCGTCCTCTGCGGGACCCGCACCGACGGCGTTCTTGGCGGCGGCCATGAAGGACCCGACGGCGCCGGCGACGGCGCCCTTTGCCTGCTCGACCTTGGTCTGGGCGGGCGTCACCTTGACAAAGTGCTCGCCCTCCCACAGTGCGACGACGACCTCCTTGACCGTGTCGCTCTCGAGCGGGACGTCGACGATGCGCCGTGCGGGGAGCGGCGTGTGGGCGTCGACGAGCGTGACGAACGCGAGGTCGGCGGGCGTGCCGCTCAGCTCGGGCTCGAGGACAAAGCCGAGCGGGCGCGCGAGGGCCTCGGGCGCGACGACGGCGGCGTCGGTCGTCGAGCTCTTGACGAGCTCGGCGCTGTTGGGCGCGTCGGCGGGGAACGCGTTACGGAGCGACTGGGCCTGGAGGGCCGAGCCCTTGCTCAGGACCTCGTCGGGCTCGATCTGGCTCGAGACGACGGTCGCGTCGTTGCGGAGGACGTCGAGGACCTTGTTGGCGAGCGTCGGGAGCTTGGTCGTGCCGCCGACGAGGACGAGCTCGGTCACGTCGAGCGGGTCGAGCTGCGCCTGCTCGAGCGCCTTCTCGACCTGGGCGACGATGCGCGCGTACACGGACGCGGCGAGGAGGTCGAACCGCATGCGGTTCACCGTGCCGTGGAAGTCGAGGCCCTCGGCGAGCGACTCGACCGAGCACGGCGCGGTCGTCGACGCCGACAGCGACTTCTTGGTCACCTCGACGGCGAGGCGCAGCTTCATCTGGGCGCGGTGGTTCGACTGCTCGAGCGGCGTCTTGGTCTTCTTGGTAAACTCCTTGGCGAACCAGTCCATGAGCTTCTGGTCGAACAGGTCGCCGCCGAGCTCGCGGTCCGACACGGACGCGAGCGGGTGGAACAGGCCATCGCGGATCGCGACGACCGTCGCCGTCGTCGAGGTGGCGCCGACGTCGAGCACGACGGCGTTGCGGTCGATCGAGAGCTTGTCGGCGGCGGCGTCGGCCGTGACCTCGGTCGCGGCGTACGCCGTCAGGGCCGCGGCCGCCTCGGGCACCGTCTGGACGACCGTGACGCCGGCCTCGGTCGCGGCGGCGACGAGGGCGTCGGTCTGCGCCGCCGAGAAGTCGGACGGGACCGTGAGGACGGCGTCCGAGATGGGGCGGCCGAGGAAGTCGGTCGCGTACGACAGGAGGACGCGCAGGAAGCGGACGGCGCAGTCGTGCGCCGTGAGGGTCGTCGCGGCGCCGTTGATCTCGACCGTGAAGGCGGGCTGGCCGTCCTTGTCGACGATGGGCGCAGAGTTGCACGGCTGCTTGACGTCCTTGACCTCGGCGAAGCTGCGCGCGGCGGAGTGGTGGGTGTCAGTGCGTGCGCTCGCAGGGGAAAGACCGGGACGCAAAGGGGAGCGGGGCTCACGTCTTGCCGAGGAGGTTGCGGAAGGCGAGGATGGTGTTCTTGGGGTTGCGCACGAGCTGGACGCGGGCGGGGACGCCGTAGTACTCCTCGGTGCCGCTGAACGAGAGAGCCGAAGCGATCTGACGCTCGCCGTCGTCGTTGGCGATGCAGTCGGCGAGGCCCTCCTGCAGGCGCGAGAGGGAGAGGAAGGAGGTCAGCCTGGCTTCTCGGCGGCGGTCAGAGGGAAGGCAATAGGACGCACCTTGTCGATGATGGCGACGCTCGAGAAGCTCTGGCCAAAGTTGAGGCCCAGGAGGCCCGGGGCCTGCTTGACGGGCGTCTGCGGCTCGGTGGGAGCTCGCGGCGTGTTGGCGCCCGAGGGGGCCTTGGAGGCGGCCTTGGAGGGGGCCTTGGACGACTGCTTCGAGCCCTTCTGTCCGCGCTTGGGAGGCATGGTGTGCTGTGAGTCGGGTGGGGTGGGGTGGAGCGAGAGCTGGTCCGCGGCGAGCAGAGGCGAGCTCGAGGAGGAGAGCGACATCGCAACCTCGCTCTCGCACGACCCCACACCCCTCAGGTGAGCATTCTGGCTAGACGGGTAGACGCGCAGACCTCATTTTGCTGGACTCGAGCCAGTCAAAGTCGAGCCCTGCGTCGAGGCTGACCCTGTCGTCGTCGTCAGCACCGCCTCGCCTCTCCTCCTCTCTCGCCCCCACTTCCCCTCTCGCCTCTGCTCCTCTCGCCTGCTACCGCACCAGCTCACCCAGACTCGCCACTCTCCGACCCAGCCGCGCCATGCCCCGGCAATACACGCCCGACCCCGTCGTCGACGACCCCAACTCCTGGCAGGCCGCTCCTCCACCCTCCGGCCCAGCCCAGACCAAGTGGGACAAGTTCATCCACAAGTTCAAGGAGGAGCCACTCGTCCCGTTGGGTGCGTCCCGCTCTCGCCTCGTCAACCCTTCCCCTGGTCGCCGCCGCCGCCGCTGACCCGCCCTCGTCCCGATCCTCGCAGGCTGCTTCGCGACCGTCGCCGCCCTCCTCGGTGCCAGCTCGGCCCTCCAGAAGGGCAACCGCAACCAGTTCAACAAGATGCTGCGCCTGCGCGTCGCCGCCCAGGGCGTCACCGTCATCGCTGCACTCGGTGCGCTCCCTCTCGCTCTCGCCTCGTCTCGCTCGCCCGGCTCTCGAGCTGACCTTTTGCTCCACGCGCTCGCAGGAGGATCGCTGTACTACCAGAGCGAGCGGCGCGCAGAGAGGAACCGGGTCGAGGCGGCAAAGGCAGAGGCGGCGACGGCGGCGGCACCGAGCGGGGTGAGCGCACAGCCCTGAGGCGGCAGCTGTTCCCGTTCCTCGAGTGCGTCTAGCTCTCCTCGTCCTTCGTCACGTACTTGGCGCCGGTGCTGACTCTGGGCCCGCCCCGCAGCTCGCCTCTGTACAACCTGTAGCTGTAACCCGTTCACCTTCCTCCCTCTCCCTCGCCCACGACCTCGCCCGCACTCTTCGCGCTCGTTCGGAATCAACGATACGGGCACGTCGACGTCGCTGCGGCCGTGCTGCTCGGCGGACGCTCGAAGGGCGTCCGCTGCGCCGCGAGATGCTCGCGTGACGTGCGACTCAGCCTCTCGCTCGCGTCGCGCGCGCTGCGCCTCGCCTGCGCGGCAGGCCAGCCTCGGCACCTTCTCTCGAGCGTCCGCGTGCTGTCGAGGGACGGTCTGGAAGCGTCTTTGGAAACGAGTGCGTGCGAGGCTCGCTCGGCAAGCTGGTTCGCTCCCGGGCCTGCGAGAGCTGAGAGTGCACCTCTCCTTGTTCAAGCTGCGGCGGCTCGCGACTACTTCACTGAAACCTAGAGCGAGGATGCACGAGGAAGCAGCTTTGTCCATCGCCAGCAAGAGGACGAGGCGGGTCACGTGCGTTGAGACGAGCGGGCGGCGGGCGCGGGCTTCGTCTCGTCCTCATCTCGACCTCGCCCACGATGGCAGCGACCGACTCGAGCGCGGCCCTGTTCGACCGCACCAATGCGTGCGTCCCTCTCCCTCCCTGTGCACCTGCGCTTAAGCTGACGCCCGTCCGCGACAGGCTCCTCTCGTCGTACAATCAGCAAACACTCCACGCGCAGAAGCTCATCACGAGCGTGTCGGTGCACGGGCGCAGCGGTGGCGGCTCGCAGCAACAGCAGCATGGGCACACGGACAACCTGACGCGGTGGACTCAGCGCGGCGACGTGACGGGCCAGAACGAGTCGGGCCTGGTCGTCGATGCGATGGACCGCCAGAGGACGGACGAGGACCTCAAGGTGTTCAAGGTGCGCCGGCTGCTCTCTCGTGATTCGTGTGTGCTGCTTGTGCGCGGCGCACGGCAAGTCTGAACGAGAAGAGCGCGAGCTGACCCACTCCTCGCGCCCGCAGGACCACGTCTCGATGCTCAAGTTCGCCTACCTCGAGTCGAACGCCAAGCTCGAGTTCATCAACCACATCCTCGCCGACGACGGCTACAAGCCCATCTCGAAGGAGGTCAACGACCAACTCGGTGCGTGCACGCTCTCCCTCGTCTGCGGGTTTCGGCCTCGAGTCCTCGAGCTGACTCGCTTCATTGTCGGGTTGCGGCGCTCACAGCCAAGAAGCGCGTCGAGGCCAAGGCGGCGCTCAAGCAGCGCAAGGAGCGCGCCGCCGAGATCGAGGTTCTTATCCGCGCCCAGGCCGAGCAGCTCGAGCAGGGTGCGTCCTCCTCCCTCCTCCTCCTTCTTGCGCCCACACGGCAGCGCCTGATGCCTCGAGCCCCTCCCCGCAGAGATTAACCACCGCAACGCCGAGGCCGAGCATGCGGCGCGCCTCTTGCGCGAGTGCGAGGCGATGGAGACCGAGATTGCCATGCTCAAGAACAAGCGCACCGCGACCGAGGTGCGTCCCTCTCTCTTTCTCTTTCGCTCCTCTTCGCGGCGCCCGAGATTGACTCCTCGTCCCCCTCTCCCCTGCAGCGCCTCACGGTCGACGAGGCGGCCGCCATCTGCGACCAGCAGGAGCTCGAGATTGTCGAGATCGGGCAGGAGTCGAAGCGGTGCGAGGACGCCATGCGCGCGCTCAAGCCGCGCATCAAGGCGAGCAAGATCAACATCGAGCGGTACGCCCAGACGGCCAAGCAGCTGCGCCGCGAGCAAGACGAGCGCGACGCCAAGGGCGTGCAGGACGTGCGCGCTGAGGAGGGCTGCGAGTGGTGCGTCCTCCTCCTGCCTCTCCCTTCTCCCCCCTCATGCTCTCAGCTGACTTGAAGACCGTATGCGCGCAGGCTCGACACGACGGCGGCGCTGTACAAGTCGCTCCTCGGGATCCACAACGCGTACGCCGTCGGGTCTCCTCCGACCGACCTCGTCTTCGAGTACGGCGCGCCCAACGCCGAGCCGAGCGACGTCCGGCGCATGAGCGTGCAGCTGGACGTCAAGACGGGCAGGATGACGGGCGCAAGGGTGCGTCGCTCTCTCTCCCTTTCCGTCGCCGCACCTCGTCGACCGCGAGCGCGCACTAACCCCGGACCTCGTCCGCCTCTCTCGCGCGCGCAGCTGCTCGACTCGTCCGAGGACATCGGCGACATCGTCGAGGCGTACCTCGCGTCGCAGGACATCCGCGCCCTCGTGCAGGAGATCCGCACCCGGTTCGGCTGGTGAGGCGGCGGCGGCCGCGGCGAGTCGGAGCCGCTCGAGGTCAGGGCGGATCGGGGAGGGGGAGCTGCCGGAGCCTTTTTCGTCTTTCTTCTGTTGTCTGTTATCCTCACCTCTTTTGCGCTGTGCGTTCCCTCTCTCTCTCTGCGTCGTCGCCGCTCGTCGCTCGCTCTCTGCGCTCGATCGGCAAAGACGGGTCCTCGACCGGCGCACGAGCCCTTCCTCCTCGCGGCGCCTGTCCGCGCACGCGAGCAGGACGTCCGTCCGCGTTCGCTTCTCCTGTCCGCCTCAAGCCTCATTGCCGGCTCGCTCGGAAAGTCCGGGCTGGTCTCCTCTCGCCCGCGCGACCGCGCCCCTCGTATCCGCTTCGCTCGCCTCGGCATCGCTTGCCGGCCGCTCCTCTTCGCTGCTCAGCCTTGCGCTTCCGCCTCTGCACTCGCTCCTGCGCAGCTCAGCCACCTCGAGCCCGCCAAGCCCGCCATGCGGGTCCGCCTCGCCGAGTCTGCGCTCCTCGCGCTCCTCTTTCGCCTCGCCGTCACCGCTCCTGCCGCAAGACGAACCGCCACGCCGAGCCGACGCGGTCTCGATGAGCGAGATGTGTGCGTCCCTTCTTCACTGCTCTGTGCGAAGATGAACAGCGAGCTAATTCGGACGAACGCGCGCAGGATTGTCAACGTCGGCCAGGTGAGCGGCGACTCGAGGAGCAGGTCGGCGCAGGTGAGCGACTCGCTGACCCTCGCCCTCTGCCTGCAGGTCACGACGGTCAAGACGGTCGTGCGCACCGCGGTCCCGACGACGTGAGCCGCTCCTTCGCCTCTTCCTCCCGCAGCTCGAGCCTGACTCTACGCCCTCGCAGCGTCTACATCCCGGTCACGCTCGACGACGGCGACGAGACGTCGTCTGCTGTCGCTTCGACGGTCGAGCAAGAGGTGACAACGGTCGTGGTGCGTCGAGCCGCTTCTCCTTTCCTCCTCGAGTTCCCTTGCTGACGGGCTCGAGCGCGAACCTGCAGACTCAGACCGCCGTGTACGTCCTCTCTTCGTACCACAGCCTGCGACTGCTTCTGACGCCCCTCTTCCACCTGCAACAGCGCGACCGAGATCGTCAAGACGACGGTGACCGACGGCCAGGTGCGCTTTGACCTCTCTCGCTCTCGAATCGGCCATGCTCAGGTTCTAACGCTCTTCGCCCCGCTCGCAGACGGTCGCCGTCACGCTCACGACGACGGCGTACGAGCTCCAGCTCGCGACCGAGGTCCAGGTCATCCAGTCGACCGTCTACCAGCAGTCGACCGTCGTGCAGACCCTTCAAGGCGTCCCGGTGACGAGCGTCGTGACCGAGGCCAAGCCGACCAGGTGCGTCTTCCCTCCTTGACTCGCTCGAAAGGTGCATCGCTCACGCCTGCACGCCGCACGCAGCGTCGCCGTCAGCAAGACGAAGGAGGCGAGCCCGGACGACCAAGCCGACCCGGCTCACAGCAAGGCCGACGACCCCGCCAAGACGCACGAGCCCGACAGCGACGCCAGGACGACCTCCAAGCCCGACGCCGCCGCCTCGTCGTCCGCCACGCCGCCGACTTCGACCCTGACCACGACCGCCGCCGACGGCTCGACGCTCAACCTGAACAACACGGCCGGCGCCGACGCCGACTCGGGCGCGAGCGTCGACTCGAGCAACGAGAACTCGAACACGAACAGCGTGTCGGTCACGATGGCCGACCCGGGCGGCGCCGGCGAGTGGTTGTCGGACAACAAGTGGATGTACGCACGGTCCTCTCTCTCTCCCTCTTCGGCATCGTTCTCGCTCGCGACACTGACGCTCCTCGCTCCCTGTGTGCGCAGCCTCATCGGCTTCGGCGTCGCAATCATCGTCGTCGTCATCATCGCCATCGTCGCCATTGCGCTCGGCGACAAGAGCAAGTCCGGCTCGAGCGGAGGTCCACCGGTGCGTCCTTCTCCCCTTTGGATCCGCGTCCGGCTGGCCTTGACGAGCTTGCCCTGATGCACGTCCTCCTCGCGCGCAGGCTCAGCAGCTCGTCGTCACCGCACCGCCCGCCGCAGCCGCAGGCGGCGCCACCCCTCGCCCCCTCGCCAACTCGCTCGCCCGCCCATCTCGCCGCACCTACGCCCGAGTCGGCGGGCCCGGTGCG
>Ga0308169_10004166_pt1 | contig 13610 bp, 13 predicted proteins | sample PhyBR1_2_FD_202139 | JGI IMG/M metagenome (GOLD analysis project Ga0308169, IMG submission 202139) | Phyllosphere microbial communities from UC Gill Tract Community Farm, Albany, California, United States - DLSLSB.R1 | ecosystem: Host-associated > Plants > Phyllosphere > Unclassified | place...
GAAACCTGCCCGGCCTACCTCGGCCCGGTCTTGCGTACGCACTGGGGCGTGGACGACCCCAGCCATGTGGCCGGTACCGAAGAAGTGATCGACGCCGCCTTCGAGCAAGCCTACGCGATCCTGCGAGCACGCATCGAAGCCTTCCTGGCCCTGCCCCTCGACCAGCTGGAAGGCGACCGCGCCAGCCTCAAGACCGAGCTCGATCGCATCGGCCAAATCGGCACCTGAAGGACTTTTGTGCTTACCGCTGTTCTCATTTTCCTGGTCACCCTTACTTTCGTCATCTGGCAGCCGCGCGGGCTGGGCATCGGCTGGAGCGCTTCGGCCGGCGCCGGCGCGGCCCTGTTGGCCGGTGTTATCCATGTCAGCGACATCCCGATCGTCTGGCACATCGTCTGGAACGCCACCGGCGCTTTCGTTGCCGTGATCATCATCAGCCTGCTGCTCGACAAGGCCGGTTTCTTCGAATGGGCCGCGCTGCACGTGGCGCGCTGGGGGGCTGGTTGCGGCCGGCGCCTGTTCGTCATGCTGGTCCTGCTCGGCGCCGCGGTAGCGGCGCTGTTCGCGAACGACGGCGCCGCGCTGATCCTGACGCCCATCGTCATCGCCATGCTGGCCGCCCTGCGCTTCTCGCCCCGGGCGACGCTTGCCTTCGTGATGGCGGCCGGCTTCATTGCCGACACCGCCAGCCTGCCGCTGGTCGTATCGAACCTCGTCAACATCGTGTCAAGCGATTACTTCGGCATCGGCTTCGCGCGCTATGCCGCGGTGATGGTGCCGGTGAACCTGGTGTCGGTGGCGGCCACGCTGGCTGCCCTCGTCTGGTTTTTTCGCAAGGATATCCCTGCCGACTACGACCTGGCCCAGCTCAGGCGTCCGCAAGACGCGATCCATGACCGCGCCACCTTCCTGACCGGCTGGTGGGTACTGGGGATGCTGCTCGTCGGCTTCTTCTGGCTGGACGAGGCCGGTATCCCGATCAGTGCCGTGGCCGCGGTGGGCGCCGTGCTCCTGCTCGCGGTTGCCGCGCGCGGTCATCGGATCTCGACCCGGGACGTGCTGCGCGGGGCGCCATGGCAGGTCGTGGTGTTCTCGCTGGGGATGTACCTGGTGGTCTATGGCCTGCGCAACGCGGGCCTGACCGCTTACCTCACCGCCCTGCTCGACCGCTGCGCCGCGTTCGAAGGCGCTGCGGGCATCTGGGGCGCAGCCCTCGGCACCGGCTTCATCACCGCCATCCTGTCGTCCATCATGAACAACATGCCGACCGTGCTGGTGGGCGCCCTGGCGATCGACGCCACCTCGGCCCACGGCGTGGTGCGGGAGGCGATGGTGTACGCGAACGTCATCGGCGCCGACCTCGGCCCGAAGATCACGCCGATCGGCAGCCTCGCCACCTTGTTGTGGCTGCATGTGCTGTCGACGAAGGGCATCCGGATCTCGTGGGGCTACTACTTCCGCATCGGTATCCTGCTGACCCTGCCGATTCTGCTGGTGACCCTGAGCGCACTGGCGCTGCGCTTGAGCTAAGACGAAGGAATCAACATGGACAAGATCCCGAACCTCCCCAACATCAAGCCGGAACTGCTGGACCTGCCCACCGCCGGGAAGCTGGAACCGATAGGCGACCTGGACCACGCGCCGCGCATCCTGCTGCTGTATGGCTCCTTGCGCGAACGCTCCTTCAGCCGCTTCCTCACCTACGAGGCTGCACGCATCCTGGAGCACTTCGGCGCCGAGGTAAAAATCTTCGATCCGATGGCGCTGCCGATGGTCGGCAGCGTGCCGGACACGCATCCGAAGGTGGTCGAGCTGCGCGAGCTGTGCCTGTGGTCGGAAGGCCAGGTATGGTGCAGCCCGGAGCGGCATGGCGCGATCACGGCGGTGATGAAGAACCAGATCGACTGGATTCCACTGGAAATGGGAGCGATCCGGCCCAGCCAGGGGCGCACCCTGGCGGTGATGCAAGTCTGCGGCGGCTCGCAGTCGTTCAATGTGGTGAACACGCTGCGCCTGCTGGGACGCTGGATGCGCATGTTCACGATACCGAACCAGTCGTCGGTACCGATGGCGTACAAGGAATTCGACGACGCGGGGCGGATGCGGCCTTCGGCCTACTATGACCGGGTCGTCGACGTGATGGAAGAACTCTACAAGATGACGCTGCTGATGCGTGGCCGTACGGACTACCTGACCGACCGCTACAGCGAGCGCAACGAGCGTGCCCGCAAGGCGATCGACCGGCAGATTGAAAAATTGTAGGCACGTCCACCGCTGCCCTGCCAGCTGAACCCGCTTTACGAATAGCCGACGGGTGCGAGCGCTTGCAAATACGCCAGGGCACGCTCAACGGTAGGTAAATCATCCTCGCGTCCGACAACGACCCGGCCGCTTCGAAGATCGACCCGGACCTCCAGCGCCGGATCGATCTTCCGGATTGCCGCCTTCAGACGATAAACGCAAAACACGCAGCGCAAGCCCGGTACGGGATACTCGACCATGATCGCTCCAGGAGAGATGAATATGGTATCGAGCGTAATCCTTCCAATAATGGCAAGGTCAATCGAATTCGAAGGCCTGCCCGCCAACCGTCACCAGGCGCCGGCTTCCCGAACGCTTGACCGTGACGTCCGGCCGCTTGCAGCCGACGTCCAGCAGTACCAGGAATTCCGCCACCGAGCCGCCGTCGTTCTTCAGGTAGAAGGCGCCATGGTCTTCCGTCACGCCCTTCTTCGGCCTCGGCCCGTCCCACTTGGCGAATGGAGCGTCGCCGTTCAGGTCGCGCAGGCAGACGGACTGGCGGCCCGCCCCGATCTTCACGCTGTCCGGGCTCTCGACCTTCATGACGACCGGCGCGTGCACGTTGAACTCGTAGGTGTGCGGCGCCTTCGCCGACAGCCTGTCGCGCACCACGAAGGCGTTCGGGCCATGCAGGTACACGACCTGGCGCCTGGCCTGGGTCAGCTGGCCGCCATAGGCCGGCGTCGCGTCGCCCTCCGCGTAGTCATGGTCCGGCTTCACGGAGAATGCGGTGATGCGGCCGTTGTGCTGCAGCTGCTCGCGGTAGCCGTCCACCAGCTGCCCCTTGCCGCCGTCGAAGGTGATCGCGTTCTGCGACCTGGTCTGGCGGTACCAGTCGGTCCATTGCGGCGAGCCGTACCAGTCGTACCAGCCGGCCTTGACCAGCAGCGGCTTGCCCGCCACCGTCAGCAGCAGGCCGTTCTGGTCGCCGTGGCTGTGGTTGAACGCGCCGTAGGGGCTGGACTTGAAGTAGAACGACGTGTCCCCGCTCGCGCCGATGTCCCTGTGCATCGCCACCCAGCCGATGCTCGGGAACCCGGCCGCGTTATCCGGCGGGATCTTGCGCCGGGTCCCGGTCACGGGCATCGGGTAAGGCCCCTCGAGCGTGGACAGCGCATCCTCGTCGGCCTTTACCTTGCTCGCATACCAGGCGGCGCGCGGCGACACCATGCGGTTCGCCAGCGCGCGCAGCACGCGGAAATCGGGTTTGGTTTCGGACGCGTCGCCGAAGGCATGCACGGGAGCGCCCGGCGGGACGAATTCGATCAGGAAGTTCATGAAACCCACCGTCCACGGCTTGGCGTACAGGTTCACGCCGGTCGCCTGGAGAATCGGATCCCACAGCGCGACCAGGTAGCCGGCCGTGTATTCGGCGTAGGCGGTGCCGTTGGCGTAGCCGCCTTCCTGGCCCGACCAGGGTTCCGGCATGGCGGCATGTGCGCGGAAGCTGAAGTCGAACCACTGCTGCGCTTCCGGGATGTCGCCCAGTGCCAGGGTCGAGATCAGTGCCATATAGCCCTGCAGCGTCGTCGCGTGCGGATCGAAGGGGTGCTGGTCCAGGCGCCCCCGGTCGGCGGCCAGGTCCCTGAACATCTCGGCGGCGCGCACGCTCACGGTCCTCAGCCATTTCGCCTTGCGGCCGGCGTCCAGGTCACCGGCCAGCAGGTCGGCCGCCTTCAGCAGCGAGAGCGCGATCTGGCGTGTCGCCTGGTCCTGGTTGGCATAGCTGGTCGGGCCGCCAGGGCTCAGCGCGGCCAGCTGGTCGCCGCGCTTGAATGCTTCGTTCAGGTAAGCCGGGTCTTTCTTCAGGCGCCACAGGATGGCCGCCGATTCCAGCTGGCGCGAAGCTTCGTCGACGCGGTTCGCGACCTCCCTCTGCTGGGCCGCCATCGCCGCGGTCAATGGCGCAGCGATCACGAGCGGCCAGTTCTCGTCGTCCAGATCCGGCAGCGCCCCGGTCTGCAGCTTGACCACGTTGACCAGGCGGCTCAGGTAAGGGTCCAGCTCCTTCTTCTTCGAGGCGCTCCAGGCGGCGTAGGGCGTGAACGACGGCGGCAGCGAGCGCGGCCGGGCCTTGGCCAGGATGCGCGCGCGCAGCGCGGCATTGTCCGGCACCTCGAACCTGGTCGACTTGTCGGTGATCGAGAACGTGCGCGGCGTCGACCAGTCGTTCGACCCGGACGGGCGCACGCGCCAGCTGTAGTCGCCCGGCGCCAGGGACTTGGCCGGCAGGTACCAGTTGCGTTCGACGGTCGCACCAAGCGGCGCACCGCCCGCCGGCCTGATCTGGATCTCGTAGCGGGCTGTGCCGCCGGGGTAACGGGCCCAGCTGAAGGTCGGCGGGTTCTGCAGCTGGACTTCGCTGTTCGAGGGGGTCGTCCGGACGACCAGGGGATCGGCCGATTGCGCCCAGTCGGCGCGTGCGCTGAGCGGCCACAGCAGCGACATGAAGGCCGCCGCAAGGGCCATTCCTTTCCAGTGCAATGTCATGCGGATGCTCCCGTGAATGGGAATCATGATCCTACCGTACGACTTTCTCGACTGTGCGCCAGTTAGCTGTACCCGCGAGCATCGGCGCCGCGCCGGACAACATCCGCTGCGGCGGATTTTTCGTTTACTACCCCGCTTTTGTCGCGAAACTGTATCAATTTGTCCAGCTACGGCGGCAAATCCGCCTCTTTGATATTTGCTCTTATACAATCACGGCTCAAGGAGGACATCATGTATCGCGTACTGTTGGTCGAAGACGATCCGCGCCTGGCGGAACTGGTCACGGAATACCTGTCCGGCTATGAATTTTCGGTCGAGCTCGTCACTCGGGGCGATACCGCGCTCGCACATTTCAAGGAGAAGCAGCCCGACATCGTCGTGCTCGACCTGATGCTGCCCGGCATGGACGGCATGGTGGTGTGCCGCCAGATCCGCGAACAGTCCGACGTGCCGATCCTGATCCTGACGGCGCGCGAAGACACCTACGACGAAGTCTCCGGCCTGGAACAGGGCGCGGACGACTTCGTCAACAAGCCGGTCCAGCCGCGCGTGCTGCTGGCCCGCCTGCGCGCCCTGCTGCGCCGCACCCAGACCAAGGCGGTGCCGGATACCCGGGTGCTGGAATTCGGCCAGCTGCACATCATGACCAACGACCGCAGCGTCACCTGGCGCGGCCTGCAATGCGTGCTCAGCAATACCGAGTACAAGCTGCTGCTGGTGCTGGCCGAGGCGGCCGGCCGCGTGCTGTCGCGCGACGAGCTGCTCAAGAAGATGCGCGGCATCGAGTTCGACGGCCTGGACCGCAGCATCGACAACTGCATCTCCAAGCTGCGCAAGAAGTTCGACGACAACCTTTCCGAAAAGATCAAGACCGTGTGGGGCGAGGGTTACCTGTTCTCGCCCTCGGCCTGGAACTGATCAACGACCGCCCGAGACGTCGATGAAGCTGCCGGTGGTATAGGTGGCTTCGTCGGACAGCAGCCACAGGATGGCGCGCGCCACCTCGATCGCTTCCCCGCCCCGTCCCATCGGCACCGCGCCCTGCAGGCGCGCGATGCGTCCCGGTTCGCCGCCGCTGGCGTGCATTTCCGTGTCGATCAGGCCGGGACGCACGCCGTTCACGCGGATGCCCTCGTTCGCCACTTCCTTCGACAGCCCGATCGTCAGCGCATCCAGCGCCGCCTTCGAGGCCGCATAGTCGACGTATTCGCCGCTCGACCCCAGCACCGCGGCGCGCGAGGAGACGTTGACGATCGCGCCGCCGCTGCCGCCATGCTTCGCCGACATGCGCAGCACCGCTTCGCGCGCGCACAGGAAGCTGCCGGTCACGTTGGTGGCGAGGATGCGCCCGATGCGCGCCGCATCCATCTGTTCGACCCGCATCTGGCGCGCCAGGATGCCGGCATTGTTGACCAGGCCGTCCAGGCGGCCGCAGCGTTCGTCGAGCGTGGCGAACATGCGCAGCACATCGTCTTCCTGGGCGACGTCGGCCTGCACGGCGAAGGCGCTGCCGCCGGCGTCCTCGATGCGGCGCACGATGGCGGCGGCGGCCTCGCGGTCGGCACGGTAGTTGATGGCGACTTGCCAGCCGCGTTCGGCAGCCAGGATGGCGCAGGCGGCGCCGATGCCGCGGCTGGCGCCGGTGATGAGCAGGGATTTAGTCATGCCGCAAGGATAACGCGGCTATTCGAAGATGGGAAGGATGGCCAGCGGGGCGTTATAGGTGGCGACCTGGCCGCGCTCGGCGCCGCCGAAGCGCCAGCTGACGGCCGGGAAGCCGTCCTCGGCCTCGGCATTCGCCACCGGCAGCACCTGCTCGGTGCCGTCGGGGCGGCGCAGGCGGGCGCCGGCTTCGGCCTTCTTGCCAAACACGAAGCGCACGCCGGCGCACTGGCGCGAGCGCTGGGAAGCGTCGACGTAGCGCGCGAAATCCAGGGCCTGGGCGCAGGCGCTGCGCAACTCGGCCACGTCGTAGACGCCGTCGGCGCGCGGCGCGATCGACACCTGCGGGCGCAGCGTGAAGGCGATGCCCTTGCGGCTCAGGCTCAGCGAGGCGTTCTCGTCGTAGGCGGCTTTCTGCAGGGGGAACACGGTGCGTCCCAGCGGATCGAGCGGCAGGTTCAGCTGGGTCGACCTGCCGGTCAGGCTCAGCAGCAAGCCGTCGGCGAGGGCGCCCCGCTCCCTGGGCAGTACTTGCAGCTGGTTCACCAGCAGGTTTTTCGGACCGCCGTATTTGTCGAACACGACCATGGCCCGGTAGGCGTCCCGGTAGCTCACGGCATCCTGCGCCTGCGCGCCGGCCGAACCGGCCGCCAGCAGCAGGGCAAGGGATGCGATGAGTTGTCGGACGGGACACATCGTCAGAATCGATAGGCGAAGGCGGTCGAAACCGTCAGGTTGGTGGGCCGCTGGGTAAGCGGGCTATGGCTGGCGTCGCCCAGCAGGCGTTTGGCCTGCAGGTTCGAGGTCAGCATCCAGGACGGGCTCAGCACCCAGTTCCAGCGTACGGAAGCGTGCACGTCCTGCAGGCCGCCGCCCGGCTGCCAGGGACCGAAGCGGCTGCGCATGGCTTCCGCCGCGGTGACGCCGAAATAGGTTTCGTTGTACTGGCGGTTGACCAGGCCCACGCCGGCCGTCAGCGACACGCGGTGGTGGCTGCCGGCGGCCAGGGCCAGGCGCTGGACGTTCAGCTCGAGGCGCGCGCCGTCACGGTCGCGGCCGGCGCCGACCAGCAGGCTGGAGCTCAGGCGCCACTGCGGGTCGAGATAGACATTGTAGAATCCGCCGAACTGAAGGCGCGTACCGATCTCGTCCATGCCGCCCAGGCGCCCCGTCATGAACATCGCCTTCTCGCCGGCCGCCGGGCCGATCAGCCCGTTCATGCCGACGCCGCCGACCTCGACGCTGGTGCCGGACTCGTCACGGCCAGGCTGTACCGCCAGCAGCGGGCCGTACTCGACGGTGGGCGATCCGGACAAGTGCATGCCGGCGCTCATCCCGGAAATGAAAATGCCGTTGCTCCATTCAACCTGGAGCACCGGCAATGCGGACACCTTGCGGCTTCCCGATCCCTCGTAGCGCGGCGCCGACTGGGCGCCCAGGCCCACGTACATGTCGCGGCTGCCGTCCGGCATCGGATTGACGGCCGGCGTCTGGGCGCGCGCCGTACCGCCAGCCAGCGATCCCGCCAGCGCGCCGGTACCCAGGACGAGGAAGAGAAGCTTGTTCATAGGGCGAATAAAGATTCAGGAAGACAACATTCTACGTGCTTGCCTTCCCTCCTCCCACATCTTCACTGTCCCTGCACGACTTCTGTCGCAAATTCGACCGGCAGACCGCTGCGCTCGACGGCGACCAGGTCAGCACCTGTTCATAGGATGCATCGGCGCAATAACCGGCGTGGTCCCGCAGGACCTGCTTGCCGGCGATGAGGTAGAGGCGGTTGCGGGTCTCGTTACAGCTTGCCGCGCGCGCCTGGGTGATGAAGTCACCCAGCGCCAGGGTCGGGGCCGGTTCGCCCACTGCCACACCCTGGCTGGCCTGGCCTGCCTGGCGGTCGGATTGCGTACCGGAACCTCCGCCGCAACCGCCCAGTCCCGCCGCCAGAAGCGCGCCGGCGACCGGCAGCGCAAACATCGCAGGTCCAAACATCCTCATGCGTCCCTCTATCGGAATAAAAAAGGCCCACCGTCAGTCGCGCATCAGGTGGGCCAAACGGAAAACCTGATGAGTAGCGATCCTACGCAGGACTTGCAAGCAAATCCCCCTCGAGATGTCCGGCTTTTGTCTGAAGTTTGTAAAACATGGTTTTTTTGATCATTGCTCCTATACAATTTCACCTCATGAGCATGACGACCTGCCCGGCAGCGTGAACCGCCTCTTCTTCCGTTTCTTCATCCTGGTCATGCTGTCGATCACGGCAGCGACTTTCGTCGTGTATTTCGTCTTCACGCGCCTGTTCGGCGATCCCTTCGAAGACATCGCGCGGCGCCAGGCCTCGGCCCAGATCTTCCTGCTCGAACAATACGTGGACCAGGCCCCGGCCGACGAATGGCTGGGCCGCCTGAACAAGGTGCGCGAGGTATCGACGACGCAGTTCGACCTGATCCCGCTGGACCAGGCGCGCCAGGCCCTGCCCTTCGGCAGCCGGGCGGCCTTCGAGCGCGGCGAGCTGGTGCTCGACCCCAGCCATAAAACCTTCTTCCGGCGGGTCGACCTGGCCGGCGAGCGCTATATCGGCAGCAACGAAGAGGCGGTGCGCGCCTCCCGCCTGCCGGTCGTCCTCGGCCAGGCCCTGCTGATGGAACTGGTGCGCTACGTGGTGGTGGCGCTGGCGCTGCTGGTGCCGATCGCGCTGTGGTCGCGCTCCCACTGGCAGGGCCTGCAGATGCTGGCGCGGGTGGCCGACGAGTTCGGCGCCGGCAAGTTGTCGGCGCGCGCGCAGATGAAACCTTCGGACGCGGCCTGGCCGCTGGCCCAGCGCATCAATGCGATGGCCGGACGCATCCAGGGGCTATTGGAATCGCAGAAGAACCTGCTGCACTCGGTGTCGCACGAATTGCGCACCCCGATCGCGCGGCTGGAATTCGGGCTCGAGCTGCTCGCCGACAAGGCCGGCGACCCGGCGCTGTCGAAAAGAGTCGCGGCCATGCACGGCGACCTGGCCGAGCTGAACGAGCTGGTGAACGAACTGCTGTCGATGAGCAAGCTGGACAACGCGACGGAACCGCAGCGCGCCCTGTTCGAGGTCGAGCCGGTGCTGCGCGAATGCGCGGAAAGCCTGCATCCGCCGCCGGCCGAGCTGCAGGTCGAACTCGGCGCCAAGCTGGGCAGCGTCGACGGCGACCGCCGCCTGCTGGCGCGCGCGGTGGGGAATCTGCTGCGCAATGCCCAGAAATACGCGGCCCATACGGTGGCGCTGAGCGCCCGCCGCGACGGCGGCCTGTTGCGGATCCTGGTCGACGACGACGGTCCCGGCATCCCCGAGGAAGAACGGGAACGCGTCTTCGAACCCTTCTACCGCCTCGACCGCAGCCGCGACCGCGCCACCGGCGGCTTCGGGCTCGGGCTGTCGATCGCGCGCAAGGCGGCCAGGCTGCATGGCGGCACCTTGCGGGTGGAGCGCTCGCCGCTGGGTGGGGCGCGGTTCATCATCACCCTTCCCGACGGCGTGCTTACCGGTCAGGATCTCGGCTGAGCTTACTTGCTCTGCAGCGCCTTGGCGACCAGGGCGTCGGCCACCTGCAGCGTGGCCTGGAACATTTCCTGCTGATTGTTGGTTTTCAGGCTGGCGTTGACCTGTCCCGGCGAGGTCACGTAGCGGCCGTCGATGACCAGGGTCGGCACCGTCTCGACTTTATAGGCGTTCAGCACCCGGTCCAGTCCACGCAGGCGGGCCTGCACGCCAAAGGAATTCCAGGCGTTCAGGAAGGTTGCGCGGTCGATGCCGTTCTTCGAGACCCAGTCGATGATGGGACCGTCCTGGTTCAGGCGGATGCGCTGCCTGTGGACGGCATCGAAGACCTTGCCGTGCATCTCGTCCAGCTTGCCCAGCGCTTCCAGGGTCAGGAACAGGTGGGCTTCCGGATCGTTGGCGCCCGTGAACGGCATGTGGATGCGGCGCACCTGGATGCGGTCGCCCTGCTTCTTCACCCATTCCTCGAAGCCCGGCTCGAGGCCATTGCACACCGGGCAGTGGTACATGAAGAACTCGATCACCTCGACCTTCTTGCCGCTGGTCTGCACCGGCTGCGGCTGGGCGAGGGTCGTGTAGTCGACACCGTTTTGCGGATTCGCCGGCGAGGCGAAGGCCGGGATGGCGACGGCGGTGGCGAGCAGGCAGGCGGCGGCAAGGCGCAGTAGACGCATGGACAATTCCCCTTGTGGTTATCGGTATTGTCTAGCTTATCATTCTTTCGGGCAAAAAAAATCCCGCCTGGGTAGCGGGATTCTTTCAGAAACCTGAAGAATCAGCGGCGGCGCGCCGGCGTTTCCGGCGGCCGCTCCGGCTTCAGGTGGCTCATGCCGTACCACAGGTGTTCCCAAAAGTGCGGGCGCGAGTCCACGGTCAGCAGGCAGCGGCGGTCGACCTCCCCTTTGAACAGGGGATCGGCACACTTGTTCGTCATCAGCGCATAACGCTGGTTTTCGGCATTCACGAGGGCAATGCAGAGCCAGAAGACCAGACCGACGAGGACCGCCACCAGGGCCCAGGCCCAGTGGAGGTAATACCGGGTGTCGTGCAAGTCCTCGTCTTCCGGCTTGGACTTGTCATAGATCTTCAGGATCTTGCCTTCGATATCGCTCATTTCGATTTGGCTGCCTTCGCGACCAGTGCATCCATGACCTGCAGGGTGGCCTGGAACAGCTGGGGTTCGTTACTCGTCTTGACCGAATTGTAGACCGTTGCCGGCGAAGTCTGGTACTTGCCGTCGATGACGACGGTCGGCGCGCCATCGACCTTGTAGGCATCGACGATTTGCGACAGGCGGCGCAGCTTGGTCATCACGCCGAAGGAATTCCAGGCGTTGGTGAAGGTCGCGCGGTCGATGCCGTTCTTCGAGGCCCAGTCGATGACGGTGGCGTCGTCCTTCATGCGGATGCGGTCCACGTGGATGGCCTTGAACACCTTGGTGTGCATCTCGTCGACCTTGCCCAGCGCTTCCAAGGTCAGGTAGAGGTGGGCTTCCGGATCGTTGGGACCGCTGGCCGGGATGTGCACGCGCTTCAGGACGATGTTATCGCCCTGCTTTTTGACCCACTGTTCGAACTGCGGTTCCAGCGCGTTGCAGTGCGGGCAGTGGTACATGAAGAACTCGATCACCTCGACCTTCTTGCCGGCGGCCTGCGTCGGCTGCGGCTGAGCGAGCGTCACGTACTCGACGCCGTTCTTCGGATCGGTCGGCGAGGCGAACGCGGTGCTGACGACGAGGCTGGCGGCAAGCAGGGCAAAACGGAGGGAACGCATAAGTATCCTTCTAGTGTGGGTTGTGCAAACGACCGCGAGATTACCACTTTTTCGCCCGTGAGCCTTAGCCCCCGCTTATTTTTTGCACCCCTTACCGCTTGTTACACCCCGGCCTTAATTCGGGGTCAGAGCACATTACCGACAAAATTCGGGGTCAGAGCACATTTCGGTGCAATCGACTGCCGGAAACGAAAACAGCGTGCAGCGCTACTTCGGCGTCGCCAGCCTCGCTTTCGGCAGCGCGAGACAGCGCGGAAGGGGCAGCCGAAAAATCGCTCTGACCCCGAATTTACCCCGAATTATCAGAAGTCGTAGCGGGCCGACAGCTTCACCTGGCGGCCGTCGCTCGGGTAGATCCCGGACTGGCAGCCGAAGGCGTTGCTGAAGTAGTGGCGGTCGGCCAGGTTGAGGCCGTTGACGGCGACTTCCCACGGGCCCAGCTTGACGGCGTAGCGCGCGTCGAACGTGACGTAGGACGGCATGCGGGCGGCGCAGCGGTTGTCGAAGTCGCTGCCGTAACGCTGGCTGTCGACCCATTGCACGCCGAAATCGGCGGTCTGGCCATTGCCCGGCAGCCAGACCAGGCGGGCCGTGAGCACGTTCTTCGGCACCAGCACCATCTCGCGGCCGGCGTTCGGGCCGTCCGTGAACCTGGCGCTGACGTGCTGCAGGTGGGCGGTGGCGCGCCAGGCGGTGGCCAGCTGGGCTTCGGCATCGATCTCGAAGCCCTGGCGGCGCGTCGGGTCGAGGTTGGTGTTGGCGAAGGCAGTCGGGTCGAAGAAGATCTCGTTGTCCAGCTTGTGGCGGAACACGCGCGCAGTCAGCTTGCGCAGCTCGTCGCCCCAGCTGGCGCCGAATTCCAGGTCGTGCGAGGTCTGCACCTTCAGGAGGCTCAGACTTGTGCGGTAGCTGTTCTCGTCGACGTTGGCCACGCGGTAGCTCTGCCCCGCCCGCGCCGTCAGTTCCAGCTGCGGCAGCACGCGGTAGCTGCCCTGTGCCTCCCAGGCGTTCTGGGCCTGCGAGCCGTTGTCGGCCGCGCCGCCGGCCATGGCGTCGACGTAATCCTTGTCGAAGATCTCGCGGCGCGCGCCCAGCGCCACGCGGCCGTCGTGTGCCGGGTCGAAGCGCAGCTCGTCGCGCACGTAGACGGCCTTCGATTTCTGGCTGGCGTCGGCCAGCGAGAAGTCGGATGTGGTCTTGCGCTTCCAGTCGATCACGTCGATGCCGGCCACCAGCTCATTGAGCATGCCGCCGGTGCCGTCCAGCTGATGCAGCCAGCGCGCACGCGGCGAGAACTGGTTCTGGCGGCCCTTGTAATGCGTGACCGACGCCGACGAACCGAAGTAGTAGTTCGAGTCCGCCTCGCGTTCGCGGTGCGACAGCTCGGCCGCCAGGTCGACCGCGCCCAGGCGGTATTCGGCGTAGGCGTTGATGCGGTCGGTATCGAGTTTGCCGAAGTCCCTCGGCGTCTTGGTGTCGGTCGGATCGGCATTGAACTGGGCCAGGGTCAGCGAGCCCGGCAGGCGCGAATCCTGGCGCGCGCTTTCCACGCGCACGCCGGCGCGGCCGCCGGTGTAGGCCACCTGCACGCCGGCCGACACGCTGTTCTGCTTGAAGTCGCTGTTGTCGCGGTAGTTGCCGTTGTCCTGGCGCGCCACGGCGATGTCGGCGCTGACCGCGCCCGCCACGTGCGACAGGGAGGCGCGCATATCGCGCTCGCGCAACTGCCCGGCTTCGGCGAAAACCGAGCCATGCGTGCCCGGCTGGCCCGAGCGGCGGGTGACGATGTGGATGATGCCGCCGGTCGCGCCCTCGCCGTACAGCACGCTGCTGCCGCCGCGGGTGATCTCGA
>Ga0308169_10004168_pt1 | contig 13599 bp, 26 predicted proteins | sample PhyBR1_2_FD_202139 | JGI IMG/M metagenome (GOLD analysis project Ga0308169, IMG submission 202139) | Phyllosphere microbial communities from UC Gill Tract Community Farm, Albany, California, United States - DLSLSB.R1 | ecosystem: Host-associated > Plants > Phyllosphere > Unclassified | place...
CGCGGGCCCAGCGTCTGTGGCCAACTCACATCCCCAACTCCCTCAACTCCACGCATACCCGCATCTCCAGCTCCAATACACCTACCCCTCTCCCTTGCAGACTTCGCACCAGCCGCCCACTCCGCAAACGCACCACGTCTACGCCCAGCCGACATCGCACGTACAGCACGCCCAGATCCAGCAGCAGCAGCAGCCGCAACAGGTGTACAGAGTCGTCCCCGCGTCGCAACAGCAACACGCGCAGCTGTATGCCCAAGCCGGACACCTCCAACCGCATGCACAGAGTTATCGGCCGGGAGCTGCGGGCGCACCGGGTCATACGCCCCGAGCTCCCAGCCCGTTGTCGCATCAGGTCCAGACGGCGCCGAACGGCCAGCAGCTGCAGTACGTTCAACAGGCGCAGCATATACCACAAGCGCAAGTTGCGGGCCAAACCCGTCCGCCGACGGTACAAGCCCGCTCAACCGCTCGACACCCTTCCCAGCCACCACAAGCTCAACCCATGCAACTCCAGACCCAAGCTGCGCAACCTTCGTCTCAGCGCCCTTCTCAACCGCCCATCGCGCGTCAGTCGTCGTATAATACCCGCACACGGACAGCTTCAGCCCAAGCGACCAGCGTAGCCGTCAATGGCGCCCTCCCATCCGCTTCGACCGAATCGTCAATGCCACCCCCTTCCCGTGGTCCGACCCCGGCAGTACCTTCCCCGGCTGGGGACGTCATCGACGCCGAGCAGGCACGGACATCACGCGTGAACAGCCAATCCGTGAATGGAGCGACGACGTCGCCGGAGCCGGTCACGACCGGTACGGAGATGACGGACGCGGCAGGTCGAGGCGCAGGAGAGGCGACCGCGCCAGTCGTCGAGGCTGTCGTCGTCCAGCCACCACCGACATTTCCTTACTACGGCAAAGAGGTCGTACCGGCCTACCTACCCGGTCAGGAGCCACTAGGAATCGGTCTTCAGTACGGCCTGCCCGGTGTGTACGGCGGCTACGGAGTGAGCATGGGCGGAGGATACTTTGAGGATGTCAAGGGCGGGATGAACGGCTGGCTGGATCACCAGGGACACAACACTGAGTGAGTCGCGACTCCTTCTCACTACACCCCGGGGACCTTGCAGTGGAGAAGTTCCTTTCGCCCCAGATGCGGCTGCTCAACGGTGTGACGAGGAAAGGACCGCCGGGTCTGAACATGAATCCTTTGTTCGGCAGCGGGAGCGCGGGTCATCATGGACACCCTACATACCTGGTCCTACCACTCCACTTTCTCTTTCCTTCTTCTTGCATACTTACAAGGGACAATAGCTGATGGAGTTTCTTATTTTCTCTCCCCTTACCTCTACCGTCCCTTCCGCCCTCTCTTCTGCTTTCCAACCCGGCACTGCCGTGCTTCTCCCTCAATCCGCTCGCCTTCTCGCGTCACAACATGACCACCTACCGGCGGAATCATGCCTCGATGTCACACTCAACAACGCCGCCTCGCCCCTCCAACCTGTCCTGATACCGCCCATGACTGCCGCTGCCATCCTCGCAAATGCCAATATCCGAAGCAGCCCGCTGCTCCAACCCGGCGCTGCCGTCGACGCCTTGAGCTTCTTCCGGGAATCGATGAGCGGTATGGCGGTGAGTAGCGCGAGAAGGGCTTTGGCTCTGCATGAGGGTGTTAGCCGGGCTGATAGTCAGGGCGGGACGATGGACGAGTGGAACGAATTTGTCGAGGACCACTTTGATGATGGCGCGCGCTTGCAAATAACCTTGGCGTCCGCCCTATCCGGCTTGAAGCTGTACGGTGGGTGTGCCGAGCTGAGAATGTGCACTGAGCTCATACCAGACCTGCCATCCACGTCACTCGCGCGTTTCTTCTCGTCCTTCCCACCGTCGCTCGTATCAACCTCGTTCCACCTTCACCACCAGACCGAGCATCCGCTGTGGTCTCCGCCACAATCGCCTTCCACCGAGATGCCGTACAATGCGCTGCCGCGGCACGGTGTCAGAGTCGACAGCGATGGCGAATGGCGCTGGGTCTATGCCCCCTCACCAGCGTCGGGGGCGGCCGCGGTACCCACTCTGACGCCTGTGCGGGGCAGGGAGACAAAGGAAGTGGTGTGGAAGATCAGGCTGCAAGCGACCTTTGTGCCGGTCCTGGACGAGGGCGTGCTAAAGATGGAGAACCTGGAGGTGATGGTCGATGAGTGGTACACGACGGTGGCGAGGGCGTACGGCCATGAGCAAGCGGACGTGGCGCTCGCGGGCGTCAGTGCTTGCGGCGTGGTCGGCGAGTGGGGACTGCCGGGCAAGTTGCTGCGGATATTGGATATACTCGAGGGGATGGAGGAGATGCTGGGGGTGGTGGAGGTCGCGCAGGGCATGGCTCCGAGAAGTGAGTCTCTGTGGTGGACAACGCCCGAGATGGAGACATCAGGGGAGTGCCGACGACGAATGTGCTGACCGCAGATGCCCTGCGCGATATGACGTTGGTGCCGAGCCCCAAGAAGGAACGGCCGTCGCCTGCAAAGTCACCTGCAGTCGTGGTCGCCACTGGCGCAGTGGACGTTGCAGTCGCGCCCGTGAAGAGGTCGCCTGTGAAGTACCATTCGCCGTTGAAGGTGTTGTCGGAGGTAAAGGTCTTGTCGCCGATCATGGCTAGTCCGGAGAAGGAGTCCGAGTCGGTCGGGGACGTGATCGAGGTGGATATGAGCCGGGACGTCGAGATGGCGTAGTGCGGCGCGGCGCGGCGCGGCGCGAGTCTTTTCGGAGGGTGGGATCGGGCAGTGATCGAAGACCGAGTGCTTGTCTTGGCTGGATATGGACAGCGTTGTATATAGCACTCATGAGATGTCTGAAGCACGGGGTCCAAAAGCGTCGACCAGCCGTCAGGCGATGTCGGATCGGCCATATGTACATCTCGTCGCCCAGAACCCAGCCCAGACAAGAACCATTGTGACTGTACAACACAAGGTGGCCCGCGTCAGTTGCCGTATCTATCGAGGTCCATCCTATCATCCCCGTCGCGATATGTCGCGAGGTCCTCATCCAGGGTGTATCGAAGCTTTTCGGCGTCTTGGCCCGAGATCCTAGACCCCCACTTCTCGCGTTCTGTGCGGGCGCCGGGAATGTAAGGAGCGATGAAGTGTTTCGCGCGCAGGGGTTCGAGGGACCGACTGAGCGCCACTTGGCGTAGCTCGTCGGGGGTGATTCGCGCGCCGCGGTAAATGGCCACGACTTGGATCTTTGTCGTCTGGTCCAAAATCGCCCCGTTGACTGCGATCAGTCCGAGTCTCGCGCACCATCCTCGTCAGCCGCGATGACAGATATACGGTGAGCAGGCTGCGATCGTGCATCCGCGCCCCGCTTTTGTGTGGAGTGGGGTGGCCGCGGTGCAGATATTTCCACAGTATGCCAAACGCGCCCGGCTCGTCAGAGACGAGGAGGCCTCTGGCACACCGGACGCCCATTGAAGCTCTGACTCACACTCGTCCACGGCGTTCTTGGCCACGTTGTTCTCAAAGGTCACCTCTGCCATCCACGTGTTTTCTGCGACTTGGTGCTGGGTGAAATCGTGGACGAACCCGATCTGAGCTGCCAAGAGAGCCCGAAGCTGTCGGGGTGTCACCGAGGCGGGCAAAGGAAACACAAGTGCGCGACTTCGGACGTTCCAAGGGAGAGGAGACGCGTGATTCGTCATCGTCGGGGGCTGTGCTGATGGATCGACAATAGATTGAGCGTTCGAAGTGTGTCGCTGAGCTTGAGCGGTTGGGCTACCAGAACGAAAGATGAAGGTGGGGTATGGTTAGTCGCTGCGGTGCTGTCGATCCACAATACCTTGGGGCGTGTACATGGCCAGTGCGTGCGCCCGCAGTCAGGGGGCGTAAGTCCCAGTATCCTGGATACACACCACACACGCACAGATGACCCCCTGATGCGCCCCCGAGCTCGAGCACGGGCCGGACGATCAGGTCGCCCATCCTTTCCATCTGCAGCTGCGGTACGGGTCCGCCACATGGTAGGTGGCGACTGGAGCTGCCGTGTCCGAGGTCCGGTCTCGTTGTGTCACAATCGACGACGGCGCTTTCCCCGAGCCCATGCATACGATTCTCCAGTATCAGACCCAGCAACCTGACATCGCACACCGACCATACCTGATCCATCGCTCACGGCTACCATCCATAGTACAACCAGCGTCGTCCACCCACTACCACCACCCTCGCCCACGACTGCCCACCACCGGCGCCTACTGCATACCCATCTCCTCGGTGAACTGTATATGCTTCTGGATATCGGCCTGCGTGACCGTCGGCCGGTTGATCGCTATACTCGCTTCGAAATCGCGCAAGTTCAGAAGTGGCTCCAGCAGCTCCTCAGACGAGACGTCCGTCCACGCCTTCTCCTGCGCGGCCGGGTCGCCCGGCGAGCACGGGGTGAGCTTCTGCTGTGGGCCTTCTGGCGTGTCGACCGTTACCTGCTGTCAGCACACACGATGTCTCGGCGCAGAGGACGTACGGGCTTGAAGTGAGTTGCGGAAAGGACCTTGCGGACCGGCTGCATGAGCGCATCCCGGACGATGACGGCGATATCACTTCCAGAGTACCTGCCATCGGTCGAGGCTCCATGCATGAACAGAAGCCGGACTCACCCTTCGGTTTGTTCTGCCAGCGCTGTGAAGTCGGCAGGGGCCAATCCGTGCGGGGTTGTTCCCACATTGAGCTCGAACATCCTGCGCCGGGCCTGGACGTCGGGCAGTGGAATGTAGATTCGCTTCTCGAAACTGGCATCAGCCGTCTGTGTCGATGTCAAGACAGGCACTTACCGTCGCTTGATGGCCGGGTCGAGCTGCCATGGGATGTTTGTCGCACCGAGGACGAGCACACCCGTGTCGTCATTGCCCACACCGTTGATCTGGCGTCAGCACGGTGTCCTATCGCTGTCGTGTACCAGGTGACCCACCTGGACCAAGAACTCCGTCTTGATGCGCCGGCTCGCCTCGCTCTCGCCCTCTCCTCTCGTACCCGTCAACGAGTCAATCTCGTCAATGAAGATGATTGCCGGCTTCTGCTCCCGCGCCATCGTGAACAGCTGCTTCACCAATCTACCGTCAGCTCACGTCCCGCGCCTCTGCAGTTCATGGCCCGACTCACCGCTCCGACTCTCCCATCCATTTACTGACCAAATCACTCGAACTGACACTGAAGAACGTGCTCTTCGCCTCGGTCGCAACCGCCTTTGCCAGGAAACTCTTTCCCGTTCCCGGCGGCCCATAGAGCAAGATACCCTTCCACGGCGTCCTCTTCCCCGTGAACAGCTGCGGGAATTTGATCGGCAGAATCACAGCCTCCTTGAGCGCCTCCTTGGCCTGCGCCAACCCGGCCACGTCGTCCCACTGCACATTCGGTGACTCGGACAGGATCGCGCCCTGCAGACCCTGCCGCATCTTTTTGATCTCCGGGTCGGTGTCGTCCTCGCCCTTGACATCGGGTCCGCCGGACGAGGAGCCCCCACCGGACGTCGCGCCCACTTTGGACCGTGTCCGTTTCTCGTCGGATTTGGCGATGTGCTCCTTGAGCTTCTCGGCGCGGTCGAGGTATTCGGTGAACTTTTTCCGGATGAGCTCTTTGAGCTTGTCGTTCTTCTCGTCTGGGGTCAGTGATGTTCTGGGCTATGGAGGCGGGAGGGAGGCAAGGGGAGGGGAATGCCGGAATCGGTCGCGCGATCACATGCTCCGTCCTCTGTCGCGGTCCCTCGTCTGGGCAATCCAGGGGGTATGCTCCTCCCAGTCTAGAGGAAACAGTATGGTACGAAAGCTCACATTTCATAGCCTGCTCGTCAGTCCCAGATCATCGAGCACGACAGCCTGAGACGCACCATCATGAAGTAGTCCAACGCATCCTGGTACTGCTTGTACGCCTCCTGCCCGTTAGCTATGCCCAACGTGTGTCAGCCAGCGTCGTGTCCCGAGCTCAATGGTCGAGCTACTCAAGTCGGACCCCGACTCACCACATAGTTCTGCTTGACATCCTCGTCAATCGCCTTCTGGACGAGTGCGATTGCTTTCTGTCGTCAGCGCCAGCTTTGCGGGATAAGCGGCATGCATCAGAGCAGGATGGGCGGAGCCGACAGTATGACCCAGAAAGAGCTGTATCCATCACTCACATCCAGGAAGTTTGAGTTGCTCATGGTCAAAGGTGGATGATGAGTGACGACCGGGGTGATCGGTGTTGACGGGATGGGGTGGGTGGGTGGGCAATGACACGCGCCTGGCTGGCTGAGCAGCGGGGCCAGGTCGCAGATCCTTAATCCGGCCAATCCCGCCGTGATCGCTGTTGCTGTTGTACTTTGTCTCGTCTTTTGCATACCCTTCGCACACCACACCTACCAAGGCGAGGAAGGCGCGATCAAAAGTGCGCGTTCGACGTCGAGGGGCTGTAGGACGCTCACTGGGGAAATTGAACGTCGACGGCTTCGCATCAACATGGCCAGCGCATCGGGGTACAACCACCACCGGTTCACCCGGTCCCTTCTCAAGAAGACGCGGAAATGGGAAGCGAGTCTGACCATCGAGCTGTATCCCTCTCATTGGCGTTTCCAGAATGCGGTGAGTACGGCCGGCTGTGTTGGATCCGTCGCCAAGAAGATCCAGCTGACGACAGACAATCAACTTCCAGTACACCGGCTCGCCAATGTCGCCCTTCCTCCTGGCGCTGCGGTCACAGGTCATACCCGCCAGCCTCATCCCCTTCCTGTACGACATCCGCCCCGCCATATCATTCTACGATGGCTGCCTCGTCGTCGAGCTACACGATTTCCGGAAGAGCCCTGAGACGAAGAGCCGGGTGGTTATGCGCCCGGCGGCTGAGGCGCTCGCGCAGACGATCGACGTCATGCTCGAACGTAAAGGCGTAGGGCGGGACGAGGAGCTGGCGCTGGAGCTCGAGTCGAGGATCATAGTGCGTGCTGTCTTTCTGTGCACCCCAGTGCCGAGCTGATCACAGGCCGCGACGTCTCCGCCTCTCTACTTGGGCACGTCGATCCTCGCCAGCCGGAACGCCGCGCTCGCCATCGCGCTGACTAATCCCGCTGCACCAAACCTGTCCGCGCAGGGCACGTATCGCAACCCGAACACCACCGGCGCAGGGGACGAGAAGTCCGAGTCGGAGGTGCTCCGCAAGATGATGCACGCCGGAGAGCGGACAGGCGGGTTCCAGCCGACATGGTCTGTGCTTCGGGCGAAGGAGATGGCGGAGGCGCAGAAGGCGTTGAACGAGCAGAGGGGACAAGAGGCAGCAGCGGCGGCGGCGATGCAGCAGCAGCAGGCCATGCAGGGGATGCAGCAAGGCCAGGGGCAGGGTATGGGCATGGGCGGCCCGGCGCCAGGACAGGGGGGTCCGGGTGGGCCGAACGGGCAGGCGGGGCAGGGCGGACAGGCCGAGGCGAAGCCCAAGAAGCCCAAGAAGAAGAGGGCGGCACCGCCCCCGGAGGAGGGGGACAAAGAGGGAGCGGAGAAGGAGAAGCCTGCGCCGAAGAAGAAGAAGAAAGCCGCCGCGGCGGCTGGGGGTGGTGCGGCGGGTGCAGCGGGCGGGACGGAAGGGGCCGAGAAGAAGAAGACGGGCGGGAAGAAGAAGGCTGCGCCGGCCGAAGCCAAGGCGGAATGAGTCGCCCAGCAGGACACCCGGGGGTGGGCACCCTTTCACGTTGTATCGCATTTTTCAGCATCACCACATATGTCTAGTATCATCATTCGCATGTATCGCACCGTGATTCGGCGGCCCCGACCCCCACGTTGCAATTTGCATCGGACCTCTTTGCGCAAAGGCATGCATGGATGTATCACCGACTATATCATCGCCGCGATGACGCTCAGCGGGACCCAAATAGCAAAGACCCCGACCCAGCTGAGATTCCCGACCACCTCCCACTCCCAGCGGAGATCCACCCCGGCACGCGTGAGCAAGAACGGGTGCGCCGCCATTGCCAGCACGCGCACGGGTCGCCATGGCGCGAGAAACAATGCGCTGATCACGCCCAGCAGGACGGCCTGCGGAAAGTTTACCATCCCGAGGGTGGGTATCACCGCTCCGAAGAGCAGGTGCGCCATGCCCGACATGGATCGCTTAGCCGTGCCCTTGGGCTTGGGCAGCAAGATGCCGGCGAAGCTGACCAGAGGCGATTGTACCAGCCAGCCAATGATGGCGATCAGGAAGGGCGGTACCATCCACAGCAGGCCCTCGACAGGCGTCGGGATGTCGAAGCCGTTGAGGGTGATACTTGCCCCTAGGAGGATCACCGAGGGGAGGTAATTCCCCACAGGGATGAACTTGCCCGGGTGGGGAAAGAGGTAGAAGAAGTATGAGGCGTGCAGACGCTCGAGGAGGTTGTTCATGGATCGCAGGGAGGATTCGAGCGTGCGGCCGAGGGAGTGGAAGCCGTGAGGGCCGGTCGCGTGGGGGCAGTACAGCGTAAGCGAGTCTATCCGGTGTCTGCGATGAGCGCCGCCAAGCGAGACGGTCTGTAGGTGTGGAGCTCACCTAGCCAAGACGCCGTGGGAGCCCGACGCCCGACCCAGGGCCATATACTTGCCATGCTCCCAGAGGTGCTTCGCGGCCAGGAGGTAATTACCTAGATGAGGCTGGACGTATGGCAGCTTGTCCAACCGGTCGCCGAGCGAGACGGGCGATTCTGGGATGTCGTGATACCGCGTCGGAGCTCCTCCCGCCCATCTCGAGATGTGCGCGACGCTGTTGACGAGGTCCTGGTTGGGTAGTCTGCCATTCACGCCCTCTGTCCGTCAGCGAGCTGATGGCTTTTCATGCTGTGCACTCGCCGTAGAACAGACCGATGTGGTCAAAGGAATGACCCGGGTAGTCCACGTTCAGCGCCGTCCATATCAGTCCCGGGAAGAGGTCGTAATACCGCCGCATGAATCCTTCGAGGCCCTCGATATATCCCTCTCCGACGACAAGCACGATATCGAATGCCCAGTGGTTCTGGCCTGCTCGTCAGCGTGACCGTGGTTCTTGTTCGGGCGCACCTCGCAGAAACTCGGCGAGCGATAGCAGCATCGCAATTCCCCGCAGGTTCGTACCACCCTCCCGACTGTTCCAATTGGCGCTGAGGAGTATCACCTCCGTCCCGGCCGACCGGGGCGGAGTGACATGCGCCCACGTCGCACCGCCCACGACCCCGTCCCCCTCCACCTCGCCTGTCCGCAGCCCCGCCGCGGCGAAGCTGTCCTGCAGCCATGTCGACCGCTCCGACCAGCTCGCGTTACGCTCAGCCATTTCCTCAAGGGATGCGAGGTAGCGATCGGCAGCGAACACGTTGGCCCATTCGTATTTGAGCGTAACTTGTGCGGGCTGGATCGCATGTTCGTCGATGTACGTGTTCTTCCATAGCCCCTCATATGGCAGCGCAGCGAGCCAGAGGAACGAGACAATGATGAGGAGGATCCTGAGATTCAGCTGACTGACCGGACGAGTGTTTGCGGCAAGCGACGTACCGTAAGTGAGGGAGGTATGTCCATACCAGCCGTACGACTTTGCGTCGCCGCCGTATGGTGTTCGCCAGCCGGACATGCTCTTTCGTATGGTTGACCTCGTCCAGCCCCGATTGATCCTTCGCATCGCTCCCTTGCGATCCCTTCAGCCGTGCTCGTATCCGACTCAGCATATTGGTGAGGCAGCAATCAAGAGATGGCCGAAAAGTAACACGTTGAACAGTACGCGTCAAAGGTACCGGCGGTCCAAGCTGAAATGGGGGGCCCCGCAATCCACATCACCCACCTCTGTGTCTGTAGCCTAGTCCTGTAGACCAACGCGCAACTTCCCATCTGTACTCCATCAATGATTACCTCCCATCATCATCCCGTCATCCGTCAATATGCCGCCCAAGAAGCAGAAGAAACAGCTTCAAAATCACGACTGGGTGTCGTCCGTCCCGGACGCCAGCCAGATCACCGCGAGACATCGCCGGGCGGCCGCAGGCCTCGCCGGACAACTACAATGCTCGTTTCCTTACTCCTCCCTCTCCACACCTGGTCCATCGACCAACTCCGACAGCGGGTCAGATATCGTCGTGACGAAGGATACGGGCTGCTCGGCTGCCAAGTGCAGGCGCAATCCGCGATGCTATAACCATATAGGCGTTGCTGAAGTCATGAAGGCGAAGAGGGACGAGTGGATGGATGACCAGCTGGGTGACCCACCGGCGATGAGGGAGGACGATCGGCCTGCGGGGCTGAGAAATCTAGGTGCAACATGCTATGTGAACCCGCCGTCTCTCTTGACGATTCAGCTGACGTGCAGGCCAACGCCTTCTTGCAAGTGTGGTACCGCAACATCGTCTTCAGAAACGGGGTGTACAAGGCCGCACAGACCGCCGTGAGCTTACATGGGCATCTCGATGCTCCGAGCTCACGCCAGAAACCTAACACGCCAATCTATCACCTCGCCATCGTTTTCGCTTCCCTGCAGTTCTCCGAACGGGCGGTGGTGGACCCCTCGCCATTGATCGACAGCTTGGGCCTGAAGAAGGGGGACCAGCAGGACGCGGCGGAGTGAGCTGACCGTCTGACTGAGCTATAGCGCAAGGTCGGCTAACTCGCAGGTTCTCAAAACTTTTCATCTCACTCATCAACGACGCCTTCGCTCGATCGCCCGATCCGAGCGTGAGGAACACGGTCAACGATCTCGTTAGTGGCACAACCGCAGCCCGCTGCTCCGGGATGAGCAGTTGACGAGCAGTTCCAAGGCAAGATTGAAAACGTTAACACCTGTCTCCGATGCAAAACAGCCTCACACTCTCAGCAACCCCTGCTCGAGCTCGACCTGCCGCTCAAGAAAAGGAGCAACACTGTCGAAGAATGTCTCGCGGACATGCACTCCGTCGAGCGCTTGACAGGGGACAATCAGTACCACTGCTCCGTGTGCGGCAGTAAGCAGGACGCCGAGAGGACGACGTTCCTTCGCGAAGTGCCGCCGTACCTCAATCTTTGTCTCATGCGCTTCACGTATGAGAAAAATCGGAGAGTCAAGAGCAAAGCGGCGATACGGTACAAGAAGGAGCTCAAGGTGGGCGACCAGAGGTACAAGCTTTGTGCGGTCGTCGTCCACGTCGGTACGAGCGTGAGTCGGCAGCTTTCGGCGGAAGACGAGCACTGACGGAAGGCACATCATGGACACTTCAAGTGCGATGTGTGGGACGAGGAGTAGGTCCCACGTGTTGCGCGGGTCGTGCTGGGCTCACGCAGCAGCCTTGGGAGCTGGATCGTTTGCAACGACGAGGTGATCGAGAAGCCCGACAGGGCGAAGCGCCGCAAGCCAGACCCAGACCTTCCAGACGACGACTACATCAGCTGTAGTCAAGCGTACATGCTGGTGTATAGGCTTGAGCGGGATGAAAAGGCTATGCCGCCTTCCGAGACGATCATGGACAAGGTCTTAGAGGACAGTGCGAAAATTCGACGCCAACTCATCGAACGAAAGAGACAGTGAGCCATCCCGTTCGCCTCGCCCTGCAAGCTGACACGAAGGGAGGAGATCGCTGGGGATAATTGGGGACATTTGCAGGGAGCGAAGATGGATGTAATCAGACATCTTCCTGGCGTGGGCTCGTTGTGTCTCTTGGTAGCTCAAGCTCACGACAGACTGATCGGATTGTCCCAACAGCACAGCTGCGTACATGGCTCGCCGCTAAGAACGTCGAGGACCTGTGGATTCCGTGGGACTTTTCGGCCGTTCAATGCGAGCACGGTGGGATCGATCCCGCCAAGGGCGGCGATTGTACCCTAATCTCGGAGCAAGCCTTCGAGAGGATCCATATCGATCCGAGCACCGACTTGCCGGATCTGGAGGTCTGTCCAGTGTGCGTGGAAGCGGAGTATGAACGGCTGAAGTCGAGCGGCAGCCTGGCCGAATCAGTACGTCCCTCGAGCTATTCATCGTGCTGGACCACTGATGCCAGGTACGCACCTTTGACTCCCTGAACGAAGACAGAGATGCGGACTACGTCTTGTCGCGCGAGTGGGTCCAAGCTTGGCGTAAAGGCGAAGTGGGCGCCGTGCTCCCTACCGACCCTCCATACTCGATCATCTGCGAGCACGGGTCGAGATGGGACAACGGGGTCAAGACGGCCGCCGTCTCTGGGCAAGCGATAGCTTTACTTCGCTCGATTGTGGGCGATTTCAAGGTGTTCAAGGCAGACGAGCCGATGTGCGGGGAATGCGCCGAGGCATCCGCGGGCGATCGAGCGGTTCGCGAGGAGGCCATTACGCGCGGCAGAGTCGAGTTCAAAATGTACAACCGGTCGATCCAGCCAAACGCTCCGAACCCGCCCTTCGGTGTGTCGTATCTTCTTTTACCAAGGGGGTGGAGCAAAGCGTGGAGGGCGACGGTGAAAAATGGTGTCCCATGTCCTACGCCGTGGAACGTTGGCATATGCGAGCACGGCGGACTGAATTGGGATCCGGCGATAGAAGGCCCGGAGTGGGCTGATGAAGATGCCTTTGATGCCATGTGCCAGAGGTGAGCTTTCCCTTGTGTGCATGCGACCTGATGGCAGATATGGCCCTCAACCGAAAGTCGAGCTTTCTTTTGGACCGAATAAACTGCCCGGCAAACTTTACAACGTCACGCACCTCGATCCGGGGGTATGCGAGACGTGCCGCAAGCAGAGGTCAGTGATGTCGAATTGCGAGAACAAGTCCGGATTGGGCTGAGAGACAGGCTGTCGACGTTTGATACCGCCTGGATCTGCATCAAGTTCGGCAGACCCGGAGACCGACAGGTCGTCATGGATCGACGGGGCGGCACGCGGACACGGGGCGGGAAAGCGGGGTACCAGCTGGAGGTTAAAAGGGATATGACTGTGAAAGATATCAAGCTCGACGTGGGCGAGCGGTGACAACCTTCCGGCGACGCTGACGGCAGATTCTGCACGCCAAGCAGCTGTCGCCCATCTATCAGCTGCTACGATACAACGGCGTCGAGCTCACAGACCCGGCCAAGACGATGCAGGCGCTCGGCGTCGTGGAACACGATGAAATCTGGTGCGAGATACTGGAAGATCAGGACGACTTCGAGGTGCTCGATGGGCGCCCGGCAGAAGAGGGGTTCGGGGGTACGGCGCTGGTGGGCAATATCGAATGTCCGCAGTGTACGCTCTTGAACCAGGCGAGCGCGCTGGCGTGCGACGCGTGTGGGATGGTGCGTGCGTCGATGCGACTTTAGACTGACCAGCAGGAGTTTGCCTTCGAGTGAGGAGAACGCTTGAGAAGAGGAATTGCCGAATCGAAGGCGTCGTCGAGCAGCGGGGGCCCGAAGGATAGACAAACAAGAGCCAGAAAAGAGGGAGGCGTGTTCATGACCGTGACGACCTGTGCATATGACCATCAAGCCCGCCTTCACGTAGAGCCCGTACGAGCAGAGTTCAGCCATTCGCGCCGCATACCATGACGACCAACTCATGCATCTCATGACATTTTACCCGCAGTGAAAGCTCACGAGCAAAGGCGGGAATGTTCACCGCGAAGCGTCTGTCGCAGCGGTCCCGACGCTGTGCATCGATGTGCCATGAGAGCATTGTACAACATGATTATGACCATTGGGCC
>Ga0308169_10004169_pt1 | contig 13599 bp, 14 predicted proteins | sample PhyBR1_2_FD_202139 | JGI IMG/M metagenome (GOLD analysis project Ga0308169, IMG submission 202139) | Phyllosphere microbial communities from UC Gill Tract Community Farm, Albany, California, United States - DLSLSB.R1 | ecosystem: Host-associated > Plants > Phyllosphere > Unclassified | place...
TGCGTTTTTTAGCAACAGGAGGTGTTGCTGAATATATATCCATGTTCATGGATTAAGTCCCCACTTGTTTTTAGGTGGGAACTAAATTAAGGCTTATAGGATCGCTTGGTAAGGCTGTGTTAGCCGGATGCTTACCTTTGAAGAAACCGAACATTTCTACTTTGGGCTTACAGTCGCTTATTTGTATAAGCACTTATGTTAAATGGTAGTAGGATTTCGCACATGGTTTACAAGACCATGAATATCTAGGTCGCCAATCAACCACTCGCGTCTGAACGGGCAATATCCGCAAGGTTCTTCCCTATTTAACTGATGTAACAACCAAAACAGCTATCCCGATTGGAGGTGAAATTGAGCTAAAAGATGGTGTGCAAATTTCACTATCAAAGCAAGAAGCTGACCGTCTGGCTGTAGTACAGTTGGTTGAAGCTTAGACTGAGAATGTATTGAGCATAAGTTTATCTTGTGAAGACGGTTGAGACTTACATAAACCAAAAGTTTTATAACGTAATAAAATCATTTCTGCCCAATTGCGATGTGTAGCAGGTTCTAACATTGATCCGTGGCTTTTAAATACACTTTTAGCATCTAGCGATAAAATTTGCTGTGCTTCATGAAATTCTTCGGTATTTATTTGAAAGGCTCGATGAATATATTCAATTTGTGAGGGATGAATTGCAGTTTTAGTATAAATTCCATTATTCATATCTTGGCATAATTCATCCATAAGTAATTGCGTGCGGTCAATATGTTCACATACTGGTGAACTGAGTTGAAAGCCAGCAGGAATAAATAAGCCTGCTAATTGTGCAATCAACATACCCACTGGAGTTTGGTAAATCGTACTGTTTTTAGGGCGACGTAAATGTAAACAGGACAACAGATCATTACCGCCAATTCTTAGACATAGGGTTTTATGAAAGTCATACTTGAGTGCTTGATTAAGCTCCATATTATGCCCCATATCAAAAATTTCTTTGGTTTCAAGCGTCGGCATTAGATTTATATTAAGGGGTAAAATGTCCATCCACTGCTTTAAATCGTGCAGCGTAAACTTGGGTAAAATCATGCCACTGTAGGTGTGATTTAAGTCCCAATCGACAATATGTTTCGCCATTTCAATATTTCTAGGGCGAATAAATATCGCAGGCGCCTTTAAGTTTGGCTGCTCTAAGCGCTTTTGTAATAAGTGCTTTAAGTTGACCATTGCTGTTTGCACGTCTTTTTCCAACACGGCATCTTCTAAACAGACCGCAATAGATTTTAGGATTGGAAATTTGATTCCTTCAGTAACTTCCCATAATTGCTCATAGGTTGCAGGAATGTACATGGTTGCACCCAGTTCAATCGCATGTTGCAGTTGTTTCATTTATTTTTCTCGACTTTTTTTATCAGAGTCACTGCATGATACGAACCTAACTTGGCACCTAAAATATCTACGGCAATATTCCGTTCTTGGGCAAAATGGAGCAGTAATTGTACATGCGGATTGGATGGGTCACGGATTAATATTTTTTCAGGAACGCGTCTTAATACAGCACGCGTGGCTTCTGCAATGCTAGGCTTAATATGATTAATATTTTTAATCGCATAGGTGTCAGAGATCCAATCAATCGTGTCTAAACAAATTTTTTGTTGTTTGAGTCGAATGTGATTATTCCAATTTGCCAAATCGGTATGCGGATTCTGTTGAATAATATTTAAAATTTTGTCTGTAAAATCTACCGAAATATCATGCTGAGCCAGATGTTGATAAACTAAACAGCTATGCCAATTATTCGGATCGTAGCAATTTTTTTTTGCTAGATCGAAATCGATTGTATCTTTTAAAATAGTCCGTGAGATTAAACCTGAGATCACTGATCCTAGAATACCAAATGGGATCAGCCAATCTTCACAACTGGCACTTAGCCATGAATAGCCGCCTAAATCGGCTAAGGTAACAAGGCGAGGGATGTCCCATCCTGGATCAAATAATGCCGGATAATCTGCTAAATTTTGGGTCAATTCTCGACAGATTGCTCCTTTACCCGTCCAGCCATCCACAAAAACAATATTTTCCGCGCCATGTTGACCAATAATGGCATGTAAGGCTGCAATGTCGATGCCGCGATCACGAATAATACTAATACCGTAATGTACGCACTGCTGATGTTTTTCAATATAGTGTTTAAGTAGTACACCTAAAGGTACACCTGCACGTACTAGACTGACCAAAATAATCGGTTGATTTTTAAATCGGTTTCGCAGTGAGTTGCCAATCTTCTGCACATCACTAGCCAGACGTTCAGCGCCTTGCTCAAAAGCGTATTCAAAATGTCGCATTTGTTCATCTGAAGGTGGATGTTCAACACTAATCATTTGTGAATAGTGTTTTTTCCCAGATTGAATCAGATACTCTTTTTCAGCTACTGGTGTGGGGTCTATTTCATCAATATTGAGCAAAAAGGTCACATCTTCAGGTTGATAAGAGCCATGGAAACCCAGTGTTTTAAGACTAGATGGTAACGCATGGTTTTTATACATGTCCTAAATATCCTTTTGAATGATGATCTTGTGCTAGATTTTGTACTAAAAACTTATCCAGCTGACTATTTCTAGGCATACCAAACCAATCACAGCAGCCTAAAAAGCCTGCATCAGACAAACTGTCGCCCCAACCTAAAATGGCACGTTCGCGATTTGGGTCATATTTATTGATAAAAAATTCAACCGCTTTTTGTTTAGACACAAATTTGGGAATAATAGCTAAATTATTGCCATTGATATGGACATAGCAGTGTTCAAGTACTTCAGCGGATAAGTTTTTAATCATCTGGTGCAGAAATAAAGGCGCAGGATCATTTTGCTTGGCAACAGTATAAATTTTTCCACCATTTTCTTCCATCGTCCAAGTTCGAATTGAACCAAATGGTTTGGCATAATCGAGCAATAGCGCTGGTAAATCATTCAGTAATTCATCCAGTTCAGCCGCCGCCTTGTTCTGGATGGCAAGCCATTCCTGATCAACCTGTTGATCTGCCGCTAAAATGGTTCCACCATGTGAACATATAGCACCATGCAGAAAAGGAAGATGTACGCGCTGCAAGCCTTGAACTGAGCGCGCAGTCACAGGAATAACATCTGCAGATGCTAATAACCAATTCACGAAAATTTGCTGTTTGGGAAGCATATAAGAGAGAGGCTTACCAAATTTATCTATTGTGGCAATTTTATGTAGTGGTGTGGGGGTACTTTTACGATTTGTTTGAAACAGCGTGTCATCTAAGTCAACAAAAATTAACGGCTTAGGATTCATAACTAATAATTTCCAAATTTTTTATTTGTTCAAACAGGAGAGGGTCGACGCTATCTTGTGCCGTTTCAATGACCAATAAAACCCGATCAAACTGTTGATGTTTAACGTTATAGGCATAGTTATTAATGTTCAGTCCATAATTGTCTTTAAATGAACAAATACTTTCAACGGCATGACCCTGCTTGATGGGAGAGCGTGTGGTTGAGCTGTAATAGACCTCAGCACCTTGCTGCTCTAATTTCTCAGCGATCAGAAATGGAATCCAGCTAAACTCCCCCGAACCTAAGACCAAGATTTTTTCATGAGGCAGAGGTGGGTGAAAATTTTGCCAAGCCCTACAATTTAGAAAGGTCGGTTCGCGTCCCCAATCATGAGGGGCAATAATTTTTTGTGCTTGCTGTTGGGTTGAACTAACATCTGGCATGTCAATGTTAGTATGCTGTTGGTTCGGCTGCCACTGCCAATGACCATGTAATAATGACACCACTTCAACAGGAATTCCTAAGTCATCAGTGACTAAATGTTGTTCCGCCCAATTGACCAAGGTTACCAAAATAATCCGTTCTACCTGTTGTAAACCAGATTTTTTCAGGCTTAAGATTAAATTCCTAAAGGTCTTTCCTGTTGAAATTTCATCATCAATTAAAATGAGTGTTTTCGATGCAATAACATGTTGATGCTTAAGCGGATCATGACTGGATAAAATAAACTGATCTTGTGCATGACTATGTTCTTCTAAAAATAAGCCTAATGTGGGCAAGGTTTCGACTGGATGCCGAGTAGTCGTTAAAAAAATGGTATTTTCCCCGAAATCTGGTTTGAGCTCACGATAGACTCCTGCGCCTAAACCGACTGCGGTTTCAGCCATACCAATCACACTAATGGGATATGGCAAATTCTTGGGAATAAGTGCAGCAAGGTCTTGATAGCTTTTTTGCATAACTGAGGGTGCGACAGGAATATGTTTACCAAGAACTTTAGAAACAAATAAAAATGCACGTTTCGGATTAATTCTTTCTGCGAAGCTAAGCAAATCATCCAATTTCCATTCAGGATGATGATGATTTACTGTCACACTAATACGGCCACGGCTTAAATCAATATGTTTTATCAATGTTTACAATCCATTTTTATACTTTGTATAATGGGGAGAACTTGTACTACAGCCGTTGGTACAGGGCGCTTTAAAACTAAGTGCAATTTTTCAGCAATCAGTTCTGCAACTAAATTAATTCCAGTATGCTGTGTATAGGCAAAACCGCCTGCAGGACGAGGGTTAATTTCTAAAATATGCCATACACCCAGATCATCTTGCTTAAATTGAATATTGATCAGCCCATCACATTGAAAATGTCGCACGAGAATTTTACCAATTTCATGACAAGGATGCTCTATATAGCATTCCTGATAAAATTTAAATTTAATTCGGGTCACTAAGGCTAAAATTTCCCCATGGCTACATGCAATATCGACAGAACATTCTTGTCCAGTTAAAAAAGGCATAATTAAATACTCAATAGGTTGATCTAATTGAGCATATGCCTCTATAAATTGTTGAGTATTACACTGTGTATTTAATTGAAATTGCTTAAAATATGAAACTTCATTTAGCAGTTGGACAAAACCAGAACCATATACGCCATACACAGGTTTTGCACAAATATGTGAATATTTTTTTTGATAATCGTCAATCGCTTGCTTTAATCCAACTGCATTATCTATTTTCGTAGCAGGAATGTTCGGTAAGTTTAAAGCTTCACAAATTTCTCCAAATAAAAATTTATTGTTCATGTTTTCATGTTGTGTAACGTCAATAGCACCCGTCACCAGTTGAATATCATGACGAGTAAATTCTTCACGAAATTTTTCAATAAATTGACCGTGTTTTCCACAAAATAGAAGTTGAATAGAATGCACTTTACATTGTTCTAAAAGCCAATCTGCGCTGTTTACAACGGGAGGTTGTTGAAAAAAATAATCTGCACAGAGCTTTAATTCGGGACGTTGTTTACTATGAGAACAAAAAATTGTCAAATGGGAAGATAAATTTGAGTTTTTTAATAATTGAATAATGTCATTTTGACAGGAATAACTTTCAGCAATCCAGATATTGTAGTGCGATTTCACAGTAGATTTAATCTCAATTTTCCTTAATAACAATTATGAATTTATGCTTCCATTTTACATGGAATATATAAAATTTTTCATATAATAAATGAATAATTATTCTAAAAAAAATTTGAAGCTTTACAAAACAGATAAAAGAACTGTTTTAGCTATATGGCTTAAAAAAAATATGTTAAAACAGTATAGATTTATTTAAATAATATTTTTAGATATGTTTTTTATTAATAAAATTCATATGCTTAATCAGTTAAATTAAATATTACAATATTATAAGAGGGGTAGTATGCAACTTATTGCGGGTGGAAACATTCCTTTAGCATCAGAAATGGTCGAAATATCAATAAAAACAAGCATTCCTAATCAAGTAGAGGTTGATTGTACTGCATATCTCTTAGCACAAAGTACACAAAAAGTGCGTGGCGATCAGGACATGATCTTCTATGGACAAACTCAAACACAGAATCAAAGTGTGGTGCTGACTCAATCTAATTCTAACGATCCATATTTAACTAAATTTAAGATTAATACAGCATTGCTTGATCCACAAATTCAAAAAGTTACTTTATGTGCAACAATTAATGAACCAAATAATTTTAGTCGAATATCTCCTATTCATATTGAACTTTTATCCGGTACTCAAACCATCGCCAATGCATTGATTCAGACTCAGTCTAAAACAGAAAAAGCATTAATTTTGGCAGAAGTGTATAAACATAATGATAAGTGGAAATTTAGATTTATTGATCAAGGCTTTAATGGGGGGTTGAAACCTTTGGCTGAAAACTTTGGTGTGGTGATTGATGAGACCACAACGAATACTTCACCAACACCAACACCAACACCAACACCAACACCAACACCAACACCAACTAAGTCAAATATAAATTTATCCAAAATCAAGTTAGATAAAAATAACTCGACAATTAATCTTAGTAAGAAAGGTTCAGCTTTTGGCAAAATTTCAGTCAATTTAAACTGGAATAAATCTGCACCTAAATCCGAATCCTTTTTTCAAAAATTAACCCGTTCTAATTCAATCGACCTAGATTTGGGTGCGATGGTGCAGCTTAAAGATGGCAGCATTGATTTAGTGCAGCCGCTTGGAAACCGATTTGGCGATTTTGATCGCTCTCCCTATATGAAATTAGAAGCCGATGACCGCACAGGGGCGTCGATAAATGGGGAAAACTTACATATTAACGGCACTCAATGGGATCGCATTGAGCGTATTGTAATTTATACCTATATTTATGAAGGTGCGGCCCAATGGGCTGCCACCGATGGCGTGGTAACAATTCGTATTCCCGATCAACCCGAAATTGAGGTGCGTTTAACAGAAGGTAATCAATTAAATACTTGTGCAATTATAGAATTAAGAAATGTTAATGGTGCTATTCAAGCCAATCGTGAAGTCCGTTATTTTGAAGGTCAAAAAACCTTAGATCAGTTTTATGGTTTTGGTTTTCGTTGGACTAAAGGCTCAAAAGATTAAACAGACTGAAAAAATTATATCTAATCAACCACAGGAAAGATCATGGCGATTTCATTAAACAAAGGTGGAAATCTATCTTTAAGTAAAACAGATCCATCGCTTAACCAAGTTTTGATTGGTTTGGGGTGGGATGCGCGAGCAACTGATGGCGCAGATTTTGACTTGGATGCTTCTGCATTTTTATTGGCTGCAAATGATAAAGTTCGTGGCGAAACTGATTTTATTTTTTATAACCAAACCCGTTCACCAGAAGGTTCTGTAGAACATACCGGCGACAATCGTACCGGTGAGGGTGATGGCGATGATGAAGCGGTTAAAATTAATTTAGCGAAAGTTCCCGCTGATGTGCAAAAAATTGCCATTACTGTAACTATTCATGATGCTGAAAACCGTGGTCAAAACTTTGGTCAAGTGCAAAATGCTTTTATTCGTGTGGTCAATGATCAAACTAATGTCGAAATTGTCCGTTTTGACTTAAATGAAGATTATTCGACTGAAACAGCGATGATTTTTGGTGAATTATATCGTCATAATGGTGAATGGAAATTTAGAGCGGTAGGTCAAGGCTATAATGGCGGTCTACGTGCCATGTGTGGTCAATATGGCATCAATATTTAAACTTTGTTATTAGGTAAAAAATGAAACATTTCCGTTTTTCGATAATTTTTACCATCATATGCTTAGCTATTTCAGCATATTGGGGCTTCACACATGGTCCTGAAGCCGGTCTGATGGCCATGTTTAAAGTCTTGGCTATTACCTCTATCCTGGCTGTGATGGAGGTTTCGTTATCTTTTGATAATGCGGTTGTCAATGCTTCTGTATTGAAACATTGGGATCAATTCTGGCGCACACTGTTTTTAACCGTCGGGATTATCGTTGCCGTGTTTGGTATGCGATTAGTCTTCCCTTTACTTATTGTTGGTGTAACTGCAGACATGAGTATGATTGAGGTAGCTAAATTAGCGTTAAATGATCCTAAGTCTTATTCAGAAAAATTGATGGCTCATCATGCTGAAATTGCAGCATTTGGTGGCATGTTCTTATTGTTAGTCTTCTTGAATTTCTTGTTTGATGATGAAAAAGATGAACATTGGTTTCACTGGCTTGAATCAAGACTAGCAGATTTAGGCAATATTCAGGCTATTTCGGTCTTTATTTCACTGGTTGTTCTACTTATTCTAGCAAGCTATATCCCTGATACATCACGTTTAGTCGTTGTGATGGCTGGAATATGGGGTATTGTCGTGTATGTGGGTGTGAAAGTCATTGGTCATCTATTGGAAGGCAGTAGCAATGATGATGAGTCTGAAAAATCCAATGGTGCAACAGCAACAGGTACTATTGTCAAAGGTGGTATTGGTGGTTTCTTATATCTAGAAGTATTAGATGCATCTTTTAGTTTCGATGGTGTAATCGGTGCTTTTGCAATTACCAGCGATGTGGTAATTATTATGCTTGGTCTGGCCATTGGTGCGATGTTTGTTCGTTCCATGACCATTTACCTGGTTGAAAAAGGCACCCTTGATGCCTATGTATATTTAGAACATGGCGCCCATTACGCAATTGGCGCACTTGCGTTTATTATGTTGGCCAGTGGCACAGGTTTACATATTCCAGAAGTTATTACAGGACTGGTGGGTGTTGCCTTCATTGTTTGGGCTGTTATCTCTTCAATTTCATATAGTAAAAAGCAACAATCTTCATAAAGTAAATCTGATAAGGAAACAAAAAAATGGCGATTAATTTATCAAAAGGCGGAAACATTAACCTGTCTAAAACTGCACCGACAATGAATAAAGTCGATTTAGGTTTAGGTTGGAATCCACGCGCTACGGATGGTAAAGCATTCGATCTAGATGCTGTTGCATTCTTAACAGGTGAAGACGGTAAAGTACGTTTAGATGGCGAATTTATTTTCTTCAATCAAAAAGTGTCGCCATGTGGGTCAGTGACTCATAATGGTGATAACCGCACTGGCGATGGTGATGGCGATGATGAAACCATTTCAGTCGACCTGTCTAAGGTTCCTCAAGAAGTGGCAAAAATTGTATTTGCAGTGACGATTCATGAAGGCCAGCAGAATGGTCAAAACTTTGGTATGGTCGATCGAGCTTATATCCGTGTGATTAACCAAGACGCAAATGCAGAAGAATTGGCGCGTTTTGATTTGTCTGAAGATGGTAGCACTGAAGTTGCGATGATTTTTGGTGAATTATATCGTCATAGCGGTGAGTGGAAATTTAAAGCAGTAGGTCAAGGCTTTAGTGGTGGTTTAGGTGCTTTAGCAGCAAGCTACGGTGTTGCAGTTTAAATAACTAAAGAAAGTACTAAAAGATAATCTTTTAGTACTTGAAAGCAATCTTTACCAAATTAATTTTTATCCGATTGTTTTCAAGTACTATTATTGAGAATAACAATGCTGCTAGTTTCTGGACAAAAAATAGCACTGAATCAACTTATTCAAAATGATACAAAATTTGAATTAGCCATTCAGTTTAGTACTAATTTTGATGTAGATATTTCAAGCTTTGGAATTGGTCTAAATGATACACTCTATCACGATGACTATATGACTTTTTATAATCAACCTCAGACTCCCAAAGGTGAAGTAGAATTAAATTTAGAGCAGAAAAAATCATCTTCGATTAGCGCTGTCTTTCATTTCGATTTAAGTAAAATTGATCCAAATCAAATCCCAAGATTTGTAATTTGTGCAACAGTCGCAAACGCTCATTCTACAATGCGCGAAATCCAAAATGGCCAAATTGATTTGATCCATTCATCAGGTCAGGTAGTAGCAACTTATCCATTAAATACATCAAGTTTGATTCAAGAAAAAGCTTTGATGTTAATCGAAATTTATTTTAAAAGTAATGTTTGGCGCATGGCGGCAATTGGTCAAGGCTTTAACGGTGGATTAAAAGCACTTGTCGAGCATTTTGGGGGAGATGTTGCAGAAACTGTTACAACTTCCACATCCATTATACCGCCCGTCCATGCATCTACGATTAAAGCTTCTACTCCAGTCGCGAACGCATCTAGCATTGATTTAAAGAAAAAAATAGTTCTCGATAAAATTGAAAAAGAAGCACCACATCTGATTGATCTCGCTAAAAAATCTTTGCTAAGTTTAGAAAAAAACAAGCTGCTCAATGTGAAAGCAAGAGTAGCTTTAATTTTAGATTATTCAGGATCAATGAATAAACAATATAAAAATGGCGATGTACAAAGCGTTTTGGATCGTATCATGCCGCTTGCAGTCAATTTTGATGATGACGGTAGTTTTGAGTGCTGGGCTTTTGCTGAGAAACCTTTAAGACTGAGCGATGTCAGTCTGAAAAATTTAAATCAGTATATTGAAACCGAAAGTGGTGGTCATAAATATTGGAAAGCAGGCGCGCGTTTTAACAATGAACCTGCTGTTCTAAAGACCGTATTAGAATATTTCACCCAAGAAAGTTGTTCAGATTTACCTGTATATGTGGTGTTTATTTCAGATGGTGGCGTATCTGAAACCAAGAAAATTAAACACATTTTAAAGTATGCCTCAAAACAGCCTATTTTTTGGCAATTTGTCGGAATAGGTGGACGGCATTATGGTGTATTAGAGCAGTTAGACACCATGGATGGGCGTGAAGTTGATAATTGTAACTTCTTTGAGATGGACAATATTCAGAGCATGCCAGAAGCACAGCTGTATGATTTGTTACTCCAAGAGTTTCCACTATGGCTAAAAGATGCAAAAGCTAAAAATATTGTTAAAAAATAGGAGACGAAAATGGCAGATTTGAATCTTGTTGGCAGCCCTGAACCTTTTCTACACGTTAGCATGAAGCAAGGTGAATACATTTATTGTGAATCTGATGCAATGGTGATGGTAGAACAAAATCTGGAAGTAAGTGGTAAATTACGAGGCGGAATTTTTCAAGCGTTCATGCGTAGATTTACCTCAGGCGAGTCCTTATTCCAACAGCAAATTAAAGCCAAAACTGGGGATGGGGAGTGTTTGCTATCGCCTAATTTGGATGGTGATATGCAAATTTTAGAGGTTGGACAACGTCAGTATATTTTATCTGATGGTGCCTTTGTTGCTGCAACTGAACATACCAATATTAAAGCGAAAGTGCAGAGCAATATTGGTGGGGCTCTGTTTGGTGGAACAGGCGGTTTTGTCGTCATGGAAACCAGTGGACAAGGCAAAGTGTGCATTTCTGGCAGTGGAACCTTACTGGAGCTAGAGATTACGCCTGAACAAGGTGAAGTGACGATAGATAATGGTCATGTCGCGGCATGGGATGCTTCACTCAATTACAATATTGGTATCCCAAACTCAGGTGGTGGTGGATTTGTTGGCAATATTGTCAATAGTTTCACCAGCGGAGAAGGTCTAGTGATTAAGTTTCGTGGGCACGGTAAAGTGATCGTATGTTCACGTAATCGTGCAAGTTACCTACAGTGGTTAGCAACCGCTTTAGGTCGTAATAATTCAAATTCAAACTGAGGAAAATAGCAATGGGCATTAGCTTAGTAAAAGGGCAAAAAATTTCTTTAGAGAAAGGTGATGGTTCATCTTTAACTAAAATATTTCTTGGAGCAGGTTGGGATGTCGCAAAAAAAGGCGGTCTACTTGGTATGTTCGGTGGTGGTGGTGATTCGATCGATCTTGATGCCTCTGCAATCATGTTTGATGAGAATAACAAAGCTTTAGATAGCATTTGGTTCGGTCAATTACAGAGTCGTGATGGCAGTATCAAACATTCTGGTGACAATCGTACCGGTGATGGCGATGGCGATGATGAAGCAATCCATGTAGATCTAACTCAAGTTCCTAGTCAAGTAAAATCAATTGTATTTACAATCAGTAGTTTCCGTGGTCAAACTTTTGAAAAAGTTGAAAATGCTTTTTGTCGTGTAGTTGATGCCATAACGAATGTTGAAATTGCAAAATATAATCTTTCAGCAAAAGGTAACTATACAGCATTAATTATTGCTAAATTTTATCGTCACAATGGTGCGTGGAAAATGTCAGCATTGGGCGAAACCTGTAATGGAAAAACAATTCAGGATATAGTTCCTTCAATTTTACCTATTTTGTAAAGCACTCTAAATGAATTAAAATGGCTTGATAAATCAAATCTCGATTTATCAAGTTTTTGCAAAATAAGGCTTTATTGCATAAATATATGTCTGAGTGCTTATCTTACGGATGTAACTCCCATTCGAAGAGTTTGAACCTATCTATTGGCAATTTCTCAAAAAGAAAAATATACGTTCATCGAGATCAGGTTAACCACATGGATGCCCGTACTGAATGGCAATATGAAAAATGTAAATAGATTCATATGGTCGCTATTTAGATCGAATTAAATGAATCCTGTTTCGCTAGAATTAAAATATGCTGATGCTACCATTCACAAATGGAGGGACCATAAAAAATGTAACCCTTTCAGATTTTAAATCAAATAGAGTACATTCAAATTATTTCTTTCAAAGAAAAATAAAAAAGTGCGCTTTGTCTAATTAGACTGAACTAATCTAAAGTATCAACATGATTTAGATAACATGTCGACTCGTTGCCAACTTCCCATCCTATAAAAAATACTTTTCGGGCAGATACGCGAGCATGATTTTTTGGAATCTATGAACGATAAAATATATAAATCCTGATTTTTTAAATATCGACTACACAAAAGGCAGTGCAGCCCATCCACCAATAGTGGGAAGCATATAAATCTTATCCTCCAATGAGGAGTAGTATCTTAAAAATGTAATATTAAAAAATTGTAACGATAAAGTATACCCTAAAGTAACAATCTGAAAGTTCGTAAAAACATGTACCATTTAAATGATTTTTAATCATAAGTAACATGTAACTTTGACATTTAAGATTTATAATATACAAAATTATTCATTTTTATCCAATTGGGGCGTGAAAGAGTGAAAGGTCAAAAAGTAGGCTATGTCCGGGTCAGTTCAGTCGAGCAAAATACGGGACGTCAACTTGAGGGAATTGAAGTCGACCGAATTTTTGTTGATCGTGCTTCGGGTAAAAATACCGACCGACCGAAATTTCAAGAAATGTTGAACTATGTCCGGGAAGGGGACAGGGTGATTGTACATTCCATGGATCGTTTTGCACGCAGTCTAAAAGATTTGGTCACTGAAGTAGATAAACTGGTCAAACGAGGGATCGCCATCCAGTTTGTAAAAGAAAATATTACTTTCACTGCCCAATCTACCCCGATGGATAATTTGATGCTGCAACTGATGGGTGCGTTTGCACAGTTCGAACGTGAGATCATTTTAGAGCGGCAAAAGGAAGGAATTAAACTCGCCTCTGCTCAAGGGAAGTACAAAGGCCGGGTACATAAATTGAAGCCTGATCAAGCTGAAGCTTTGCGACAAGAATGGAAGGAAGGGAAGTACCCTTCAAAAATGGCATTAGGTCAGGCATTTGGAATTAGTCGCCAGGCGGTATACCGCTATTTAAAAGCCGGTGAGTAACTCAATTTAAATTAGCGACTATATTTAGTTGAGATTATGAAAACCTTAGAACGTGATAAATCCATGAAAAAGGCACTGTTGCAAATAGAGATTTGAGTCGATGATGTTCCCTTTAAAAAGTACTTAGAGACCGAAAACCCTGTTGATTAGACACACTTCACCCTGAGGCTGACCA
>Ga0308169_10004172_pt1 | contig 13595 bp, 8 predicted proteins | sample PhyBR1_2_FD_202139 | JGI IMG/M metagenome (GOLD analysis project Ga0308169, IMG submission 202139) | Phyllosphere microbial communities from UC Gill Tract Community Farm, Albany, California, United States - DLSLSB.R1 | ecosystem: Host-associated > Plants > Phyllosphere > Unclassified | place...
TTAGCCACCACGCTGACGATTGTTGCGGTCTTTTTACCGGTTGCGTTTATGGGCGGTATTATCGGTAAATTCTTCTATCAGTTTGGGGTAACGGTCAGCGCTGCAGTGCTAATTTCGATGTTTGTCAGCTTCACCCTCGATCCCATGCTTTCTGCACATTGGGCTGAAAAGCACGATCCTAATAAACGACCGGGCAGAATCAAACGCTTCTTTAACTGGATCTCTAACAAGCTGGATAATTTAAGCCATTACTATGAAAAGTTATTAAAACTGGCCCTGCACTTCCGTATTTTAACCCTCATGGTTGCCGTCGCTTCGCTGTTTGGTGCATTGGGTTTATCTAAACTGATTGGTACGGAATTCGTTCCTGTTCCAGATAAAAATGAAATTCGGATTAAATTTGAAACACCTGTAGATGCCTCACTCGAATATTCACAAGCCAAATTGTTGCAAGTAGAGAATATTCTCCGTCAACACCCAGAGGTACGCAATACCTACAGCATTATCAATGGGGTTACCGATCGCGGCAAAAACCATGTCAGCATCCGGGTCAAGGTCACTCCTCGTCTGGAACGTGATAAAACCCTGACTCAACTGAATAACGAATTTCGTCAGCGTTTACAAAGCGTCGCGGGTATTACCATTACTTCGGTCGCTTCGGCAGATGAAACGGTTTCTGGGGGACAAAAGCCGATCCTGATTTCAATTAAAGGAACCGATCTGAACGAACTGCAAAAAATCTCCGATCGCTTTCTTGCAGAAATTTCTAAAGTCGAAGGTATCGTCGATCTGGAAAGCTCGCTTAAAGAGCCCAAACCCACCCTGGCTGTGCATATCAATCGTGTTCTGGCCAGTGATTTAGGTCTTTCTGTTAATCAAATTTCCAGTGTTATTCGTCCTTTAATTGCAGGCGATGACGTCACCACCTGGCAAGACGAAAAAGGCGAGACCTATGATGTCAATCTTCGCCTGACTGAAAACAAACGTACCCTACCGAGTGATATACAAAATCTTTATCTTAACTCACAGAAAACTGATGCTTCAGGTCAGCCTATTTTAATACCGCTGGCGAGCGTGGCATCATTTGACCAAACCCTTGGAGCTTCGCAGATTACCCGTCGTGATTTGGCCCGTGAAGTACTGGTGGAAGCTAATACAGCCGGCCGTCCTGCAGGAGATATTGGTCGGGATATTAAAAAAATCCAAGATAACTTTGATTTACCGCCCGGTTATAGTTTTGCGACTCAAGGTGCAAATAAAGACATGGCAGAATCGGCAGGTTATGCCTTAACCGCCATTACCCTTTCCATTGTATTTATTTATATTGTACTGGGTTCACAATTTAACAGCTTCATTCACCCTGCAGCAATTATGGCTTCCCTTCCCCTCTCACTAATTGGGGTATTCCTGGCTCTATTCCTGTTTAATTCCACCATGAACCTGTTTTCTATTATTGGGATTATCATGCTGATGGGATTGGTGACCAAGAATGCCATCCTGTTGATTGACTTTATCAAAAAAGCCATGGATCGCGGGATAGACCGTTATGAGGCGATTATTGAAGCAGGTAAAACCCGTCTACGTCCTATTTTAATGACCACCAGTGCCATGGTGATGGGGATGATTCCTCTGGCATTGGGTCTGGGTGAAGGCGGCGAACAAAGTGCACCTATGGCGCATGCCGTGATCGGCGGTGTGATTACCTCGACATTGCTAACGCTGGTCGTTGTCCCGGTCATCTTTACTTATCTGGATGACTTTAAGAATTTTATGACGCGCCAAATCCGTAAAATCATGGCATAATAAAATCCATTACCATGAGGTGACATTCTGAAATGTTCACCTCATTTTTTTATCGTATAATCTTATGCTTTAACGCTTAATTATCAGGACAGTTTCCATGCGCGCGAGTCGCTTTTTATTTGCTACGTTAAGAGAAACCCCAAACGATGCTGAAGTGATTTCACATCAGCTCATGTTACGTGCGGGGATGATTCGTAAATTGGCTTCGGGTTTATACACTTGGTTGCCGATGGGCGTACGCGTGCTAAATAAAGTTGAAGCGATTGTCCGTGAAGAAATGAACCGTGCCGGATCGCTTGAAGTATTTATGCCCGTGACTCAACCTTCAAGTCTTTGGGAAGAATCAGGCCGCTTTGTGCAATATGGTCCAGAACTGCTACGTTTCAAAGACCGTCATAATAACGATTTTGTGCTTGGCCCAACGCATGAAGAAGTCATTACTGATCTTGCACGCAATGAATTAAAAAGCTACAAACAGCTGCCAATCAATTTCTATCAGGTGCAAACCAAATTCCGTGATGAAGTTCGTCCACGTTTTGGTGTCATGCGTTCACGTGAATTCATCATGAAAGATGCTTATTCTTTCCATATCGATCAAGCATCATTACAAGAAACCTATGATGTAATGTATGACACGTACTGTCGTATCTTTAGCCGTCTGGGCTTAGACTTCCGTCCAGTACAAGCAGACACTGGCTCAATAGGTGGTTCAGGTTCACATGAATTCCATGTTTTGGCTTCAAGTGGTGAAGATGACATCGCCTTCTCTACTGAATCTGACTATGCAGCCAATGTAGAAATGGCTGAAGCTGTACAGGTAGGTGAACGTGCAGCTGCAACTCAGGAATTAAAACTAGTCGATACACCAGCTCAAAAAACCATTGCCGATGTATCTGCTTTCTTAGGTACAGATGCAAAACAATCTGTAAAGGCTTTGCTTGTTCAAGGTGTTGCAACTGAAGAAACTAAAGAAGCACCTGTTGTTGCCTTATTCCTTCGTGGCGACCATGAACTGAATGAAATTAAAGCTGAAAAGCATCCGTTAATTGCTGCGCCTTTAACATTTGCAACTGAAGCTCAAATTCAAGACCTTGGTTTAACCACTGGCTTTATTGGTCCACAAGGTCTGGTTGATAAAGGCATCACTGTCATTGTTGACCGTGCGGCATCTGTGCTTTCTGATTTTGTTGCCGGCGCTAATGAAGCTGACAAACATGCAACAGGTGTCAACTGGGAACGTGATGCAACATTTACTGAAGTTTATGACTTACGTAATGTGGTTGAAGGTGATCCATCTCCAGATGGTAAAGGTACACTGCAAATTAAACGTGGTATTGAAGTTGGTCACATTTTCCAGCTAGGTAAAAAATACTCTGAAGCTTTAGGCTGTAAAGTGCTTGGTAAAGACGGTAAACCGATGGTCGTAACCATGGGCTGCTACGGTATTGGTGTAACGCGTGTGGTGGCTTCTGCCATTGAACAAAACTTCGATGACAAAGGTATTATCTGGCCTTCTGCAATTGCACCGTTTGAAGTTGCAATTGTACCAATGAATGCACATAAATCACCACGTACTTTAGAAGCTGCTGAAGCACTTTATGCAGAGCTGCAAGCTGCAGGTTATGACGTGATTTTGGATGACCGTGACGAGCGTCCAGGCGTAAAATTCTCTGATCTCGAAATTACTGGTATTCCACACCGTATTGTGATTGGTGAAAAAGGGTTGGATGCAGGAACTTTTGAATATAAAGGTCGCCGTGATGCTGAATCGGTAAATATTACTAAAGAAGAATTACTGACTAAAATTGCAAAGTAATTCATCTTTAAAATAAAAAATCCCGCATTCAGCGGGATTTTTTATTATGTGATTAACAGAATTTCAGACCGCCATAACAGTTAGAGGGAACATTCTGGTTTTTTAGAATCTGATTACTCAACGTTAACGTAGAAGGATTAGCTTGGGTCCATGGCCCTACATCAATTGTTAATGTTTTAACAATAGGGGTATTGGCTAAGGCCTTAATAGAATCACCCAAATCAATTGGAATTTCATTACCTGGAGCTTGCAGGTTGTTGGTAATATTTGTCGCAACTTGAGGAAGTACCGCCGAAATATCTACAGCCCCTGCCACATTGAGTTTCCCCAATTGCACAGGATCAGCAAATGACATCCACCAACCTCTTTTTGCAACATCTGCTGCATCTGCTCCTGGCCACTGCAAAGCAAGCTGCTGCAAAGCCAAATAACCTCCTGAACCGGTTAATGGTACATTATGTACCATGCTTAATAATTGATTAAAGGTCACATTCATATTCAGATTAGTCAGCTTTGAACCCTCCCCCATTTTAAATTTCGAGGTACTTACCAAACAAAGTGATCCTAAGCCTACACATGGATTAATATTTACCAATAGCTGGTCATTATCAAACTGTGTAGTATTCAAACCATTATAAACCTCATAATTAGCATTATCCTCAGCCGTACCTTTTGCCAAAGGAATCACTGGAATAGTCACCATAATGTTGGTCGCACTTGCCTGGGTTTGTCGGTTTCCAGATACAGTAAAGCCTGGAACATTAAATTTCACATTATTTAACTGCGGTACTGTAATACCCGTCGTATTAGAATTTGTTGGATCACTAGTAAAGTTATGCGTACCAAATAGAGCAATATCCAAGACTCCTGAAATTGCTTGGTTGGACGCTTTACCAAATTTCGCAGCTGCAGTATTGGTAGAACCTGATGTATCTGCAATTTTCATATAACCACTGAAAGATTGAATACCATCTGTCGGTGATTGTGTATTGGCAATACCTGTAGTTAATAAACCCAAAATTTCTTGTGCCCCTAAACGAAAACCAACTATTTCCCTGGTTGATGCTTTATCGCTATTTTTGATTGCAAATTCAATAAAGGGATTAGTTATTTTTGCACTCGTTGAGGCACGGTCATTTGCAAATACAGGATTTCCATCGGCATCATAACTTGTAGGTAATCCACTTAAAGCCAAATTCGAAATATCAATATCACAACCATTTGCACCATTTACTCCCCCACATCCTAATTGTAAGGATTTAATATTGGTATTTAGTTCCATTTCAGCTTCAAGTCCAAGTTTAAAAAAATTAACCTTTTCGTTACTTGAAGTATTATAACTATAAGCATCTTTAGAAAAATTCAGCAAAGCTTGACCATCTACTTTGGCCAATTCGGTATCCGTCAAACTTTTAAATCCTGTTGCATTTGCTCCTGAAGAAATGCAACAAATCAATGCTGGCAATAGTAATCTTTTCATTTTCAATCCCTATAATTTATTCTTTTATCGTGGAGTAATACCCAAAGTGCTACGCATTGCCCCTCCGGTAATTGCAAGATCAGCAATTTTCTGCATATTACCTGCTGGAGACATGGCCATTTCTGCGGTAAAGGGCTTACCTTGAGAAGTCGCAGTAGCTAAATAATTAAACTTGACCTGATTATCTAGTACAACAGTATCCTGTTTCATTTGAACTCTGGATTCGAATCCTATATGTCCTTGAAGCTTATTTAAATTAACACTAGATTCGCTTGGTCCAGTTGCAGCTTTAACATCTTCATTAATGATACTTAAGAAACTTCCTCTATCCGTAGAGCCTGTGAGATCTTTAAACTTAAAATTTCCTTTTAAAGACAAATAATTGGTGTCCGGCGTTGCATTTGCTGAATTTAGCCCCGGAACAATCAGCAATTCCCCTTGACCCTCGAGCTTAAAGGCAATAGAAGACAATACATCATCTTTTTTAGCAAAATTATCAATAGGTACGACTTTTTTATCACAATTTGTACCACCAGTTGCTGTAGTACAGTTATATAAAGAACCCGGAAGTTGTCCAATTGCAATTTCAGCTTTTGCTGCAAATAATAAATTATCTGCCTTGATATAAATTCCTTCATCTTCAAAACCAATGACACCATCTGATTTTAAATATGAATCGATATTTCGAAGACCTGCATAATAATTGACTTCTTCGTTATATACTCCCTTTGCACCATCTACGACAATGATAGAAGTTGTACTTGGCGTTCCGGTTTTTTTATCAATACCATAACCTTCCGTAGACATTGCCAAGTTATATCCCAAACCTGAGCTGGTCACTCCTTTATAAGTATAATTTTTAGCAAATAGCGCCAGATTGGCATTTAAATTAAAGATAGGTATACCTATGCCCCATTCTCCAGAAGAGCTGGTTATCTCAGCAATTGAATTGTCTGAAATAAAACGTGCTTTACGTGCTATGGCCTGAAAATCCATACCACGAATCGCAATTAATGCTACATTTTGCCCTTTATCAACCGGCACCATATCGTAGGTTAATTCGGTACTTGAAGCATTAAGTATCTTTTTAACATTTTCATTGATAATAAAATTTAAGCTTTTAACTTGTGCGGTATTAATGTAAATATCACCAAAGTCAATATATGCATTTTTAGTATTCAAATTGGTAGCATTGGTTGAATTACGAATAGCTAAAGGAGATAGATTTGAAAATTCTATAGCATAGCTACCATGTCCTGTATGACCTATTTCCAAAGTTGTTGGAGCAACATTTTGACCTAATAGAGGATTCCCTTCACGCGTAAACTCAGCAGAAACGCCAAAATGCAAACCACCAGCACCCGCAAAACCATAACCTGAAGCAGACCTTGTTGTTTCCGTTAAATCTGTTCCGGTACGATTTACCGTATTAAAATCTTTAAGACCAGCCTGATTTGCATTAAAGAATATTTTCGCATTTGTAACGCCGCCCGATGCTCCCATACGAATCACATTCTTCTGGTTATTGGGATCTGAACCATAGCGTAAGTCAATATTTACACCAGGATTTTTCGCATTCACTCGACTCGAGTCTACATCGCTTGAATCAGCAACTCGGTCTAAATTAACAATATGATCCGTATTGCCATCACGACTTTTGGTGGTCATTACTATCCCCTCATTCGAGTCTAGATACATATAACCATCAGCAGAAAAATTAAAATTAAAATCTTTTAGAGTTAAATTTTTACCGTTTAAGCCATATCCAATACTTGCATTTTGTAACTGAAAATCTAAATGTGCTTTCTCATCACGGTTAAATAAACCATGAGTAGTTTGCAAATAAAATTTTAAAGGAGAAGTTGTTGAAAGACTTAAAGAACCTAAATTCTGTTCAGCTGTGGTACAAGTTGTAGCACCACATAACAACATGAGTTTTTCTATAGTTGCCTGAAATGGGGAAATGCTAGCTTGAATTTTTACACCAGTTCCTCTATCAGTTGTACCTACATCAAAATCAAGCGTACTTTTAATTGTACTGTTATTTACACCTTTGACTTCAACATTATGCATTCCCAACTTCATGCTACCTGTATCGGTATAGTCCACCCAGTTGACCTGATCTACATTAATCTTTGAGACTTCATGGGTAATAGAAATACCATCCTGTCCTGTAACATCACTTAAGGAGTGATCCGTTAACTGTTGAAGCGCAAAAGATTGTTGAGCCATTAATACACAAGCTGTGAGCATATTCAGTTTTATTATTTTTTTCATTGCAACATCCTTATTCTTCAAAATCTTTGTTTAATTAACAACGACTGGTCCCAGTACCTGCGCAGTTATAACTAAAAATTTTTAGATCACCTGACATATGTAAATTACCGTGTACGTTCAAGCCCATAAATCCTTTTTCAGCACCTTTATCAAAAGCAGGAACATCTATATTGTTATTCACTTTTGTGCCTTGGGCATCTAATGTATAAGCATTATATTGATTATATTTTATATCTTTTAAATAGCCTTTAGAGCTTGCATCATCGGTTTCAACCGAAAGACTACTAAAACCTAAATTTCTTATTTTTAAAGGATTATCATCGAAGAATGAAAGTTTAAGCGCTGTTTGAGGCATCATATCCTTATTGATAATGGTGCTTCCCGCCAAAGAAAACTTATCTACCTGAATAGTGCCTTGAATTTGCTTAAAGACCAACCATCTTTGATTACCAGCTGCATCTGCATGATTATTAGGTGAAAATGCAAAACGGCATTGCACATCCGATGCACAATCATAGGTATAATATACGCCTTGCTGATCAGAAATATTTTTTATGCTTAAATCATTTGCATAGCGATGATTTAATGACAAAGTCCAGCTTAAATCAGCTCCCCCTTGTCCCGTAACGTCCAGTAATTCCCCATTATCTAACCCCACCAATTCTGCATGCGCTGCACAAGCCATCAATAAAACTACAGAAATAGATATTTTATTTAACATTTTACACCCCTATAAGCCCGTAGTTTTAAACTTAAGATGCTGAATTAAAACACCATCAATTACAGCCGAACCCAGATTAACGGCAGTTCCTGTTGGACTTTTAAATACCACCCCTGTCGCATCTGCGCCCCTATTGGCATTTAAAAGATTCGTAGTGGTATTTCGGGTAACACTACCGATTGCAATACTACTGTGGGTCGCATTTGTGCCTTGGTATCTAACCGTATTGGTTCCTGTTGTAATATCCGAGAAATTTGAACCGCAGTAGCTTACATTACAGGTTGAACCTTTAAATGATGCTGTCGTTAACCCTGTACCCGATTGAAATTGAGGACTCGGATCTGTATCTGGATACCAAGTATAAATCTGTGAATATATTGCAGGTACTTTAGGGATACGTGTCACTTCTAGAATGATATTGTTGCCTTCTGATGCCAAAATAAAAGGTTGATACATATTTCCCAATACCAGATTGATATTGGCACTATATAAATAAAGACCGTCTTTATCGTTAAAGAGTGGAGCCAAAGAACCATCTATTGCTGGGGTTACCGCAGTACCATCATCTGTATCACTTTTAGCTGCAGTACTGATCCTGATTCCTTTTTCATCAAGATTTGTATCGGTAAATTTTAAGGTAGATGGATTATCGTTGGTGTTTATACGCAATAGTGCAGCTATTCCCAATGTTTCATCGTAGAGCTTATTGATATCATCATTTTGGGTCTGAAATAATCGTACTTGAGAACCATTGATACTCAAGCCATTCGCCACAAATTGTGCTCTTAAGCGATAATCCTTATCTAACCCACTTATTGGTGCACCGGTAACACCATTAATTGTACGAGTTGAGTCAAAAGACCGAGAGAAAATATCTGTCCAAAATCCCAATTTGATTCGGTCACTTGTTGTATCTCCGCCATCCTTTGCCAAAGGTGCTTCTAAAGCCAGATAACCAATATCACTTTTGTTCGCAGCTGCAAATTGTTGAATGTCTTTTGCAGTGCCAGCGCGGAATAACCAAGGATTGGCCGCACTTCCCCAATTTAAACCTACATTACTATAGCGCTGATTTAAGTTGCCATTACTTTTAGATAAGGCCAAACCATAAATAAAAACATCCGCTTTTGTACGGGCATTGGCTATAGCAGCCGCAGCTGTTGTATTTGCTACATTAGTTGCATTGGTTTTTGCATAATTTATGACTGTTGTATTTGCAGCAGATGTTGCTTGCTGGGTAGCAGTACTGTTTGCTGATGCTCTAATCTGAGCAAGAGTGGTTTCTTTTAAGTGATTATCGACTGCGGTAGTAATAGTGGAACCATAGGCAGCCTCAATTTTTTCAACGGTATTTTTCCAAGCATTTTCTGCTGACTGTTCTTTATCTAACCAGCCCCCACTATATTTCGTCGTACCATCATTAGGAACTGTTAACGTAGAGTTCCAATAATATTGATCGTAGCGTTTTTCATAATAGTCTATATAGGTTTGCTGCTTTGAATAAACCGCAATTTCCTGATCACGATACGCAGTTTGATTTTGTGTTTTTACTTGATTATAAGTGGTTGTATAAAGTGTAGTGGTAGTACTACCATTTTGATAAATTCCATTATATACACTGTTATAAGTTGAATTATAACTTCCTTGATACAAGTTGGCTTTTGCATACGTATAATTAGAATCATAATTCGTTTGATAAATTTTATCGTATGCACGTTGGTACAGTAAGTCGTAATTTTCACCCGTCGGAATAATACGGATAAAACCAGTGTCGTATTTAGGCTTATCTACCACAGTAATAGCATTATTGTTATAACTGGAAGCAGTAGACGTATCCTTTGGTCCCTGAAACACCATCTTAAAATTTTCAGGTAATAATGCGATCCCTTCGCCTGTTGTGTCAGAAAGGTGATCATCTGATAAAGATTCAAGCGCATAAACTGATGGGCTAAGTAAAGCTGCGAGCATGCTCGCCAAACAAGATTTTTTAAATCTTGTATTATTCCAACTTTGAGTCATCACGACCTTCCTTTTTATCAGATGCTCCGCATCATTATTTTTAATTCATCCTGTGCTTGGTATGCCGAATTTTTACTTATTTGTCATTACGACAATGTTTTTACCAAGTCTGTACAACTTTTTATTATGCTGAATATTATTGCAATTGCAAAAAAAACTGGTCGAATGAACGCAGTTTCCGATGAATGAATTCCATAAAAAATAAGCGGACCAAAATGATCCGCTTATTCAATTATTTATAATATTTATGCTTTCGGCAAGGTCACACCGGTTTGTCCTTGGTATTTACCACCACGGTCTTTATAAGAGGTTTCACATACTTCATCAGATTCAAAGAACAACATTTGCGCCACGCCCTCACCTGCATAAATACGTGCTGGCAAGTTGGTGGTATTTGAAAATTCCAGGGTTACATGGCCTTCCCACTCAGGTTCCAGCGGAGTAACGTTTACAATAATACCGCAGCGTGCATAAGTGGACTTACCTAAACATACCGTCAATACATTACGCGGAATACGGAAATATTCGACCGTACGGGCCAAGGCAAAAGAGTTGGGCGGAATAATGCAAACATCTGATTCAATATCGATAAAGCTTTTTTCATCAAAATGTTTTGGATCGACAATGGCTGAATGTACATTGGTAAATACTTTAAATTCACGGGCGCAACGAACATCATAACCATAACTTGAAACGCCATAAGAAATGAGTTTTTCACCCGTTTCATCATAACGTACCTGGTTTTCTGCATACGGTTCAATCATGCCGTGTTTTTCGCTCATTTCGCGAATCCAACGATCAGACTTAATTGCCATTATTTCTATCCAAAAATAGTTAATTCGATTATTGCGCTGTACTTTAACTGAAATTGACTGCAATGAAAATAATGATCAGGCGATGAGGTGATTTTTTACAAAATATGTATTTTCATCGCCCTGATTTCAAGACTTAAAAGCTTAAAGACTTAAAATTGCTGAATAACCGAGAGGGATAGAGAAACTCACCAAAATTAAAGAAGCAGTTTTTTGCAAATTGGATTGATTTAACCAACGCACTTTATTTGATGCCAGAATTGAGCCAATAAATGTCCAGAATAAGGCAATGGGCACAATTAACACCAGAAACATGGCAATATGGACTAAATAATTATTCACGGATAGCCAGGCTGTGCCCGGAAATATAGCCGAAGCAAACAGCAAGGCCTTAGGATTGAGTAAAGTCGCACAAAATAATTCACGGGCACGAATAGCCGGCAGATTATAGCTTGCTTCGATATTTGCAGTTTTCCAGAGTTTAATGGCCAGAAAAATGATATAGCATGCACTCAGGAGTTTTAAGATCGTCGGCAATATTGGAAATTGAGCTGAAACACTGCCAATGATCATGCCCCAAACCGTAATTGCAATTAAATAACCAGTTGCTTCAGCAGGAATCAATCGTAATGATTTACGTACACCGACCTGAATACCGGAAGATGCCAGTAAGGTATTTGTTGGGCCAGGCGTTAATAAAATGGTAATAACCAAACCAATGAATAACCATGAAATCATATGCGATCTCTCTATAGAGTGCGCGAAGAGTAATCAGTTTTATTGTACTTAGCAAATCAGAAATTTTATATCTTTTAAAAACGTAGAATATTTTTTATAAATTATTTAAATTTCAATGAATTAAAATATATTATTACAGTTTAACTCATGAGTCATTTGTTAGAAAAAGTTTCAATAAATTCTTTTTTAAGGTTAATCATTTACATTGACCGAACTTGACCTGTTCCGCGAGGGTGGATTCAGGCACAATACTTCATCATTTAAGTGGCCCACATTTTTATGGCAAAACAGTTCTTTCAGTCATGGCTTCCCTCACCGCAAAAAGTTGCGGGGATGAAAGTAATGAAGATTTTTGGTCAACGCACCTTAAATCCTTTACTTTGGTATGTGAACAGAAAGTCCATTTCAAAAGCCGTTTTTATTGGCACATTTTGGGGAATGCTGCCCTTACCTTTTCATAGTGTTTTAATTGTACTGACCGTCTTGCTATTTGAAGTCAACCTCCCGCTCAGTCTATGTCTGGCTTGGCTAACTAATCCTTTTACTCTTGTTCCGATCTTGTATTTGGGTTTCTGGTTAGGCAGCAAAATATTTCAGGTCAATATGATTGATCAGGATATGCTTTTAGGTGTGCTGCATCAGATTAGCCACTGGATCACCCACTTTGGTCACGGGCATATCGACCTGAGTCTGGCAAAAATTTTATTATCCGGTCTGGTATTGGAAGCCTTCATTTTTGCTGTTGTATTATTCGTGATGACACGATTATTGTGGCGATGGAATATTATTCTGCATCAACGCCGCCGAAACTCGCAGTAATTATTTTTTCTAGTTCACTTCTCATTATTCAGCCTCTTAATTCATACTATAATTATAAAACTAGAATTCTTTCATTATTATTGACCCTTTCTTTATTCATGAGGATTTAGGAGGATGTCTAATAAAACCCAGCTGATTTTTGCTCTTCCGTTGCATTTTTTATGGCAAACACAAACTAAATCCAACATATAAAAAGCCCAAACAAGGTTGGGCTTTTTATATGTTGGATTTAGTCAGACAGAAAATTTAGAAAATCCGGTTTTGTGGTTTTTCTAATTTCGGCAATTGATCGGCAATTTTTTGCGCAATAGCCATATAGCTTTCAGCCGCATCATCTCCTACCAGTACAGAAGGTTTACCGGCATCGGCATTTTCGCGAATTTGCACATTTAAAGGTAAACGCCCAAGTAAAGGAATGTGGTATTGTTCAGCCAATTTATCGCCGCCACCCGTACCAAAAATCTGCTCTTCATGACCACAATTAGAACAGATATGCGTCGACATATTTTCGATTACACCCATCACCGGAATCTGAACTTTATTAAACAGCTCAATGCCCTTCGTTGCATCCAGTAAGGCAACATTTTGTGGCGTAGTGACAATCACTGCCCCGGTTACGGGAATACGCTGCGCCAGGGTTAATTGAATATCCCCTGTTCCTGGTGGCATATCAATCATCAACACATCCAGGTCTGGCCATAAAGTCTGGTTAAATAATTGCATTAAAGCGCCAGTCGCTTTGGGACCACGCCAAGCCACCGGAGTATTGTTATCGCCAGTTAAATGACCGATAGAAAGTACAGCCATCCCATACGCATCAAGCGGTACAAAATTTTCTGCTTCAATCATGGGAGTACGTCCGGCATTGCCCAGCATGGTCGGAATACTCGGCCCATAGATATCGGCATCTAATACACCAACTTTTAAGCCCAGTTTTTGTAAGGCCAATGCCAGGTTAACCGTGGTTGTCGACTTACCCACGCCACCTTTACCCGATGAAACCAGGATCACATTTTGAATACGTGGATGTTTGGGCACATCTCTTTGCTGCGGTGCAGCTTTCTGGATTGGTGGATTATTCGGATCTTCTTCCTGTTTGCTTTCAGCTGG
>Ga0308169_10004174_pt1 | contig 13594 bp, 15 predicted proteins | sample PhyBR1_2_FD_202139 | JGI IMG/M metagenome (GOLD analysis project Ga0308169, IMG submission 202139) | Phyllosphere microbial communities from UC Gill Tract Community Farm, Albany, California, United States - DLSLSB.R1 | ecosystem: Host-associated > Plants > Phyllosphere > Unclassified | place...
ACTCCAGGTCCTGGAAACAACTCACATGAGTCCTTCTTGGAGCACAGCCAGGCGTTAACGTTTAGATCGATTGGGACTAGCGATTAGGACGGATCGCAACAGGTATATCCCGTTGACATATCCCTTGATTCACCTATGCTTCCAATAGATTTATTGAAGGATCTTCAAATGGAACAAACTACCATTTTCATGAGCAACCGCAGCCAAGCGGTCCGGCTACCCAAGGCAGTGGCGATGCCAAGCGACGTCAAACGGGTAGATGTAATCGCCATAGGCAGAGCCCGGATCATCACTCCAGCCGGCGAAGCGTGGGACAGCTGGTTCGATGGCGACAGTGCGACAGCAGACTTTATGGCAGAGCGTGAACAGCCTGCCGATCAGGAGCGTGAGTCTTTCTGATGATCAAGTTCATGCTCGATACCAACATTTGTATTTTCACCATCAAGAACAAGCCCCAGGTCGTTAGAGAAGCGTTCATTCGTCATCACGGCCAGCTTTGCATCAGCGCCGTCACGCTTATGGAATTGATATACGGTGCAGAAAAATCATCCGCACCAGAGAAAAACCTCAGCGTCATTGAAGGGTTCTGTGCACGACTTGAGGTCTTACCTTTTGGTTATGACGCCGCAGCACACACCGGAATGATCCGGGCGGAATTGGCCAAAATACGCAAACCAATCGGCCCCTACGACCAAATGATTGCCGGCCACGCCCGTTCCCTCGGGCTGATCGTAGTCACCAATAATCTGAAAGAGTTTGAGAGAGTGCCCGGACTGCGTGTCGAGGATTGGACTCCCTTGGCTTTAAAGCCTTGATACGATCCAGCTCCAACGAGACTCTTGGAAATCATGGGATGTTCCAATGCGCTCTTGGATAACCTAATAGCGTTCTTGCAGGCGACGCTCATCCGGTTAACCCTTCCCTCCCCCGCCCAAAGCTGGCACCATCGCGCCTTTTTTTACGCGACTCCCCGGGCATTTCGCCGGTGCGCAGGGTTCAAACAGCCGTTCGGTTGTTGATGGCGCGACAGACTGCTGTGTCGATGCGACAACCTGCCACACATCATCGGCTTACCGTCCGAAGCGCTGTTGGCTGTCATTCGGACGCATGCTAGCTTGGCCGCCTCGCCAGGAAGGCTGCCCACAACCAGGGAGCACATATCATGAGGACCGCACATGGCCCAGGCCACGCCCGCGCTTGAAATCCGCAACCTGCATAAACGCTACGGCCAGTTGGAGGTGCTCAAAGGCGTCTCGCTGACCGCCCGTGACGGCGACGTGATCTCGATCCTCGGTTCCTCCGGCTCCGGCAAGTCCACGTTCCTGCGTTGCATCAACCTGCTGGAAAACCCTAACCAGGGCCAGATTCTCGTGGCAGGTGAAGAGCTCAAGCTCAAGGCTGCGAAAAACGGTGAACTGATGGCCGCCGACGGCAAGCAGATCAATCGCATGCGCAGCGAGATTGGTTTTGTATTTCAAAACTTTAATCTCTGGCCGCACATGAGCGTGCTCGACAACATCATCGAAGCCCCGCGCCGAGTGCTTGGCCAGAGCAAGGCCGAAGCCATCGAAGTCGCCGAGGCCTTGCTGGCCAAGGTCGGCATCGCCGACAAGCGCCATGCCTACCCGGCCGAACTGTCCGGCGGCCAGCAGCAACGCGCCGCCATCGCCCGCACACTGGCGATGCAACCCAAAGTGATTCTGTTCGACGAGCCCACTTCCGCCCTTGACCCGGAAATGGTCCAGGAAGTACTTAGTGTGATCCGCGCCCTGGCCGAAGAGGGTCGCACGATGCTGCTGGTGACCCACGAAATGGGTTTCGCCCGCCAGGTCTCCAGCGAAGTCGTGTTCCTGCACCAGGGCCTGGTCGAGGAGCAAGGATCGCCACAGCAGGTGTTCGAGAACCCGCTTTCGGCGCGCTGCAAACAATTCATGTCCAGCAACCGCTAACGGAGCCGTACCTATGCAGACCTACAGGAAATTTTTATTGGCTGCTGCCGCCAGCCTGGTCTTCTCGGCCAGCGCCATGGCGGCCGACAAACTGAAAATGGGCATCGAAGCGGCCTACCCGCCGTTCAACAACAAGGACGCCAGCGGCCAGGTCGTGGGCTTCGACAAAGACATCGGTGACGCGCTGTGCGCCAAGATGAAAGTCGAGTGCGAAGTAGTCACGTCCGACTGGGACGGCATCATTCCGGCCTTGATGGCCAAGAAATTCGATTTCCTGATTTCTTCGCTGTCGGTCAACGATGAGCGCAAGCAAGCCGTGGAATTCACCGACCCGTACTACTCCAACAAGCTGCAATTCATTGCGCCGAAAAACGTCGAATTCAAAACCGATAAAGAGTCCCTCAAAGGCAAGATCATCGGTGCACAGCGCTCGACCCTCGCCGGCACCTGGCTGGAAGATGAGCTGGGCAGCGATATCACCGTCAAGCTCTATGACACCCAGGAAAACGCCTACCTGGACCTGACCTCCGGCCGCCTCGACGCCATCCTTGCGGACAAATACGTGAACTACGACTGGCTGAAAACCGACGCGGGTCGTGCCTACGAGTTCAAGGGTGACCCGGTGGTGGAGGGCGACAAGATCGCCATCGCCGTGCGCAAGGGTGACAACGAACTGCGCAACAAGCTGAACGCCGCGCTCAAGGAAATCGTTGCCGACGGCACCTATAAAAAGATCAACGACAAGTATTTCCCGTTCAGCATCTATTGATACTGGACGTGTTTGGCCGGTGCCCGCTCCTGCGCGGCGCCGGTCCTTAGCCAAGCCTGCCGCGATATGAACAAATACCCATGATGATCGACCTATACGGATTCGGCCCGGCGCTTGCCGCCGGCGCGCTGATGACGGTCAAGTTGGCCCTGTCGGCCCTTTGCCTGGGGCTCGTGCTCGGCCTGCTCGGCGCCTTGGCCAAGACTTCCCCGTACAAGCCGCTGCAATGGCTCGGCGGCACCTATTCGACGCTGGTTCGCGGCATTCCGGAATTGCTCTGGGTGCTGCTGATCTACTTCGGCACCGTCAACCTGATGCGTGCCCTGGGTGAATATTTCGGCAACCCCGACCTTGCCCTCAGCGCCTTCGCCGCCGGCGTCATCGCCCTCGGCCTGTGCTTTGGCGCCTACGCCACGGAGGTGTTTCGCGGTGCGATCCTGGCGATACCCAAGGGGCACCGTGAAGCCGGCGTGGCGTTGGGCCTGTCGAAATGGCGGATCTTCACCCGGTTGATCCTGCCGCAGATGTGGCGCATCGCCCTGCCCGGCCTGGGCAACCTGTTCATGATCCTCATGAAGGACACCGCGCTGGTCTCGGTGATCGGCCTGGAAGAAATCATGCGTCACGCGCAAATCGGCGTGACCATTTCCAAGCAACCGTTCACCTTTTATATGGTCGCTGCGCTTATGTACCTGAGCCTGACGGTCATCGCCATGATCGGCATGCACCTGCTGGAACAACGCGCCGCCCGCGGCTTTGCCAGGAGCGACCAATGAACTGGGAAGTCATCATCAAATGGCTGCCGAAACTGGCCCAGGGCGCCACGCTGACCCTGGAGCTGGTGGCCATCGCCGTGATCGCCGGTTTGTTGCTGGCGATCCCATTGGGCATCGCCCGCTCATCGCGGCTGTGGTACGTGCGGGCGCTGCCCTACGCCTACATCTTCTTTTTCCGCGGCACTCCGTTGCTGGTCCAGTTGTTCCTGGTCTATTACGGGCTGGCACAGTTCGAGGCCGTGCGCAGCAGCGCGCTGTGGCCGTATCTGCGGGATCCGTTCTGGTGTACCACGGCCACCATGACGCTGCACACCGCGGCCTATATCGCCGAGATCCTGCGCGGCGCCATCCAGGCCATCCCACGCGGCGAGATCGAAGCCGCCCGGGCCCTGGGCATGTCGCGGCCCAAGGCGCTGTTCTACATCATGCTGCCCCGCGCCGCGCGCATCGGCCTGCCGGCCTACAGCAACGAAGTGATCCTGATGCTCAAGGCCAGCGCCCTGGCAAGTACGGTGACCTTGCTGGAACTCACCGGCATGGCCCGCACCATCATTGCCCGGACCTACCTGCCGGTGGAAATTTTCTTCGCGGCCGGCATGTTCTACCTGCTGATGTCCTTCCTGCTGGTACAAGGCTTCAAGCAGCTGGAACGCTGGCTGCGCGTCGATGCCTGCCAAGGACGCTGACAGCGGCGTGTTGACGGGCGAGGCCTTGCGCGCCCGCTTCACCGCGCTAGACGTTTTTCTCACCGCTCATCAGGCATTGTGGAAACCGCGTCCGTTCACCCATCTGCAACTGCCTTGGGAAACGTCCCATCCGAAATTGGCCCGATGGCTACGCCAGCGTTCGCTGGAAGCTGCGGAAAACGACCATCATCAGCCGGGGTTGATTGAGGGCGCGCCAGCACCATTCCCGGAACTGGCCGCTCTCTCCCAGGCGTTGAGCGTTGTTGCAGAATTGCCGGCCAGCGCGCTCGAAGCTCCCAGCCATCGCCTCAACGTCGACGTACCCGGGCGCAAATGGCAGCAGATAGAAGCCTTCGCCAGCCGCCTGCGCTTCACCAGCCCACCGACCCACTGGCTCGATTGGTGCGCCGGCAAAGGCCACCTCGGTCGACGTCTACTGCGCGGCGAGCAGCAACTGACCTGCCTGGAATACGACCCCGCCTTGGTCGCCAGCGGCCAACAACTGAGCCAACGCCACCACCTGCCCGCCACACACTTGCAACAGGACGTATTGGCGGCGGACGCAGACCAGGCACTCCACTGCGGACACACACCTGTCGCCCTGCATGCGTGCGGCGACCTGCATGTACGCTTGATGCACCTGGCTAGCCGTGCGGGCTGTGCACAACTGGCTATCGCGCCGTGCTGCTACAACCGCATCAGCACCTCGGAATATCAGCCGCTGTCCGACGCCGCAAAAGGCTCTGCCCTACAGCTGTCGCTTGACGATCTCAGCCTGCCGCAGACCGAGACCGTCACCGCAGGCGCCCGCGTAAGAAGACAACGGGACCAATCCATGGCCTGGCGCCTGGGCTTCGACCTGCTGCAACGGCAAATCAGAGGGCAAGACGACTACCTGCCCACGCCCTCCTTGCCCGGCACCTGGCTGGAAAAATCCTTCGCCCAATACTGCACCGACCTGGCGGCCCTAAAAGACTTATCCACAGCCGGCACGCCTGATTGGACCGCTCTGGAAGCAGCCGGCCATCAGCGTTTGGCCGAGGTGCGTAACCTGGAATTGGTGCGAGGCCTTTTCCGTCGTCCGCTGGAGCTTTGGCTGGTCCTGGACCGGGCACTTTTCCTCACTCGGAACGGCTACGACGTCCGCCTTGGCACGTTTTGCGAAACACCTCTGACACCGCGCAATCTGCTGTTGCTGGCAGAACGTTAATGAGGCGAAACAGCCTGTGGATAACTCTGTTGATGAATTAAACCAGGATCCAAGAAAACCGCGATTTCCGGGCTGAATCTCAGCTGATCATTTTTTGTTCACATGGATAAAAAACCATAAAAACAGCAGCTTGCGAGCAAACGGGAAAGCGGTCACAAAACAGAAAGATATCCCTCGCAGCGTCCTTTCGATTGTGCATAAGCGTTTGAGCAAACCAGCATAAAGGTTGGGTATGGCGCCTTTTGCGCTCGGGCATCAAGTGCTTTGGCTTGCCTCGATTCAAGTCAGGCAACCGCACGCTACCAAGCCCCTCACGCCCCGCCCAGCGGCGCCGCATCCACCAGAACTGCAGCTCGTCTAAAAATAGTCAGAATTCAGGGGTTTACAGAACCTTCCCAGTCGCTATAATCGTCGCCCACACGCCGGTATAGCTCAGTTGGTAGAGCAACTGACTTGTAATCAGTAGGTCCCGGGTTCGACTCCTGGTGCCGGCACCATACAAAACGAAGCCTTCGCAGAAATGCGGGGGCTTTGTTGTTTCTGGGTGTTCACTTTTCCTCCGCCCACCCTGAAAACTGTGGGAGCTTGCTCGCGATGAGGCCATCAATCCACCGACGTCTTTTCGTCCACGACAACGGGCAGCCTTTCCTAGGCCAGCCTCAACCAAACAACATCCTCTGCCAGTGATCCTCACCCACAATGGCAATCGAAGCACCTGCTTCCCGCAGCTCCACTGCCTTCATGATCTTCGTTCCGTAGGTACTGTGGCGCCACTGCTCATTACCCACGCTGCCTACCATCAACTAATGCACCTTCTCGCTTTTCTGCGATTGATCGCGGTGAATATCCTTCCGGCTACACCATTTCCGCCCGCCACCGAGCTTTGGGTCACAGATCATCCGTTGAAACTTTAACTCGTTGTGGGTCAGCAAGCCGCTCTCGAACCTTATGAATCAAGGCCAAATCATCCTCGATCATCATGGCGGTCTTGCAAGATAGCTGATCCTGATTGGGCACAACCTGGCGTGATCTCTCCCCCTTCTGATGCGCAGCCGTGAGCACGTCTCGCTGAAATTTCTTGTATTCATCATCCATTGCAACGCTCCTCCGAACGCGTGTTTTCGCGCGCGCCCTATAGTCGGCTACATCGGCCAAAACGCAAACTATTGCCCATCCATAGAATCACCTAAACCTCCCCCGCCAGCATCACGCCACGATTGCACCCTACCCAATCGCCCGCTACTCTCCAACCGTCGCTGCCAATTCAGCGACCGGGCGTAGGAAACCCGAGTAAATCAAGGCGCATCAGCTGCGTCTCGCTTACTATTGCAGGCGCTTTTTTTGTGTCTGCGATATGCGTTATGGCGGCTGTGCGCGGGACACCTTCGGGTGTGCCGGGTGCCTTGATTCCCGGTTTTCCTACCCCGTGCATGGCCGCCACCCAATCCCGCAGGAAAGGACGGTTGTGGCTCTCACAGTCAAGGAGCCAGACAATGCCAAATCCGCAAGACCTCAAAACCCCAGGCCTAACCCCCTTCTCCTACCACTCCGACCGCCCGCTATTCCGCGTCAACAGTGGCATCCCCATTGGCGAAGCCTTGTCCCACGCTTCCGACCTGCTCCACGTCGCCAAAGTCCTCGCCGAGGAAGCGGCGATGACTCGCGGCACGGATCGGTATGCCTGGGCTTCGTATTATTTGCAGGATATGAGCAAGGCCGTCATTGATGACGTGGTGAAGGTGCTGGAGGCGCCGGGGAGTCATCCGGCTTAAGGGTAGCGGGCCAATGCTGCTCGCTGGATGGGGCAGCATTGGCTTGAGCGGATAAAGAGGGGCTGCTTTGCAGCCCAGCGGGAGCAAGCTCCCTCGCCACGGGGTTTGAGTCAGACCAACCGCGCACCACCATCGATGTTCAGCGTGGCGCCATTCATGAACGTGTTAGTCATCAAGAAAACCGTAGCCGCGCCTGCTTCAGCGGCAGTGCCCACGCGATGCAGCGGCAGCACTTGTTCCCACGCGCGAACGTACGCATCGCGCCCCTCGCCCAGGGCTTTGCTGAAAATAGGCGTATCGATCGGGCCTGGAGACAGCGTGTTGACGCGAATCGGCGCCAGTTCCAGGGCCAGGCCGCGGGCCAGTGCTTCCATTGCGGCCGAAGCGGCAGCGATTACGGCGGTGCCATGGGCATTGGGCCGGTCGGCCAGGCAGCCTGAGATAAAGGTGATGGAGCCATCTTTGGACAAGCGATCCCCGAGCGCGCGGATCGCATGGATAGAGGCCCACATGCGCTCTTCGAACGCGCGGCGCAGGTAGTCGATTTCTGCGTCCAGCACTTTGCCCGCAACGAAGGTGCCGGCGAACAGAACCAGATGGTCCACCTGCGGGATGTCCGCCAAGGCGGCGTAGATGGCTTCGCTTTGGGTGACGTCGGCGGCGCGCCAGCCGGCAAGGCTGTGTTCCAGGGCGGCTTGCTCGGCACGCTCGGCGTTGGAACCGATCACGATGACGGATGCGCCGGCGGCCTTGGCTTGAATCGCGGCGGCAAGACCGATGCCGGAGGTGCCGCCGAATATCACTACGGTGCGGTCCTGCAGTTGGGCGGGCAATGGTTGGGCGAATGAGTGGCTCATGGTCTATCTCCTTGAACGCCTGGATGGCGTCGATGGGCAAAGACTAAAGATTCGAGCCAACGTTGATAATTGGGTCGAAAGTCGCTTTACTAATGCCATGAAGGAACAAATTGGGTTGGACCGCCTGACCGGTCTTATTGCCTTTGCCCGCGCCGCCTCTTTGGGCAGCTATACCGCTGCGGCGCGCGATTTGTCGGTGTCGCCGTCGGCCATCAGCAAGAGCGTGCAACGGCTGGAGCAGCATTTCGGGCTGAGTCTGTTCAGTCGCACCACCCGCTCGCTGACCCTGACCGTCGAAGGCCGGGACCTGTACGAACGGGCGCTGCGGATTCTGCGCGAGGTGGAAGACATCGAGCAGGCCGCCGTGGCCTCGCGCGCTGAACCCTCCGGCACCTTGAAAGTGACAGCGCCACCGCCTATCGGGCTGAACATTTTGGCGCCGGCGATTCCCAGGTTTCGCGAGCGCTACCCCAAGCTCGCCATCGACCTGCGCCTGGGGGATCAATTTGCCGATATCGTCGAGCAGGGCATCGATGTGGCCGTGCGCGTGGGCAACCTGGCCGACTCCCGGCTTATCTCCCGCACACTGGCCCCCCATCGAATTTGCGCCTTTGCCTCGCCAGCCTACTTGGCCAAACGCGGCACGCCGCTGGAGCTGAGCGACCTGGCCGATCACGACTGCGTGAATTTTCGCTACCAGAGCTCGGGCCAAGCGCTGCGCTGGCCGTTCAGCGTGGGGGATCGCACGGTGGAGATCGCGCCCGACGCCTCCATCGTCATCGACGCCAGCGATGCGGTGGCTGCGGTACTCGCTGCTGGCGGTGGCATTGGCATTTCACCGACCTATGTCGCGGCACCTTATGTCGCCCGGGGTGAACTGACGCCATTGTTTCCAGAATTTGCCGTCGACCGTTCCTCCATCACAGCGTTGTGGCCGGAAAGCCGCCGGGGAAGCCCGAACGTCAAGGCGTTCGTGGGTTTCCTGAACGAGCTGTTTCCCACTCCTACCGCGTGGGACGAGATCGTCGCGAAGGGCTCTCTGAATCCACTCTAGAATGTTTGCTTGCGAAAAGGACTGCTTCAGCCCAGCGGGAGCAAGCTCCCTCGCCACAGCCTCATCTAATCATTTGTCCCGCCGATAGCTTCAGGTATGAGCCGTCCCAAGGCTCTGCTGGCGCTCGACTACACTTGCCCAGACATCTCGCTCCAGGAGCAGTTAGCGATGAAGATCCGCACCAAGGTCATAGGCTCGGGGTTGGTCAGTCTTTCTTTTGCGCTGCTACTCGGCGGGATCGGCTTGTGGGGCTATCACTCCATGACCGAGGCCCTGGTGCAGAACGAGACCAGTATTTCGGCCATGCGCAAGCACATGGAGGCGGACATGATGCACGACGCCATTCGCGCCGATGTGCTGGCCGCCCTGTTGGTGACACCGGGAGATGTCCAGGCGGGAAAAGAAGTGCTGGAAGGGTTCGATGAGCATACCCAGCGGATGCGCAAGGTCATCGCCGAGAATGCCGAGGCGAAGTTGCCGGGAGATGTCGCCAAGGCGATTGTCGAGCTCAAACCGCAAGTCGAAACCTACATCGGCAAAGCCAAGCAGATCATCGACAAGGCGCTGGGCGGCGCCCAGGATGCCCATGCGCTGCGGGCAGAGTTCGATGGGGCATTTTCAGCCCTGGAAGAGCGCAACGAGGCGGTCAGCGAGCTGATCGAAAACCAGGCGCAATCATCCCGCGAATATCAGGACAACAGTATTCAAACCTCGGAGCGCTGGCTGATCGTCACCTTGCTGGCGACCTGTGTCGCCCTGGCGCTGTTGTCATGGAGCCTGCTCAAGGCCGTGCTCACGCCGCTGAACAAGATCATCCTCAATACCCAGGCGATTTCCCAAGGCGATCTGCAGCGCTCGATGGGCGCCCAAAGCAAGGATGAGTTGGGTCAGCTGCAAGGCGTGATCGAGCAGATGCAAACCAACCTGAGGCAGATGATCGCCACCATTCGCGGCCAGAGCGATGAGTTGCACGGCACGTCGCGGAATCTGGGCGACACGGCGCGGCAGATCGTTTCCAGCGCTGACCAGCAGGCCCAGAGCGCGACCAGCATGGCGGCGAGCATGGAACAGATGATGGCGAACATCAGCCAGATCCATCAGCACGCCGACAGTGCGCGGACGATTTCGGCGCAATCCGAACAACTGGCGAGCAGCGGTGGCCAAGTCATTCTCGGCGTGGTGGAAGGCATGAACCGGATCGCCGAGGTGGTCAACCAATCGTCCAGCAAGATCACCGCATTGGATGCGTCGTCCGAGGACATTCATTCCATCATCCAGGTGATCAAGAGCATCGCCGAGCAAACCAATTTGCTGGCACTCAACGCTGCCATCGAAGCCGCCCGCGCCGGCGAGGCGGGGCGTGGTTTTGCGGTGGTGGCCGACGAAGTGCGCAACCTGGCGGCGCGCACGACGCAGTCCACCCAGGAAATCACTGCGATGATCGAGCGCATCCAGTCCAGCGCCCGGGACGCGGTGGCGAACATGCAGGCATGCGTCAGCCGCGTAGACGAAGGCGTCAACCTGGCCCAGCAGGCCGGGGTGTCCATCAGCGAAATCCGCACCGGCGCCCGGCATGCCGCCGAGGTGGTGGAAGAGATTTCCCAGACCATTGCCGAGCAATCCAAAGCCAGTGATGAGATGGCCCAGCGGGTGGAGTCGATTGCCGAGCAGTCCAGGGAGAACACCCGTTCGATTCACAACCTGACGCAAACGGCGGATCAGTTGAACTACGCGGCGGGCTCGATGCAGGCTTCGGTGCAGCAGTTCAAGATTTGATCAACCGGGGGCTGTATTCACTCGCTTCCAGCCTCCGCAAAATCTTATGCTAAATTATGGCTCAGCAATAATTATGGCTAATCCATAAAACGGGAAAATTGCATGAGCAGCATTTTCTAGCGCCCTGAACTGGCTGAAAGCATGGCCAACCAGCTTCTGAATCCAGGCGTACTTGACGAAGGTTTGCGTTCTGGTCTGTTTCTGTCCGGGCTGCGCAGAACCGGAAAAACGACTTTTTTGCGAAGTGACCTGATCCCAGCCCTGGAAAAAGAGGGTGCGCTGGTCATTTATGTGGATCTCTGGAGCGATACCCTCGCCAATCCGGCCACCTTACTGCACGACGCCATTCATAAAACGCTGCAGGAATTACAGACACCTGCCTCTGGCCTGCTTGAAAAACTCAAGCGGGTCGGCGGCGTCGATATCGGTGCGGCAGGATTCAAGTTCGGGTTCAAACTTGAAGGCGTCGGCGATGTGGGAGGCACGACGCTTGCGCAAGCGTTCGCCGAAGTTGTCGATCAAGCCAGGACAGACTTGGTGCTTATCGTCGATGAGGTACAACACGCCATTGCCTCTGAAGACGGCAACCAGATGTTGCTCGCGCTGAAAGCCGCGCGTGACGCCATCAACCCTCGTCCTAATACCCCTGGCTACTTTCTGTTCATCGGCATCAGCTCTCACCGCGCGCAGGTCAGCGAACTCACAGCAAAACGTAACCAGGCTTTTTCCGGCGCTACCTCCACGGCGTATCCCGTCTTGAAGGGCGATTATGTCGAATATCTGTTGAACCGCCTGGCAATGACTGTCAGCTCGCACAAACTGCCGTCGCTTGAAGTCGCAACGGAAGCTTTCAATACACTTGGCAATCGCCCGGAAGAAATGCTCAAGGCCCTTAGGCAAGTCTTGCAACAAGAGGGTAATTCAGACCTGTTCTTGCCCGTCATCGCCAGCACGCTGCGCTCCGCCGCGGCCAATATAGAGCTCGAGAAGGTTGAGCAATTGGGCAGCCTGGCTCAAGCCATCTTCAATAAAATCGCCTCGACAACTGGAGATGCTCGCGGCATTTTTTCCGCTGACGCGGCAGCAGAATATTCAAAAGCCGTGGGTCGGGATGTTCGTATTGAAGAAATTCAACCCGTGGTAATTGCCTTGGTGGCTGAAAATATCATCATGCGTCGCGGGCATGGAATCTACGCGATTACAGATCCATTCGTTCAGGAAATATGGCTGGACGAACAAGCGCTGATCGCGGCAAGTTGACACACAACCGGGGCTGCTACGCAGCCCAGCGGGAGCAAGCTCCCTCGCCACGGGTTACCCGGTGTGAATCAGGTTGCTGGCTCACTCATACCTGACTCACCTCGAACACAAACGAAATCTCCCGCTTCTGGGCGCTCCAGACATACCGAATATGCTTGCCTTGCACCGGGATCGATACCGCCGGCGGGCGGAACGCGGCCACACATTCGTGACCGGGCAGGCGGACGCTGTTGTACAGCAGCCCCCAAGACAATGTTTCGCGCAGTTCGCGGGCGAACACCTGCGACGGGCCATAGGCGCCAGGGTCGGGGTTGTGCAAGTGTGGGTAATCGTGGCGGATGTCGTGCAGGGGTTTGATCACTTGGTTGACGTAGGTGCGCATCGTCAATTCCAGATCCGGCTCGTTGGTAGCTCCCAGGAACCGGGCCTGGTGGTAACACGTCTCGGCAATCGCGGCCTCCTGGCTGCTGGCGGCGTAATAGACGCCGAACGTGCCATCGCTGAAGCGGCTGCTTTTGCCGATGTGAGTAAATGCCGCCATCACCGGTGAAGAGCCTGGCCCGGAGACGCGGTCTTCGGGACGCACCCGGGAGAGCACGCCGGCTTCTTCCATGAGCCGGTCGTTGGTCAATGCTTCCAAGGCATAGGCTGTAGGCAGGTCTTCCGGATCGAGCACATCTTCGAACAGCGTGATCGGTGGAAAACTGCTGTTTACGATCCGATAGGCCCGTTTCCATTGCGGGTCCGCCAGAGGTGGCGTCATTAACCGCGCACTCCATCGAGGTATCGCCGTACATCGGCGATGTCCACCACCCGACCTGCGAGCATGTACGACAACGCCGACTGGCCATTGAACGGCGCAGCGGTGTTAGGGCTGCTGACCCATTGATACGCACGGTCCCGGCTGTTGCTGAAGATGATGCTCAACGCCTTGTGTATTCCCATGAGATAGGAAATGCGCTCGAGGGTGTCTCGCGGCAGCCTGACGTTATCGGGCAACTGCTTGTACTTGTAGAAGGTGGTGTTTCCTACTTTGCCCAACAAGGTGCGCTGCTGCTCGACGCTGCAGCCCCACAGCTCCATGAGATTGAAGAAAAATTTCAACGCGACTCGACCCGCATCCGGGGAATCCAATTGTTGCTGTGCGTTGAGGGTAATGGAGGAAGTCGCCATGAGGTTTGGCTCCTTGTTGCTGATTGATGCCTAAAGAGTAGTACACATATGGATTAAATTTAAGTTTTAATTCGCAAACGAACAAAAAATACCGAAGTACATCTTGGCGCGATTCTTTTGATAAACGGCCCGGCAAGCCAAACCAGCAAAAACCTCAAATCCCACATAAGCTCCAGTTATCGCCTGCCGGCGCTTTTCGCTACAAAACCGCGACAACCGTGGCAAGGTGCTTGATGATAGCCACCATCGCACCGCCGGGCCCGGGCCGGGTGCATATCAAATAGCGAGCCCACTTGAGCAGAGGGCATTACC